>Ga0070697_100003189_pt1 | contig 12603 bp, 9 predicted proteins | sample KBSK1501metaG_FD_65475 | JGI IMG/M metagenome (GOLD analysis project Ga0070697, IMG submission 65475) | Corn, switchgrass and miscanthus rhizosphere microbial communities from Kellogg Biological Station, Michigan, USA - KBS K1-50-1 metaG | ecosystem: Host-associated > Plants > Roots >... | reverse complement strand
ACTAACCTTGGTCTTCCCGTCCTGCTCGCTGAAATTCAGGTCCCAATCGGAGCCCGGCAATTCCAGGTTTTCGTCTTTGTCGGCAAATGCGTTAAAAAACTTGAAATTGGTTTTCGGCGTGATCGAAGTATATTTCTGAACTGCCCAACGCTCGTCCCCCTCCGGGCTGACCATCGCGTAAAATCTCCGGCCGCCTACCTCGAAGTCCATGGCCTTTGTACGTGAGGTCATGGGTTTTGGCGCCCACCACTGGTCAAGAAGTTCGGCCTGCGTATATGCGTCCCAAACCAATGAAAGCTCGGCCGCAAATTCTTTGATTATGGAGACCGTCTTCGTCTGCTTATCCACAATAAAATCCATTTTCATGTTATTTTTCCTTTTTCTGTTTTTTAATCGTTGCCAATAAGTCGTCTAGCTGGCTATATCGGGTTTCCCAGATCTTCCTGTATTGCTCCAACCATTTATCGATCTCTTTCATTTTTTCGATCTCCAGCGAATAGTAAATTTCTCGTCCCTTTTGTTCCTGTGTTACAAGCTCGCATTCCGTCAGTATTCGCAGATGCTTGGAAACGGCCTGTCTGGATATATCAAAATGCTCGGCAAGCGCATTTGGCGTCATAGCCTGCAAAGCAATCAGAGCGATGATCGCTCTTCTTGTCGGATCGGCTATGGCCTGAAAAATATCTCTTCTCATAATCTGATTTGAATTATGCAACAAAACGGTTGCAGATTGCAAGCGCAACCGAACGGTTTCGTGATTTTTTAAAGCTTTTCAAAAAGTGGAAGAATAAGGCTTGGGTGGAGCGAACGGATAAAAGCGCCAAACTAGACGGGGTGCGGCGAGGTCTTACGATGATTACAGCCACGCCGCCCGAATGGCCTTTCCGATGACCGACTACGATTCGTGGGCGACTCCTTGAAATGCTAGACTCTCCCCAGGCAACTTGCTTAGACGGGCACTAGATTGTTTACAACGAGAGGACGATTTAATGTCGTGGATTACTTTACAAACGACTTCGGGACCAGAAGAGTACCAGATTAGCGACTTGGATGAAGTAGTCTACTGGAAAACGGAAAACGGGATGATAGCAGTTGGTTACATGGACATGGTTTCAGGTCTTATTAGTCCGAGTGACTTAGAAGCTTGTCGGATGAAACGACCAGAGATTGTTCATGAATCTCTGGAACAGCAACCGACTCTCCTTCCTAACGCAAGCTGTTAGCTTGTGATGGACGCAAACTAACAATTTGCGTTACGGTTCGACGCTTCCGCGTTTTTCGATTTTTGCCCATGTATCGCGCAGGCCGATCGTCCGATTGAATACCAATTTGTTCACCGAGCCCCCAGGATTTTCGTCAACGCAATAATAACCAAGCCTTTCAAACTGATATTTTGTCCCACGCTCTGCGTTTCGCACACTCGGTTCTATTTTGCAATCGTGCAATACCTGTAAAGAAGCAGGATTCAGATTTTCGGTAATGTCCTGTCCTTCTCCAACCTCGTTTGGATCTTCTTTAAGAAAAAGGTTGTCGTAGAGACGAACTTCTGCTGGTAGAGCGTGAGCCGCTGAGACCCAGTGAATGGTGGACTTTACTTTTCGACCATCAGGGGTGTTACCGCCACGTGTAGCCGGATCGTAAGTGCAACGAACCTCGACAATCCTGCCGCTGCTGTCTTTAATGACTTCTTTGCAGATAATCAAGTAAGCATAACGGAGGCGCACCTCGCGACCAGGGCTGAGCCGGTAAAACTGCTTCGGCGGGTCTTCTCGAAAATCATCTTCTTCAATATATAGCGTTTTTGAAAAAGGAATCTTTCTGGTTCCCGCGGCACTATCTTCTGGGTTGTTGATAGCATCCATTTCTTCCACGAGGTCATCGGGATAGTTATCGATAACCACGCGCAATGGTTTCTGCACACACATAACCCGGGGAACAATGTGATTCAGGTTTTGCCGTAGAAAGTATTCGAGTTGCTGTAACTGAGTAATTCCGTTCGTCTTCGAGACCCCAACACTCGCGCAAAAGTTGCGGATGGCCGTAGGCGTGTAACCACGCCGGCGCATACCCGAGAGGGTTGGCATACGCGCATCATCCCAACCTTCGACATGACCTTCTTCAACCAACTTCAGTAGCTTGCGTTTGCTAAGCAAAGTATGGGTGAGGGCAAGCCGGTCAAATTCGTACTGCCGCGAAGGAAAAATGCCAAGCTGTTCGATGAACCAATTGTATAAAGGACGATTATTGTCGAACTCCAAAGTACACATCGAGTGTGTCACGCGCTCAATAGAATCCGACTGCCCATGCGCGTAGTCGTACATCGGGTAAATACACCACTGACTACCAGTACGATGATGGTCCATGTGCAAAATTCGATACATGACCGGGTCGCGGAAATTAAGGTTCGGAGATCTCATATCGATTTTCGCCCGCAGCGTTCGCGAACCGTCCGGAAACTCTCCCTGTTTCATACGCTCAAACAGGTCAAGATTTTCTTCAGCAGAGCGGATGCGGTAAGGACTCTCTCTGCCGGGTTCGGTTAACGTCCCGCGATACTCACGAATCTCGTCAGCGCTGAGATCGCACACGTAAGCTTTCCCATCCTTAATCAACTCAACCGCCCAGTCGTACAGTTGCTGAAAATAATCAGAAGCATAATAGAGACCGTCCCATTGAAACCCGAGCCACCGCACATCCTCCATGATTGCGTCAACGTACTCTGTTTCTTCTTTTGACGGATTAGTATCGTCGAAACGCAAATTGCACTTACCGCCAAACTCGGCCGCTAAGCCAAAATCGAGGCATATTGCTTTGGCGTGACCTATGTGCAGATAGCCGTTTGGTTCTGGCGGAAATCGCGTTTGTACACTACCCCCATGTTTTCCACTCTTGATGTCTTCGATGATGATGTCTCTAATAAAGTTTGATGGCCCACCAGGTGTTTGGGACGATTCTGGTGAAGGCTCAGTCGATTCTTCGATACTCACGATAATGTGTTCTCCCTTAACTAAGGCTCTAACGGCTTTGCACGAAAGGTGCTACGCGCTTTAGCTGAGTGCTCGGACACGTCTCAGCACCTCTTCCTCCCCGAGGTTTTGAGCTACCAGGAAAAGGTCCGGACTTGTTGTTAGTCCGGTCAGGGCGATCCTAATCGCATTGCTCACGTGACCGATCGAACCGGCGAAATTCTCCGGATTCTTCTTGTATTGCCCAGCTGTTGGCGCGAAGCCGTGGGTGGAAGCCAGGCTCCGAATCTGTTCGAACCAAGCCTCTTTGTTGTCCTCATGCCGATACGAATCAGCGAAGCCTTTCGCTAATTTGATTACCATGTCAGGTCCGACTGGAGCGAACCGAGGATCTGAAGTGTCACTTACTGGTGGGAACAGTTCCCGGAAGTACAAGCCGTATCGCTCCCGGAATTCATTCCATTTCGCCAGATCCTTACGTTGCACAGCCGGATTTCGCTCATTCGCAAAGATCCGGTGAACCAGCGGCAAATTCCCGGTTAGAACGGTGTCCAAGTCAGGATCATTCGCTCGAGCCCAGGTAAGCAAACCTTCCAGCGCCTCTTCGATCGGGAGTTGCGCGATGAACTCGCGACTGATTGATTCAAGTTTCACCAGATCGAAGATCGGACCAGCTACTCCGCAATCACTTAAACTAAGAGCAGAGGAAGCAGATTCTTCAAACGTCATTTCAGCGAACCTGCTGTTGGCCAGACCTCTTAGGTAATGCAGCACTGCACCTGCTGGATACCCCGAGTCAATGTAGTACGCGACGTCAGCTTCGTTATCTTTTCGCTTGCTTAATTTGCGCCGGCTCGCTCCGTCGAATTTCATGAGGGGAGCGATGTGGGCATACGGTATCGGTTCGAAACCGAGCGCGCTAAAAAGTTGCAGATGCACTGGCACTGAAGAGATCCACTCTTCACCTCGAAGTACTACCGTGACGCGCATCAACGTGTCGTCAACCACGTGAGCAAAATGGTAAGTAGGAAGTCTCGGAGATTGATCACTACTCTTCAACAACACGATGTCGTTCACATTGTCCTGATGCTCGATGCGACCACGAATCAGATCAACGAACTCGACGCGCCCGGCAGGACTATCAGGTGAACGAAACCGAATCGTATAAGGCCTTCCGGCTTCGAGACGGCTAATGACTTCAGCCGGCGAAAGATCTCGGCAACGCGCCCACGAACCGTAATAGCCGGTCTGTAGCTTTGCCGCATTTTGTTCTTCCGTCATCTGGGCCAACTCTTCGCGAGTGCAAAAACATGGATAGGCACGGCTGTTCCGCATTAATTCTCTTGCGTAGGTGTGGTAGATCAGTTCTCGTTTTGACTGTTCATACGGTCCCCACTTTGAATTCGAATCGTCCTCGTCTGACTCGATGTCGAAGTACTTGAATCCTCGTGCAAACTGCTCGCGCGAACCGGGGATTTCTCGAGCCTGGTCGGTGTCTTCGATTCTAATAAAGTACGAGCCCCTGGAATGGTGCGCGAGATTCTTGCCGAGATTGGCGGTGTAGACCCCGCCGGTGTGCAAAAAACCTGTCGGACTTGGAGCAAAGCGCGTCACGACCGCACCGGGCGGAAGATTGCGCGGAGGATAGGAAGACTCCCAATGTGATGGCTCTGGCAATTCAGCATCAAATAACGTGTCAATGATCTCTGCGGTAAGCATAGATTAATCGATCCAAACAAAGCGGGACGTTTCGCGGTCCTTCCGCACTCGATCTATTGGGAAGGCTTGATTGTGCATTACGACATAAATACCCGGACCAAGCAGCCGAACAGCAAAGAGACTCTCCGTAAGGTTCTGCAAACCATCGCTTCCTTCAAATCTCAATGGAGTCATCGCACCCGTTAGCACAATCGGAACCTTCAGTTCGGCTAGAGCTTGCTTCAAATAGCGACCAGTCTGAATCATTGTATCCGTACCGTGAGTGATTACGAATGCAGAGCGCTCACTTAACATCCGCTCGATGAGCCCAAGAATCGCGCTGCGGTCACCATCAGTCATCTCTAAACTGTCTTTATTCATGAGCGGCATCACGCGGACATCGCAGTCGGGAAGCCGCAACCGACCCAGATATCGATCGATTTGGTTATCCAAGTTTTCTACCGTGCTGGTCTGCTCCGAATAAATTTTTTCAATTGTGCCACCCGTAGTGATCACGTTGACCTTCAGCATCTTCAGAATTCCTTCCTTGCATACCTGAAGTTCATTTCGGCTTATCATCATCTTAACAAATCATCTAAATTTAATGTTCTTTGCGAATCACCAAGTGTGGGGAGGAGAAACTTAGGTCGCTGGGTTTATACTAAACTCGATATACATTGTTAGGCCGACGCGATCATCGGCGTAAGCGATGTGCCGAGTAGCTTCAAATGGTACCAGTCGCTCTTCGGCCAGCCCGAGTCACAACCGCACCATGACTACTTTGGTCAGATTCTCGATTCGGATGGAACTGTCTTGCTCTGCCTCCACCAGTGGGGCGCGCACGAGCATCCGTCGCTGACGAGCCCGGACAACGCGACACCCGGCAACGGGCTCCTATTGTTCTTGCGCGTCGACGATTTCGATATTTCGCTGAAAGGGCACGCGCTCTCGTCGCTCAGCTCGAGGAGGAGCCGAATACGAACCCGAACACTGGGACTTTGGAGTTCGCGCGCCGGGATCCGGACGGATACTACGTCATGATTAGTTCGCTCACTTGGATCGAGCTAGCCTTCATAACCAAAACGTCGGCGGTTCGATCCGCCCGCTAACAACCCTTCCAAACTCCAACCAAGTTTCAAATGAAATCGGTTGGCGTTCAACTCTGGCGCAGTGGCGGCATTGGTATTGGAGCATTGTACGTTGTCGCGCCAACTCCTACGCCACCTTCGCAAGTATTCGGGGGGGTTGTGCAAACGCGTCGCGTTGCAGGACACTCGGCGGCCCAAAACATGTAGCCCAACATCCCACTGGTGTTCCCAGCGCCATTAGGAACTACTGACTGAACGTAATTTCCTGTCGAGTTTATCAATGAGCTGTTGAAGCTATTGCATTCCGGACACACCCTTGACCCCGTTACGATGTAAAGTCCACCGGTAAACTTTGCCGGCGCCAGCGGCAGTATCGGGGGAGCATATTGCGGCTTACCATCTACATGCTCCTGCCAATCAGCTTGTGCCGTGTTAGCACTATTAGGTTGTCTGGCCGGCACCATCGCATTGGCGTAATCAAGCACAGCAGGTGTCGTGGTGTTCAGCCAGTCTGCGGTAGCCTTCCGAGTCAACGCAATTAACCAACGATCTCCCGCAGCGAGGTCGATAGTTAACCTTGCGGCGTGATTGCTTCCTGAGGCGTCGTACGGCAAGACTGACCGATAGGCATTAATAAACGCTTGCAGCCCGGTTAGATTTGGATTCGTGTTTTCTTCATAATCGATTTCGATGCCGACTCCTAAACGTTGGGCCGCCGCGGCTGCGTTCAAACCAAATTGAGTTGGGTTGGTGGCTAGCGCCTGGTTCCAGGCGTCTGTATAAGTAATGCCGCCAATTGACAGAGCTACCCGCACACCTCTGCTTTTGAAGTAATCAACCACAGCCTGGTTCATGCCGATGGGTATGCCCTGAGAAGTCGTAGCGTCAGTTGTGTTATTAAGCAATCTCATTGGATGAACAAAGCTCAAAACCACCAGGTTCACGGATGGTTGGCCGCTGCCGCGGTCGATGAGCCAGCGATTTTTGGTGTCGAAGTCCGTCATATTGCGGACAGTGGACCAGGTACAAAAATCATTTCCACAATGCCATGCTCCATAAATCGAAATCGGAGTGAAAGCGGGTGCGTTGATTCGCTTTGGCTTTGCAAACGACCCAGTGAAGATCAAAGAGAGGACAATCAGAGTTAACGACAAAATGTGTCTTGGCATACGACCTCCTGAAGTATTGTGAGTTTCTTTGCGGGGGTTGCACACAATATCACTAGTGACCACACTTGGAAATAGTTTTCCTGGACGGAATAGTGATTCAGTTTGGTGTGAGTTAGGCATTACCACTCGACGAGCGTCGCACAAATACAGAACCGGGAGCGGTAGCGACCGGGTGATCCCAGGATAGAGACAAGTCCGTATTTTGCAACTCGATTAGTTAAGTAACTATCAACCGGTCGCTACCGCTCCCGGTTCCGTATTTGTCAGACGTAGGTTAAGGAATTCTTGGCTCGTCTTCTGCTGTGGAGTAGTTCCGGTTTCAAAAGGTTTTGAGCCTGAAGGGAACAGCACTGGTCTACGACAGTGTTCCGACGAGCGAGCTATTCGTATATTATGCGGGAGTGACTTCTCCCGATGACCGGTCCACGAGTCAACCAGCGGCAGATTTGTTACCCAGCAGTGAGCGTGATTTTTATCGCGAGCTGGGTGTGCGAACTTTTATTAACGCGGCTGGTACCTACACGCTCCTAAGCGCTTCGCTGATGCTTCCAGAAGTGGTCGCAGCAATGTGCTATGCGGCAAAGCACTTCGTAGATATCGAGGAGTTGCAAACAGCTGCGGGCAAACGCATTGCAGCACTAATCGGATGCGAAGCGGCAATGGTGACCTCAGGCGCAGCGGCAGCGCTTACCATTGGTACGGCAGCTTGCCTCACCGGTGAGAATCCAGTCTACGTACATCAGATACCCGACCTGACCGGTCTCAAGAGCGAAGTGATCATTCAAAGAGCGCATCGCTTTCTTTATGATCACGCAATTCGGAATTGCGGAGTCAAGTTCGTAGAGATTGAAACGGTCGCCGAACTGGAGAATGCCATCAGCCGTAACACCGCAATGATGCTGTTCTTCAATGACAACGAACCGAAGGGAATGATCAGGGCAGAAGAATTCGTCGCTCTTGGCAAGAAGCATGGCATTTCCACCTTCAACGACGCTGCCGCCGACGTGCCACCCACAGAGAATCTTTCCAAATACCTGAAGATGGGCTTCGATCTCGTGACCTTCTCCGGAGGCAAGGGGATGCGTGGGCCGCAAAATGCCGGACTACTGCTGGGTCGTAAAGATTTGATCAAAGCCGCCAGGTTGAATTCTGCTCCTAACGGTGACGCGATTGGGCGCGGCTATAAAGTCAGCAAAGAGGCGATCCTCGGGATGGTGGTCGCAGTGGAGATGTACCTCAAACGCGATGCAGCAGCCGAAACAAAGGAATGGGAGCGGCGAATAAAATTGCTGGCAGATAGTCTGGTAGACATCGAAGCGCTCAAAGTGGAGATCTTCACCCCGGCAATTGCCAATCACGTACCGCATCTGAAGGTCACTTGGAATCAGCATAGTCTCAATGTTTCAGCCGACAATATCCGTCAGCAGTTGCGCGCCGGGGCAGTTTCGATCGAAGCCGTTCCTACGTATTCGTATGAGCCTGCCGCGGATTGTGAGGAGATAAGATTCGGCGTCTGGATGATGCAGCCGAATGAAGCAGAGATTGTGGCCCAGCGACTGCGAGAGGTATTTCTACAAGCGGTGATATCGAGTCCCAGCACGCGGTAGCGGGCGACAGCATAAAGCCTGGGATGAAGCGCAGCGGAACCCCAGGTGACTGTCCAAAGATAATGCCAGCCCGCGAAGCGGGCGACAGTGTTTACCATAGATTCTGGGCTGTCGCCCGCTCCGCGGGCTGTGCTCCTTTGGTCGGGAGTTCCTGGGGTTCCGCTGCGCTTGACCCCAGGCTTTATGCTATCGCCCGCTACCGCGGGCTAGGTTGGATTTCGACGTCGCATGACTTTTTGTGCAAAGCATGACTAACGAAAAAACTTCGCTAGTTCGAGGACTAACGGCAAGCGACACGACGCTGCTGGTGATCGGTACCGTGATCGGTACCGGAGTGTTCCTGAAAAGCGCTGTGATGGCCCAGGAAGTCGGAAGTCCAGCGCTGGTGCTGGCTGCCTGGGTGGCCGCAGGTGTTCTCTCGTTAGCCGGAGCTTTGAGCTATGCAGAGCTGGGAGCGTTGTTGCCGCAAGCCGGCGGTGAATATGTTTACTTGCGTCGCGCTTACGGGGATGCGCCGGCATTCCTCTATGGCTGGATGCGATTCAGTGTTGCGTCAACCGGCAGCATCGCCGTTCTCGCAATCGGTTTTGCAACTTTTTTGTCGGCGGTCTCACCGCTGACAACCGTCTGGCTGGAGCACAACTACACACTGCTGGGCCAGGAAATCCACTGGCAATTCGGTACTAAACAGATCGTAGCGGTCGGCGCCATCCTGGTTTTCTCCGCCATAAACTGTATTGGAATTGTCTTTGGCGGCCGTGTGCAATCCGTGTTGACGCTGCTGAAGGTGCTGGGGATTGCGGTTGTAGTAGTAGGAGTTTTCTCTCTATCAGGCACTGCAACCTGGGCAAACCTGAGGTCGGCTGCGGGCAGCCCAAAGGTCAGCGGCGTTTCTGCTTTCGGCGCAGCGATGCTCGCCGCATTGTGGGCTTATGATGGCTGGAACGCGATGCCGATGGTTGGCGGGGAAGTTCGCAACCCGGAGCGCAATATCCCCCGCGCTTTGATTGGCGGCATGCTGGCAGTGATGGCGATCTACTGCCTCGCGAATCTAGCGTACTTTTATGCGCTCCCGTTTGCGGAAGTAGTCGCATCCAGTTCAACCGGCCATCCCCATGCGTTGCCGGTAGCAACGAAAGCGGCGCAAACATTCCTGGGAGACTGGGGCGGAAAGGTCATCTCGATCGCCTTTATTCTTTCAGCGCTCGGAGCACTCAATGGATTGATCTTATCCAGCGCGCGTGTGCCATTTGCTATGGCCCGCGACGGCCTCTTCTTCTCGCGCTTCTCGGAAGTGAATGCCGGTTCACACGTGCCGGTCTGGTCCATCATCATCCAGGCAGTCTGGGGGAGTGTGTTGGCCGTTTCCGGGTCTTATGACCAGTTGACCGACTACGTTATTTTCGCCTCGTGGATTTTTTACGGAATGACAACGTCGGCGGTTTTTGTGCTGCGGCGAAAGATGCCCGACGCACCTCGCCCATACAAAGCGCTGGGCTACCCGTTGATTCCGGTTGTCTTTGTACTGGTAGCTTTTTGGCTAACAATCAATACGCTGGTAGCCCGGCCAGTTGAGTCAGCAACGGGACTGATACTAATCGCACTTGGGCTGCCTGTGTTTGTTTATTATCGTTATCGGCTGCCGCGGAATTAGGCCGACTTGGGGCCCGGTTCGCTTCGCGGCGGTGGCTATGCCCCATCCGTGCGCGGCAAGTCTCCGACTTGCCGTAACGTCAGATGCTCTTCTGGTTTCTGACCTGAGCGGAAGGGTCATAGACCCAGACAGGGAGTAGAAGACCTCGGTAAGTCAGAGACTTACCGCGCACCCAATAGGAATTTATCGATCCGAGGCTGCGTTTTTGCCCCCTTCGGTCGGGCCAGGAATAGAAAGCAGCTTCGCGGAGATCACAATGACAGTTAAGCAACCTCTCACACCGCATCTAATCGCGATGTTGATCGTCAGTTCGATTCTTTTTTTCTCGAGCATCAAGTTCGCGGAGAGCGGAAACGCTGCAGCGGATTTTTATGATGTAGTTGTACTGAACGGCCGGGTTATGGATCCGGAGTCAAGTCTGGATGCAGTGCGCAACCTCGGTATCAGCGGCGGCAAGGTTCAGACAATCACAAGTAAGTCTCTCACCGGGCGCACGGTCATTGACGCGAAAGGTCTGGTCGTTGCACCCGGGTTCATCGATCTTCACGTCCACGATATGAACGAGGAGCATCACCGGGCCCAGGCAATGGACGGAGTAACTACAGCTTTGGAACTGGAAATTGGCACCGCAGATGTCGATCAGTGGTATGCAGAACGCGAAGGAAAAACATTAATCAACTATGGAGCTAGCATTGGTCACGTCCCGGTTCGCATGGCGGTGATGAAAGACCCGGGCACTTTTGTACCGAGCGGTGACGCCGCTCGCCGCCCGGCAACGGAGGCTGAGATTGCCGAAATCAAGCGACTGATCGATCTGGGATTAAAACGCGGGGGACTCGCGGTTGGCTTCGGCATCAACTACACGGCTGCTGCGTCACACCGAGAAATCATTGACATGTTTCGTGTAGCTGCGAAGTACAAAGCATCGTGTCATGTGCATATGCGCTATGCCGGCATCAAGGAGCCGATGAATTGTGTCGCAGCCTTTGAGGAAGTTCTTGCGGCGGCAGCTTTAACCGGTGCTCCGTTGCACGTTGTTCACATAACCAGCATGGCCTTCGACGAGACTCCGCGCGTCTTGGAAATGATTCGTGAAGCTCGGTCACGCGGGATAGATGTCACGACGGAGTGCTATCCCTACACAGCTGGAATGACCAGACTCGACTCAGCGATTTTCGACGGCGATTGGCAGGGACAGTTGGGTATCGACTACAAAGACCTGCAATGGGTGGCCACCGGTGAACGGTTGACAGCGGAAAGCTTTGCGCGGTATCGGAAGGAAGGTGGCATGGTCGCGCTGCATTCAATGAAACCTGACGTCGTCAGAAGTGCGATTGCAGATCCCTTAACCATGATCGCCAGTGACGGCATTCTGAAGGATGGGAAAGGACATCCGCGAGCTGCCGGAACCTATTCGCGAATCCTTGGCTATTATGTCCGCGAGACCAAAACTTTGACGCTGATGGATGCCCTGCGCAAGATGACATTAATGCCTGCCGAGCGACTGGAACGCCGCGTCCCGATGATGAAAACCAAAGGTCGTATTCGTCCCGGCGCAGATGCCGATGTAACAATCTTCGATGCCGAACGAGTAATTGATAAGGCGACCTATACTGAACCCGGGAAATATTCCGAAGGGATAAAGTTTGTTCTGGTAAATGGAGTATCAGTGGTTAAGGATGGGAAATTACAAGATGGTGTCAACCCGGGGCAGGCTGTGCGAGCGCCGATAGAGTAATCCCAAGTCGTCAAGCTCGGTGGAGCAAACGGTCAATTGGTAAACGCTCGAATTGGAGTTTGAAGTGCAACGAGTTGACGCTGTCGGATTTCGCCCCAACGGGGCGAGATGTTTATAGCCCGACAATCACATAGTGCGCCACAAGATTTCAATTAATTGGTGATTCCTCCGAGAATGCCTCTTCGTATAAGATCATCGTGTCGGTTGCTTCAGGATTTCCGCCAGGGCCTGCAAGCGGGTTGAGTCTGCTGCACTCTGCGTCGTGGCAGTGCTCTTGTCCAACGACATTCCAAGACTGTTGAGTTTTGCGAGCGAGCTCTTACTCATGTGTGAACTCTCAGCGCTTTGAAGCGCCTGCCGCAGGGCGGCAATACGATCGCCAGGCAGAGCTTGCGATCGCTCCAACTGATCCACGTACGCCTTCGCCACCACCAACGTTCGCGGCCATTCGATTCTTTCCTGGTTCTGCACATTCAGTGCAGCCACATGAACCGCTTCCGCGGCGTCGATTTCGTTTTGAGTCAGGAACTTCGTGGGCGTCAGCTGAAAGATATCCAGGCCGCGGGCGATCTCCGAAGCGTATATGCGGCCGTTGTACCAGGAGGCGGACCAGTCGCCGCCCAGCACGAGCATCTTCGGATCAATCGGTCCGCGATCGAAATAGGCGATTTCAACCGGATGCG
>Ga0070697_100003186_pt1 | contig 12609 bp, 8 predicted proteins | sample KBSK1501metaG_FD_65475 | JGI IMG/M metagenome (GOLD analysis project Ga0070697, IMG submission 65475) | Corn, switchgrass and miscanthus rhizosphere microbial communities from Kellogg Biological Station, Michigan, USA - KBS K1-50-1 metaG | ecosystem: Host-associated > Plants > Roots >... | reverse complement strand
ACGCGTCCGGGCAGGGAAGTGTTGGAAGCGGCGATGGAAGAGCTGAGATAGGGCACTCACGTTGTTTCTTGGCGAATCGGGTGCCAACTTCGAAACCCCTGAGAATGCGCTGGGAGGTTCTCTGCAACTGCCCCGGTCCTAGAGTTTATGCCAGCCCCGATAATCTTTGGAGAGCGCCGTTGGCTGACGCGTCTGATAGCGAGCTAGTGACGGCTTACGGCGGATTGCACGCTGCGACCGTCATTTATGGACACACCGACCATTCGTGCGTAGATTGCAGACGCTCACAGTCGCTAACAGCGGAAGTGTTGGTCTCCCTATGACGGAGATCCGCGAGCCAGGTAAACGCGCCATCTTGATGCTGACTTGATTTTCGCGAGCCCCCCAGTAGCCGAACTACTAGGTGCGGCGGTGGTTCCCCGATCCGCGTCCGACAGTTTGGTGCGCGCAGCGTGGGTAAATGAATGTAAGCCCTTTATGTGCGGCCCTGGCCGATTCAGGCTGATCTCCTCCACTAAGCTTCTGATTTGCTTACCGCAAACCTGTATCGATGCATTCTTCCGCATTGCCCCTTGGCGATCAAGAAACGCAGGAACACGCGAAGTACCTTGGCGCAATTTTTGGCTGTTGGCCGCCCGCAGGTACCGACTCTTCTCGAGAATAAACGCTCGCAACTGGCGAGCATCAAAGCGGTTTGGCTGCTCTCCAAGGCGCCGGAGCAACTCGCGGATGTAAATGCTGTAGGTGTAGAGGGTCACATCGCAGGTACCACGCTGCTGGCGCATCCACTGACAGAAGGCTGACAAGAGAGCGGGATCGTGAATGGTGGGCTTCACCGAGGACGGCGGAGTGATGATCGAGGTGTCCGGCAAGTAGGTTAGGAACATACGCGCACCACGGCCGACTGTCCACTGATCCGTATGGCCGTAGTGTGGGCACCGGCATCGACTCAGGTGGCGGTCGAAGCGCGCGAAAAATTGCTCGTTCACCTTACAAAGCGGCACGCCGTGCCGATCCGTCCAGTAGATGAAGTGCTCCGCCGCTCGAAGGTACCTGCGAGCTATCCTCCTGACGTATCCTGCCTCCGACAAAGCTTGGGCGAAACTTTCAAGCAGTGACCCAGCAGGACCATCCCGAAGTGCCTGAATCCGCACGCGCGATTTGAAGAACTCTGACAGCATGGGTAGCTCATAAACCAGCGGCAGCAGCTTCACCAGAGAGATGTTGTTTGCAAGAAGCAGGAGACACTGACCCAGAAGGGTCATGCGAATGAAAAATCAGCACTTGCCAGGTAGCCAAGTTGTTGTTTGCCAGATTCACTAGCCGCCGCTTTTTGTCACGTAAGCGCTGCTGTCGGCGATTTCGTTCCACCTGTTCCGGGTGCTTCTGGCGATATTTCTTCCCATAGTCCGGGTTCGCCTTGCGCCACTTCCGCGGACTCTCCAAGCACACCTGCTGGTACACCGGATCGAAAGCGATCTTCTGCCGATGATAATCGCGGCGGCGTTGGTTCTGGCATGCGGGGGTTACCGCAAACCTGTTGTTGAGGATGATAAGGGGCAGGCTGAAAGACCTGCCGACAGAACCGGCAACGACGATCCTTCATCAGGCGGCTCCGGATGAGAATGGGAGGGGTTCATTCTCTCTGGGAGCACCATTCAGGCGTCACGATTATGCGGTGGAATGTCGTCTCAAAAATCAGAGATCTCTCAGCGAGGAATCGGGATAGGTGTTTGATGCGCGACGCAGCTCCGCGTAACAATACACACCGCATTAGAGCCCTTGGACTAAACCGCTACGCGGTAGGAACGCTGCGCACAGTCAGTTGGTAGTAGTCGAGACAGTTGCGCCGCTTCTACTCTAGTTAAGCCTTTCTCGCCTTTCTCCTTCCCTCCGCGTTCCCCTTGCGAAAACATGGATTGGCTGCTTGCAGCACATTCCAGTTCGCAAAGGAGTTTTCCATGACACCCCTCCGGCAACGAATGCTTCAAGACATGCAGGTGCGCAATCTCGCCCGCAACACCCAAACCTCGTACGTGCAACAGGTTTCCTTGTTCGCACGCTACTTCGGTAAGTCCCCAGAAGCCTTGGGTCGCGAGGAGATTCGCACCTACCAAATCTATCTCACCAACGAAAAGAAGCTGGATCCTGGTTCCATCGTCATCGCCGTATCCGCTCTTCGCTTCCTCTACAAAATTACCCTCCGCAAGGAGTGGGACTTCCACGAAATCATCCCCCCTCCCAAGAAGCCACAGAAACTGCCCGTGGTTCTGAGCCCGGAGGAGGTCTTGCAATTTCTCGGCTATGTGCCCGGGGGCAAACATCGCACCATCCTCACCACCTGCTACGCAGCCGGCCTGCGCATCTCAGAAGCCATTTGTCTCACCCCTCCCCTAATTGACAGCAAGCGAATGGTCTTGCGGGTCGAACAGGGCAAGGGACAGAAAGATCGCTACGTGATGCTGTCACCCAGGCTGCTGGAAGTTCTGCGCGATTGGTGGCGAGCGGAACGGCCCCAGCACTGGCTCTTTCCCGGCGACATTCCTGGCCGGCATATCAGCAAGGACGCGGTGGAGCAGGCCTGCCAGAAGGCTCATCGCCTGTGCCACATTCCCAAACCGATCACACCGCACACCATGAGGCACTGCTTTGCCGTGCACCTGCTGGAGCAAGGCACCGACGTCCGCACCATTCAACTCCTGCTCGGCCATCGCAACCTGGCTACCACAGCTCGCTACCTACGCATCGCCACCAGCAAGGTGTGCTCCACCACCAGCCCACTGGATCTGCTCCCCCGCCCGGTGGCCACGGAGCCCAAACCGACCCCCGCCCCAGCATTTCTGAGTGCCGGGCCGATGGAACGCCCCAAGCTGGAAGTCGCGGACGTGTTGCATCGCTACGGCGATGCCTATCGTGAACAGCATGCTGCTTCTCTGTCCACGGCGCAACGCCGGGTCATGAGTGCGATCGAATTGTGCCGCACTGCCGCTCTCGGCAGTCACCTAGAACAGTGCGATCAATGCCCCTACGAACGCGTTTGTTACGACTCCTGCCGAAACCGCCATTGCCCAAAGTGTCAGTCCCTGGCACGCGCCCAGTGGATCGAGGATCGTCAATCCGAACTCCTCGACACCCATTACTTCCATGTCGTCTTCACTCTGCCGGAAGAGATTGCCGCCATCGCTTACCAAAATAAGGAAGTGCTGTACAACATTCTCTTCTCGGCCACCTCCGAGACTCTACGTACCATTGCCGCCGATCCCGAACATCTGGGCGCCGAGATCGGCTTCTTCGCGGTACTGCACAGTTGGGGACAAAACCTGCTTTTTCATCCTCATCTCCATTGTGTCGTTCCTGGCGGCGGACTCTCACCCGACGGCGACCGTTGGGTTTCTTGCCGCCCACGCTTTTTCTTGCCCGTACGTGTGCTGTCACGCCTGTTCCGCCGTTTATTTCTGGAGCTCTTGGAAAAGGCCTTCGACGACCACCAACTGCATTTCTTTTCCTCGCTCCACCAACTGCAGGACCCCTCTGCCTTCTCCGCTTATCTCGCTCCCCTCAAGAAAACGAAATGGGTCGTCTATGCCAAACCACCCTTCGCCGGACCCAAACAAGTGCTCGACTATGTAGGACGCTACACTCACCGTGTCGCCATTTCCAACAATCGCCTGCTGGACATCGAAGATGGTCAGGTGCAGTTCCGCTACAAGGACTATCGCCACGACAGCCAGCAGAAAGTGATGACCCTGTCCGCCGATGAGTTCATTCGGCGCTTTCTGCTCCACGTGCTACCCGACGGATTCCACCGCATTCGCTACTACGGCTTCCTCGGCAATCGCCACCGACAAGAAAAACTGCAACGCTGCCGCCAACTCTTGGGCATGGCCCGTGCCGATCCGAACACTCTCACCACGGAACCACCGAAGGACTATCGCGACCGCTACGAGGAACTGACCGGTGTTTCCCTCCGGCTCTGCCCGGTCTGCCGCCGAGGTCGGATGATTCGTATGGAAGCGCCGCCAACCGCGGCTTGCACCTCCCCAACGCCGAGGGATACTTCATGAGAATGCACGACTCTCAATCGCTAGCCTTGCAAACCTATCCGGGACAAGTCAGAGGAGAACTGTCTCCCGATCCTCCTCCAAGTACGCCGTCATTTCCTCATCACTACCCAGCGTGCTCTGAATTCATGCTCTTTGGTCACCAGACTCTCTGCCCTTACTCCTCTTTGCCTCAGACCATCGCTTTCCCGCCAACCTCCTCACCATTCAATACCCATAGCGCCAACCGTGTCGAAGCGGTTTAGTCCAATACATTTTTAGCTCACCGGCGCCGCTTCAAGGTTTCTTGGCGACTACACTCACTCGTAGCCGCGCCGCCGAGCTAAAAATGCTCTGCATTACGCTTTGCAAAGCATAACGGCTCGAAGTACAGGTCATGCACCGTACGAGCCATGTGTTTCGGAGCTTCCAATTTGCCTTCGACGAACGCCTCGTAGATAACCACCTTGGCCGTCACGTCGGTGAGTTCACTCCTTTCCCAGGCCTCCACCTGCTTTCGCATGGGCTCGAAGTTGCGTTGCATCCGGTCTACGCCGACCGAGATGCAATCAATGAGCGAGAACGACTTCGAGTGCTTCGCGAGCACTGGAGTAAACACGCCTGGGACAATGCTTCCAAATTAACGGGGCCCCGCTGTATACGGGTCGCGCACGGGTGTGACTTCACACGGGGCCTCGTTGCTGCCAATGCGTGGGAGCAGGCAGGCGAGCAACATCACAAAGCTTCACGACCTCATGCTCCAATGTACGCAGTCTCTCTCGTGCGGTCTCGACTGCTGATGCTCCCTATTCCCGTACTCTTCCTGCATTGCTAAGAGCCTGCTCTGCCACGCGGCTGACCGTCCGAAGCCCATTTCACGCCGTCGTGCTCGCCAACTTCCCCGGGCATCGTCGACGATTTCCATTGCTGGTCAAATATCGTTCATCCGTAGCGCGCAGCTGCATCGAGTATCCGGCTAAGCAACCACTGAGCAGATCGTGGAGATCGCCGCTCAACTTTTGAACGTTGAGGCGGTAGAACAATCCGGAAGGGGGCGGTGCTTCGGTGGGATCGTCTGTCACCATCTCCCACATTGTGGAGTTCAATGCGAAGGACGGCGTTCCTGACATGGTCAGGTAGGATGACATGGTCCCGCACCGTTTCCTCGGTCAGCCCCAGCTTGTGCAGGATTTCGACCAACCTCACTCTGGCATGATCATCCATGTCCCACCTCCGGCGGCCGAGACCGCCTTATCACGTGATGACTGTTGAAGACTTTGTTCTCGGAGAGATCTATGCGCCACTCTATTCGACAATGGCGAGATCGAACCTCAGGCCGCTAGAACCCTCGCCCCCACCGCTGGTCTTGCGCCGCGCAATCCAGAGATGGGTCGAGCCGTCCAGCCACCTGGAGCGTGTTGTCACGCGTGTTACACGGACGCCGGTGCGAGGCACCTCCTGCTCACGCAACTCTTTTATGGAGGGCAACACTCGTCCCTTCGGCGCAACCAAAGCAGGTCCGCCCCGTTCGACCTCACCTTGCCGCAGAGTCACCTGCTTGACGACGTTGGTAATCTCCACCGGAACGTAGGGGAACCAGTCGATCGGAACCGAACTCTCGATCTGATAGCGGATGACCGCGCCTGCCTGCATCGGCGGAGCGGGAGGCAAGACTGCGGGCCGGTTACGAGCGTCCTCGTCGGCGCCATACAAAGGTTGGCCGATGCCGCCCTCCACCTGGAATTCAATCGCCCAATCCATGTTGGCTGTGGGGTCGCGCAGGAAGCGAAGATCTTCCAGGATGTCGCCTGTCTGCATCGCGACCGCAGCGGTGGGCGGCAGTAGAAAGAAGTCGGCCACTCCTTCACTCGCGACTGTGGAGAACATCGTCCATAGCGCCCCGGTTGGCGTTCGCACGCGATCGGTGCGATCGACCAGCGTCAATCCGCCAAACACATCGCGTACCAGGAATTCTTCGATTTGATAGAGAGAGTTCACTGGAATATCGACGGGAACCAGGAACCAGTCGTTGCCATGCAACAGCATGAAGTCCATCACCGCGAGTTTTGCGAGATCCTGGCGCTGCACGTCGATGGCGCCGAAGTCGGTGACATTGTTTTCAAAGTCCCACCATTTCGCGTTGGGCATTCCGCGAAATCGCACGTGGGTTGGAATCACGGTGAAACTCGGATTCTTGACGGGCGGCTTGGCGGGTGCGGCCTGCGACTGCGACGCCAGGTCAAAGGCAAACCAATCGAACGCGCCGTCCCGCGCAGGGGTGGCCGTAAGCTCGCCCGCCGTGTTGTCGGGAAGCGTGGCCTCGGCCTTTACTTCGTAGTTGATGATGTTCGGATTCCACGTTGTCGGGTCTGTCGCACCGATGTTGCCAAAGACGTCCGTAACCCAACTTTGGAAATCGGCGAGCGCTGTTCCGGACGCGGGAGGCGTTGCTGCGCCCGCTTGGATTGCACTGAAAAGCGCGACGCCATCCACAGCGCGACCGCCGCAGATGGAGAAGAAACGAACCGTGTCGGGATCCGCGTTGGGCGGCAATTTGATGGGAAACGCGGCGCGAAACGCATCGCGGGCCGCTTTCGTTCCGCCGTTCTCCGTCAGCAGCATTTCGAAGGTTTGCCCGAGTTCGACACTCAGCGAAAGATCAGGGGTGACAGGCTCACGCTCCACCAACGGCTCCAAGGGAATGCCTGCAGGAATGGGTTGGGGCGCTCCCGCTGGCGTCTTCCAACCGGTGAGCGAACCATACGTCGAACCGATCTGCACGTAGGCAGGCGAGGCTGCATCTTCGGCAAGAAATTCTCCCATCTGCCATTGCCGCGTGACGAACCACAGAGGATCACGTACGGGGGCGGCAACGGGGCCCACCAGCGAATTGGTGCGCGGCCGCGGTTCCAGCCGATACCAGTGCGTCACCGACGGTGCCAATACGCGGGTCGCCAGTTGGAGTAGGGTCGTCGTCTTCATTTATGGTGTCCTCGTGACGAGGCCAACGATGCTCATCTGGTTCATGACCTTGGTGGCAAAATTTGTGGTGATGGTGTTGTCCTCAAGGTCCGTGGCCAGATAGACCGCGGGCAGAAGCTGCCCGAGCAGGGGAATCAGTTCGAGGTCCACGGCGCGAACCTTCGCCAGGTCCGCGGTTTCGTTCAAGATATTCGCAAAGGTGCCGATGTCCCACGTCTCGGCGTTGTTCGGCGGGACTGCGAGTAGCACAGCTTGCCCAGCTTCCGCTCCGGGATCGTCGTAGTGAAATCCAACCGCGGTTGTCTCCACTTCATCGGGGATGACCTCGGTCCAGTCGTCGAGGAGCAGGCCCGACCATACTTTGTTGGTTGCCGGCTTCACGGGCCGATGGAGCGCCAGAGAGAGCAAGCCCGATGGAGGCCGCTTGGCGCCAAATGGCAACGCCGCCCATCGTGCCCCGGCTTGAAATGGTAATTGGGCCAGTTCGAACTGCGGAGGCGCTTGCCCGAACGCGGTGGTGTACAGCATTAGGCGACGCCAATTGTCGATTGCGGGGCGGACGCGGGCGGCCTGCTGCATCCAGCGCGGAAAATCGTGAGTCGAGTCCAGCAGGGCGGGCCCTTGCGAGATGGCGAGATCGAGTTCGGTCGCCGCTGTCGCCGGAAGCTGGAACAGTGGCAGAAAGAGGAACTTCTGCCCGAAGAGCGTCGCGGCACTGGCGGAGTCCGTCTGCCCTGGCGCAGTGGCGGAGTCCAGCCGACGCTTCATCTCGGCAGCGATGCCGCTGGCCTGATCCGCCAAACTAGCGTCGTCCGTAAAGGGATAGGATTCGCCGATTCCATAGAGACTTGCCGCCTGCAACGCGTCGCGCAGTGCGCCGGGAGTTTTCGCCAAGTTCAGCGCATCCAGCGCGTCTTTGAATGATTTGAGCGCGTCGGTCATTCGGGTATCGGCCGGCGCGGGACCCGGAGTGGCCGGAACTTCCTGCGGCAACAGGAGGTCCTCGGTGCGCAGCGGTCGCGCGGACGCAATGATGTCGGCAACCGATTTCGCCAGTTCAAAAATCTGCAGAAGGGTTCTTTGATCCGGCGACGCAGGAACAATGTCGTAAGTGATCGTTATCTTGGTGGCGCCGGGCACAAGACGAAGGACCGCATCGTGCACTCTACGATCCAGTTCGGTTGCGTGCGTGTCGGACGCCACCGCTCCTATGGCTACTGACCGCGACAGGCTCAGCAGGTCAAGCGGCTCCAGGCCGAGATCCGCAACACTGATTTTTCGTGTGCCCGCGCCACCAGTGAAATCAACTCTGCACTGGACCTTGGCCAGGTCCCCTAGCAGGCTACCCACCCAGGTGTGAAGATAAGGCTCTGCTTTTCCGCGCGGATTTTTCCCAGGGACGATGCCTGCATCCGTGCCCAGCACCACTCCCAGACGATGCGTCAGCGACGTGCCGCCACGTGGCTGCTGAACGACGGCGGGATCAGGAGCAGGCTGACCTACGGCGGCGTCAAAGGCCGCCGACGCTCCTGAGGTATTGCTCTGTACTAGGTGATACACCGACTCGGCCATGAGAAGGTCAGAGAGCGAGTCGAAGACTTCATTCAGTTGCTGCAACTGCGCGGTGATGTTGCTGCGTTCGGCGGCGCTGGGAGGCGGACTCAGCGGAGCGAACACATCGGTGCCTCCCGCAAATGCATTGCGCAACCGCAGTCCATCGACGACGTCGCGTGCGGCCACGCCTTCCGTGGGCAGACCGGTATCGGTTGCGGGATTGGACTGCAACGGAAATTGCGCGCGAAATCCGTCGACGAACTGGTCGAGCTGTTGCTCGTGCAGATAGCTTTCGAAGATATACCCGAGCACGGCGCCGACCGGCTGTCCTTGCCGCACTCCGTCGAGCACGAATGCTGCCTGGCGCACTCTTGCAGAAGAAAGATCGATCTCGTAGCGCTGGCGGTTTCCATCCACTTGGCTCAGGTAGGAGTTGCGCAGGACTGCCGCTGCCGATGCGTGGGTCATCGTCGGGGCGTGTATGTAGCCCCCATTATCGATTTGCGCGACGACCTGGCGAGGGTCCGGAAGCTCCACTGGAGTGGTGCGCTGGTTGAAACTTGGTTGCAGATTTTCTACCCAGGCGTAAGCTCCGACGTGAACGCCCGTTTGGTTCTGCGCTCGCATTACATCAAGCCGGGCCGATACCAGGCCAGTGATCCATGCGTCGATACGATGCGAGCAGACGTCAAGCGTCTCCGTAAGTAGGCGGTCCAGTTCCGCTGCAGGCAGTTTCTGCAGAATACCTAACGCGGTCTGGTAGGACCTCATGTCCACATTAAAGGCCGCTACCTCGCTGAGCACGGCGTCGCCGAGAAACCGGCTCGAGACCGCTGGCAGAACCGTAGCCATGCGCTGCCACGTGGTGCGAACCGGAGTGCGAGTGACTGCCACCGCTGTCAGCTCCGGCTCAATGCGCTCGTCTGGAGTCGCTTGGTTGTAATCGACCAGTGTGTTGAAAACCACGCGATAGCATTCGCGCAGCGTAGCGTGCCGCAACAACTGATAGAGCAGGGCGGTGGGTTCTTTGTCGCTATAGCCCGCCAGAATCTGATCGACCGTGGTGGCCGCGGCCAGTTGCGCGATGTAGTTGCTGGCATCCGGGAGCGGATCGGTTTCGGACAGCGGCTTATCCGTCACAAAGCTGTAGCGGAACTGAGCGGCCGCGCTGAGGTTCATCAACTCCATCACGCGCACCATCCATTCTGGATGCCCGAGCGAGGCCAACACGTTCGTCGTAATCAGCGCCTGCACTTCCTGATAGATGGTTGCCGGGTTAATGCCAAACATGGCGATGGTATTCGCGATGGTCGTCTTGCCGGCAAAGCTGCGGACCCAGACTTCGCGAGCGCTCGCTTCCATGGCAAGGATCTTCGCCATATCGCCATCGGGATCGTTTGTCTGCCCCACGTGCGGCGCCTGATTGACGGCGCTTTGCCAGAAGGGAAGAAGATGACGCAATAAGTCCGGAAGTTGCCGTTCCGCGGAGGTAGTCTGGCGGTCTGGCACCCAAGCATTCAGCGAGCTCACCGGCAGGATTCCATACGGAACGGCGCCGACACGAAACGCTGGCAGCGGGCCACGCGCGCGTAAGTGGTCCTGGAAGAAATCGCGAGCCGCATCGACAACATCGTCGCCGAACTGCGGAGCCATCATCTGTTCAAGGAAGTATCCCATCGTCACGGGGAAGAGAGCCTGATTCATGGCCCGGGCGGGAACCTGCTCGGTGATTCCGGCATTTGCCAGATGGGAGGCCACATCGGTATTCACACCGAGCGCTCGCATGAAACGCACGCCGTCCGAATCCGCCGTGAGCCCCTGATCGTTGCGCTCGACCGCGAAACTGATTGCACCGTTAGGATCTGGTGGTGGGAATCCCGAAGGCTGGTCCGTCGTATTGTTGGTGGGCGTTCCTTGTTTCACGAACCCAAGGCCGCGCGTGTAGTGATGGTTGTCGAGCAGCGCGACTAGCGAATCGGTATTGGCAGCAGGCGTGGCCGAGGGCTTTACGCCAAACACCAACAAGCGGTCGAAACCAAGCTGAAGTTCCTGGGGATTGAGCGGCATCTCGAAGGCCATGCCGACAGCCTGGGCGGCCGCGAAATCAATCGTCCACTGCAACTCTTTCGCAATCTTGAAACCGTCGCCGTAGGGCTCGACTTTATCTTTCGGGTCAGCATTCGGGTTCAATGTCAGCACCAGCGGCTCGACGATGGCGCTACTGACCGCCTGGTGGACCAATTTTCCTCCGCGATAAGCCTGTGCGATCCAGCGGTCGGGCAGCGTGCGGGATTCCACGCCGCGCGTCCATACATCGGGGCGCAACGGCCCATCCACAAAATGAGGCGCTCCGGCCGGGCGCTTCGCCCAATTGTCAGGCTGGGTTTGAGAAGCCACCCAGGCTGCTCGCTGCGTGCTGCGCCCGGCGATCAGTCCTTGCCATGCCTCGAGCTTTTCTCCACCCGCCCAACTCGCAGTCCAGTAAGCGCGGCCAGCATCCACTTCCTGCTGCGTGAGCAAAGGCTCGTGCGCATCCGCCAGAATCTCATCCGGGTACACGCGAATTTGCAGACGGGGATTGCGCGCCGAGATCTGAAAGCGAGTTTCAATTCGCACCGGGAAAAGTGCGATGGGATATTCGGTACTCAGCGAGCGGAAGTCGCCGTCGCCTGCCTGGCCGAGATACTGCGCTACCAGGTTCTGCAATGCGCTCTGGCTGCCCCGCACTGCCTCATGCGAGGCCTGCCAACTCCGGTCCGCTTGCTGGGCGGCTTTGTTAAGTTCGAGGAGGTGTGGATCGTCCGGCGCGAATCTTCTCGCCGCACTGGTCGCAGCCGCCTGGGAGGCCGCGCGTTGTTGTAGCAGCGCATCGCGTTGCTGAAGCGAGTCGGCGAGCGCCTTGCGAGATGCTTCGATTTGTTGTGGCGTGATTTCTGGCATGCGCTAACTCGGAAGCATTTCCTTGGCGTGATACGCCACTCGTGTCGGTCGCCGCAACGTGGCGGACGCTACTTCAGCTGACGTTGATCCCCACTTCATTCCACGCGGCCCTTGCGTGGCCAGGAATTGCTGGATCGCCGGCGATGCCTGCGCAAACGAGAGGTAGCGTGGTGGGGCAACGGCGGCTCCCACTCCCGGTGACCCCAGCACCATTTTCCACGTGACTTCCTTGAACGAAACCAACGGAGAGCGGCTCTCCACATCAAAGCCGAATACCGGCTCTCCCGGGTGCTGCTGCAAAATGAAGAACCATCCATCTCCGGCGAGCGCATCCTTAATCGACAGAGGGAATCCGAAGAAGCGAATGTCAGGATCGAGAGACCCGTGTAAGTTCGGAAACAGATGCGCGTTGACGTCGTTATCGGGCGGCAAAATCAACGTCGGCAGCTTGGGATCGGTGGTATTCCTCACCGCTTTAGCTGCATAAACAATGGTTGTGGGGTAGCGCAACAACACTTCACCACGAACAAAGAGCACGACGTCATCTTGTCCCGGCGGTTCGTGACGGCCCGTGTTGGCCGCGAGTTTCGTGCCGCCCCAGGTATGGATCGGCTTGATGTCGAAGAAGTCTTGCGGCGCTGTGAGCGCGCCCGGCACACCACGCGAATCCCAGAATTGCTGGAAATAGGTAAAGCGCAGATCAGTGGGGTATTCGTTGTACAACAGCGTGCGCGACATTTCGTGGTTGGCGCCCACCATGAACGACTCCACCGCCTTCTGATTCGTGACGACCAGCGATGCGGTGTTGGCTTCAGCTTTGTCCACGCCCGGCAGAATCCAGTCTTGTGACACCTTCTTAATGGATTCGTAGAACGGCTTGGTGAAGCTCGGGCCGGCATTGATTTGCGCGGCTGCCCCGCCACCGATCTGATAGGCCAGATTCGATAGCAGCACTTGACTGCGAAACATTTCCACGATGGTGGTGTGGGGGTCCAATGCGACTGTCAGTTTTCTGCGCAGATCGTCGAAGGAAACAGCCTGGAGAGGCGGAGGATTGAAGGGCACAACAGCAAGGTTGTCGAAGAAGTTTGCG
>Ga0070697_100003185_pt1 | contig 12609 bp, 8 predicted proteins | sample KBSK1501metaG_FD_65475 | JGI IMG/M metagenome (GOLD analysis project Ga0070697, IMG submission 65475) | Corn, switchgrass and miscanthus rhizosphere microbial communities from Kellogg Biological Station, Michigan, USA - KBS K1-50-1 metaG | ecosystem: Host-associated > Plants > Roots >... | reverse complement strand
AAGATCAGCATTGCTAGCCAGTTCCCCAAAATAGCTAAAGGTCTTCGGGTGCGATAATTGTTGCGCTACCTGATGACTGCCGGCCTCCTTAAATGCGATCGCCACGACGCATCCTTTCGCCTTGAGAGCAACAAACGCTTTCCGAGCGGCCCGCAAATCCCCGCGCAGAAGCAAGAGCACGTTTCGGTGACGACTAGCTAGTTCGGTTTGCCGATAAAAAGATCCCCGGGTACAAGCTGCGTACGCATGATAGTTAATCGGCGCATGTGCCCCGGAGTCGCGGGTTGGCAATTCCTCCGCAAACGATTGGTCGGGGTCACGGCCTTGCGGATTGAGAACCGCCAAACCGGGAAAAGAGGCAAATCGCACAGGATCAAGAGGCGGGGTCGGAGAGAGGAACAACCAATACCGGACAACGCGCCCGTTTCAGCACTCCCTCGGTTACGCCACCGACGAACAGGTGGTAAAGTGGGCCTCGGCTGTGGGAACCCAGCACGATGAGATCAACCCGTGACTTTTCGGCCTGGCTCAAAATTGAATCAACCGGCGCGCCTTGAAGTTCCACTGAGTTGGAGTCCAATCCGACCGCCGCCACCAGCTCTTCCAGTCGAGCAAGTTTCTCAGCGACTCCTGACTCTGCCGATTCCTCCAGAGTCGGGGTTGGAACTGCTTCTGGGGCAGGTCCAATCCCTAATATTTGAGGGGTAATCTCCGTTACATGCATAAGGGTAATGCGGCTTTGAAATGGCTTGGCCAATTGTATTGCCGCCTTGACCACCTTGAGTGTGACATCAGAAAAATCGACCGGAACCAAAATTGATTTCATTGCTCCCAACCTCAAAACGTCCGCAAACTCGCCTCAACCGAAGTTAAATAAGGTTCGCGTCAGAGTAAAAGCAGAATCTAGAAGCTAGAATTTAGAAGCCAGAAGCTAGGAGGGGTGAATCGCGAACTATCCAGGGTAAGCTCAACACTGGACTTCTCTTACTTCGTTGCGAGATTATCGACGTGGAGGATCTTTTCGAAAAGGGGCCAGATTCTCCGATGGCTCACGCACCTTTGGCCGCACGGATGCGACCGCGATCGCTCGATGAATACGTCGGTCAGCGTCATATCCTGGGAGAAGGGAAACTTCTTCGGCGAGCGATCGAATCCGATCGGTTGACTTCGATCATTCTTTACGGTCCTCCTGGTGTCGGGAAGACCAGTCTGGCCCAAGTAATTGCCTCCGCCACGCAGAGTCATTTCGAGCGGCTAAGCGGCGTAGAAAGTTCCGTGAACGACATTCGGCGGACGATTGCCAGCGCGGGTTTGCGCCTGAAAAATCGAGGAACCCGCACGATCCTGTTTGTTGACGAAATTCATCGCTTCAACAAGGCGCAACAGGACGTCTTGCTGCCAGATGTTGAGACCGGCCTTCTTCGATTGATCGGTGCCACCACTCTCAATCCATTTTTCTACGTTAACGCACCGTTGGTATCACGGTCCCAGATCTTCCAGCTGGAACCATTGTCGCCCGAAGATCTTGAAGAGCTGATGCAGGAGGCATTGCGCGACCAGGAACGTGGCCTCGGCCAACTTCCAATTGAAGCCGATTCGAGCGCGCTGCGGTTCCTCGCAGAGGTCAGTGAGGGGGATGCGCGACGGTGCCTCAATGCGCTGGAAATTGCCGTACTCACGACGGCTCCTTCGCCCGACGGTAAAATCTATGTCACCCGCGAAGTAGCAGAAGAAAGTATTCAGAAGAAAGCCATCGTTTACGACGCCGACGAAGGCCAACATTATGACACCATCAGCGCGTTCATTAAGAGCATGCGTGGATCCGATCCAGACGCGGCCCTCTATTGGTTAGCGAAAATGCTGTATGGTGGAGAAGATATCCGATTCATTGCTCGTCGAATCGTGATCGCAGCAAGCGAAGATGTCGGCATGGCCGATCCCCAGGCCTTGGTAGTGGCCGTTGCCGCCCAACAAGCCGTAGAATTCGTGGGTCTGCCGGAAGCGAGAATTCCGTTAGCCCATGCTGCGGTGTACGTCGCAACCGCACCGAAGAGCAACCGGGCTTATGTTGGTCTCGAGCAGGCTACCGAAGATATTAAGAAAGGGCGTGTTCTCGCCGTTCCGAAATACCTGCGTGGTACTGGGAGCAAGCGGTTGGGAGAAGGAGAAGGCTATATGTACGCACACGACTTCGAAGGTGGCTACGTACCACAAGCGTATCTACCCGAGGGCCGGCGCTACTATGAGCCAAGCGATATCGGCTTTGAGCGCCGGATAAAGGAACGTTTGGACTATTGGCGGTCGCAATTTGAAGCGGCCAGGAAGACGGATACCGATGGTCCTCGGTAAAGGGGGAAAGCAGGGCCACGTGTCGGCGTATCGGCGTAAGGGCGTCTGATGGTAGGGCGAAAACCTCGGCGCTTTTGGTCGCTGGGCCCTTCGATTCTGCATCCCCATGCGCCGGATTTGAGCCATGCGTTGAGCGCCGATAGTTGCTAATTCGAGGTACGGCGCCGCTGAGGCAACAGGGTAACGGGGTATTGGCGTGTAACACCGGGTCGGAGAGTCTCACAACTACAAACCGAACTCGCTATAGTGGCGCGCTCAACGCATGGCTCAAACCCGGCGCATGGGGATGCAGAATTGAAGGGCCCACCGACCAAAAGCGCCGAGGTTTTCGCCCTACCATCATACGCCCAGACGCGGGTTTCGGCCTAACCACCGACACGCCGATACGCCCATGCGCCGACACGCCGATACCCTCATTTGCTATTTGTTATCTACCGGCCCTACCGCCTTGATCTTTTCCACCAAGCTATCTATTACTGCTCCACCTAATTCTAGTGCCTCAGATTCTACCCCCTCGAATAATTTTTGTTTGGCTTAACTTTTTGGTCACCGCTCTTCTGTTTATCGGGATCGGTTGGATTCAAATTCAGCTTGGGGGAACCCGTCCTGCGCATGCCTATCCCGGCTATCTCTTGGTCGGATGCGCCGGTCTGTTAAGCGTTTTCGCTATCGGTATTGAACGGTGCACTCCAAATTGGGGTACCCTTCTCTGGACTTCCCTCTTTTTTGGTTACCTCCTGATTCGCACCTGGCTCTCGCCGCTTCAGTTCTTAGCCAACGCGAATCTCTTCCTCATCCTCGCTGCTCTGACGACCTATTTTTTGAGCGCGGCGTTGCTCACCGAGCTACGTTGGCGTCTCTTCTTCATTGGCGGATTTCTGCTGCTGGAAATCGGCCATCTCTGGGTTGGAATCATTCAGTACGTGGCCGGGAACAACTTTCTGCCTTTCGGTTACGTGAGACCGGACTATGGCTTACGAGCAAGCGGTTTTTACGTCTGCCCGAACCATTTCGCCGGATTCCTCGAAAGCTTGGCATTGTTAGTCTTGGCGCTCGCCCTATTCGCGCGTTTACAGGTTTGGATCCGTATCGTTTTGATCTATCTCGCGACGGCTGCGTTTGCCGGAGTTTTGATTTCGGGCAGCAGAGGCGGTTATCTCAGTTCAGGTGTGGGTTTGGTCGTCTTGGTGATCTACGGTTTCTACCATTCCTTCCGGGTTGCTCCATCGCGGGTTCAACAACTCTTGCTCAGCGCAATCGCCGTCGGAGGCGTGATCCTCCTTTTCGGATCGATCTTCGTCACCCGTAGCGAGCTTTTGACCCAGCGTTTCGGGTCGGTCATCGAGCCGAGAGATTTAAGGCCACGTCTTTGGCAAGCGGCTCTCCGCGAGTTTGCCTTGGATCCGGTGGCCGGTACCGGAGCAGGAACCTATTTGATCTATGGTAGAAAATTTCGTGACCCTTCGATCCAGAGTGATCCGATCTATGCGCACAACGATTACGTTCAACTATTGGCGGAATATGGTGTGATTGGCGGGGCGCTGTTCGTTGGCTTTCTCGCTGCCCATCTCAGTAGCGCCTGGAAATTCATTCGGAGAATGCTGCGTTGGCTCCAACAAAACGAAAAGACTTTCAGCTCATCGCTGGCGTTAGCGGTCGGAGCAAGTCTCGGAGTCGTTGCGCTGATGGTACATTCCTTTTTCGATTTCAATTTGCAGATCCCCGGGAACACTCTGTTTGTAACGTTTCTGTTTGGAATTTTGGCAAACCCGGGTGTGCAGTGGGATAAGGAGCAACCAGAGCCGCGAACCAATGCTTTGATCTGGCGACCGGTTCCAGTTCTGCTCGGCCTGGTCTTGATCGGTTTCGTCTGGCCGCGTTGGCCAGGGGAAGCCGAGTCCGAAGCTGCGCGACTGGCTTTTCTCAAGCAGTCGTACGCGCTCGCGATTTACCATGCGCTCCAGGCAGTACAGCATGGAAACGAGAATCCCGATACCCTCTATTACTTGGCGGAATCGAGGCGCCAACTCGGCAACGGATTTACCAGCGATACGAAGCGAGATTTTTTAACCGGGGCGGCCAAAGCGTTCCAACAGGGATTGAACTATTTTCCTATGGATGAACGCTTGTTGGTCAAGGGCGGCCTGACTCTGGCCCAATTAGGCGACTTTACCGGGGCGGACGATCTTTTCGGGCGAGCGTTTGAATGGAGTCCAAACCTGGGGCAGGTCTACGCCTTTTATGGCTCTCGTCTCCAACTGGAGGGGCGAAATGCCGAAGCGGCCATTGCTTACCGACATTCAAACCAGTTGAGCGCCAACCAGATCGCAACGGTCGGGTTGAATCAAACGCTCGAAGCCACGAAGATTGCCCAGCCAACAGTAAGCCCAACTCCGTAAAAATCTCGTCGCAGCGTATCGGATTCCGGCGAACAGTTCACCAGGACATTTATGAAAAGCTTTTTCGCTTCTTTCTTCGGAACTCTTTTCGCCATAGCGCTGATAACCATCGGGGGATTCCTTCTGCTGATCGGCATTATCTCCTTGATTGGATCGAGCAATAAAGGACCCACCGTAGAAAATAAGAGTGTGCTGGTGATCGACCTGTCGGTGCCGATCTCAGACGCTCCGGCCGAACTCAACGCGTCAGAGCTGATCTCCGAGCTATCGGGCCAGGAAAATCAACGCGTCACGCTGCGCGAGGTTCTGCGCAGTATCTCCCTGGCTACCACTGACGATCGGATCTCCGCAATTTTCTTAACCGGGAATGTAACGCCAGGCAGTTATTCGTCCGGGTTAGCAGCGCTCCGCGAAATTCGCGAAGCACTCCTTCGCTTTAAACAATCGAAGAAACCGATATATGCTCACTTGGTCGTACCGTTTACCCGGACCTACTACGTTGCTTCGGTAGCCGACAAAATTTATCTCGATCGCGAGGAAGGCATGGCGGTGACCGGCCTGGTTTCTGAACAACTTCGGTTCGCCTCCTTGCTTAAGAAATTTGGGATTGGGGTCCAAGTCTCCAAACAGGGAAAGTATAAATCGGCGGTCGAGCCGTTTCTGCTGGATAATAGCAGCCCGGAGAATACCGAGCAGGTGCAAGCATTACTGTCCGATTTCTGGACAGAGATTACTACTGGAATCGAACAAACTCGAGGGATCAAACCTGGCACCTTACAAGAGCTGATCGCACAAAAGGGTCTCATCGATGCTGAAACCGCCCTCGAACAAAAGCTCGTGACCAATCTGGAACCTCTCACCACGGTGATGGACGAGCTGAAGCAAAAATACGCGGAAGATAGTAAGAACAATACATTCCGTCAGATCACAGTAGCCAATTACCTGGCAGCTTTCGATGGTCGGCTTCGAACTCCGGAAAAGGGATCCAAGATCGGCATTGTTTATGCCGAAGGTGAAATCGTGGACGGCGAAGGAGATTCAAGCACCGTGGGTGGCGACAAACTGGCTCGGGCCATTCGCAAATTCCGGTTCGATCCGGACATCAAGGCCATTGTTTTGCGGGTAAACAGTCCCGGTGGCAGCGCTTTAGCCTCAGAGGTCATCCGGAGCGAATTGGCGTCGACGCAAAAGGCGAAGCCGGTTGTTGTGTCGATGGGAACCGTAGCCGCATCCGGAGGGTACTGGATCTCAACCGCGGCGAACCATGTCTTCGCGGAGCCGGGAACGATCACCGGCAGCATCGGCGTATTTGGTTTGTTCCCCAATGTGCAAAAGTTGGCTAACGACAACGGTGTTTTTTGGAACCCGATTGAAACGGCGCCCAATTCCGATCTTTTCACTATTTCGCGGCCGAAAACAGATGCTGAGCTCGCTCTTTTACAGCGAACGATCGATCACATTTACGACGATTTCTTAAAACATGTATCGAATGCGCGTCACTTACCGATCGATGGCGTGAAGGAGATCGCACAAGGACGGGTTTGGTCGGGCAGCCAAGCGATCAAACTGCATCTGGTCGATGAGATTGGTGGCCTCCAGGCAGCAATTTCCTATGCCGGCACCTCGGCCAACCTTGGTGATAATCCAAAGATTACCGAATATCCGGCAAGGAAGGATCTGAACGAGAAATTGAAAGAGCTTCTCAAAGGGAGTGAACGTCCTCCGGTTTCGAAACTCGATCCCATCAATCAAAAACTCAAAGCGCTTGAAGCCGAACTACACACGCTGACCCATCTCAATGATCCAAAGGGAATATACGCCCTTCTCCCGATCGGTATTGAGTGGAAGTAGCGCCTTCAGCGCGATATTCGGTGGCGGCGATCGGTGTACCATTCCCAGGGAACCTAATAATCTTACCAGGGATAAACCTCCGGCAAAAGTCTTCGGCCTGCCTGGGTGGTTTCGGCGGTCCGGGACGGACCCGCCCTACCTCGCCGCGCGATACGCCCGAGCATCGCGCTGAAAGCGCGCTGACTCTTCGATCACCCGGCGGTAAATACTTTCCAGCTTCTTAATTTGCTCAGCATGGTTGAATTTGCTGGCAACGACTTCGGCGCCTTTTTCGGCGATCGAGAACCGTAATTGATTATCGCGGGTGAGTTCATTCAATGCACGAAACAATGCCTCGGGATCTGCCTCATCGACCAAAAGCCCGCTGACCCGGTCGGTCATCGCCTCGGGGATTCCGCCATGCCGAGTCGCTACCGAAGGCAAACCGGTGGCCATCGCTTCCAATAAGCTATTCGGTACCCCTTCCCGGTTCCCTTCGGTCGTGTGCTCGCTCGGATGCACGAATATGTCGCTGGAGAAAAAAAGTTGAGCTAACGCCGGTGTATCAAGAAATCCGGTAAAGTTCACTTTTGACCCGATCCCCAGCTGACTAGATTGCGCCTCGAGTTGGTGCCGAAGCGGTCCATCTCCTGCAATTGTGAGCGTTGCAGCGGGAAACTGTTCTTGAAACTTCGCAAAGGCCCGGAGCGTCATCCACAGGCCCTTTTTCTCGACCAATCGACACGCCTGCACGAGCCGCCAGGCGCCCCCTAGCGGTGCTGATCGATGTCGAAACGAATAAAGCTCGAGCGGAATCCCGGTCCGATGCACCTCCACCTTATCCGGGGGACAGCCCCTTTCCTTGATGACCTCAGCCAAAGATTCGGATCGCGCCAATACCAACGCGGCACGCTGAAAAAGCTCCCGCAATCGAAGACCAGCAACCGGTGAATTCAGGCCTACCTGCACATCAGCTCCATGAAAGGAGACGATGACCGGCACTGGGCTCCTTCTAATAAATGGCAACCAAAAGATCCCGTTGTTCCCGAAATAAATGTGTACGAGGTCAGACTTTTGCTTGATCAACGAATGCAACAACCCTCGACATTCACTGGGAAGGGCTAATTGTGGGCTGCGCCATATCTGAACATGCCAAATCCGTCGCATCCAACGAAACGGCGATCTCGGAATGAGGAACAGGTCTGGGTAAGGAAAGCGGTCGGCACTTTCTCGCTTAAATGCATGAACTGCTATTCTCACGCCGGCCGGACCGACGACCTGCCGGTAGACGTGCCACATTTCCGGTTTAAGGAATGTCGGGCAAAACACGCTGATCGTGGGAGTGTTCATAGCCAGAGTTCGGATACTCTGCTTCGACGTAAAAACTCATCCGATTCGTGAATCGATTTCACTCGGACAACAAAAAAGGCCGGAAAAATCCGGCCTTTTGTCAACAATGCCTCTTCGAGTCCAATCAGAAGGTGAGTGAGAACAGCTTCCAATATAGTACAGGTTTACCGCTCGTATCTCGCGGATCTAATGACGGCCTCCCGCTCGTAAGCCGCGAATCAGCCGCTACAACCTGCTGACCGCTACCGTAGCTCGCAGGCGCCCCCGGATTGACCAATTGGTATTTACGGGGTGCCGTAAAGACCTTGTGAAGAATGCTTGAATTGGAGCCTTCTTCAATCGCCGGACGAGGAGGGATCGCTTGCGGCGCCGCCTTGGGGACATTCGTAAACTCCTGGGCAAAAGCCCCGCCTGCGCTTAGACCTAGAAGGACCAAGGCAGATAACAGGTGTTTCTTCATATATAGTTCTCCCTACACTAGACGATAAAGCCGAATCGACGGCTGCAAAAGCAAATAATTCGAGAATCAATTTCGGGTTTCGGACTCCGCATTTCGCATATTGCAATTGTTTACTCTCCTTTCGCCCAACTTGGCAGATGATACCCGCGCTGAGCTAACTCGCCGACTGAGTAGGAAATAATCTTCGGGGAGCCAGAAACAGTTCGCTTAGGCCCGAAAAAAAAATCGAAAGTCGCCTTCTGATCCGGATCATCGCGATCAAGGGCACCGGCCCCTTGCTGAACGAGCTTGCCACTGTCCACAAAATAGTATTCCAGATCGCTGATCATATTTGATTGATCGCGGTCCTGATTGTCTAATTCGAGGCTATACGCCTGAACTAAACCGTTGCGGTGCAGGGCTGGAATTGGACCGACGTAAATCCCGGCGAAATCAATGAGTACGTCAGAATCCGTGATTCGCCGATAACCTCCTTCCGCTGGAGCATAAGCGATCCAGAGCCAAGTGTTCGGCCCCGATTTCCGATACCAGGTTCCGATGAAAACAATCGGCTTTCCATTTCCGTCCATGTCCACCTCCACGCGTTTAAGCACCAATAATCGGCCGGCGTTTTCGACGCGATCAGGCACATTCATCGCCAAGTAATCGGCGATCGGATCAGCAATAACTTGGTCCGCTCTTGCCGCCGTAAGAGCACAAGTAATGATCAGCAGAACGAAACGCCAAAGAGAATTGCGAAATGCGGATCGCGGATTGCGGAATGGAATTGGGAAAATGATGTAGGGCGTGTCCATTCGCGGTTTGAATCCATTAGAGTCCATTTATGGTTTTATTTTGTGTCAATTCGTGTCCATTCGCGGTCTATAACCATCGCATCCAGTCGTAAGTTCTTCGCGTCCATTCGTGGTTTCATTCGCATCCATTCGCAGCCTGTCCGCCGTAGCTTTGACTGTCAAAGGTTGTTGCGCTCGGGTCAGCGAAGGCGGATGCATTCGTGGTTTGATGAAATCTTCCACCGAGCGTTTCAGTGATCGGGTAGAACAGTATGACCGATATCGTCCGCGCTATCCAAATGCACTGCTCGATTTCCTGGTAAGCAGGATGCCGCCGCCGGCGATCGTTGCTGACATCGGATCAGGAACCGGGATTCTTTCCGGCCAACTCCTCCAATTCGGTTACCAAGTCATGGCTGTCGAACCAAACAAACCGATGCGTGAAGCGGCCGAGAGTCGGCTATCCGAGCATCAAGCGTTTCATAGCGTCGATGGCACCGCAGAAGACACTACGTTGCCCTCATTTTCGGCCGACGCAGTCACCTGCGCTCAGTCTTTTCATTGGTTCGATCGAGCGAAATGTCGAACCGAATTCGATCGGATCCTTCGTCCAAAGGGACTCATCGCACTGATTTGGAACGATCGCTCTCGGCAAGATCCATTGATGGAGCAATACGATGAACTGCTGACGAAATTCGTTCCCGAATATCCTAATTGCTCGCACCGCAGAGTTTCTCCAGCGGATATCATGGAATTTTTCGCGAACGGTTCGTTCGAGTTATTCACGTTTCCAAACCATCAATTTCTGACGCGAAACGAATTCCTGGGACGACTTATTTCTTCCTCGTATGTACCGCTCGCCGGAGAGCCGGGCCACAAAGAGTTGATCGCAGCGTGCAATGCCCTCTTCGATCAGTTCGCTGTGAACGGGTCGATCCGTTTTCTCTACGAGACGCAGCTTTACTTTGGGCGCTAAGCAAATCGCGCCCGTTCTCATCGTACTCATTCGGGGTGCCTTCGGCTCGGCAGGCCGCCTTCGCAAGCTATGGCGCGCCCTCGCTGCCACGAGGTGCGTGACTCAGCGTGTAGCCGCGACGAAGCGTTGCGCGTAGTCGGGAGCCTCGCCCTACCAACGATGACTGGATCGCTCGGAAAGGGCTTGCACGGGGGCCAATCGGACTAGATCAGAAGATATGCGCGTCTTTGACAGTCCAGCTTTGGCAGCACCGCAAGTTCAGCTTTTCTCCAATGGCCGTTACCACCTCACCATCAGTAACGCGGGCGGCGGATACAGCCGCTGGCGTGACCTGGCAGTCACGCGTTGGCGGGAGGACGCCACGCGCGATTGCTGGGGAGCTTTCATTTATGTGCGCGATAGCGCGTCCGGAGAATTCTGGTCGGCTGCTTATCAACCGGCGTTGGGTTCGGCTGAAGGTTACCAAGCGACCTTTACGGAGGCCCACGCTGAGTTTCGCCAACGCCGAGGCGACCTGGAAATCCAGACGGAAATCTGGGTTTCGCCGGAAGACGATGTCGAAGTGCGACGGGTCACCCTGACGAATCATTCCGGCACGTATCGCTCGCTCGAGCTAACAAGTTACGCTGAGGTTGTGCTCGCGATTCCTTGGGCGGATCTGGCCCATCCGGTCTTCAGCAATCTCTTCGTGCAGACTGAGTTTCTGCAGGAACGGGGCGCCATTCTCTGCACCCGCCGCCCCCGCTCCGAAACCGAAGAACGGCCGTGGCTCTTCCATTTGATGGTGACCGAAGAAAGTGGCGAGATCTCCTGCGAAACGGATCGCGCCAGATTTATCGGACGCGGCCGATCCGCGGCCGATCCGGCCGCAATGCAGAATATCTCACCGCTTTCCAATACGGTCGGTTCCGTCTTGGACCCGATCGTCTCGCTGCGAAGCACGTTCGCCCTCGCTCCCAATGATACTCTCCACGTAGCTTTTGTGCTTGGCGCAACGGAGAGTCGAGATGCCGCGTTGGCTCTTATTGAAAAATACCAGAAACCCATTGCGGTAGATCGGTCATTCGATCTCGCCAGGAGCCGCAGCGAGACTACCTTACACCAGCTCGGCATCACCGAATCTGAGACCGAAATTTATGCGCAATTGGCCGGTGCTCTGATTTACGTCGATCCGGCTCGACGAGCGGATTCCAACGTACTGCTTCAGAACCGGCGCGGACAGAGCGGACTCTGGAGCTACGGCATCTCCGGAAACCTCCCGATCGTCCTGCTGCGCATCAGGGATGCGAACAAAATCGAAATCGTAAAGCAGATGATTCAGGCGCACTCATACTGGCGAGGCAAAGCGCTGGCAGTGGATCTGGTCATTTTAATCGAGAACGTTTCGGAATCCCGTCAGTTCCTCTACAACGAAATCATTAGGTTGATCGGACTTGGGAGCGAACCTGGAATGCTGGACAAGCCGGCGGGAATTTTTGTTCGAGATCAGGAGAAGATCCCGGAAGAAGATCAGACGCTGCTGGCAGCCGCAGCCCGCATCGTCCTGACCGATCGAGACGGAACGTTGGCCGAACAATTGGATCAGCCGGAGAGTTACACTTCGTCGATTGCGGAGCTGAGACCGACGCAGCCCACCCTTCCTAGCGGGTCCATCCCGCTCGCACCACGCGAGCTGATCTTTCAGAACGGGCTTGGCGGTTTCACCCCCGATGGATGCGAGTACGTGATAACATTGGAATCGGAGCAAACGGCACCGGCCCCTTGGGTGAATGTGATTGCCAATCCGAACTTTGGAACCGTTATCTCGGAGAGCGGAGGCGCGTATACTTGGGCGCTGAATTCTCACGAGCTACGACTAACACCTTGGAACAATGATCCGGTAACAGATGCCACCGGAGAAGCGTTTTACCTCAGGGATGAGCAGAGCGGAGATTTCTGGTCACCCACCTCCGGGCAGGCGCGCGGCGCGACCCCGTACGTGATTCGGCATGGGTTCGGCTATTCCGTATTTGAGCATACCGAAAATGGCATCAATTCGGAGCTGACAGTTTATGTTGCGATTGATGCACCAGTGAAGTTCGCAACGTTAACATTGCGCAACGTTTCCGGTCGTGCCCGACGGATATCCGTAACCGGGTACTGGGAATGGGTGTTTGGTGATCTGCGCCAAAACGGTTTACTTCACGTGCAAACGCAAGTGGAAGTTAACAGTGGAGCGTTACTGGCATGTAACCGTTATAACGCTGAATTTTCCGAATGGATTGCATTCGTTGACGTCGATGCTCCAACACGAACCTTAACCGGAGATCGGAATGAATTTCTGGGCCGAAACGGTGACCCGTCGTTTCCGGCAGCGCTGAGGCGAGAACATCTCTCCGGTAAAACCGGAGCCGGTTTGGATCCGTGTGGAGCGGTGCAAATCACTCTTGATCTGCCAGACGGCGAGGAACGAGAAACCTGTTTTCGCCTGGG
>Ga0070697_100003184_pt1 | contig 12610 bp, 4 predicted proteins | sample KBSK1501metaG_FD_65475 | JGI IMG/M metagenome (GOLD analysis project Ga0070697, IMG submission 65475) | Corn, switchgrass and miscanthus rhizosphere microbial communities from Kellogg Biological Station, Michigan, USA - KBS K1-50-1 metaG | ecosystem: Host-associated > Plants > Roots >... | reverse complement strand
GGGGATCGACGGGTGGGAGGCGACGCGGCGTCTCCAGCGCGACCCGCGAACTGCCTGGATTCCCATCGTGGCCGTCACCGCGCACGCGATGGCGGGCGTCGAGGACCGCGCGCTGCAGAGTGGGTGCGACGACTACCTGGCGAAGCCGGTGGACGAGAAGCTGCTCCTGGTCAAGGTGCGCGAATGGATCGAGCGAGGCAGGTTGCGCCGGCGGTGACCCTCGCATCCGTGCGACTGCACCCTCGCATGCGTGCGACGATCGGCTTCAGGCGGTGCCACGGCGCCGCAGGCCGCCGGGACCGTGGATGCCGAGGCGGTTGAGCTTGCGAAAGATGGTCGCCGGGTGGATGCCGAGGATTGCCGCCGCCTTGTGACGGTTGCCACCGCAGCGTTCCAGCGTGCGCAAGATGAGATCGCGCTCGGAGGCGAAGACGGAGTCGCGCAGCGCGGTGTCGCTCTCTCGACCGCGTCCTTCCCGGAGGGCCGCGCCGCACCGGTACTCGATGGGGAGGTCGCTCTCGACGATGGGCGCACCGGGACGGTTGAGCACGATCAGCCGCTGCACCAGGTGCTCGAGCTCGCGGATGTTCCCCGGCCAGTCGTAGCGGCCCAGCGCCTCGAGCACGGCTACCTCGATCTCAGGAACCGTCTTGCCGTACTTGCGCGCATACCTCTTCAGGAAGAGATCGGCCAGGCTGGAGAGATCCTCGATGCGATCCCGCAACGGCGGCAGCGCGATGGGAACGACGGCGAGGCGGAAGTACAAGTCTTCCCGGAAACGTCGAGCTGCGATCTCCTTGCGCAGATCGCGGTTCGTCGCCGCGATCACCCGGGCGTCGGAGTGGATGCTGCGGGTGCCTCCCACGCGCTCGAACTCCTGTTCCTGCAAGACGCGCAGCAGCTTGGCCTGGAGAGACAGGTCGAGCTCGCCGATCTCGTCGAGAAGGAGCGTGCCGCCACGCGCCGTCTCGAATCGCCCCGGCCGGCTCTGCACCGCTCCGGTGAACGCGCCGCGCTCGTGGCCGAAGAGCGTGCTCTCCACCAGTGTCTCCGGCAAGGCGGCGACGTTGACGGCGACGAATGGACCGTCCTTGCGGAGGCTTCCTGCGTGAATGGCGCGTGCGACGAGCTCCTTCCCGGTTCCGGTTTCGCCGGTCACCAGGACGGTCGCATCCGTCGGAGCAATGGCGGCGACCGCCTGCATCACCTGGCGCATCGAAGGTGATGCGCCTGCGACGAACCTTCCCTTGAGCGCGTCGACCTCCTCACGCAGATAGCTCACCTCGCGACGCATGCGCCCGCGCTCCAGCGCCCGCGATACTGCGCCGATGAGCTGCTCCGCCGGGTTGTAAGGTTTCACGATGAAGTCGCTCGCGCCGCAGCGCACGGCGTCCATGCCTGCCTGCGCGCAGTCATGCGCGCTGATCATGACGATCTCGGCCCCCGGAAAGGAGACTCGCAGTTCTGCGATGGCCTCGATGCCGCCTCGAGGCATGGTGGCCTCGCCGCTCTTGCGAGGGAGCACGATGTCGAGGAGGACGACGTCCACCTGCCGGCGGAGGCCGACTGCGAGCGCGGCTTCGACGCTGTCCGCGGTTTCCGCGCAATAGCCGGCCTCTTCCAGATCCGATGCCGCGATCGCTCGCACGGCCTCATCGTCGTCGACCACCAGCACCACTGGCGCGATTTCTGTTCCGGATTGGCGACCCACGCTCCCCCCTTCCCGATCGCAAGGAGTACCCGAAAGCGCAGCCGGCCACCAAGCGGGAAAACGACCGCACGCTGGCACGACTCTTGGAATGGAGCGGCGTCAGGGAGGGAATACATGCGCCGCCTTGAGAGAGCGATCCTGGCTGGATGGGTTTCAATCTTGGCTGCTTGCGGTGGGAGTTCGGGCGACGCAGAGCGAGGTGTGCTCGATGCACGCGGGAAAGACGTCGTGGCCGCCACTTGCTCCGGGTCCATGCTGGCCTGGAGCGACCCGAATTCGACGACTTCGGCGTGCGCGGGTCCTTGGGAGTACCAGATCTACTCCCCCTGCTACGCGCTCCAGCAGGCGTCCGATTGCCCCATCCAAGGCTATCAGGCAAGAACTTGCGCCGCCCCCCAATTCGGCGTGCTGGAGACGGTCACGCAAAGCGCGACCGTTGGCGGCGCCTGGAAAACCACTCCTGGCCAGAACTGCAAGTGGGTGTGCAACTGCCTGCAGTGGAGCGCGGACCATCGCACGTGCTACGAGCCGGGCGACATCTGCTCGTGGAAGTGTCAAATTCCTCCGCAGAACGTTCCCGACTGCGATACTCCGGCGCAACAGCAGATCGCCTCGTGGAACGCGGCGCGCCCCACTCCTTATCCGTACGAGTACACCGGCTACACGATCACCGGGAACGCGGGGTTCTCCTATCCGACGGCGGGAACCTGCTACGTCAACTTCACCAGGAACAATTTCAAGGCGGCGACGGACGCGACCATCTGCGGAACGGATCCTTCGCGGCCGATCTATGCCTCGTGCCGCACCGCCGCGCACGGGCTCGCCGCGAACCAGGGGGAATGCGGACCACCGCAGCCGGGCCTGCTGTATTCCGCGCCCAACCTGAGCACGACGCAGCTCGCCTCCGCGGTCGGGGTCGAGCTGGCTCCCGCTGCGAAGTGCACCACCGACGAGCCCAACCCGTTCTCCACGGCGGCGCAGGCCCAAGGCAAGCATGACCGTCTGGCTGCGCGCCTCGACAGCCAGATCAGCGCCGATCCGGGGCTGCGCGCCAAGCTCGTGCAGAACATCAAGTTGCTGTTCGAGCTGGCGGGAACCTCCCTGCGCCCGGATCAGGAGAGCCAAGCCATCGGGCTCTACAGCTCCGATCCTTCCAGTGCGTTCGACTGCGGCAACGCCTGGACGCCTCCGACGGTAACCGCGAGCTGCCCGGCGACCACCACCGATCCGATCAACTCCAATCTTCGCATGTGCAGCGAGATGCTGCGGCCGCACGTCTCCGCAGCTGTTGCCTCTCTGATGCTCTCGCAGTGCCGGTCGATCGATCCCATCAAGGCGCTCTCGCCGACCGACTGCGCGAAGGACGCATATCTACAATCCTACCTCGGCGTGACCTCGCCCTTCCTCGCCAAGGAGATGGCCGATCTGACCACGAAGTCCGGCGATGTCGGCCGTGTCCCGGAGCTGCAGGGAAAGCTCGCGAACATCAACGCCTGGTACAGCGGTGTGCGGTCGGCCTCGTCCGGCGCCATTCCCGAGCCGGTGCTCAAGGGGGTCAGCACGATCCTGGACGGATTCTGGCGCGCCGCCGTGCTCAACCAGGAAGCGGGTCTCGCCGCGGCCACCTCGACCGTCACCGATGCCCAGGTCAGTGAGTTCGGCCTGCGGGCGGATAGCGAGGTGCTGCAGGCGGCGTTCTCTCCGGCTCCGGGCACCACCAGCCCTCCGCTCTCTGGCGGCCCTCTACTCCTCCTGACGAACGACGGACTGCGAGGCCTGTACACCCGTTTGCAGGACGTCGGCGCCTTCCACGACCTCGGTTGCCATTTCAAGTCGTGCCAGAAGGGCGCCGCGTCCACGCAGGTCAGCCAGCTCTGGGGTGTCCTGGCCTCGCTGGCGGATTCAGCCTCCCTCAAGGCCGTCCTGCCGGGTGCGACGCAGGTCGATTCCGCCTGGTCCACGGCGTTCGGGTTCATGCAGACCAACCACTCGGCCCTCGAGCAGGCCGTCAACGATGCGCAGGGCTTGCCCTCGACGACTCCGTACGATCCGTCCCTCCTGCTCTCGCAGGCGCTCTCGTCGCTGCCTCCACCCATGGTCGCACTTTCGCAGCTGATCCGCGACGCTCGAGCGCGCTCGGACTCGTACCAGGCGTCGGGATTCTTCGTCCCCGACCCCTCCGCGCTCAAGGTCGGTCTCGACAATGCACACGAGACCGCGATCCAGAACCAGCTCGCCGCCGTGACGCAGCAACTGCAGACGACCCTTTCGAATTACAAGACCCAGCGAGCGGCGCTGGTCGGCAACGTCATCTCCAACCTCGCCAACCAGGGCACCCAGACGGATCTGAAGAATCAGGCGGAACAAAAGCTGCAAAAAATCGCGTTCGCCACCAGCGATCTCTCAGGCCTGCGGATGACGGCCGCCGACGACGAAGTCCGGTTTGGCGATTTCATGCAGGGCTTCCAACTGCTATTGCCGGCCCTGAACGCGTCGGGCGAGCTCGTGCACACTTCCTCGGTCACTTTGAACCTGTCGGCAGCCGACGCCGTGTTCGCGAATCCCGGCTCGTTCTTGCTCGCCGACATGGCCGTCAACATCCCCCAACCGAGCACCGGTCCCACGTGGAACCCGGTTCAGGGCGTTGCCGGTGAGCAGCTCAACATCCAGACCAGCGGTTCCTGGTCGCCAACTTGCGCGCTCAGCAAGACGACGATGGCCAATGGAACCTTGAACGTGACGGGAGCGATCGCCGGGCCGGAAGGCTTCATCATCTCCTACAGCAACGGCTCCTTCACTGCCCAGGGCGTCTCCACCGCCGACGGTCACTCCTGGACGGGGAGTACCGGCGCAAACAACAGCGTGTGCATGGGCATCAACATCAGCTTCGGGACCCCCGGATTCGTGAGCTTCATCGGAGGACCCGACGTCACCGCGTACATCAAGACCGAATCGTGCCTCAACAATTCGGTCGCCTACCAAATGACCAGCTCGACGACCGACACGAACTCTTCCGGTCGAGAGAATCGCTCGAGCTTCTCCTTCGCGGAAGGGATCCGGTCCCCGTTCGCACCGTTCCCGGGCGAACCGGTGGGCAGCCTCCTCGTGGTCCAGGTTCCGCGGAATGCGGCGACGCGAGCCGCGGCGCTCGACGTCCGCGTGGTCCGGGCGCCGACCACGTCGGTGCTGATCGCCAACGACGCGGACGTCTACCTGGTCGTGAACGACATGAAATCGGCCAGCTGCCCGGCGCCGAGCGGGTCGAGCTTGACGGTCCAGCTCACGCGGCTGACGCCGGTGGCGGCGGCCTCCCAGCAGATCGCGACGGGCATGGCCAACGCGGCCGCGGCGCTCGCCACGGCGGCGCCCGACATCATCGCCCAGGGGCGGATGCTCCCGGACCAGGCGACGCAACTGCGCACGAGCGCGTACCAGAAGGTGTTCGACCAGTGCGGAACCTGCACCAGCCTCTCCGGGTACCCGGAAAGCCTGCGGAACCTCTTCGACACCTGGGTCGCGAAGGAGATCGTCCACATCGAGCGCGAGGTGGAGATGGTCAACATCCAGCGCACCATCCGGCTGACCGAGATGGAGCAGCGCGCCATTGACGACGACCTGCGCATCGCCGGGAGCCAGGCCCGCCTCATCTCGCTAGCGCAAGGCTGGCTCCTCCGCGACCTCGACGGAACGCAGCTCCGCAGCCAGGTGCAGGAGCTGATGGAGATGGCGAACGACTGGCTCGCCCCGGTCATCAACATCCGCTATCCGGAAACGCTCACCAGCTTCACCACGGCCGAGCGGCAGCTGATCGACAACCTCACGAACATCACACCGTCGAGCGGAATCGTCGATCTCGCGACCGCCGCCCAGCAGGCGCTGCAAGCAGTCGAGACGAGGCTGAGCACGGTGCGCACCGCAGCCCCGGTGCCCCCGATCTTCGACGTGGCGGTCAGCTACCCCCGCACCGACAAGGTCATTCCATCGTCGGTGTGGAAGAAAGTGGACGCGCAGCGGGCTACAGCCGTGTGGAGCACGATCCTCGCGGGCGGGAACCCGGTCATCAGCCTGCGTCCCTCGGACATCTACGACGTCGATGGCGGGGCGGCGCGCCTCGGATGCGCCTACTCGGCGCCCGTCATCAATACCATCGGCTTCTTCCTGGCCACACCTCCCAACTTCAGTTTCCAGACCTACAACCTGCCCACCGTGATCGGCAACATGATGGCGTTTCCTCTTCCATCTCCGTCCGACATCTTGAACGCCAACTTCAGCAACGCGACCTATCTTGCTTCGCAACCTGGCACGCTGTTCGGAATCACGTCGAACGCGGTCACCTCGCTGGGGACATATTGGTCACAGCCGGGGAGGCAGTACGCTACGGGACTCTCGCCATTTTCCGACTTCGGCGTGGACGTGCAGTCGCTCAACCGTGATTTTCCGGTGCCCGCCGGGAATCCGTTGCAAATCGCGAATGAGCTGATCGTCGTCATGCGGCTCGAGCCGCGCCCCGACGGTCCCGGCGTCGCGCTCCAGGGCGTCCCGGGCTGCTACTAGGTCGCGCACTTGCGGCCGCCGGCAGGAGTCTGCGCCGGCGGCCGCACCTTCCAGTCCAACCAACGTCGCCGTTGCTCGCCAGGAGGCACGCGATGAAGAAGATCCTCGCATTCGCGGGAATGGGGCTTTGCGCCGCCTTCTCCATCCGGGCGCAGACGCTCGACCAGCGCGTCCAGGCGCCGTCCCTCGCGCCGCCTGAACGCGGTTCGTTGGCCGGGCAGCTCGCCAGCGTCGCGTTCGGTCCTGCGGACGTCAGCCGGGGCGGGTTCAGCCTCGCCTCACCGTTCGACGTTCCCTCCGAGCGCGGCTCGCCGCTGGCGCCGATCTTCCCATCGTATTCGCCAGACGCGGGCGTTTCCGAGTGGGGCGTCGGGTGGCAGAGCAACCTCACCATCGCTCGCTGGCGCGTGACGGGCGATCTCGACTACGCGACCGACGAGCTTTCGTCCCCGTGGGGACACTGCCACCGGGGCGCGGACGGATTCTGGTACCCGACAGGTCTCTCTTCCGCGGTGCGGATCCAGCCGACCGTCGACGGCTTCGTCGCGTATCTGCCCGACGGGGCTCAGTGGATCTTCGGCGGCATCGCGCGGGTGCAGAACAGCGCCGGCACTTACGCCTGGCACCTGCGACAGGTGGTGAGCGCCCTCGGCCGCAAGACGAACCTGGCTTGGACGGCAAACACGAGCGGCCGGCTGTTCTTGACGTCCGTCGATTACGGCGGAATCGGCGACGGGACGCAGGCGCGCGTTCAGATCGGTTACGAGACGCTGGCGCAGCCATTCGCCGATCTCCGGTCCGGGGCGCGGCTCGACCTCGATCGCCGCGTGTCCACCGTTTCGGTGACGGTGAAGAACGCGGCGACGGGCTTGGACGCCCCGCGCTGGAGCTACGCGCTCACCTATCTACAGGATCCGGTCGGGCCCGCGTTCTACCTGGCGCGGATTCAGCAGACGTTCGCTTCGGGGGAGCGGCCGCCTGCAGTCTCCTACGACTACCAATTGTCGGGGGAAGTGCTGCAGGCGGCCGCGTTGATGCCTGTTCCCGCATTCGATGCGGTGATCGCCCAATTCGGAAGCGGGATCGCGTTACCCGACCAATCGACTGCGCTCGACGCCGACCAGGACGGCTTCATCGACCTGGAAACGGCCACCGACAACTCGCTCCTCTGGCAGACGCAGCAGGGATTCACCGTGCAGTCCCTGCCGGCGAACCCGAATGCGTTGCCCGAGTGCCGCGCGGCTCCATCGATCCTCAATCCGCCCCGCTCGCTCGCGCAGATGCGCGCCGGCGATCCGTCCGTGCAGGTCGTGAGCCTCGTGTTCAGTCCGGCCACCCAGCAGACGAACCTGACGCTCTGCACTCGCGGGGGGGACCCAACCTACCTGACGACCCTCTTCGGCTTCTGGCAACTCGGCCCGAACACGCGCTTGGTCGATCTGAACCGGGACCTTCAGCCCGATCTGATCCAGGTCTACCGCGACGGGTACGAGGTCATTCCGAATCGGAGCACCTCCGCGGGTTACGCGTTCGGGCCGCCCGTCTTCGGGATGCTGCACCTCGATCTCGATCCGGTCGCCACCTGGGTGCAGGACTTCAATGGAGATGGGATTCCCGACCTGATCGTCCGCTCCGATCCCTATGTGCTCGTCTATCTCGGCTCGGGCAACTTCGCGTTCGCGCCGGAGCCCCTCATCTTCACCGTGAACAACGGAACCGGCTTCCAGTTCGATACGACCGGTTACCAATTTACCTTCGTCGACGCGAACAGCGATGGCCTGGCCGATCTGTTGCTTTCCGCCAGCGACGGAAGCGTCTTCCTCGCTCTCAACTCCGGAGACGGCTTCTTTTCGGTCGATGTGCCTGCGCTGGTGGGGACCGCGTTCGACTTCGGTCTGCCGATGTTCATCGACGTAGCCGGGAGCGGCGAGGCGGAGGTGCTGTTCACCGCCGGCGGCAGCGCTCGGTCGCTCGCGCTGAGCTCGCCGGGCACCGGGCTCTTGCGCACCGCAGATGACGGCAAGGGAACCATGCTTCGCTTCGCGTATGCGCGTGCGCCAGCTGCTCCCGGCCAACGGCAGCGGCACAGGCTGCTCTCTTCGCTACGGGTCGAGTCGACTGGGTCCGATGCGCAGAGCTACGGTTTTTCCTATGGCACTCCGGTCCTGCATTCCATCGGTAAGTTCCTGGTCGGCTACGGGCGAGTGGTGCGCACCGACGCACTGGTCACGCGCACCGTCGACTTCGTCAACGGCGACGACGCCGCCGGACTGCTAGGCACCAGCGTCGTTCACGACCAGAACGCGCCGAACGTCGTCGCCTTCGAAACGCGTACCTACGACGATGCCCTGACGCAGGGGCTGTCCTGGAAACGCCTGCGCACTGCCGTAAGCGGGTGGCAAGCGGCCGGAGGACGCCAGGTCTCGAAACGCGTCGATTACCTCGCCTACACGGCGGATGTCTGCCCTTCCCGGATCCAGCAGCAGGATGAGCACGGCACGCTGCTGACCGTCGACACACGCGCCGGCGTCGCCTCGCTGGCGAACAGCCTGCATTGTTTGGCAGCGCAGACGCAGGTGTCCGGTTCGCATTCCGACCCTTCACTCGATTTCAACTACCTGCAGCTCTTCGATCGAAACGCCGTCGGACAGGTCACGGCCATCACGAGCCGATCCGGGGGCGAGTCGCTGGTGCTGCAGGCGGTCGACTACAACGGCGACTTCACCATCGCCAGCATCCCGAGTCCTGGCCGCGGCACCTCGGTGTTTACGTACGACTCCACTACGCATCTGCTCGGCCAGATCACGGCACCCGACGGATCGATCACACGCGCGGCGAGTCGCGACTCCATCACCGACTCGTTGCTCACCCTCACCGTCGACCGCGGCGGCGGACTCTACCAGCGCTTCTACCGGTACGACGGCCAGGAGCGCCTCGCGAAGCATTGGGACTCGCTGGGCTCGGCGAGCGAACTCAACCCAGATCAGACATTTGCCTATCGCACTGCAACGGCCACCCTGCCCGGGACCGTCTCGATCACGACGCTCGCTGACGGGACGAACGCCGGCATCGCGAAACAGGAGGTCGACTACCTCACCGCCGGCGGAGCGTCCATCACCGCGGCGAGCCGGATCCCCGAGGGTTGGACGTTTGGCGAGGTCGAGCAGCGTCTCGTCTCCATGGCGCAAACCATCAAACTGCGCAAGGCGACGGCGCCGACGACGACGGAGCCGCTCGCCGTGGCGTACGCGGACTTGCTCGCGGACGGGCAGCAGGTCGCATCCTCGCGCGCCTCGGTGCACGGGCACCTGGCCGAGAGGCGTACCAAACTCCACGCGGACGTCGAGCAACTCCTCAGCACCGATCTGAAGCTTCCCGCCGACCGTCTCACCCGCAACACGCTCGAGAACGGGGCCTTCGGAACGACCGAGCTCCTCGACGCGGACCTGCGACTCGTGCAGCGCATCGACGAAGCCCAGGTCGCGACCAGTTGGGTCTACGACGCCCTGGGGCGCCTGCGTGACGTGGTCCTTCCCGGCAACGTTCATCATCGCCGCGACTACGACGGCCACGGCCGGGTCTCCTCGGTGCGTCGCGACGGCGTCGCGTCGATCGCATGGAGCTACGCGCCCGTTACCGGACTGGTGGCGAGCCAGACATTTTCCTCGCCGGCTGGCGCGCTGCTGCGCCAGGTCGCTTATGGCTACGACGCGATCGGCCGGAAGACGAGCGAGACGCACACCGATCTATCGAGCACCCTCAGCCAGACTTACCGCTTCTTCTGGGACGGGGCTTCGCCCGCTGCACCCTCGGCGGTCGGTCTGCGCGGCTTCGTCACGGGAGTCTCAGGAGACGGATTCACCAAGCAGTTCGACTATCGCCCCGACGGCCTGCTCGCACACAGGGCAGCGAGCATCGCCGGCTGGCGCACCGTCGACACGACGCTCGACTACTTCGATGACGGAACCATTCGCACCAAGACCACCCTCGTCAAGGATTCCGGGGGCCAGGTGCTCTCGACGCAGGTGGAGCGGTTTGCCGTCGACGCGTGGGGGCGAGTCCAGTCTCTCCAACTCAACGGCGCACCAGCGGCGAGCTTCTCCTATGACGTGAACGGCCAGCTGGCGTCGGTGGCGTTCGGAGCCGGTGGGAGCGCGTCGATCTCCTACGAGCCACTCACCCGGGTGGAAGTCGGGATCAGCGAAGCAGGAACTGGCTGGAGCTCCTCCACTTCCGTCCGCTACGACAACCGAGGCCTTCCGGAGAGTGAGTCGATTTCCGTTGGAGCGACATCGCTCTCGCGGGCCTATGGCTACTCTCCGCAGCGCTTCCTCTCCGCCAGCTCGGACGCGCAGAGCAGCTACTCCTACGGATTCGATCCCGTCGGGCTCTCGACATTCGTCCAGAAGGGCACCGCCCGCACGCAGATGGTCCAGAGCGGCGCGCAAGTCAGCGTCGGCCCGGTCACCTATGGTTTCGATGCGCTCGGTAGAGTGACGGACAAAGGCGACCTGCATCTCACCTACGGTCCCAACGGCCAGATCTCGCAAGCGCAGCGCAGCGCCAACGTCTGGACCTTCATCGCCGATGAGAGTGGCCATCGCCTGGCTAAACTCGTCGGTGGCCAGCCCGTCTACGGTGCATTCGATGAGGGATATCTCGACGCCGGCGGGCTGACCGAGCCGCTGGTGCTGAGCGGCATGGTCGTCGGGATCATCCGCTCAGGCACGGCGCGCCCTCTTCCTCTGGAAACTCGCGGCACCCTGCTGGGCGACTCGGACGGCACTCCCCGGATCGCCTCGCCGTTCGGCGCCCGCGACGTCCATCCCGATCTGGCGCCCGCGATCGACTACGTGCGCCAGGGTTACGACGCCGATCTCGGCGTTCTCCGGATGGGCGTGCGCGACTACGATCCCGCGCTCAACCGCTTCCTCACCCCCGATCCTCTGTTCCTGGAACAGCCGGAGCGCTGCGGGGGCGAGCTCGCTGACTGCAATCTGTACGCGTACGCGCGCAACGCGCCGACCCTGTACGTCGACCGCAACGGACATCTGGCGCACATCCTCGTCGGCGCCGGGATCGGGGGCGCCATCTCCGTCGGTGCATATCTGATCTTCACGCCCCGATCGGAGTGGACTGTCCTCGGGGCCGGCGGTGCATTCGCTGGCGGTGCGCTGAGCGGCGGCATCGCAGCCGCGACAGGCGGCGCGAGCCTGCTGTGGCAGAGCGCCGCGTCGGCCGGCGGCTCACTCGCGGGCGGCGTCGTCACCCGGGCCATCGAGAGCGGCGGAGACGCCAGCGCCACGTTCGACACGAAGAAGATGGCCTTCGACACGCTCGGCGGAGCAGTCGGGCCGGCGCTCGGAAAAGCAGTGGGCTTCCTGCGCGGGTCCGCGTCGCGGGCTGCCGTATCGGCGGAAGAGGCGGCGGTCGGCCGGGCGGTGGGGCGAGCCCCCACGCCGGGAGCGACGACGGTTTACCGAGCGGTGGACCAGAAAGGCACAACGCTTTATGTAGGGATCACGGACGACATCAAGAGACGCGGCGCCGAACACCTTGGTGAGAAAGGCATCATCATCGAGGCGATCCACGGGCTGGAAGGAATTAGCCGCAGCGATGCGCTGGCAGTGGAACAGGTACTGATTGAGCACTACGGCCGCCTGAACAAGCAAACGGGAACCTTGCTGAACAAGATCAACAGCATTTCGCCGAAGAATCCGATCTACAAGGGCGCCGTCAAGGCGGGAAACGAGATCCTCGATTTCCTCGGCTACCAGAGATGAGGAGCGGCGGACGGTGAAGCGGCTGAAACTCGGAGACGTCATCGAGATCCCCACCGAGAAGGGGCTGGCGTTCGCGCAGTACACTCATCACCATCCCCAGTTCGGTTGGCTCATTCGCGTTCTGCCCGGGTTCTACCGGGAGCGGCCGCCGTCGCTCCCACAAGTGGTGGAGCAACCTGCACGTTTCTCGATCTTTTTCCCTCTTGCGGCGGCCGTAAACCAGCGGCTCTTCGCGATCGTGGGCAACGAGCCGATACCGGAGAAGGATCGACGATTCCCCATCTTCCGAGGTGTAATGCCGGGAACCAAGGTGTGGTGGCTGTGGGACGGCACGCGATCCTGGCGGGTCGGTGATCTGACTGAAGAGCAGCGCAAAATGCCTCTCAGGTGGATCGTGAACCACAAGGTGCTTCTGGACATGATTGAGTCGGGTTGGACACCGGAGAGGGAATCCTGAGGGAAGCACAGGTGGTAGGTTCGTCACGCGCGCCGCCGAAAAAACAGAAAGCTCAGGGACCTTCATATCTTCGATGCCCTGGCCAACTCACAGCGCCGGGTGGAC
>Ga0070697_100003182_pt1 | contig 12612 bp, 12 predicted proteins | sample KBSK1501metaG_FD_65475 | JGI IMG/M metagenome (GOLD analysis project Ga0070697, IMG submission 65475) | Corn, switchgrass and miscanthus rhizosphere microbial communities from Kellogg Biological Station, Michigan, USA - KBS K1-50-1 metaG | ecosystem: Host-associated > Plants > Roots >... | reverse complement strand
CACGGACCCACATCACGTCCGGCGGCTTTTCGACGATGGGGTTCGAGCTGCCGGCGGCGATCGGCGCGCAGCTTGCGAAGCCGGATCGGCAGGTCCTGTCGGTGTCGGGCGACGGCAGCTTCCTCCAGTCGATGCAGGAGCTCGCGGCCGCGGCCATGCTCGACGTACCGGTCTGCCAGGTCATCCTCGACAACTCCGGCTGGATCAGCATCAAGGGCGGCCAGGACGCCTTCTTCGGGCGGACGGCCGTGACGGACTTCACGCGTCGCGGCGAGCTCTACTCGCCGGACTTCGAAGCGATCGGATCGGCGTTTGGCCTGCACAGTGAGCATGTCGCCGATCCCGCCGATGTCTGCCCGGCGGTCGTGCGCGCGCTGGCCAGCGGCGGCCCATCGGTCGTCGCGATCAGCGTCGATCGCGACCTCGACCGGGCTGGTCCCGACAAGACCGGCTGGTGGGATGTGCCGGTCTCCGACGCCCATCCGGAAAGCCGCGCCCGGCAGCTCGAGGGTCGAGCGGAGGAGCAGCACCTGTGACCGTTTCGACAGTCCCGCAGGCGAACCGGCTCCGCCGAGCGCTGCGTCGCCCGGGCGACGCGCTGGCGCGGGCGTCGATCGGTACCGTGCCGATCCTCTGGAACAACGTCGACCAGCCGGCGCTCGCCGCGCGGGTCGACGCCGCGACGGTGCTCGACGACATCGCCCGAACGGGCTACGAGGGGACGCAGCTCGGGAACGGGTTCCCGCGCGGGCTCGCGCTCCGCGAGATGCTCGACGCGCGCGCGCTCCGTCTCGCGGAGGTCTACGTCTCGCTGCCGTGCACCATCGACGGCCCCGGCGACGACGCCCTCGACGTCGGCCGCGAACGGCTGGCGCTGCTCCACGACGGCGGCGGTGAGGTTCTCACGCTGGCCCTGGGCGGATCGCCTGACCGGTCCGCGACCTCGGGCCGTGCCGCTGATCCGTCGACGCCGCGGCTCGACGACGCGGCCTGGCGAACGCTCGGCGGCATCGTCGACCGCATCGCCAGCGAGGCGATCGCGGCCGGGCACACCGTCTCCTTCCATCAGCACACCGGCACCTTCGTCGAGACGCCCGATGAGCTGGATCGGCTGCTCGCCGTAACGGACCCCGCCTTGCTGGGCATCTGCCTGGACGTCGGCCACTGGACGGTCGGCGGGGGCGACCCGGCCGACGCGTTGCGGCGGTACGGCGACCGCGTGACGCAGGTGCACCTCAAGGATGTCGACGCTGGCGTCCTGGCGGAGCTCCGCGCCGGCCGCCTCCCCGATTTCGACGCGGCGATTCGGGCGCGGCTCTTCACGGAGCTCGGCGCCGGCGTCCTCGACCTGCCGGCGGTGCTGGCCGTGTTGGCGCAGCGTGACTACGCGGGCTGGCTGATGGTCGAGCAGGACAGTTGCTGGGGTCCACCCGCAGAGAGCGCGGCGATCGGCCGTCGCGTCCTTGCCCAGGAGTTGCGGTGCCTCGGCAATCGCCGGACGCCATCAGCCGCCGGGGGATGAATCGAACCAACCGACTCGGACCACCGACGATGGCGAGTTAGAGGGAGATCGCGAACGATGCGCGTTGCGCTGATCGGGGCCGGTCGAATCGGGGCGCTCCACGCCCGATTGCTGTCGGCCACCGACGGCGTCGACGGGCTGACCATCGCCGACGCGCTCCCCGACCGCGCGGCGTCGGTCGCGCGCGACGTCGGCGCGACGGCCGCCCCGTCGATCGAAGCCGCGCTCGATTCGGCCGAGGCCGTCGTCATTGCCGCCGCGACTGATGCGCACGCCGAGCTGATCCGGACATCGATCGGACGCCGCCTGCCGACGTTCTGCGAGAAACCCCTGGCTCTCGATCTCGGCGACACGATCGTGCTGGGCGGCGAGATCGAGCGCAGCGGCGTGCCATTCCAGCTGGGCTTCCAGCGCCGCTTCGACGCCGGCTATCGCGAGGCCCGCCGCCTGGTCGAGACCGGCGAGCTCGGCACCTTGTACATCGTCCGGATGGCCGGTCATGATCCCGCGCCCCCGCACGAGTCATACATTCCGGTCTCAGGCGGCTTGTTCCGCGACTTCTCGATCCACGATTTCGACGTCCTTCGCTGGCTGACCGGCAGTGAGGTCGACGAGATCTACGCTGACGGCGGCGTGCGGGGCTTCGAGGTGTTCGCGAAATACGGCGATGTCGACACCGCGGTGGCGACGTTTCGGCTGGCCAACGGCGCCTTCGCCGTCCTCACGGTCGCGCGCCACGATCCGCTGGGCTACGACATCCGGACCGAGCTGTTCGGCTCGAAGGACAGCGTGTCCGTGGGCCTCGGACCGCGGATGCCGCTGCGCTCGGTGGAGCCCGGCGTGCCGGGGCCGGCTGGGCCGGTGTGGCAGAACTTCCTCGTCCGGTTCGAGGACGCCTACCGCGCCGAGTTCGGCGCGTTTCTCCGCGTAGCGCGCGGCCAGCTCCCCAGCCCGTGTACGGCGCGGGACGGGGTCGAGGCGCTGCGGGTCTCCGAGGCAGCGACGATCGCCGTCAAGGAGCACCGCATCGTCCGCATGAGCGAGGTCGCGCGGTGAATGGATTGGCCCTTTTCGCCCCTTGCGCGCAGCCGTACGATCCGCGAGCACGAGGGGCGTGGGGGCTTCGCCGGGCCAGTCGTGGCCGTGCCGTCGTCCCGGCGTTCTGAGAGAGGGTCACGACAACCGTCGCGACCGCAGGAGGAGATCAGAGCAATGAAACTCCGCAACTTCGTCGCCGCCATCGGCGTGGCGGCACTCACCCTGGGCGCGTGCAACGCCGCGGCCCCCGCCGCGTCCGGAACCTCCGGCGGAGGCGCAAACCGCTCCAACATCCTGATCGAGGTCGTCACGCACGGCCAGGCGTCAGACCCGTTCTGGTCGATTTTCAAGAACGGCGTCGACCAGGGTGGCAAAGACATGGGCGTCAAGGTCGAGTACAGCGCGCCCGATACATTCGACATGGTGAAGATGGGCCAGCTCATCGACGCCGCCGTCGCGAAGAAACCCCAGGGTCTCGTCGTGTCGATCCCCGATGCGACCGCGTTGGGTTCACACATCAAGGCCGCCGTCGCGGCGGGTATCCCGGTCATCTCCGCGAACTCCGGTTCCGACGTGTTTGCCAGCCTGGGTGTCCTGACGCACGTGGGGCAGGACGAGTCGGTTGCCGGCAGGAAGGCCGGTGAGCTGATGAAGGCCGCCGGCGTGACCAATGCGCTGTGCATCAACCAGGAAGTCGGCAACGCCGGCCTCGACGCACGCTGCAAGGGCTTCACCGACGGCCTCGGCGGCACGGTCAAGGTGGTGCAGGTCGACCTCAAGGATCCCACCGGCGCGCAGCAGTCGATCGCCGCTGCGGTCCAGGGCGCGGCCGGCGTCAACGGGATGCTCGCGCTCGGACCCACCGGTGCGACCCCGGCCATCGCCGCGCTCAAGCAGCTCAAGTCGACGATCAAGCTCGCGACGTTCGACCTTTCGAAGGACGTCCTCAACTCCATCAAGGCCGGCGACATGCTGTTCGCCATCGACCAGCAGCAGTACCTGCAGGGCTACCTGCCGATCGTCTTCCTCACCTACGACAACCTGTATGGGCTGATCCCCGGCGGCGGCCAGCCGGTCCTCACGGGTCCTGGCATCGTCGACAAGACGAACGTCGACAAGGTCATCGCGAACACGGGCACGACGAGGTAATCCGACAACGCCGGGAGCCGGCGGACCCGCCGGCTCCCGGCGTCGACGTTGAGACCACGAGGCCGCAATGACCACTGCTTCAGCGAGCGTCGATCGAAAGCGACTGCGGAACGTCAGTCCGCTTCGGCTGCTGCTCGGGCGTCCGGAATTCGGGGCGGTCGTCGGAGCGGTCATCGTGTTCCTGATCTTTGCCGTGCTGTCGGTCCTGCGCGGCGACGTCGGCAAGGGCTTCCTGTCGGTCCAGGGAGCGGCGGGCTGGCTCGAGGTCACCGCCCAGGTCGGCATCCTGGGCGCGGCGGTCTCGCTGCTGATGATCGCCGGCGAATTCGACCTGTCGATCGGCTCGATGATCGGGGCCGCGGGCCTGCTCCTCGGCCTGCTGATCGTGCAGTTCGGCATACCGCCGACCCTTGCCATCATCCTGACATTCGCCTTCGCGCTGGCGGTCGGCGCGTTCAACGGCTGGCTCCGGATCAAGACCGGCCTGCCGTCCTTCATCGTCACCCTGGGCATGTTGCTGATCCTGCGCGGAGCCGGGATCGGCGTGACCAGGACGATCACCAGCAACACGATCGTCAGCGGGCTCGCGACCTATACCGACAACGACCCTGTGGCGAAGCTCTTCACCGCGTCGGTGACGATCGGCGGCGGCGAGTTCAAGGTCGTCCTGCTGTGGTGGATCCTCGCGGTCGCCGTCGCCACGTGGGTCCTCACGAGAACGCGGTTCGGCAACTGGATCTTCGCCGTCGGCGGTTCGGACCAGGCCGCCCGGTACGTCGGCGTGCCGGTCAGCCGGGTGAAAGTGATTCTGTTCATGACGACCGCCGGCTCGGCCGCGCTCTTCGCCTGCATCCAGGTCTTGAGCGTCGGGTCGGCGGACGTGCTGCGCGGACAGAACAAGGAATTCGAGGCGATCATCACCGCGGTCGTCGGAGGTACGCTGCTGACCGGCGGCTATGGCTCGGCGCTCGGATCGGCGTTCGGCGCCTTCATCCTCGGCACGACCCAGCTCGGCATCAACTTCGTCGGCATCAACTCCGACTGGTATCAGGTCGTGCTGGGCTCGATCCTGCTACTGGCGGTGCTCGCCAACACCTACCTGTTGCGACGGGCATCCGGGGCACGCTCATGACCGGCTCGCGCGACCGCGTGCCGCCCGTACCTCACGACACCGCGCCGTTCACGATGCCGGCCGATACCGCAGCCCGGATCGCCGCCTACGGCACGCAGGCCGCGCGGCCGCCGTCGAGCGACACGCCGGTCCTCGAGGCACGTGACATCTCGAAGTACTTCGGCCGCGTCATCGCCCTCGAGCACGTGTCCCTGTCGGTTCGTCCGGGCGAGGTGAACTGCCTGCTGGGGGACAACGGCGCGGGCAAGAGCACGCTGATCAAGACCCTCTCCGGCGTTCACCTGCCCGACTCCGGCTCCCTCTACATGGACGGCCAGGCCGTCACGCTCCAGTCGCCGCGCGACGCGCTGGACCGCGGGATCGCGACGGTCTACCAGGACCTGGCGGTCCTGCCGCTCATGAGCATCAGCAGAAACTTCTTCGTGGGGTCCGAGCCCACGACCGGCTGGGGTCCGTTCAAGTCGTTCGACGTCGGCGGGGCCGGGCGAATCGCGACCGAGCAGATGCTGGAAATCGGGATCCAGGTCCGCGATCCCTCGCAGCTCGTCGGGACGCTGTCCGGCGGCGAACGGCAGACGCTGGCCATCGCTCGCGCCGAGTACTTCGGGGCGAGGGTCCTGATCCTCGACGAGCCCACCTCCGCGCTGGGCGTGAAGGAGGCGGCCATCGTCCTGCGCCACGTCCTGCGAGCGCGAGCCAAGGGCCTGGGGGTCATCTTCATCACCCACAACGTGCAGCACGCCCTCCCCATCGGCGATCGGTTCACCATCCTGTCGCACGGGACGCTGGCGGGCGAGTTCGTCCGCGGCGAGGTGGGCCAGGACGAGCTGCTGCGGCTGATGGGCGGCGGTGCGGAGCTGACCCAGCTCGCCCACGAGCTCGACGCGCTGATGCAGGCGGACCCGGGGACGATCGAAGCCGCCGCCACCTCGGCCGAAGCAGTCGAGACGACGCCGGACGACGCGCCCTCGCCGGCCGGCTGAGCATCGCCCGAAGGCACCGTCGTGGCCATCACGATCGCCGACGTCGCCTCGCGCGCGGGCGTGTCGACGGCGACCGTCAGCCGCGTCCTTGCCGGCCTCGGGGGCGCCCGGCCGGACACCCGCCAGCGGGTCCTGAAGTCGGCTCGCGAGCTTGGCTATCGCCCATCGGGCGTGGCCCGCTCGCTGAAGCTTCGGACGACCAGAACCCTGGGCCTGATCATCACCGACATCGGCAATCCGTTCTTCCCGGAGCTGGTGCGCGCGGTCGAGGAGGCGGCGCGCGAACGCGACTATGCCGTGCTGCTGTGCAATAGCGGCGAGGACCCCGAGCGCGAAGGCGCTTATCTCGAGCTCCTCGCCGAGCGGCGCGTCGACGGCGTCGTCATCGCGTCGAGTGGCATCGGCCGGCGCCACCGGGCGTGGCTCGCCAAGGCGCCGCTGCCGGTCGTACTGGTCAACTGCGCCTCGCCGGACGTGCCACTGCCGACCATCCTCAGCGACAACCGCGCCGGCGCGGCCCTGGCGATCGGCCACCTGATCGCGCTGGGCCACCGCCGGATCGCCCACATCACGGCGCCGGCCCGCAACGAGGCCGCCACGGAGCGCCTCGAGGGCGCGCGGGACGCGCTTCGCGCCGCCGGGCTCGATCCTGCGGGGCTTCTCGTCGCCGAAGGCGATGGACACGTCGGCGGGGGTGCCGCGGCGGCGGAACGGCTGCTCGATGCAGAGCACGGCTTGACGGCGATCTTCGCCTACAACGACCTGACCGCGATCGGCGCCATCCGGGCGGTCGGCGCCTGCGGCTTGCGCGTTCCCGACGACGTCAGCGTCGTCGGCTTCGACGATGTCGATCTCGCCGCGTTCGCGGATCCGCCGCTGACGACCGTCGCCCAGGCGACCGCGTCGATGGGCCGCTGGGCCGTCGCGCAGCTGCTCGATCGGGTGCGCGGTGGACCGGCGACGATCGAGACCGTGACCCTGCCTGTCCACCTCGAGGTTCGAGCGTCGACGGGCGCGGCGCGCCGCGCGAGGTAGTTGCCTCATGACACGCTCGATGGGTTTCCGCATCCATGGCATCCAGCATGTCAGCCTGCCGATCGAGCCCGGCGGCCAGGATCTCGCGCGGTCCTTCTACGTCGACCTGCTGGGCCTGCCGGAAAAGCCCGTCCCGCCGACCCTGCCGCAGCACCTCGTCTGGGTCGACGCGGGATCGCAGGAGATTCACCTGCTCGTCGAGAACGACGCGGTCGATCTCAATCCCCGCTCCCGCCGGCACCCGTGCCTCGAGGTCGACGACGTCACGGCGCTGCGCGCAACGCTGGACGCCAACGGCGTCGACACGGAGGACGAGGACTTCCCGCTGCCCGGCCGGCGGCGCTTCTTCGCCCGCGACCCGTTTGGCAACCTGATCGAGTTCATCACGTTCGAGGGAGGCGCGTGAGGGCGGTCGTCCTGCGCGCCGACTGGGCGCCGCGCGACGGCGAGACTGGTCGGTTCGACTCGCGAGAACCCGAACGGCGCATCGCGACCCGCGGCAACGCCGCATGGCGCAATCCGCGCTTTGCTGTCGAGGACCGGCCGGACCCGGCCGCAACCGGCGACCTCGTGGTGATCCGCGTCCGCGCTTGCGGGATCTGCGGCTCGGACGTCCATCTCCACGAGCGCGACGCCGACGGCTACATGGTCTATCCGGGGATGGTTGGCACGCCGGTGACGACCGGTCACGAGTTCAGTGGCACGGTCGAGGCCATTGGACAGGACGTCGTGGACATCGCGATCGGCGATCCAGTCTGCGCCGAGGAAATCGCGTGGTGCGGCGCGTGCCTGGCCTGCCGCTCCGGCCTGCCGAACAACTGCACGCGGCTTGGGGAGCTGGGCTTCACGTTCGACGGCGCGCACGCGGAGCTCGTCTCTGTGCGCGCGCGTTACGTCTGGTCACTGCGTCCGCTGCTCGAAGCCGGCATCGGCGAGCCGCGGCTGTTCCACCTGGGCGCGCTCGTCGAGCCGGCCGGCGTTGCGTTCATCGGCCTGTTCGTCAGCGCCGCCGGGTTCCTGCCGGGCAGCGCGATCGGCGTCGCCGGCGCGGGTCCCATCGGTCTAGCCGCGATCGCCCTGGCGCGCGCCGCCGGCGCGAGCAGGATCGTCGCGTTCGAGCCCAGCCGGGCGCGGCGCGCCATGGCGGTCGCGATGGGCGCGGATGCCGCGCACGACCCGCGCGAGCTGGGCGCGGACGGCTTCGCCGAGATCGCCCGGGAAGCAAGTCGTGGACGCGGTATCGATCGCTGGGTCGAGGCGAGCGGTGCCCGCGGCGTGGCAGAGCGGATGGCCGCGACGCTCGCGCCCGGTGGTCGGGTCGTGCTGATCGGCCGCGGACCGCACACCATCGGGCTCGACCCGGAGCACCTCATCGTCCGTGGCGCATCGATCACGGGCTCCATCGGCCACTCGGGCTCGGGCGCGTTCGGCCGCGTCATCGACCTGATGGCCGCCGGACGGCTGCCGATGGACAAGATCGTCAGCGGCACGGTCTCGCTCGACGGAATGGTCGCCGCCCTCGAGGACCTTCGCGACCGCGAGGCCGGCAAGACGATCGTCGAGCCGTAGGGGACGCGCCCGGGACTCCGCTCCCTACTCCGCCGCGGCCCGCACCGCGCCCTCCGCCATGCGCCGCCTGACCGCGTCGCGCGACGGGACGCCGAGCAATCCCGGACCCTCGAGGACGAGCGACGCGGCCGCGGCTGCGAGGAGCAGGTCGAATCCCTGCCCGATCCGGCCACCGACGAGGCGCGGCTCGATGCGCGCCGCCGCCAGCGCGGCGAGGAAGACGTCGCCGGCGCCCGTCGGGTCGACGATCGCGTGGCTGGGCACGGCCGGGTAGTGGCGGAGGTGGAGCGTCTCGCCCTCGATCCGGTCCCCCACCAGCCCGCCGCGGTCGCCCTGCGTGATGGCGAGCAGCGCGCCCGGCCGCAGGGCGCGGTAGAGCTCGACCAGCGGAATGTCGCGATCGACGTCGTCGCGGCTCAGTCCCACGAGGTCGGCACGGCGAAGGATCGGCGTCGGCCCCGGCGCGACGTGCCGAACCGCCTGGCCCGGCTCGAGCTCACGCAGCAGCCCTTGCCACCCGACCGCGACGATTGCGCCATCGCGCGGGATCGCCGCCCAGGCGTCGGGCAGCTCGGCCGCGACCGGCGCGAGGATCCAGCCGCGCGTCCCGCGCCAGCTCGCGGGAGCCGCGGTCACGGGCACCGGATCGGATCGGTCGCGGCAGAGCTGCAGCCGCCCGTCCGGCCGCTCGATATTGACGAAGACCGGGCCGTGCTGGAGCCGCACGAGCCGGACGTCGACCCCGGCCTCGCGCAGGAGATCGAGCTCGTGGGCATCTGCCGCCTCGGCGTCGACGCCGACGATCGCCGCGGTTCGGAGGCCAAGCCGGGCCGTCGTCAGGGCGCTATACGAGACGCCACCGCCCAGGCGCCAGCCGCGCGGGTCGTCTTCGGTGATGTCGCGGGCGGCCGCGCCGACGATGACGACGTCGGGCGCCGGGCCACCTCCGCCATTCCGGCCGTCGGTCACCGACGGCAGCCGCGGCGACCGAACGTATACTGCCGGTCCACCAGGTCCCCGCCCGGAGTGCGAACGTGCATTTCTACGAACTCCACGAAGGTGACAACGAAGTCTTCTCGGACGTCCTTCTCGCCCACGAGGAGGAGTACGAGCCGGACGAGTTCTTCGAGCTGGTTCAATCCATCCGGCGCAGGATTCAGGACTCCTTCAGCCACGATACGCTGGTCGAGTCGATCGCCGTCGAGCTCGAGCGGGAGCACGGCTTCGTCTTCGTCTCCGACGATCGCCTGACGGCCGCCGTCAACGTGTCGCGCGACGACGAGGAGAACTTCCTCGTGCCGACCGATCGCGACGACGACGACGCGGACGAGCCGGACGAGCCCGACGGCACGGAAGACGTCGACTTCATCACCATCAAGGCCACGCTCGACCCGGACCTGAGGTCGCGGACCAACTGAGACGCCGCGTCAGCGGCTGAACAGGATCTCGAGCACGTCGCCGTCGCGCACGCGATACGTCTTGCCCTCCGACCGAAGGCGGCCGGCCTTGCGCGCCTCGGCCGTCGAGCCCAGCGTCACGAGGTCGTCGTAGGCGACGGTCTCGGCGCGGATGAATCCGCGGGCCAGGTCGGTGTGGATCGTCCCCGCCGCGTCGACCGCCGTCGAGCCGTCGCGGACCGGCCAGGCGCGCACCTCGTCCGGCCCGGCGGTGAGGAAGGAGATGAGGCCCAGTAGTTCATACGACCGTGCGATCACGCGGTTCAGGCCGGATTCGCGCAGGCCCAACTCCTCCATGAAGGCGGCCGCCTCATCGGCCTCGAGCTCGCCGAGCTCCATCTCGATCCTGGCCGACAACGCGTCGACGATGGCGTGCTTGTGCGGATACGCGGCCGCGATTCGGGCCACGAGCTCCGCGGCCTTCGGCAGGTCGGACTCGCCAATGTTCAACAGGACGAGGACCGGTTTCTGGGTCAGGAACCGAAAGCCGCGAATCGCCTTTTCGGCGTCGGCATCGACATCCACGTCGCGTATCGGGTGGCCGGCCTCGAGCGATTCTTTCAGCCGCCGAAGGATGATTTCCTCGCGCTCGTTCGACTCGCGTTCGGCCGCCGTTCCGTGGCGCCCGCTCGTGGAGAGTCGTTCGACGCGCCGGTCGACCAGCGCGAGATCCGCGAGGACGAACTCGAGGTCGAGCTGCTCGAGGTCGCGCCCCGGATCGACCGAACCCGCAGCGTGCGGGAATGACGGGTCCTCGAACGCCCTGACGACGTGGACGAGGGCGTCGGCCTCGCGCAGGCGGGCGAGATGCTCGGGCGGCAGCTCCTCCGTCCCGATGTGGCCCTCGGTCGACGCCGGCGGCGCGGGCAGGTCGACGTAGGTCACGTCGGCGTAAACGACCTTCTTCGGCTTGAAGACCTCGGCCAGCTTGTTCAGCCGCTCGTCCGGGACCTTGACCACGCCGACGTTGAGCTGCATGCCGCCGAAGCCGCCGGTTTCGGCATGGCCGCGCGTCAGCGTGTTGAAGACGGTCGTCTTGCCGGCGCCGGCAAGCCCGACGATCGCTGTCTGCATCGATCAAGGGTAGCGGCGACGGTCCGAATCTCGCCGGCGTCAGTACCCCGCGTCCGGATCGACGACGTTGAGCAGCGGCTCGCCGGCGGCAAACCGCCGCAGGTTGTCGCAGAACAGCTCGACGCTGCGGTCGAGGACGCGACTGCTCGACCACGACGTGTGCGGTGTCACGATCACATTGGGCAGGTCGTAGAAGGGCGAATCCGGCGGCAGCGGTTCCTCCGCGAACGTATCGAGGACCGCGCCGCCGATCCGTCCCTCGCGCAGCGCCCGCAGCAGGGCGCGCTCGTCGATCAGGCGTCCGCGCGCGATGTTCACCAGCCACGACCCCCGCTTCATCGAGGCGAGTGCCGTGTCGTCGATCATCCCTTCGGTCTCCGGCGTCAGCGGCGCGGCCAGGACGACGAAATCGGATTGTGCGAGCAGCTCCGGCAGGCCCTCCGGCCCAACGACCCGGTCGAGCTTGACGTCGCGCGGCGCGTCCTCGTCGTCGCCGCGGGCTGCGCCGCCCGCCTCAGCCTTGCGGCGCACCGCGATGACCCGGCAGCCGAACGCCGACGCCAGGGCCGCGACGGCCCGTCCGATCGAGCCGAGGCCCACGATCCCGATCGTCAGGTCGCGCAGCTCCGACCCCTCGAGTGGCTGCCACGTCCGTTCGCGCTGCAGCTCGAGCAGCTGCGGCAGCCGCCGGCTGATGGCGAGAATCATCATCAGCACGTATTCGGCGATCGGGCGGCTGAAGACGCCGCGCGCGTTCGTGATGACCACACCACGCTCTCGCGCCGTGGGCGTCAGCGCCCGCTCGACGCCCGCCGATGCGCTGTGGACCCAGGCGAGTCGCGGGGCCCGGGCCAGGAGCCGGTCGAACGCCTCCGCGGACAGCCAGCCGCGGAGGAGCACCTCGACGTCGTCGAGCGGCCCATCGGCGAGGCCTTCGACGGACAACGTGACTAGCCGCGCGCCCGGCGCGGCCTCGCGGATGCGCTCGAGGTCGCGGGCCCGGTAGCGCGCCGCGAGGATCGGGCTCAGCGCGATCGCGAGCGGAGTGCCTCCCGGACCACCACCGGGTCCGGCGGCGGTACGCGCGGCGGGCGCGCGGTCCGTCACGATGCCGGTGACGACCCGGCCGCAGGCGACGACCCGGCCGGGCTCTCGCCCAGGACGCGTGCGATCCAGCGCGCCGGATCGTCGATCTCGCCGTGTCGCGGCAGCGAGTCGGGTCCTTCCCAGAGTCGCCGCAGGCCGGTCTGCCCAGCGGCCGCTGCGATCGCCCGGACGAAGCGCTCGCCCTTCTTGTACTGCTCGAGCTTGAGGTCCATGCCGGTCAGCCGCATGATGGCGCGCTCGAACGGCGAGCGACGCTCACGGCGCTCGTGGAACCGGGCGCTGATCCGCTCGACATCGGGCACGAGGTCGCGCCCCACCTCGTCCATGACGTAGTCCGAGAAGCCCTCGAGCAGGCTCATCACCGCCTGTGTCTCGCGGAAGAGGCGCTTCTGTTCCGGGCCCATCAGGCGCTCCATCCAGTGCTCGCCGTCGCCCTCGCCGCGGAGCGCGCGACCGACGGCGCGGATAGCGTCGCGGCCAAGGGTCGACGCGTCGCGGCTGAACAGCGACAGCTGCCGCTCGAGGCGCTCGGCGAGATACGGCCGA
>Ga0070697_100003181_pt1 | contig 12613 bp, 7 predicted proteins | sample KBSK1501metaG_FD_65475 | JGI IMG/M metagenome (GOLD analysis project Ga0070697, IMG submission 65475) | Corn, switchgrass and miscanthus rhizosphere microbial communities from Kellogg Biological Station, Michigan, USA - KBS K1-50-1 metaG | ecosystem: Host-associated > Plants > Roots >... | reverse complement strand
CGTCCCCGGCGGCCGCTTCCGCGAGGTCTACTACTGGGACTCGTACTTCACGATGCTCGGGCTCATCGAGAGCGGTCGGACCGACCTCGTGAAGAGCATGCTCGACAACTTCGCTCACCTGATCGTAACGGTCGGGCACACCCCGAACGGCAACCGGACGTACTACCTCAGCCGTAGCCAGCCGCCGTTCTTCGCCGCCATGGTCGGCCTGTACGCGCGGGCGACGGATACCACGCAGGCCCTGCAATATCTCGACGCGTTGGAGGCGGAGCATGCGTTCTGGATGAATGGGGCGCAGCGTCTCGCCCCGGGGGGAGGCCAGGCGTACCGCCGCGTTGTCCGGCTGTCGGACGGCGGGCCGTTGCTCAACCGGTACTGGGACGACCTGCCCGAGCCCAGGCCCGAGGCGTACCGTCCGGATTACGAGATCGCGCAGACGCTCCCCGAAGCCCGGCGCGAGTCGTTCTATCGAAACGTGAAGGCCACGGCCGAGAGCGGTTTGGACTTCTCGAGCCGCTGGATGCGCGATCCGAAAGACTTGCGAACGCTGGAGACGACCGAGCTGATCCCGGTGGATCTCAACAGTCTGCTCTATCACGCCGAGCGGATGATCGCCGCGCTGCGGGCGTTCCGCGGGCGGGCAGGTGACGTGGACGTCGCGAGGCAGTTCGCCGAGGCTGCCGCCGACCGTCGTCGGGCCCTGCTGGCCGCGGCGTATGATTCCGCAAGCGGGTTCTTCTACGACGTGCGGTGGCGCAGCGGGGCGCGCGTGACGGACCGGCCCACCCTGGCGGCCGCGTCCGCGCTGTATTTTGGGCTCGCCACCCCCGAGCAGGGCCGTGCGGTCGCAGCGCGCCTCGAGCGGGAGTTCCTGAAGCCCGGCGGCTTCGTCACGACGCTGATCGCCTCGGGTCAACAATGGGATGCCCCCAACGGATGGCCGCCCCTGGAATGGTTGACGATCGAGGGGGTGCGCCGCTACGGTCGCGCGGATCTGGCTGATGCCGCCCGCGACCGGTGGCTTGCGCTGAACCAGCGTACCTATCGCGCGACGGGCAAGATGACCGAGAAGTACGACGTCGTGGACCTCGAGCGGCGAGCGGGCGGCGGAGAATACCCGACGCAGGACGGCTTTGGGTGGACGAATGGGGTGGCGCTGGCGCTCGCTGCGCAGGAGCCGGCCCGCGCCTCCCACCCTCCCCGCCGTTAGGACAAAACCCGGTGTAGTGTTGCGTGGTCCCCATCGCCTGGGGCCAACGAAGAGCGTCCGCCACACGCAGCCCGCGCCCCGTGGCGGCGGCGCGACCACGATTTTCCCGATGAACTGAAGCTCCTGTTCCAGCGGCATCGACTTGCTGGCCCGTGGTCGTGTGACCACACGCACGTCCCCCAAATTGGCATGGCACTTGCCTGCCGTCCCGCTCGATTGGCGGAGTTGCGAGCACGGTCGTCACCATGGAGGGGGGACGTGCCACGATTAGAGATATCCCGGTCGCCTCGGAAGGCGGCCGGCCCGTCGCTGCTGTTCGCCGCGCTGCTACTCGCGTCGGAGCCGCTTCGCGCCCAGACGCCGGGGGCGAGGCTCGTCGCGCAGCGCGTAGATCAGCCACCCAAACTCGAAGAGTTTCTCGCGCCGGATCCGCCGGCCGGCGGCGTTCGCGTGGCCGAGTTCCGCCAGCGCGAGCCGGGCGACGGCGTCCCGGTCAGCGTCCCGACGACGGCGTACGTGAGTTACGACGATGCCAAACTGTACGTCGTCTTCGTCTGCCAGGACGATCCGGCGAGGATCCGCGCCGGACTGACGAAGCGGGAAGAGATCTCGGTAGACGACGGAGTCGCCGTGTACCTGGACACATTCCGCGACCGCAAGCGCGCCTACTTGTTCCAGGCGAATCCGCTGGGCGTGCAGCTCGATGGCATCGTGACCGAGGGACAGGACGACGACTACAGCTTCGATGCCGTGTGGCAATCCGAGGGCCGGCTGACCCCCAACGGCTATGTGGTGCGCATCGCGATCCCGTTCCGCAGCCTCCGGTTTGCGAAGACGCCGGTCCAGTCCTGGGGCATCGCCCTCGCTCGGTTCGTCCGCCGGTCCAACGAGGAGGCCTATTGGCCCCACGTGACCAAGCGACTCGCGGGATTCGTCCCCCAGTTCGGGACCATCGAGCAGCTCCGCGACATCTCACCGGGCCGGAACCTCCAGGCGATTCCGTACGGCGCGTTCACCGGTGCGCGGTTCCTCGACACCGAGGTGCCGGCCTTTCGGAAGGCGACAGACCGGCGCGTGGGCCTCGACCTGAAGACCGTGGTCCGCGATGCCGTCACCCTGGACGGCACCGTCAACCCCGACTTCAGCCAGGTGGAGTCGGACGAACCGCAGGTGACGATCAACGAGCGGTTCGAGGTCTTCTTCCCGGAGAAGCGCCCCTTCTTCATCGAGAATGCGGGCTACTTCCAAACGCCCGTGAACCTGTTCTTCTCGCGCCGCATCACCGATCCCGGCGGTGGGGCGCGCCTGACCACGAAGGCCGGTCGCTGGGCGTTGGGCGCGATCGGGATCAACGACCGGGCTCCCGAAGAGTTCGTGGGGTCGGGGCTGGCCCGCGAGCCGCACGCCGGAATCGGCGTGGTTCGGGCGCAGCGGGAGATCGGGCGCGAGTCCACGGTCGGGCTACTGGTGAGCAACCGGCAGCTGGCGGGCGGCGCCAATCGTGTCGCCTCCGCTGACGCACGCCTCGCGCTGAGCAAGACGTGGATCTTCACCAGCCAGGTGATCGCGACGTACGCCCGGGACTCGGGCGCCGCCGGTGCGGCGGGGACGGGTCTCTACGCCCAGGTGATGCGCGACGGGCGCAACCTGGATTACTCCGCGCAGTACCTCGACCTGAGCCCCTCGTTCGATGCGCCGCTCGGCTTCGTGCCCCGGGTCGGGGTCCGGGAAATGGTACACGAGCTCCAGCTCGTCCGGCGACCGCATGGTCCCATCGTGAAACTCGGTCCTACGTTCACGACCGCGTTCACCTGGGATCGGAGCGGCGCCCTCCTCGATCGGTCGCTCAAGGCGTCCTGGGAGCTGAAGCTCGTCGGCGAAACCAAGCTGCAGGTCTCGCACGAGCGCGCCTTCGAGCTGTTCGACGACGTCCCGTTCGACCTCTACGAGACAAAGCTGTCGCTGGAGAGCGAGTGGCTGAAGTGGCTCGCCTGGTCCGTCTCCTACAAGCAGGGGACGGACGTGAACCACAAACCCCCGTCGGGTGTGGCGCCGTTCGTGGCGGGGGCGGGCAAGGGAGAGGTCGCGGTCACCTTCCGTCCGACGCCCCGGCTGCGGCTCGACCACACATACCTGTGCAGCCGGCTCACCACGCTGCCCGGAGCGGCTCCGGCGGGCGGACCCCCGGTCCGGGTGTTCACCGACCGCATCCTCCGAGAGAAGGCCAACTACCAGTTCAGTCGTGCGTTGTCCCTTCGCACGATTGTGGACTACACGGCGGTGGACCGGGACTCGACGCTGTCGCGCGTCGCTGCCGAGCGCCGCTGGACGGTCGACGTGCTCCTCACCTATCTCGTCAACCCCGGCACGGCGTTGTTCGTGGGCTATCGCGACGGTTATGAGAACCTCGGCCTGCAGGGCAGCCCGCCGACACTGTATCGCACCGACGAGCCCACGATTTCCGTCGGGCGCCAGGTGTTCGTGAAGATGAGCTACCTATTGCGGTTCTGAAGCGCGCGGAGTTGGGAGCCGGAAACGGCGGACATCGGAGGGGTGTCGTGCTGCGAATCGCGATCTTGATGGGACGCTCGTTTACGGACGAGCGGGGCATGCCGGAGGTGGTTCGCCTACTCGGCGAGCTGGGCGCCGCGGCGAGACTGCTGCATCTGGGCGACGACCTGATCGACGTCGCGCGGGTGCGGCTCGACTACGACCTCTACGTGCTCAAGAACCGGAGGGACCTGGGCATGAGCGTGGCGGCGGATCTCCACCGCGCCGGCGCCGCGCTCCTCAATCCCTACCCGGTCTCGGCACTGCTGCGCGACCGGATCGTGACGTTCCGCGTGCTCCGGGCGGCGGGGGTCCCGGTTCCCGAAACGTTCATCGCGTCCCACGCGAGCCAGCTCTTGTCCGCGCTCGAGCGGGGGCCGCTGATCATCAGGCCGCACCGCCGCGCCCGGCTGCGGCGCAGTGAGCTGGTCTCGAACGCCACTGAGCTTGCGGCGCTCGGCCCCATGGAGGAGCCGGTGTTCGCGCAGCGATACCACGCGCCGGACGGGCCGGTGCATCGCAAGATCTACTCGATCGGGAGCGAGCGCTTCGGCGTGCTCCGGGTCCGGCCGGCGCGCACGCCCGAAGAGATGCGGGGCGACCCGTTCACCCTCACTCCCGAGCTGGAGGACATCGCGCGACGCTGCGGATCGGCGTTCGGCATCGACCTCTTCGGCGTGGACGTCGTTGAGAGCGACGGCCGCACGTATGTCATCGACATCTCGAGTTTCCCCGGCTTCAAAGGCGTGCCGGACGCGTCTGAGCGCCTGGCGCGCTACATCTATGCGGCCGCCGAGCGTGCGGTCCGCGGCGAGCCAATCGTTGCCGGCGACTCATTGTCGACACGCCTGGCGGCAGAGCACCGCGCGTTCGGGGGCTCCACCTTGGATCTGGTCCTTCAGGCGCTCACCACGACACCGGCGACGGCCGAAGAGCTGGATGAGATTCAGACGCTGGTGGACGAGATCAGGCTGCGCGTGGAGGCGCCGAGCTCGTCGCCCCTGGCCCGGCCGGTGCGCCCGCGACCCACGACACCCACCACCCGCGAGGCACCGTCCCCTCGGGTGGCCATGTACTCGCAAGGGATGGTCGGGTTCGGCCACATTCGCCGCAACGCTTCGATCGCCCAGGCATTGCGTGCGTCGCCGCTGCCGCCGGCGATCGTCATGATCGCCGAGGCGTGGCAGGCCGGGGCGCTCCCGATGCCGGAGGGCGTGGACTGTGTCACGCTCCCCGCACTCCGGAGAGAGCCGGACGGGGCTTACAACCCCCGTTTCCTGCTGGACGTGTCCGACCAGGAGCTCATCGCGCTCCGCTCCCGAGTCATTCGCAGCGCGATGCAGGTATTTGAACCGGACGTCCTGATCGTGGATCATCTGCCGCTCGGCGTCGCCAACGAGCTCAGCGGCACGATCGAGCACCTGCGGAAGCGGGGGAACACTCGCTGCGTCCTCGGCATGCGCGAGGTCCTGTACGATCCCGAGACGGTGCGGCGTACCTGGTCCGATCGGGCCAACATGGACGCCATTCGGGATCACTACGACGCTGTCTGGATATACGGCGATCCAGCCGTGTACGACCCCGTTCGGGAGTACGACCTGCCCGAGCACGTGGTGGCACGGGCGCGCTACACGGGGTACCTCGACCAGCGCCCCCGACTCGAGTTCGCCCAGGCGCAGGCAGGCCCGCTGCTCGCGAGCTTGCCTCCCCCTCCCGCCCGGGTCGCGTTGTGCGTCGTCGGAGGCGGGCACGATGGCAGTTCGCTGGCCGAGGCGTTTCTCGGATCCGACTTGCCGCCCGATACCACCGGCGTACTCGTGACCGGACCGTTGATGCCGGGCGAAAAACGGCAGGCCGTCTACGAGCGGGCCCAGGGCCGCTCGTGCTTCCAGGTGCTGGAGTTTGTCCCGGATCCCACGCCGCTGATCGAGCGTGCCGACCGGGTCATCGCGATGGGGGGCTACAACACGATCTGCGAAGTGCTCTCGTTCGAGAAGCACGCGTTGATCGTGCCGCGGGTGAAGCCCGAGCCGGAGCAGTGGATCCGCGCCGAGCGCCTGCGCGAGATGGGCCTGGTGGACGTGCTGCATCCCGACCAGCTGGACGCACGGGCGCTCACCGAGTGGCTGGCGCGTGATCTCGGCGCGCCGCCGCAAAGCCGCAGCCACATCGATCTCGGTGGTCTCACGCGCATCCCAAGCCTGCTGCTGGAGGTGCTGGGCGTCGGCGTGCCGGCGCTGGCGGCGTCCGCCGCGGGGCTCGGTTGAGATGACGACGACGACGGCGGTGCGCACCCGCACGGTGCTCTTGTACGCGCAGGACAGCAAGGGGATGGGACACATCACCCGCACCCTGACCATCGCGCGACACCTGCTGGCGGCTTATCCCGACACCGTCGCTTACATTGCCACCGAGTCTCCCATCACCGGCGACTTCGCGCTCCCCGAGCGGTGCGACTACATCAAGTTGCCCGCCGCGGCCGGGCTTCGGGCACTGCGCGCGCAACTGTTGCACGACACCGCGCTGGGGTTGGCCCCGGACCTGGTGCTGGTGGATCACGAGCCGTTGGGCCACAAGGGCGAGTTCTCGGACGGTCTGCACGCGCTGAAGGCGCAGCGCCCCGCCACGAGGTTCGTCTTCGGGCTGCGGGACATCATGGACGATGTCGGTCGCATTCGCGCGCAGTGGCGGGAACTGGGCGTGTACGACGCGTTCGAGAGCCTGTACGACGGCATCGCGGTGTACGGCTCGCGTACGCTGTACGACGTCGCCCAGGCCTACGCGATCCCCGCGTCGGTCCATCCGAAAGTGCACTATTGCGGCTACGTCCTCCGGGAGCTTCCGTCCGGCGATCCGGGCCTCGTGCGTGAGGAGCACGGCTTGCCGCGCAACGGGCCGCTGATACTGGCGACCGTGGGCAGCGGCAGCGACGGGTACCCGGTGCTCGAGGCCGCACAAGCCGCCGTCCATCGACTGCAGGGGAAATTCCCCGACCTGCAGGCGATCCTGGTGACGGGGCCGTTCATGCCGGCCGACCGGCGGGCGACCCTCGAGACGCGAGCCACAGCGACCTGTCGTGTCGTGACGCGCGCCGACAATCTGCAGCTCATGGCCGCCGCCGACGCGGTCGTAGGGATGGGCGGTTACAACAGCGTGTGCGAGGCCCTGGCCGTGGCCCGACCGCTGGTGATCGTGCCGCGCGCCACGCACAAGATCGAGCAGCAGATCCGCGCCGAAACACTGGCGGCACATGGGTTGGCGCGGTGGGTCCACCCGACGCAGCTGAACGGCGAGCGGCTCGCGGAGGCGCTGGAGTGGGCGCTGTGCTGCGATCGGCAGGCACACGCCCAGCGGGTGCGCGACATCATCCCATCGTTCGACGGCGCGGCCCGGCTGACCGCCTATCTCTCACGCTGGCTCGGTAGTGATTGAATGACCGTGCCGACCCTGCCCACGCTCGACTCCGGGGACACGCAGGCGCTGCTGAGTGCGGCGCTCCGCGACGTGCATGGTCCCGCTGCCCGCCTCGAGGGGTGGACCGCGGACTTCCGCTTCACGGAGCACGGGAAACAGCGCGTGGTGCGCTACGATTTGCAGGCGCGACTCGCGGGGTCGCGGGAGATCCAGGCCGACCAGTGGGTCGGCAAGTTCTACGACCGTGACGAGGACGCCCGCAGGGTCGCCGCCGTGCTCGGGGCGTTGGCCCTCGGCGAGTGCGGCCCCCGCGGCGGCCTCAGAGTGCCGCGGGTCGTCGCCTATCACGAGCCACGTCATCAGCTGTTGTTGACCTACGAACACGGCGAGCCAGTCAGCTCCGCCATTGCGCACGACACCGGCGCCGTACTGGCGGCCCTGGGGCGTGCCCTCGCGGCCCTCCATGCTGCCCGCATCCCCCTCGACAGGGTCACAACGCCCACCGCCGTGCTCGCGGACCTGCAGTCGCGGATCGAGGATCTGTGTGCCCGGCTCCCGGGCGAGGCGAGCGCCCTCAGGCGCGCGTGGAACGAGCTGGAGCGACAGGCGCCGCCCTTCCCCGTCGCGCCATCGTTCGTGCACGGCGACTTCGGCCCGGCCAATCTCCTTTGGAGCGGGGGGCAGATCGTGGTCCTCGACTTCGACAAGTGCGCGCGAGGCGACCCGGCCCTGGACCTCGGGAATCTGCTGGCGCAGCTGCGCCGGATGACGGTGCGCAAGCCGGACCGGCTCCGGGACTTCGAGTCCGCGCGCGAGCGCGCCCTGGACGCCTATCAGACCTGGTCTGCGCCCCCCCCCGATCCCGGCCTGGACCAGCGGGTCGCTTGGTACGAGCGGGCGACCCTCCTGCGGAAGGTCCACGGCTTGGTGTGCAAGCCGGCAGCCCCCCATGAGCCGGAGACGCTACGGCGCCAGACCGAGGCGTCGCGCCTGTTGAGTCTCGCATGAGTCGACGAGAGCGTCGGCGTACCCGATTCCGTCAGATCTTCCTGACGCACCTCCGTCAGGTGAAGGGCCGTCTGCTCCTCGCCGCCCTGTGCACGGTGGGCGTCACCGCGGCCGAGCTGCTGAAGCCCTGGCCGCTGAAGGTGATCCTCGATCACGGCATCCTCGACAAGCCGTTGCCGCCGGCGTTGCGGTTTCTGCAGGGCGTCGTAGCGAGCGGGCGAGTCACCCTCCTGGTGGAGGCGTCCGGCAGCATCGTGTTGATCGCGCTGGGCGCCGCGCTGCTCTCGTACTTTCAGATCTTCATCACGTCGTCCGTCGGGTATGAGACCGTCTACGCGTTGCGACGGGAGCTGTTCGCGCATCTGCAGCGGTTGTCGCTCTCGTTCCATAACCGGGCGCGGTCGGGCGATCTGTTGACGAGGATCGCCGGCGATACGAACACCCTGAAGGACCTCTTCGCGGACTCGCTCCTGAAGTTCTCGGCGCAGTTCTTGACCATCGTCGGGATGTTTGCGGTCATGATCGCCGTGAACTGGCAGGTCGGTCTGATCGCCCTGGGCACCATGCCGTTCCTCTGCTTCAGCCTGTTTCATCTGTATCGCCGGACCAAGGCCTCGGTCAAGACGCAGAAGAAGCAGGAGAGCCTGGTGGCGTCGCGCATGAGCGAGGTCCTGTCCGCCATCCCCCTGGTCCAGGCGTTCGCGCGCGAGGACCTCGAAGTCGAGCGATTCGACGCAGCGACCGCCGAGACGCTGCGCGAAAGCATCCGCGTCGCGCGCCTCGAGGCCGCGGCGACCCGCTCGTCCGAGCTCATCACGGCGCTGGGAACCGCCGCCGCCGTGCTGTTTGGGGCGCTCCAGGTCCTGCGCGGCCGCATGCTGCCCGGGGAGCTCGTGCTGGTAGTCTCCTACCTGACCAACGTGTACAAGCCCATCAAGACCCTCGCCAAGCTCTCCACGGACTTCTCGAAGGCCATGGCGAGCGCCGATCGCATCTCCGACGTCCTGGAGATCGAGCCGGAAATCCAAGACCGCCCCGATGCCATCGAAGTGGAGCATCTCAAGGGCGAAATCGTCTTCCGGGACGTGTCGTTCGATTACGGAGACGGGAAAGACGTCTTACGGCAGGTGTCGTTTGGTGTCTCCCCCGGACAACGGCTCGCGCTGGTGGGGGTGTCGGGGGCGGGGAAGTCCACCGTCGTCAGCCTGATCCTCCGACTGTACGAGCCGCTCGAGGGCACGATTCTCATCGATGGGGTCGACATCCGGCGCTATCGGCGCGAATCGCTGCGGCGCCAGATCGGGCTCGTGCTCCAGGAATCGATTCTGTTCGGGGCGACCATCCGGGAGAACATCGCCTACGGCAGGCCGGACGCTACCCTCGCGGAGATCGAGGCCGCCGCTCGCGCGGCCAATGCCGACGACTTCATCCGCGAGCTGGACGACGGCTACGACACGCTCATCGGCGAGCGCGGCGCGACCCTCTCGGGCGGACAGCGCCAGCGTATTGCCATCGCGCGCGCCCTGATTCGCGCGGCGCCGATCCTGATCCTGGACGAGCCGATGACGGGTCTGGACGTGGAGAGCGAAGACAAGGTCCGCCAGGCGCTCAATCGCCTGATGGCCGGAAGGACCTGCGTCATGATCACACACGACCTGCAGTCGATCGCCGACGCCGACCAGGTGCTGCTGCTGGAGGAAGGCCGGATCATCGGGCGCGGTACCCACGCCGAGCTGGTGGCCTCGAGCACCCGGTATCGCCGACTGTACGAGCTCGACCAGCAACAGCCGGTCGTCCAGGTTCCGACCTAGAGAGCGCACCGACCATGTCAACCGACCCCGATTTTCCACAGCTCGAGTTCGCGCGCGATCCGGTGCATATGCGCGACGTCTTCCGGGCCCATCTGAAACCTGTGGCGGGGAAGGTCTACGAGGTCGAGGACTGCGTGCCGTTCCGGTTCCGCTGCCGGCAATCCACCTCACGGTGTGTGCTCCAATACACGCTCCGCCTTGTGGAACGGGACAGCGGTCGCCGCCGGGACCAGTGGGTGACCGGCCTCGTGTATGCCGAGCCGGGGGCGGCGGAGCGGCTGTGGCAGGAGATGCGAGCCGATGAGCCGCGCCGCGACATTCCGGAACGCTGGCTCACCTTCGAACCGGTCGATTTCATCCCCGATCTCCAGATGGTCGTCCAGGTGTTTCCCTACGACAGGAGGCTGCGGAATCTGTCTCCCGTGATGGGTGGGGCGGCCCGGCGCCTCGAGCCGTTGCTCTTGGCCCGCATCGGGCCCGGGCAGTGGCGGCTGGAGCAGGAGACCATCGAGCCGACGCGCTACCGAACCGAGCTCGGCGCCGCGCTCAGATACAGCCTGGAGGCCCGCGATGCGTCGACGGGGAGACGCGAAACGGTGCGCTGCTACCTGAAGGTGTATCGTGACGACCGGGGGGAGCGAACCCTGCACCTGCTACGCGGCCTGTCGGAGCGGGCGGGGGCCGGAGCATATGGCTCGGTCAGGCCGCTGGTCTATTGGCCCGATGTGCGCACGCTCGTGCTGGAGGAGGCTCCGGGCACCGCGCTGCAACAGTTGCTGCTCGAGGACCGAGACGCATTTGGCGCCGTGCGCACGGTCGCCCGCGCCGTGGCCGCCTTCAACCAGGATGATTCGGGGATCACCCGACGCCAATCCATCGCCGATCAGCTCGAGGATGTGCGCCTCGCGGGGAGTCTGGTGCGGTGGGCATGTCCGGACCTGAACGCCGCCGTGGAAGAGATCACCGCTGCGGTCGTTCGTGGGCTGGACGAAGCTCCGCCCTCGCCGATCCATGGGGACTTGAAGACCGACCACGTCTTCCTGTCGGGCGACCGCGTCATCTTCATCGACCTCGACTCGGGCGCGCTGGGCGACCCCGTCCGCGACCCCGCCCACCTGTTCGCCTATATCGCGAGCCGGGTCGGCCTGGAGGCGATGCCGGCGGAGCGGGCGCGCGCCGTTGCCACGGCATTCGTCGACGAATACTTCCGCCACGTCCCGACCCCGTGGCGCGGGCGATTTCCGCTGCATTGCGCCGGCGCGCTGCTCGAGGTCGCGAGCGGCATCTTCCGGCGACAGGACCCGCAGTGGCAGGAGAAGGTGGCCGCTGCGATCGCGCAGGCGCGGGCGTGGCTGTCGAGGCGGCCAGCGTGACGGTGACCACCGCTCTCCCCGTCGATCCCGCCCTGCCCGGGCTGGCGGCGATCCGCGCGCAGGGTCTCGCCCGCGCGATGCCGGCGCTGGCCCTGGGCGATCGGCCGGTCGACCTGCGGTTGTGCAGTCACGCCCCCGGCTCGCGGGCCACGTTCGAAGTGCGGGCCGGGGACCGCCGGTTCGCGATCAAGCTGTACGCGGACGATGCGGCGCCGGAGGCCGAGCTGTACGGAGCGCTCACGCGTGCCGGCCTGGGGGGGGACCGAGGGAGGGGCGCGCGGGTGCCACGCCTCCTGACTTGGGAGCGCGACCTCGGGGTGCTCGCCCTCGGGTGGTTGGAGGGGCGGCCGGCGAATGAATTGATCAAGAACGGGCAGGGTGTGCGCGCGGGCGAGCTGGCCGCATCTTGGCTGCGGCGCGCGGCAGCGCTGCCGGTGAGGCTCGGGCCGCCATGCGGCGTGGGGCGGATGCTCTATCAAGCGGGCGTGTCGGTCGCGGCGCTGAGCAGCGTCGACCCCGGCCTCGGCGCGGCGGCCAGGGCCGCTGCCAGGAGCCTGGGGCGGGAGCAGCCGAGCGAGGGCGCGCCGCACCTCGTGCACGGCACGCTCTACGCCCGTCACATCCTCGATCTGGGCGACGGCCCCGGTGTGATCGACTGGCAGCAGTTCGGGCAGGGCCCGCTCGAATTGGACGGCGGGATGTTCCTCGCGACGATCTCGCGCCTCGCGCTGCGGCACCCCTCCTGCGCGGGCGAGGTCGCGCGGGCGGAGCAGGCGTTCCTCAGCGGCACGAGCGGCTTGCTGCACGAGCGCACGCTGGAGTGGTACCGAGCGGCGGGGCTCCTGCACCTGGCGGCGCGCGGACTGAAGACGGGGCAGAAGCGGCATCCGCCGCCGGAGGCGCGCGCCCTCGTGGACGAGGCGGCGAGGCGCAACGCCGATCGCACGACGTGGGCCGAAACGGTGGTGGATTCGGAGGTGCCGCGCGACGGCCCGGCGCTCGAGCTCGTGCTCCAAGCCCTCGCCACCAGACCAGCCACCGCGGAAGAGCTGGACCAGATCCGCAGACTGCTCGACGCATCGGCGCACCGATGAGGCTGACCACCGACCTCCCCAACGATCCCGCGCTGCCGGGCCTCGTGGCCATTTGTACGGCCGGCTTGGCGGCCGCGATGCCCGACCTCGGTCTGGGCGACGGGCCCGTCGAGCTGCGGCTGTGCGGGTATACGGCGGGCTCACGGGCCACAC
>Ga0070697_100003178_pt1 | contig 12616 bp, 11 predicted proteins | sample KBSK1501metaG_FD_65475 | JGI IMG/M metagenome (GOLD analysis project Ga0070697, IMG submission 65475) | Corn, switchgrass and miscanthus rhizosphere microbial communities from Kellogg Biological Station, Michigan, USA - KBS K1-50-1 metaG | ecosystem: Host-associated > Plants > Roots >... | reverse complement strand
CACGCGGCGAAGCGGCTCGGAAGATCCAACGATCTCTTCGAACATCGAGGAACGGTCGATCTCTTCGCGCAACACAAGATTCTCATTTTGCGTCCGTTCTTCATTGCGTTTGCGGTCGTCAATGTCGGTGCCGGTTGCATACCAGCGGATGATGTCTCCGTGTTCATCCCGCAGCGGGTTGAATTGGATCAGAAACCAACGATACCGGCCATCTTTCCTGAGCGCCCGTTGTTCGATTTCAAACGGCAGGCCCCGTAACAACGCCGCTTCCCGCTCATCGTGCAACCGCTCGAGATCCTCAGGATGGAAAATGCGCGCACGAAAGTCTGAAGAGATCACATCGTCTTTGGTGAGCCCGATGTAGTCGAGGAGCGCCTGGTTTGCATAGATCGGGACGCCGCTTGAATTTAGGACCATGATTGTCTGTGCGATCGCGTCGGTAATCCGGCGAATTTCGCGCTCGTCTTCGCGCAGCTTCTCCTCCGTCCGCTTTCGGTCCTCGATGTCGGTGTTGGTTCCATACCATCGGGGAATCTCGCCGGACTCCTCTTGCAAAGGTTCTACTCGGATGAGGAACCAGCGGTAGGCTCCATCGTGGCGACGAAGACGCGCTTCGATCTCGCCTCCGGTTCCGGAAGCTATCAGCCCTCGCCACTGGTCCAGCCACTTAGGCAGGTCCTCAGGGTGAATCGCGACCTTACACCCCACCCGCTTCACGTCTGCTTGAGAGAGACCTGTGTAGTCGGACCATCGCTGGTTAACAAAGTCGTTGGAGCCATCCGTCAAGTTGCACCACGCCAGCGTTGGAATCGTGTCGATGATCTTTCGGAGCCGTGCCTCTGACTCCCTCGATTCTTGTAGCTCTTGCCGGAGATCGTGCTGGGAAACATTCTGTTTCTCTCCCGGCATGACTCCGAGTTTGTGAGACGCATCCACCATTTCTGCATCTGTCAAGACTGTCTTGTGATGAGCTTCCCGTGCCTTCATGACTTTCAAAACCTCTCCTCTAGTGCGGAGCTTCTCTTACCTGCATGCTCGCTTCGAGATAGTCTGGCGTTGCGATCTTCATTTCTCGCGGTGATTGCGGAAGACAAAGAATAATCCAACTACGAAAAACGCCGCGAAGAAGCACTGCATTAGTAATCGACGAGTGTCAATTTGAGCTTGGAAATAATAGCGAGCATATAGTTTGGGTCTGGGTTGTGCACGACCGGTCTCTTCCATGAAACTCTGAGGGGAGAGGGGATCGTTATCTTCCATGACGCGCCGTTCATCGAATCCGAAGAGTGTGCCTATGGTTTTGTCGTCAGGAATTTGGGGTGGCGAAACAATGGAGTGATAGCCTACTGGCCTTTCAACGCGTAACCCAGGAAGATTCGCACCTCCCGGGAAGTCGTAAACATATTTCCAAGGTGGGAACACTCCCATCAGGGAAATTATCGTGATCCCTAAGGACAACGTAATGCGCTGCTTGATATTCATGTGTTGGGCCGAATTGCCAAGTCTAACTTAGACTCGTCCTCTAAGAACCTCCGGACGTCATCCAACGAGGGAGGGATGTAAGTATTCATTCCTTCCTGCTTATTACCGACCGAGCACATCCTTTCATAAAGCCATTCGGTTTCCCGGTAGAGCGACCTTGACCTGACCTCCGAACGAGCCTCCACAATCCTGTCCTTTACTGCAAGGTAATAACGCTTGACCCACCAAGAAAAGGAGTTCCAAACCATTCCTTCGTCAAGAACTCCTCGCCCTGTCATGTAACCAATCTCTTCGAAGAACTCTAAGACTGGAGCATCCCTTCTCAAATCAATTGCAGGGCGACTTTCAAGGAGCAATGAGGCAAAGCTCCGTCGATGCTTTCTCATTTCGATTGAATTAAAATTATTGACGAGGTCTAGTACCATTTTTGCAGAATTTGACAGCCTAGTCAGCTTTAGATTCTTGATGTAGTAAATCAGCGCAATGATGACGCCAATTGAGGCAGCAATGGCGCTCACCATCGGCCAGATATTTTGAGTTTGCATAAGTTTCCTAAACTTGTGATCGCCCGACATACTAAGTATCTATCAAAACCGCTCAATAATACCTCCAAGCGCGGTATTGACCATCATCCGAGGGCCGTCAAATCAGGACCACACCTTTGCCCCACTTCGCGATTCTTCGGAATGATTCAGGCACGGCCTTCAGGGGACCTTTTGGGTTGCGGTCGTGGCGTGGCGGTGAAGGAAGTCGACCTCCGTTCGCAGCACGTCGGTGAAGCCTGCTCCGCCTTCGTAGACATCGTAGTGGCCACCGACGCTGCGGAACAATTCGGCCCCAGGTGCCCTGCGGGCTACCTCGAGCGCGGCCGGGACGGGCGCAATCGCGTCTGCCTCGGGGACGACTAGCAGGAAGGGGACCCGCACGGAGGCGGCGCGTCGCACGGGTCGTCGCCAGGAGAAGCTCAGCAGAGACCGCGCGGCCACCCGGTCGTGCCATCGAGTCCCATCCTTCGGGGTCATGAGCTTCTCCCCGAACGGGCCATCAGGCGTGGAGCCCATGGACAGGTCCCCGGGCCTTCCGTGACCGGGGATGTAGATCGGCTGTCGACCGAACAGCGAGCCGAGACGGTCGAGCAGGGCCAGTCCCAGGAGTCGGATGCCGTTCTTGAGCGGGGCCATCATCGTTGCGGCCAAGCCGTCGGTGAGCGGAGCTTGGGCGACGGCTGCGGTCAGTCGTGTGTCGGAGACAGCGAGTTCGAGGACGTGCATGCCGGCGAAGGACGTGCCCCAGGCAATGATCTGATGCGGGTCGATGTAGGGCTGTTCAACTGCCCAGCCGATGACGGTGCTGTAGTCAGCGCACTGGCGCGGGACTGAGAGCACTTCGCGCGGCTGCCCACCGGAACCGCCGAAGTTGCGGTAGTCGAAAGCGATGGCAGCGAAGCCCTCATCGCGAAAGCGCTCGGCGAACGGCGCCAGGCCACCCGCCTTAATGCCGCCGATACCGTGGGCCATCACAACGGCGGGATGAGGGCCGCTGCCCTCGGGGAGGTAGACCCAAGCTTCGATCGCGTCACCCGACGCCGTGGGGATCTGCACGGTGAGTCGGTTAGCGGAGGAGTTGTTGGGGATCGTCATGATCATCGCCTTCCAATCATTCCCATCTCCTGCTGATAGTATCGTAGGTCCGGGTTGGGCCAACAAATTAACTATCTATCAATTCCGCGCGTCGCTCATCAACGATCAGCCAACGGACGTCTACGCGCCTACCTCGACTGCGATCCACGCCGATGCTTCAGGCTGAGTTTTCAGCAAACGCCGAAAAAGCGGCCCCAAGCTAAACCGAAAACGCCTGTGATCAAAGGAATTCCAAGTGGCACTCAGCGTGCAACCGTTGAACCGTGGCACCTGAGAACAAACGAACGTGACCTTAAGAATCGAAAAAGACTCGGACGGACGGACGACGACGCTAAGGCTGATTGGCCGCATGCGGCGTGAGCATATTGAAGAATTGAAAGCGCAAATAGAGACCGGAGGGACGAGTGTCACGCTCGACTTGAACGAAGTCAGCCTGGTCGACCTGGATGTCATCCGCTTCCTCGCAACGTGTCAAACAAAAGGCATCTCCCAGGTCCATGCTTCGCATTACATAAATAACTGGATAGCCAAAGAGCGGTTCAGAGGGGAACAAAGTTAGCGGAGCATCAACCCAGACTCTTGCAGGCTGCTGAAAAACCAAGCACGATCCACGAAGTGACACGAAGCAGCACGAAAGAGCCCTTCGTTCGAGTCATTTCGTGTGCTTTCGTGGATCGTCTTAATCATTTTGGAGAAAACGGCACTGAACTGAAAATTATGAATCCTCGCTGGAGTGCACGCTATGTATGACCTGATCATAATTGGAGCTGGGCCAGGTGGAATTGCACTTGCCGCCGAAGCCTGTGCGTCGGGTATTAATCAATCGCAAATACTGGTCCTGGAAAAGGGTGCGACTCACAACTCGGCGATTCGCCAGCTTTATCCCGATCAGAAACTCACTACGGCGAACTACAAGGGATTCGATGCACGGTGCGAGGGACTTCTATGTCTCTCTGACATGAGCAAGTCGGAGACTATCGAGTTTTTCGATAAAGTCATTGCAGACCACAAAATTAATATTCAATTTGATGCCGAGGTCTTCGGTATGCAGGGGCTCAATCAGGAGGGAGAAGCCCGCTTTCGAGTGGAATCCTCAAATGGAACCTACGAAAGCAGGGTTCTCGCGGTCGCGATCGGGATATTTGGCCGCCCGAACAAACCAAAGGAATATCGACTGCTGCCGTCTCTTAAAGAAAGACTTTTGTTCGACATGACGTCACATCCGATTCAAAACGAGGACGTCCTTGTGGTTGGTGGCGGCGATACGGCAGCAGAGTACGTCCAGTACCTACAACGCCAACTCAATCGCGTTACCCTTTCATACCGCCAGACGGAATTTTCTCGACTAAGTAAGCAGAATCACGACACACTTTTCGCAATGGAAGAACGCAATGAGGTTGAGATACTGCGAGGCTCTAATATCAAACAGGTCGAGGACGAAACAGGACGCCCTCGGGTTGTATTCAATGAACCTGAGTATCCAACTCGCACATTTGAGCGAGTGATATTCGCGCTTGGAGGGACGACGCCGACAAATTTTCTGCGGACTTTGGGAATCGCCTTTAATGATCAGGGTCCGATATTTGATGAAGCGGGTGCAACAAATGTCGGAGGTCTATACCTGATTGGTGATTTGGTGGTGGGTAAGAAAGGGGGATCAATCATTACCGCCTTCAATTCCGCCGTGCATGCCATGAAGCGTATCTGCCTGCGCGATTTGCCTTGCAACTCGAAGTTGATGGTCTCGATATAACCGCGAGCTAAAGATCGTTCTATTCATGAGCACCGCCCTTAGGCCTTCTCCTCAGGATGGCCGATGAGATGAGTGTCAGGAGCAGCCCGACCGGGAATGGTTCGATGAAAGTGAAGGCCGCGTTGATCAACGGGTTGTTGAGCATCACGCCAAGATCCTTCATTTCCTTCAGCTTCGCATCAATCATCTGCTGGCTGCCGCCTGAGGCCCTTACCTGCTCCACCGCGTAGTTAGTAAATGTCTCCATAAAATCCGGCATGAGCTTGAAGTAGATGATCTCCCAGGTCACTACATAAAAGGCACAGGAAATAAGCGTTATCAAGATGCCTACGGAAAACGCCCGGCCAAAAGTGATGCTGCCGTTACCGACGTTTTCCCGATACGAACGAATACCGAAAAAGACGAGCAGGAAACTAAGTACTATGCCTGTATAGCCAACGATCAAGCCCTTGTCGTAACCAATCTTGTGCATGAAAGGCAGAGTCCCTAACATCAGCAGCGACGATATCGCCCCGGAAATCAGCCCGAAAGTCAAAACAGTTTTTTTCATAACTAGCTCTCCAATCCAAAGATTATTGACTGACGGGTGGGAAACTATCTTTCCCTGGCGAGTTTGTCGTCATACTTTCGCATGATTTCGCGCTATAACGAGAAAATAGTACTTTAGTCTACAGCTTTGCCTCAAAAGTAGAATCCCACCAACGGCAGTTGGTGGATGGTTCAAGTCCAGCCTACAGATAAGTGAACGACGAATGACTGAATCCCACCAACGGGAGTTGGTGGATGGTTCAAGTCCAGCCTAATTTTGGGGTTTAGGCAACACAAGGCCGGACTTGAAGTATCCACCAACTGCCGTTGGTGGGATTCGAACTTTTGAGGCAAAGCCTTAGTCTACCGCGTTCAAAGGGTTTCTCGTTAAGGTTAATCGATGTTCGTTCGTGTTTCTTTCGTGAGTGTTCGCGTTATTGGTTAACCTTTGTCGAGAGGCGTGGTATTTTAGGCGTAATTAACCCTCTTGAAGTTAGCCTGGCGTTTCAGGCGGTTGTAAACAACCGCTGAAAGGAGCGTTATGTTATCGAACTCTCGGTTTCTCATCCGCACGTCATCCCTCGATTCTGTGTCCCACGATATCAAACGTGAATTTCAGTTTGTCTCGCACGCGCACCAAACCGTGAAATGCCGAAGTAGCTTTCACTTTGAAGTCGCTACGATTGATGCTGAATTCTCCCTGCGCTCGAAGGTCATTACCCGTTTCTGTGACCTTCGTCGGGATTGTGATTTGCCGGGTAACTCCATGCAGGGTTAGATCGCCAATGATCTTGAGATCGTATTGGCTGCCATTTTGTTTCCCCGAAACGTTGGTGCTGCGAAATACAATCGCAGGGTATTGCGCAGGCAGAAGTACGATCTCACGCAACTCTTTATTGATGATTTGTTTTTGCTGGTCGGTAAATACGCTGCTCGTTTCGACCATTGAATCCGTCTTCGCAGTGATCTGCAGTGACGATTCCCTTATCGCATCGGGACTTAGTTGAGCTTCTCCTGTGAATTCGCGAACCGCAACCAGGTGATCATGGCCTTTGAACCAGAACAGGCCACCTCGCAGGGCATGAGCAATGAACTTGCTCTGCGACGCATCAAGCCGATAGCGCCGAGTGGTTGGTATTGGAGGCGTGAGGTTCGTAATTTCACCGTTATCGGCGATGAAACGCGATGCCCGCGTTGCGTAATCAGAACGATAGCTCGACCCGCCGACGAGAGTCGCGATTGCAAGCGCAACTCCCACGAATTTCACTGAACGCATAACTTCTTGATCCTAGTTAGGAAGGCCGACGCGGCGCAGCAAGGCTTGAAACCTTGGATCTGAGTGCAGGACATCGTACTCTGGTTCAGCTTTCAGATGATTGATCGTCCCGTCGCGTCTTTCATAAGCCTTTTCAAGCCACATGAACGCCTGATCGTTCCGCCCCAGTTGCGCGTAACACATTCCTACGTAGTACGGCGACACCCGACCTTGCTGGTTAAACTCCAATGTCATATTGAGCCGCTCTTGCCAGTAACCTCTCGCTCCTGATTTTTGGTACGCAGCCTTCAGCGCAGCGCTTTTCCTGGTTAATGTCTGCTGATCCGCGCCCAGGAGAATTTTTCCCTTTTCAAACTCGTCGATCGCTTCAAGGTACATACCTTTGCGAATATAGTTATTACTTAAGATCATGTGCGCCTGGCCGAAGTTCTTGTCCATGTCGATCGCATTTCGCAATTGTTCTTCCGCCAGGTCGTATTGGCCAGCGCGGGAGAGAATGGCGCCCAGCACCACCTTGGTAATCAGCGAAAGTGGATCAAGTTCCAGCGCGCGGTTCGCCTCGGCAATCGCTTCTTTATGACGTCCCATGTTTCCTAAGAACTCTCCGTACCATTGGTGAGCTGAAGCGTAATTCGGATTTATTTCTATGGCGCGTTTGTACTCACGTTCGGCGCCGGCAAAATCCCACTCGTACTCAAACTTAATTACGCCCAGCGACGCGTGCGCTTCGGCCAACGTCTCATCAATCTCAAGAGCCCTGGCCGCCGCCGTGCGCGCCTTAAGCCAGGTGTCTTCCGGCGGAAGGTTGCTGTATGTCGGAAGCGCATGATAACAATCGGATAGTCCGACGTAAGCCATCGCGTAATTCGGGTCTTGAGCGATTGCTTGATTGAAATACTCGATCGCCGTCTTAAGATCCGCTGTCGTGCGCTTGTTCCAGAAGTATCGGCCTTTTAGGTAAGCCCCATAGCTATCGGCGTTAGTCGTGTCGCGCCTGACAAGCCGCTGTTGCTCGCCGCCCGACAGTCTCAAGCGCAACTTCTCAGTGACCTCACGCGCGATCGCTTGCTTGACGGCGAGGATGTCCGGCACTTTGCGTTCGTATTCTTTACCCCAGAGCTGCGCGCCGCTGGCAGTGTCAATCAGATCTACCTGGATCGTCATTGAGTCGTTCGCCTGGCGCAAAGTTCCTGTCAGCACCGCGCCGACATTCAGCTCGCGGCCTACCTTCTGCGGGTCAATCTCTTTGCCTTTGTAATGAAGGGTTGTCGGGCGGGCGGTGACTCGCAACTGTGGCAGTTCAGCGAGGCTATTAATCAACGCCTCAGAAATACCATCGGACAGATATTCCGTGTCTGCATTGCCGCTTTCACTCTGAAATGGCATAACGGCGACCGAGTCTATCGCCGCGCCGGGCCGGGTGAAGTAAACGCTGGCTGCTGCCGCCACTGCCAGGTTTAAGAGGACTAGTACTACAGCCCATCTGTGCTGGTTGATCGCCGCGATGAGATCACCAATTTTCGAGTGCCTGGGTGCGGCAATCGCATCCCTGCTTAAGGCTTCCTCCGTTTCGATGATGACCTGAACGCCCGCAGTCTCTTCGCGATAAGTGGTTACCGGCGCGGCTGCACCGTTGTCAGTTACTTCCTTGTCAAAGATGTAACCACGCCGCGGCACAGTCTTGATAATCTGCTGCGCCTCGTCGCGGAGCGCATGCCTAATATCTTTTAGGCACTGCACAAGCGAATCGTCGGTTACTGCCGTATCAACCCAGACCGCATGGATCAATTCATCTTTGCTGATGAGTCGCCCATTGTTTTCGATCAGATACTTGAGAACCTCGAACGACTTGGGGCGCAGTTTGATCTTTTCCTGATCGCGCTGCAGACAACCGCGCCGCAGGTCGAGCGTGAACTCGGCAAACGAATGTGTTTGGTAGGACAGCTTCTGCATGTGGATGTCCGGCGAACTTCCAGTTTGTTGTTGGACTGGCAAACGGTCGATTGCGGATCCCGGCCCACAAACTGACGCTGGTCGGAGACTCCTCTGCACGGATGGAGGAAGAAGCTGGGAAAAGGCGGGGCGGCGTGCTTCCGTCTCGTGCTGACATGCCCAGCACTGCGGGTTATCTGACCCTCTGGTCTGTTACTGCCGACATCATAACTCAGATCTTCCGTCGGCGCGATTCTTTGTGAGCGGGGAGAGACTCCCCCAGGGATTAACGCACCAAATACGAGCGCAAGCCGCCATTCCTCGGCTAAGAAATCCCAACGAAGCTTACTCTCCGCAATCTTTCCCTGATCTTTCCTCGATCTTTCCCGGTTCTTTCTCTGTTCTTTCGTTACTCGCGGCCGCGCCGGGCGCTAAGGTGCGACTCACCGAAGGGAAAACGAATGACAAAACTCCGACGAATTGAAATCAATGCTTTCAGCCGCTGCGTGACCATCGTTGGCGAATTGCCGCGGGACATCATCCCTGCTGGGCCAACGCAAACGGACCACGGTGCTTTGCTCAATGACACCGATTCATGCGAGCCAGTAGCACCGGATTCTCCCGAGGGCCAACTGCTGCTCGTCGAGGCGGTGCGTTCTTTGGAGCGACGTTTATCGCCGGAAGCTCGCGCGCAGATTTGTTCCGGTCAAAACATTCTCACCCCGAACGGCCCAAACCAAAATGCTTTCTATCTCAAGTTGCAATCCTTCTATCAATTCATTTGGCCGGAAACTTCCCGCTTTGCTCGAAAGGAGAAATGAAATGCTTCCCGCAAACAATCTACAGAAACACGCTCGACATCACGTTGGTTTGATACTTGCACTCGCCGGTTTAATAAGTGCGGCCACCCTGGTGCTGGGGCCAGCAAGACCAGCCTCAGCACAGGCAGTTGCTCCGGGTTGGAGCTACACGGGCAGTCTCATTGTAGCCCGATGGGTTGACACCGCGACGCTGCTGCCCAGCGGCAAGGTCTTAGTTGAGGGGGGCAGTAGCGGCGATGATGCTGAGGACGACGCGGAGCTGTACGACCCGATTACAGGGACGTGGGGCAGTACCGGCAGTCTCAAAGTAGGCCGCGTCGATCACACCGCAACGCTGCTGCCCAACGGAATGGTTCTGGTCGCCGGCGGCTACGACTACAATTATGACACTCTGAATAGCGCCGAGTTGTACGACTCGGCCACTGGGACCTGGAACTTGACCGGCAATCTCAACACAGCCCGCATAGGACACACAGCCACGCTGCTGCCCAACGGCAAGGTTCTTGTCGCGGGTGGCTATCCAGAGGACGTAAGAGGTGCAATCCCGCTTTCCATCGCGGAGTTGTACGACCCGGCTACCGGAACCTGGAGCAGCACTGGCAGCCTCAACACGGCCCGCGTGTCTCACACGGCGACATTGCTCCCCAACGGAAAAGTCCTGGTTGCCGCGGGCTTTGGTTACTGTACTTCGCAACGGTGGTGTCCTCTCAACAGCGCTGAGCTTTACGACCCGGCTACCGGAACCTGGAGCAGCACCGCCAACCTCATCACGGCTGGTGGTGGTGTCACAGCGACACTGCTGCCCAACGGCAAGCTCCTGGTCGCGGGGGGCGACGGCAACTGTACTTCGCAACGGTGCTTCCCTCTCGACAGCGCGGAGTTGTACGACTCGACTTCAGGGACATGGAGCAGCACCGCCAACCTCATCACGGCTGGTTTTGGTTTCACAGCGACACTGCTGCCCAACGGCAAGGTTCTGGTCGCAAGCAATGACACGGCCGAACTGTACGACCCGGCCACAGCGAAGTGGAGCAGCACCGCCAGCCCCAACAAAGCCTATGGTCCGGCAACGCTGCTGCCGAACGGAAAGGTTCTGGTCGTAAGCTATGACACGGCCGAACTGTACGACCCAGGTACCAACCCGATACCGAACCAGGTCGATGACGCGCAGTTTTTCGTTCGCCAACAGTATCGGGACTTCCTCAACCGCGAACCCGATGTCCCTGGATTGGCACATTGGGCAGGTGAGATTATCGCCTGTGATGATCCGTCGATGCGACAACCGGGCGAGTCGCTTGCAATGTGCATCGAGCGCCAGCGCACAAACACATCTGCAGCCTTCTTTCTTTCGCCGGAATTTCAATACACCGGCTACTTCGTCTATCGCCTCTACAAAGGCTCCCTAATACAGAACGGCGCCGGCCGCCCGCCCACCTATCAGGAGTTTCTGCGCGATTTCGGCCAGGTCCGGAACGGCATCATCCAAAACAATCAACTCTCCGCCGCAGCCATTGAACAAAACAAAAAAACGTTCGCTGAAGAATTCACTAAACGCGCAGAGTTCCGCAGCCTGTACGATCCGCTGTCGAACTTTGATTACGTCGAGCAACTGTTCCTAACCACCGGCATCAATGCGAGCGCGACAGAGAAGCAAGCCCTGGTTAACGGGCTGAACAATCAGACAGAGACCCGCGCTTCGGTCTTGCAGAAGGTGGTAGACGGGACCGTCGTGTTAGCCGAGGGTAACCAGCAGTTTACGACCCCGTACGGTCAGGCGTTTTACCAGAAAGAGTTCAACTCGGCTTTCGTGCTGATGGAATACTTCGGCTATCTACGACGCGACCCGGATGCGCCCGGTTATCAGCACTGGCTGGACAAGCTCAACCTCTATGGCAACTTCAATGATGCTGAGATGGTGAAAAGCTTCATCACCTCCCCGGAGTATCGCGCCCGCTTCGGTCAGCCTTAAGGGTCAAAAGCGGCTTTTCCTCAAAAATATCACCAGGGTACTTCCGTCTATGCCGCCGGATGCGCGGCGGCATAGCCGAACCGACATGGTCAGTGATTTTTGGGTCGAGCGATATCCTAAGCATGCGCCCCAGGGAGTGGGCCATTGGCCTCAACTTGAGGAGGTCAGTTTCTCGATCGATCTGATTTATATATGGGCCTGGGCCAATGACCTCATTCCGCCTCTCCTCAAATCTTCACTCCAAAATTACGTGGGACTACGCACGAAAAATGCGTAGTGCTGCGGATATCCGGATCCGATTTTCTCCTGGATAATCCCGCCGACTTGGATCCAATTAGTCTGGCGCGTATGCGATGCCGCGGATTTGATCGATTGAATTCTAAAACTTCGCCCAGACTTCGCCGTGCTTGATCTCAGAATGCTAGGATGTCAACGGACTTGAAAGTTGCGGCATGATCAAGAGAGAAGTGCAAACAGGAACCTAGTCCTGATTGGCGGTCCAGGTACCCAAGCGAAAACCGAATCTGCGGCCCAAACTCTATCTAATCGATCGTGTGACACAACGAGAGTCGAAACTATCAGACTCGTGATCGTTGCGTTCGGATCCGAACATTTCCCTGTCGTTGAAAATGGAGGCATACAAACTGTGATTCAATTGCGAGAGAACCCTCGACGTGGGCGGGTGGTTGCGGGCGCGGGCGCATTCATAGTGCTCTTCGCCATACATTTGGCGCTGACGTCACACGCGAACACCGTTACCTGGGACGAGCCCGATCACATCTATTCTGGATACATGTCGTGGAAGGGCGACTTCGGGCTGAATCCCGAGCACCCGCCACTGGTCAAGTTCGTTGCCACGCTACCCCTGCTTGGCATGCAGTTGAATGTGCCAGAACTGCAGGATCGTCCTTACCGATTGCAGGCAGTTCTCGGTGGAAGAGATTTCATCTTTCACAATGACGCCGACAAGGTTGTTTTTAGAGCGCAGATGGCGGCTTCGATCTTCACGCTACTTTTACTGGTCATCGTGTTTCTCACCGCTCGGGAGATGTTTGGCACAACTGCGGGATTCGTTGCGCTCGGCCTGCTGGTCTTTGACCCAACACTGCTCGCGCATGGAGCGTTGGTGACCACAGATGCAATACAAGCCTGTTTCCTGCTGGCTTCGATCTATGCATTCTATCGTTATGTCAAAGCGCCCTCGGTAAGCCGCCT
>Ga0070697_100003176_pt1 | contig 12628 bp, 6 predicted proteins | sample KBSK1501metaG_FD_65475 | JGI IMG/M metagenome (GOLD analysis project Ga0070697, IMG submission 65475) | Corn, switchgrass and miscanthus rhizosphere microbial communities from Kellogg Biological Station, Michigan, USA - KBS K1-50-1 metaG | ecosystem: Host-associated > Plants > Roots >... | reverse complement strand
CTCCTGACTGAGCAACGGCGAAGTTTCCCGATGGCCCAGATATCCCGGCGGCGAGCCGATTAATTTCGAGATCTCGTGCGAGTGCTGAAACTCTGCGCAATCGATCTTGATAACCGCGTTCGCGTCACCAAAGAGGACCTCGGCTGCTGCTTCGACGACTCGGGTTTTCCCCGAGCCAGTAGGACCAAGAAACAGTAGGGTGCCGACGGGATGGTTTGTCTGATTGAGACCCGCAAGGAAAAGCTGGTAGAGACTGCTCATATCGTGGATCGCGTCCTCCTGACCAACGATGCGAGCCGAAAGCTTCTCATCGAACTCCTGGGCGCGTTGACATTTGAGTCGGGCGTCTAAAAAGAAAGGGGTTTTCGACAAGTCTTGCTCTCTGCGCATTTTCGCAAGCATGACGTTTCTCCTTTTGTTAATCACTTCCGTCCCTTTGTCTTTCAATCCACTCACAGATGTAGGGGGCGCAATTTTGCAGCTCGATACCATTAGAATCGCATTGGTCCAAAAACCTGACCGCCTCTTGATCCACCAGCGTTAGATCTCGCAAGTCCAAGACTATCGGCCGGCCACGTTCTTCTGATCGGATTAACTTCTTCAATTCAACCAAGTTTGCCCCATCCAATCGACCGCTGATTCTCAGGACTACGTGTCCGTTCTCTTCTCTCTGGATTCTTAACATCGCGTCCCGTTTGAAAGCCTCGCACCGGTGACAGTGCAATTACTTTGCCGTTTGTAAGTCATTGAGAATTAAGCAACGAGAACCTAGAAGAATGCCGAAGTCTCGGACAATTGACGAAACTCCGGTCAATCACAACCGCCCCTGCAACCGTTCAAAAATCGACGGTCAACAAGATAGGCTCGTCGAGAACTTTTGAGACACACTGATAACCGTAGAAATCAAACTGTAGTTTTCTTTAGTTGAAAGACTGGTAGGACGGACGCGCCGTAGGTTCAGTTTGGCTTGAAAATTGATTTGATGGGATGTGCGGCGCGAAAGGCGATGCGACCGGGGACTACCAGCGTGATAACGGTGCCCGAGGCTGGAGAGCTGACTAAGGTGAACTTACTTCCGATTCGTTCAGCGCGTTCTCTCATACCGCGCAACCCGAAATGACCTTGCTTGCCTTTATCTACGACTTCGGGGTCGATGCCTGCGCCATTGTCGCTGATAGACAATGTTAGATCGTGCTCATATTTGAGTGTTACCTTAAGACGGTCACCGCCTGAGTGGGCGCAGGAATTTCGAATTGCCTCGTAACCAATCCGGTAGACTTCATCACGAACAACCGGATGCATTTCTCTGGACTCTCCATTTACGGAAAATGATATCTCGGCGCGACTCTCCCGGCCACATTCATCTATTGCTCGGCGAAACGCTTCGGCAAGATCATTCTTTTCCGTGATTGATGCGCGGAGAGAGTGGAGCGCGGCACGTCCTTCTTCAGTAGCCTGTTCCAGCCACGTCGACAACTGTCCCATCGCCCGCACCATACGCGCGTGATCGGCCGGGTCCTTCAAAGCATGATCCGCCACCATCTTGCTTCCCTGGACCGTCTGCAGGAATGTGTCATGTATTTCGCGTGCGACGCGAGTGCGCTCAGCCAGACGTTCGTCGAAGCGGGCGCTCATCCGGCGGGAGATTTGTCGCACCCGCAGACGATAAATAACGCCCACGAGGAGAATGCCGAGCGCGAACATCGCAACCAGGAACCAGCGTTTTTGATAGAAGTAAGGTTGCTGCGTGATGCTAAAGACCACTCCCTGCCGGTCCCAGATGCCACTCCGATTGCACGCGCGAATGTGCAATGCATGCGTCCCGACAGGTATGTTGTTGTAGATCGCGTGTGGATTCGCTGCCGCGGCGTCCAGCCATTCCGAGTCCACGCCGTCCATCCGGTATTGCAAACGAATTTTTTCCGGAGACGAAATCTCGACGGCTGCGAAAGCAATCTCAAGGTGGTTGGTTCCGGGTGGCAGGATGACTTGGGGGCCAGCTCGTTGCGTGTTCCGCCCTATCGTCACGTCTTTAAGATAAATCGAAGGCTTCGTATTGGTGATCGGCAAGCGTCGAAGATCGAATACGGCCAACCCTTTTGGCGTCGCCAACCAGAGCTTGCCGTCGCCAGTCAAAGCCAGATCATGTTGCCCCCCGCCAGTCGCCTCAGTCGTAGTTAACCCATCCGCAATCGAAAATGCTTCGTAGTCCAAAGGTTCATCGCGTTGGCGCGACTTTGCAAATTGACCTGGCGCCACTCTAGAGATAGCGTTGCCGGCAAACCACAACTCCCCCTCATTTGTTTCCACCATGTCGGCCGGCGATCCTAACTCGGTGAAGCGCTCAGCGCGATCTTTGGCGAGCCGCAAAATCGCCGATTCGGTGTCGAGATCGAGGAAGAAGCCACCTTCGCGATCTTCGCCAAAAGGAACTACCAAGGTCTTGGGTACGGACTGGAAATTCTCAAAATGATCGCCAACCAGCCGGTCAAGTCCTTGTCGGGTCCCCACCCAAATGAGGCCGTTTCTATCTTCGAACAATCTGAAGGCCGAATTCACCGAGAGACCATCGGCCGTGGTGAAGTTTCGAAGTTGCCCATCTCTCAGGCGAGCCACGCCGCCACGGGTGCCGAACCAGACAGAGCCGTCGCGCGCCGCAACGATGCTGGTCACTCGATCATCCACCAGTCCCTGGCTCTTTGCATATTGAGTAAATGCACCGTCGTGATAGCGAAAAGCGCCGCCGCCCCAGGTTCCGATCCATAGATCGTGGTTGGCATTCTCGGTCAGGGCCCAAACGCAACCATTCGTCAGTCCGTCCTTTTCGTTAAATGTCTGAAAATGGGTCCCTTCAAAACGCGAAATTCCGCCGCAATTGGCTCCGATCCAAACGGTCCCGTCGTGCGCAGCGAGGACTGTCTGGACAACATCGTTGGGCAGCCCATCTGCTTTTGTGAACATTCGCACCGCACGATCTTTATACCGATACAATCCGTCCCCATTTGTACCAACCCACAAGTTACCCTCGCGATCGCTGTAAAGAGATCGTACCGCCATCTCGGCGACCACTAATTCAAGCCCGGCAGATGTCGCGCGAAACAGACCTTCATCCTTTCCGATCCATACCGTCCCTTGTCCATCTTCATAGACGTGAAATGCGCCGTGTCCGTTGCGAGCATAGGTTCCCAGCTTCTCGATTCGCCCACTTATCTCACGAGCGACTCCCATCGCAGTGCAGTACCAGGTGGTGCCGTGAGTATCTTTCAGAACATCAAAGATCTCATTGCCCTTGACGTCCAGTTGATCGGCGAGTTGCGGGTGAGGCACAACCTCGAAACCGGCGAACTCCGTGAAGCCTTCTCCGGTTATTGCCAACAGATGACCATCGGGTGTTTCTTGAATTTGGTGCGTGGCCACTCGTGGCCCGACCGCTACAAACTGATCTCCTTCGTAGCGAAACAGCCCACCAACTGTCCCTACCCACAACACGCCAGTTCTACTGAAGCGAAGGCAGAGAATCTGGCTCGCATTGCCGGGACCCGGATGGTAGAAGGTCGATCCACTAAGCGTGAACCGACTGAAATTTGACGAAGGGATGCGTATCAGATCTGCTGTTGTACCAACCCAGAGATCTCCGTTAGGGGCCACGGCGAGTACTTTTGGACGCGGATTGTCGAATTGATAGAAGCTTTTCCCGTCGAATCGGACCAGGTTGACACCATTGGTGATTAGCCAAAGAAATCCATCCCTGGTTTGCTCGGTGTGATCTGCTACGCCTCCGGGTAGGCCATCGTCGGTGGTGAAATGAGTGCGGAGGAAGCTGCTCGCTGGTTGGTTAGGGTCAAGCGCGAGGGCAGGAACACTTAACACCAAAAACCACAGGGTAACGAGCACCAGGCAACTAATCTTGTCTACGTTGTTCACGGGGGCTGATCCGCGGACGGTTCGTCTAGACTATATCTCTTGCACAGCTATCGAAGCCTATGGGACTCTTCAGCAAGAGCACTACAGTTTTCTGTAGGTCTACCGGTACGCACGCGTCCGGCGTGCTCTTTAGCAGCGGCACGCCAGAGGCGTGCGTACCCGATCTCGATCAGAGCGGCAGCAGACCGCGACGGACCGCAATCGTGACCGCATGCGTCCTATCCTTCGCACCCAATTTGTCGACAATGTTCTTGATATGAAAATTAACAGTATTCTCGGAAATTGAAAGTTGATCCGCTACCTGTTTGTTCTTGCACCCGTCGCGAATCAATTGCAGCACCTGCAGCTCACGAGGCGTGAGATCTTCTTCACCCAAATGCTCTGCGAGAAGAGCGGCCACCTCTGCCGGCACATGCCGTTTGCCCCCATGAACGGATCGGATCACTGCGAGCAATTGGTCCATTGGCATGCTTTTGAGAACGTAACCAGACGCTCCCGAACGAAGCGCGTGCTGAATCTCGCCGTCGCTGTCCGAAGACGACAGCATGATAATTCGGGCGTCAGGAAACTCTCCGCGAATTGCGATTAAGATATCGGTGCCATTGGCGCCGGGAAGGCGGAGGTCCATTAGCGTGATGTCTGGCCGATGGCGACGAAACTCGGCGATTGCCTCGACTCCGTTAGCCGCCTGGCCAACGAGAACCATGTCCGTTTCGCTCTGGATAATTGTGGCCAGACCCTGGCGAAAGACAGGATGATCTTCAACACTCAGGATGCGTATCTGCTTGGCTTGGGCCACCATGGTGCTCCGCGTTTTGGCAGAGTCCTAACTCTAGCTCATATATGTACCCAGTTTTGTTAGAAGGGATTTGAGACCTTGAAGCGGTTCTTGTCAATCTTCAGAGTTTTGATTTTCGACTCCAACGTAGATCGGGCAATACCGAGTTTGGCGGCTGCGCCAGAAGGACCGAAGACTCGACCGCGTGACTCCGTGAGAGCCGCCTCAATCGCTTGTTTCTCCTCAGCGGCAAGCCTTTGCGGAAGTTCAAGCTGACTCTTTGGCCGTGCTCGCTGCGGCTGTCGCGAGAGCCAACTCTCGTCAACCGAAAAAGTCTCGGTGTCGCAAACGATGACCGAGCGCTCAATAACGTTCTGCAGCTCCCGAATATTGCCAGGCCATGCGTACAGCTGAAACAAATTGAGGGTTTCTTTGCTCACTCTCCCGATATTCTTTCCTTCTTTTCGGGCATAGCGATCGATGAAGTATTGCACCAGCATCGGAACGTCTTCTATCCGCTCTCGCAACGGAGGAATCTCAATGGGGAACACGTTCAGGCGATAGAAAAGATCCTCGCGGAATGTGCCGGCAGCTATGGCGGCCGGCAAGTCACGGTTCGTCGCTACTATCACTCTCACGTTTGTCCTGATCGACCTGTTTCCGCCCACGCGCTCAAATTCATGTTCTTGAAGCACGCGTAGGAGCGCGACCTGAGTCTCCGGAGGAAGCTCGCCAACTTCATCAAGAAAGATCGTGCCCCCTTCAGCCATTTCGAAACGGCCAAGCCGGCGCCCGGTTGCACCCGTAAACGCGCCTTTTTCATGGCCGAACAACTCCGAAGGAATTAGTGACGGCGGAATGGCGGCGCAATTCACGCTCACGAATGCGCGCTCGGAGCGCTTTGATGCCTTGTGAATAGCGCGCGCAATCAGCTCTTTGCCGGTGCCTGTCTCGCCAGTGATTAGTACGGTCGAGTCTGTGGGGGCCACCTTTGATACTCGAACGAGCACCTGTTGCAAAGCAGGCGAGTTGCCAACGATCTCTTCAAACATCGATGTCTTGATTATCTCTTCACGGAGTGCAATGTTCTCTTTTCGTATTTCTTCTTCCGCTTGTTTGCGATCTTGAATATCTGTGGCTGTGCCGTACCATCGTGTTATGTGGCCATGTCCATCTTTGAGCGGAGTCTGGCGGAACAGAAACCACCGAAACTCGCCGTCGTGCCTCAGCAATCGAGCTTCGAATTCATGGGGCTTCCCCTCAAGAAATCGCTTTTTTCCTTCATAAAGGAAGTGTTCTCGATCTTCCGGGTGAGCGAGTTCGTGCACCACCCCTGGCGCGCGCCATTGCTCCAGAGTGATGCCGAAATAATCGAGCGCTGTGTGATTGGCGTAGAGCCGGCTTCCATCAGGCGCAAGTACGCCGATGTGCTGCGGCGTCAGATCCAAAATCTGCCGAAGCTCAGTTTCTTGTTCACGGATTTTTTCTTCCGCAACCTTGCGCTCTTCGATTTCTATACTCGAGCCGTACCATTTGACGATCTCTCCCGCTTCATTCCGCAGTGGTTCTTGACGATGAAGGAACCAGCGATATTCCCCATCAGCTCGGCGAACGCGCGACTCGTCAACGAAAGGCTCTCGGGCTTCAAGCGCCGCGCGCCATTTGGGCACAAGTGTTTCTACATCTTCAGGATGGATCATGCAGGTCCAACCCCAGCCCAGCAAATCTGTTAAAGGGAGGCCGACATATTCCAGCCAGCCGCGGTTGTAAAAGTCGACATCACCATTCGGTAAAGCGGTGTGAACAAACGCCGGAGTTGTATCTACCAGATCGCGATACTTTCGCTCGCTAGCGCGCAACTCCTCCTCAGCCCGCTTGCGCTCGGTGACGTCGATCACAGTACCTACGAATTCGATGAGATCGCCGGTTGGGCTGAGAACTGGATGACTCACGACGTGAATGTCCCTGACGGCGCCACCCGTATGCACGATGCGGTATTCCGCTTCAAAGTCTTCCTTCTCACGGATGGCCCTCTCCGTCAATTCAGTAAACCTCGGTCGATCGTCGGGATGAATCGCCCCGAAGAAAGCTTCGGATCGAGGCAAACCGTCCCGTGGATCGAAACTCAGAACTCGGTAGCATTCCTCCGACCAGTAAGTGATGTCTTCATCGGGACTCCAGGCCCAACTGCCTGTCTGGCTGAGTTTCTGTGCCTCCGCTAAATAAGCCTCGCTCCGACGCAGCTCCTCCTCCGCGCGCTTGCGGTCGGTGACATCAATGACAGTACCGATGACTTCAATGAGATCACCGGATGGGCCGAGAACAGGATGACAAGTGCTGTGAATGTCCCTGACTGCCCCAAACGGCTGTATGATGCGGTAATCCGTCTCAACCTCGACCTTTTCGCGGCTCAACGTCTCCACCAGCTCCATCAACTTCGGTTGGTCATCGGAATGAATTCGCTGGAAGAGTTCTTCGAATCGAGGCAAACCATCCCGTGGATCGAAACCGTGGACGCGATAATTTTCCTCCGACCAGTACTTGATACCCTCTTCGGGACTCCAGGCCCAACTGCCTGTGTGGCTGAGTCTCTGCGCGTCCGAAAGATATGCTTCGCTCTTCCGCAGCGATTCTTCGGCCTGCCTCTGGTCGGTGATGTCGGTGACAGCGCCCACGAATTCGGTGGGGCAACTCTCATCTGTTGATGGATGGCCCACGACATGGACGTACTTGATAGAGCCATCAGGTATCAACAGACGATGTTCAAGAGCGAACTCCTTCCGTTCAGTTGAAGCACGCTCGATGACTTGCTGGACAGCTTGTCTGTCATCCGGATGAGTTCGCTGCACAATTAGATCAGTTGTGATCTTTGTTTTCGGGTCGACCTCAAATATTCGAAAGGTTTCATCCGACCAGTAGATCTCTCCGCTTGAGACATCCCAGCCGAAACTACCTGTGTGACTAAGTCTTTGGGCTTCGGCCAGGTAGGCTTCGCGGCGGCTGAGTTCCTGAGTCAGAAGCACCTGCTCGGTGACATCCATCCCGGTACCGATAAACTCCTGGACCGTCCCAGCATGAGTAGCCGGGCTGCCAACCCAACGTACGCGACGAATCTCGCCATCCGGCAGCACAATACGTTTCGTGAAGTCGAATCCTCGACCTTCTGCGAAAATCTTCCGAATAGTCTCCGCGACGAACTCGCGATCGTCGGGGTGGGTGAGCTCTATATACTCTTTTAACGTTGGGGCTTTGCCGCCCGGATCAAGGCCATAGATCCGGAACAACTCTGGAGACCAGTAGTCGAACCCGGCTGCGTTGAAGGCCCAGCTACCCGTATGCGCAAGGCGTTGTCCCTCAGCAAGGTAGAGCTCTGCTTGTTTCCGATCTTCAATGTCGAGATTGACGCCGATCCAATAGAGTAGAGTTCCATCTCTCGCGCGCACAGGTTCGGCCCGACTGAGATGCCAGCGGTAGCCTCCCTTGGCGTTACGAACTCGAAAACTGACGTCACCAGCGCAGCCGGTGCGTAGCAAGGTTGACCAGACCCTACGTGCCTCTTCGTGGTCGTCGGGATGTAACAGAGAAATATGGGAATCCCATTCTGAGCCAGTATCGATGCCAAACCGGAGGGGATGGTCTTTCGGGAGACCAAGGTAATCCGAACCTCGTTCATTCAGGAAGGTGAGCCCACCGGATGCATTACAGTACCAGGCGAACGCAGGAATCAGATTAAGAGCGGCTTGTAATTCTGCCCCCACCGGCGGGCGCGGCTGATCAGATCGGTCTAATTGCAGAGTAGTATCTACCAGAAGGTCGAAGGGATCTTCCGTCGTGAGCTTTCGTGAGGCGTCTTGTTCGGTGCTACCTGCTATATTGCCTCCGCTCAAACGCTTTTATTTTTGGCATTGTACACCTCCATCTTGAGTGGTAAAAACGTCAGAGCGGTGTAAAGACAGGCTAAAAGGTTAGCTCGTTATCTATACAGCCAGGGCGTGACCAGAATCTTCCCTCTCTCGAAGCACATCCAGCCGCGCCAACGCTCTTTCGACGGCCGTCACCGCTTGAAGAACCTGCATTTTAAGAAACCTGACCAGGTGTCCTACTTCTGTTGGCGTCAGCTCCTCGGGCCTCATTCCAGGAATGCCCAGCGGAATAAGGTACTCGGTTATGCTGAGATTTTCCCGGCGCATTTCAGTCTCCAAAGCTTGAATAAACTTAACCTGCTCAGCCCCGGTCATCAATAACAAAGCATCACGAACTCTAGCCTTCACATCCCCACGGGAGGCAGTATCAGAACTCAGCATCTGAACTCTCTCCCGTGCAACTCTTAACCGCATATTTCTCATTTGACCTATCCCCTTTGAGTCTCACGCTGTTCGCTCTGGCGATCATCTTCCTGGGAGCTCAGGATAGGAGGATCGATCCCCAGTGTCTTTCCAAATCCTCCGATTTTCTGCGCTATCTTGCTCAATAAATGAAGCGTTGAATCTCGCAAGTTACAGAAGTTTCGCGTTGGATTGTTAAAGATTTGAAAACTACCGATTGACTAAGCTCGAAGTGATTTGCGCCACCATGGAGGAGCTTATCGGCTTGAATCAATCTGTACGCCACTGTAAATGCAAATGGGATGCTCGGAAGATAACGCTATGCGTCGCGCTGATGGGGATCATCGCTGCCGCTACTCCGTCGCAAGCGCAGACGCCACCGGATCAGGCTGGCAGGTCTGAGACAACGTCACCGACTCCAGCTCCAAGTCCGACGCCGCAGAATGCTGATGTGCATGCCGCAGGAAACACAATTGCCAGCGGCGATAAGCCTGTGACTGCCGGGCAGGCTAAAGCCGATCCCTGGGGGCCAGTGGTAACCAAAAATGTTTCTTTAGTTAATTTGGTGCCTTTCTTTCTGCCGTACTTTAACAACGGACCGGTATTCGGACTGCCAGGAACTGTCGTCGGAGACTTCAAGGATCGCACTCAGTTGACTGGAGATTGGGGCGGCGTTCGAACAAAGCTTGCTCGTCGTGGATACTTCTTCGATCTCTATACCACCAGCGCTTATCAAGACGTGGCGTCGGGTGGGCTCAAAACCGGCGGCGCCTTCATGCAAAATACTCAGCTCTCAATCAATGTAGACACTGGGCGCGCTGGGCTCTGGTCAGGCGGCCTGCTGCACGTCACCCTCGAGTCTCGAGTCGGAAGTTCACCGCAAAAAACCTTTACAGTGGGCTCGGTTGTGCCTCAGTACACAGGACTCGCTATGCCGGGTCCATCGTTCACGAACGATTTCCTTCCGACAGAGTACTTCCTGGTTCAGTCGATACGCCCGAAATTCACCGTTATTCTGGGAAAGATAAATGTTCTCTATGTTTGTGACCGAACTCTATTCGGCAACAGTTACAAAGACACCTTCGCGAACGTCAACTTCCTCAAGAATCCTATGGCTCTCAATTTTTATAACACCACTACGCTGGCGGCGGTTGGAGTGTGGACGCCAACTAAATGGGTAGCTATTGCCGGCGGCGTGCTCGATCCCAATAGCAAGGCAAATAACTTCGCAACCGACGCCTTTGACAAGGTCAACATCTATGCCGCGTCGATCTTTTCATACAAGTTGGGTGGCATGCCGGGCCAAGCCTGGGCACAGTTCAATTGGACAAACAAACCGAAGATCGATCTTGCTAAACCGTTCGGACCCTTGTCGCCCGACGCGGTCCCTCGGGGCGTGGGTGTCCTCGCGGGTAGTCCCTCAAGTGCGGGTCTTCCGATCAACTTTAGATCCGAGAGCTGGGTTACGGTCGAAAATTTCTCGCAGTATCTCTTGGTAAGAGAGGACCCTGAGACGGTCGCTCAAAAACTTAACAGTGGCCAGACGCTCCGCGGAATTGGGGTATTTGGAAGACTAGGGTATGCACCTGAGGAGACAAATCCAATCACTCGCGATGCGAGCATCGCTCTGCTTGCCCATGGACTCTCCGACAGAAGGCAAAACGACAGTTTTGGAGTAGGGTTTTATCACAACGGTATCAGCAGGCCATTGAAGGACAGTATTGCGCGTCTAACAGGAGGTACGTCCATGGTTAAGAATGAGCAGGGACTAGAGGTATTCTACGACTTCGCGATTACTCCGGCGATCAAACTGATCCCAAGTTATCAGCACATCTGGAACCCCCTCTCTGCCAGTGTTGCCAGGAACCAACGCGGCGCAGATGTATTCCTTGCTCGTGTAAATGTAACGTGGTGAGATCCAAGTGACGTTCTGGTTCGTATTTGGCTGTTTCGTGTCATGAGGTCAATACCACCCGCGGTACTGACCTCATGTTACTCGAGCGACGGCCCCCGCCAGCAACATACTAATGGAGCACTGCCGTCCGTCAGATCACAACTTTACTTCTTCGAGAACCAGATCCTGGTTCCGAACTTTCGACCGACACCGTTCGAAAAACTGCCGAAGTTGTCGCTTGCCAGGTTGTTCTGAAAGTCTCGGGGATTGAAGTGATTTGTCACATTGAAAACCTTTAATCCCAGATGCGCTCGGTACTTATTGAACCGACCAGGGAGACTGATAGTCTTCAGCACTTGCATATCAAGCGAAACGAATGTCGGAAAGCGACCGGCACGATTTCGCGGACCGACAAAGTTGCGATCTTCATCGATGAGCGAGAACGGGAAGCCGGTTCGCACGTCGAGAACTGGCGACCACATTAATCCATTTCTCGTTTGAAACTCACCCCGGAAGAGAAAACGGTTTGGCGTATCAAACGGCAATCGCGATCGCTCATTAGCCAGGATGATCGGGTTCTCGAAGTTGCCGAAGTAAGAATTGAAGTCGTTAAGATCCCCGACCGCGGAAGAGCGAACGTAAGACGCAATAAACTCGTCGTGCTCGCGTAACTTGTATTTGGCGGTAACTTCCAACTCGCGGTAGCGCGAGCTGCCTGAATTATCCAATCCAAGGATGCTTTCGCCGTTTTGCTCGATCGGATTCAGCACAAACTCGCGCTGTCCTTGCCTTTGTTGATACCCGACTCGCACTAACAGATTCTTGATCCACTCGCGATCAACCTGAACATTCCAATTGACACTGCGCGGCGTGTGAAGCTTCGAGTCTAAAAAAGCGAGCCGCTGAAGCTGAGGCGCCCCGATTATCTCCTGCCCGTCTGGTCCAAAGTGGGTCAGCACGCGCTCCTGCAACTGACTAAATGTAGCGACATTCATGTCAACGTCATCGTAAAACAGCCCGATCCCGCCGCGAACGACGGTGCGTCCATCGAGCAGCGGGAGAAAAGCAAAGCTAACCCGCGGTGCAAAATTGTTTTCGCTGGTTACGTTGTTACGGTCATAGCGCACGCCATAATCAACTTTCAGCCGACGATTAAGGGACCAACTGTCTTGAAAGTAAGCTAGAAACTGTGTTTGGTTACGACTCACCTGACCATTGCCATTAAAGTCGAGCTGTTGGCTGCGCGTGCCGTCGGCTCTCAAAATGCGCACCAAGTTACTCGTGTTGCGCCCATCAAAAGTAATGTAATTAATTCCCCCGCCTACTTTCATGAAATGCTCGCCGGCAAACTTCGGCGGGCTGAAACTGTAGACCTCGAGCGCCTGGTAACGTTTGCTTTTCCGTGCCTGCTGATTAAAAAAGTTTCCCGAATTCACATTGGGCGCAAAATTCATCGGCTCAGTGCCTGAACTCGGAAAAACGTCGGCGTCGAACTGCTTGATGGTGAAAAAAGATTCCAGCATTGATTTACTAGTGATCACCGCACGCTCGTTTATCGCCCAGAGGAATCCTCTCTGTTTGAAATTCGGTGTGACTTCCTGGGGATTAAACGTATTCAGATTCACGTACCGCAGCTTCTGCGGAAATAAGGAAAACGTCGTAGACAGGTGGTTCTTGTCAGTGATGTCCCAATCGAGTTGCGAGACC
>Ga0070697_100003175_pt1 | contig 12629 bp, 5 predicted proteins | sample KBSK1501metaG_FD_65475 | JGI IMG/M metagenome (GOLD analysis project Ga0070697, IMG submission 65475) | Corn, switchgrass and miscanthus rhizosphere microbial communities from Kellogg Biological Station, Michigan, USA - KBS K1-50-1 metaG | ecosystem: Host-associated > Plants > Roots >... | reverse complement strand
GGCATCATGGAATGGAAGAAAGGGAACACGTTCGCCACGACCGCTTTCACTTCCTACGGCTTGTTTTGGTTGTCGCTCGTGACCTTGATTATCATTGCAAAACTCGGATGGGGCGCTCCCTCCAACGACACGGCCATGGCCGCGTACCTCGCCATGTGGGGACTGTTCACGGCCGTCATGTTTGTCGGTACGTTGCGCCTAAACCGTGCATTGCAAATTGTTTTCGCAACGCTCACGATTCTGTTTTTCCTGCTCGCTTACGGCGATTTCACGGCAGCGAGTCCCGGATTCAAACATTTCACCGGTTATGAAGGGATTTTCTGCGGATTCTCTGCGATTTACGCCGGTCTCGCGCAGGTGCTCAACGAATTGTTCGGCAAACCTGTGCTGCCGCTCGGCCCAGTCACAAAATAATCGCCGTCATCAGGGTGATTGTGGCCGCGGTCCCGCGTCTGCGAGATCGCCGCGTCCAAAAAAGTGACGTAACTCCGCGCCCGACCCGCCTTCAAAGATTACGGCGCGGCGGGCAGAGCGGCGGCTACATAGCGCGCAATTCCAAAATTGGGACAACGGTATCCCGCGCGTGGGACATTTTTTCCAGGCGAGAGAGGATTCGCAAGAGATAAGCCACTTTCTCTGAGCCAGTTATGCGAATCGTTTTCCCGTGGCACGTGCTTTGCAAAGGGGGATTGCGGCCTTGTGATTATTATTCGCGTCATTTTCTTGTTGTGGGCGGCCGTCTGTTCGGCCTTTGCCCTTTCCGAACAACGGGCCGACGAACAATTCGATATGGCGGCGGGTGCGAAATTGATTGTCGATGTTGATTTCGGAACCGTCGATCTGTCGCGTGGGGCCGACAATAAGATCGCGGTCAATGTTTACCGCAAGATCGACAGTTCAAACGAGGCTAAGGAAAAAGAATATCTGGCGTCGACTCCGCTTACGATTGTGAAGGAAGGAAACACCGTGGCCGTGCGCACTCGCCATGAACATCGCGGCACGAATTGGAACTGGAGCAGCAATTGCACGATGCAGGCGCGCTATACTATCCATGTTCCATCGCAAATCGACGCGGACGTTTCGACCGGTGGCGGTGAAATCACGGCCACTGAACTTTCCGGTTCGTGCAAGGCGGAAACGAGCGGCGGCAATCTGAAATTCACGCGCTTGCGCGGGCCATTGCAAGCGAGCACGAGTGGCGGCCACATTGCTCTGGAGGCGTGCGACGGTGCGATCAACATTGAAACGAGCGGCGGCAAAATCGAATCGCTCGCTGGCAGCGGAACTCTGAACGCGCAAACTTCCGGTGGCGCGATCGCGGTGCGCAATTTTAGCGGCGATACCAAAGTAGAAACAAGCGGTGGCGCGCTCAACCTTGAGAACGTGCGCGGCAAGGTCGTCGGCGAAACTTCTGGCGGTTCGATTACCGCGTTGGTCCCCACGCCATTACCCGGTGACATCAAATTGGAAACGTCGGCCGGGCGAATTGAAATCGCCATACCACCGGAGGCCGGACTCGACGTCAACGCGGAGACGAGCGAGGGCAGTGTAACAAGCGAGCTCCCGATGGTCACAAAACGGGCCGGTCGCGAAGGATTACAGGGGACGATTAACGGCGGCGGCAAGTCATTGGTCCTGCGCACCGGCGCCGGCAACATCCTGATTAGATCGACCAATCCGGCTCGATAATTTTCTCACCACTAAGATCAACATCTCATTCAGCCTCATTGCTTATGAACGACCTCCGTTTTGCTCTCCGACAGCTACGCAAATCTCCTGGGTTCACTTCGCTCGCCGTCATTACGCTCGCGCTCGGCATCGGAATGAACACGGCCATCTTCAGTCTTGTTCACGATCTCTTCCTGCGCTCGCTGCCCTTTAACGAGCCCTCGAACATTGTGCGCATTTATGGCGAGGCAAAAGAACGCGACTTGAAACAGCTCCCGTTTTCCGTGCCGAAGTTCTGGCATTATCGCGACGGTCAAAATGTGTTTTCCAGCATCGTGGCTGATGCCGGCACCGGCTTTGTTCTCACGGGCATGGGCGAGCCGGTGCAGGTGCTCGGCGCAAACGTAACGGCGAATTATTTCGATGTGCTCGGGGTGCATCCCATCCGCGGCCGAAATTTTCTCCCACAGGAAGAGATGAAGGCCGACGTGGCGCTGGTCACAGAAAGTTTTTGGCGCAAGCGGCTGGACTCCGATCCGATGGTACTCGGCCGCAGTATTAACCTGAATGGCGTTGCCACGACTATCATCGGCGTATTGCCCAATCTCCCGATCTCGTGGTTCGGCCGCGACTCGGAAGTTTACACGGTAAAGCCCTTCGATTTGCCAGGAGTCTCGAAAGAACGATTGATGCGCGGCGTGAGTTTCATGCGCTGCATCGGACGGTTGAAACCTGGCGTCACGATCGCACAAGCACAGGCGGCCATGCCGGCATTGGAGCGCAGCTATCGCGAACAGCATCCGGAGACAGCGGACAACAGCTGGGCATCGATCTTGGTGGGCGCGGCCGAAGATGTGACCGGAAATTTGCGCCCCGCATTCATTACGTTGTTGGCCGCAGTCAGCGCAGTTCTATTGATCGCATGCAGCAATGTTGCAAACTTATTGCTCGTTCGTTTCACCGGCCGCCGGCGCGAGATCGCGTTGCGCATGGCTTTAGGGGCGGAACGGCGCGGCATCGTTCGGTTGTTCGTTTTTGAAAGCACGCTTGTCAGTATCATCGCGGGAGCGGTCGGTCTTTGCCTTGCGCTTTGGACTGTATCGGTTGTTCCGCGATTGGCCGGCGACAACCTGCCTTTTGAGAGCAACACAACTTTGCACTGGCCCGTCCTGCTCTTCACCTTGGCGCTATCGCTCTTGACTGGACTCGTCATGGGTTTGTATCCGGCCTGGCAAAGCTCACGCTCCGATCTCGTCGACGGACTAAAAGATGGAGGGCGTGCCGTTAGCGGCAGTCGCGGTCAACATCGCTTCCGGCGTGGCCTCGTCGCGGCGCAAGTCGGGCTCTCGGTCGTGTTGCTGGCTGGAGCGGCCATGCTTGTCTCAAGCTTTGTTCGACTTAGCCATCAGGAAGCCGGATTTCGTTCCGAACGAGTGTGGGCCGGCGCGATTGGGTTGCCCCCGGCACAATATCCTGACATCCCCCCGCGCGTGCAGTTTGCCGAACGTCTTGTCAGCGAATTACAAACCGCACCCGGCGTCGAAGCAGCCGCCATTGGAGACAATGTGCCTCTGTCCGGGAGCAGTTCCGCCTCGCCTTATGCTCGCGTCGAAGGAAATTCGGTGCCGGTAAATCAGCGACCGCTCGGTCTTACGCGCAGCATTTCGCCAGGTTATTTTCGCACGCTCGGAATCCCCCTGCTCTCGGGACGTGACTTTACAGAGCGAGATGGGACCGATCAACCGTTGGTAGTGATCCTGAGTAACTCGACGGCCAGGAAACTCTTCCCGAATGAAAACCCGCTCGGCCACCAGATCCTGTTTGGCACCGACAATGGAAATGGTTTGGCCGTCGAAGTTGTCGGCGTGGTCGGGGATGTGCGCTCGCAGCAACTGGCCAAAGCGAATGAAATAGAATTTTACCGACCCTGGGCGCAACGCAGCGCTCCGTTCATGTTTGTCATGGTTCGAAGCGCGACCAAACCAGAAGCAACCTCCGGAATTGTTCGCGCCGCGTTGAACAAGATCGACAATGGATTGCCCATCCTTCAGCCCAACACTCTGGACGCGATCGTGACGCAATCGCTCGGCCAGGAGCGATTGACCATGGCATTGCTTGGTACTTTTGCCGCCATTGCCTTGTTGTTGGCGATTGTCGGAATTTATGGCGCGGTCGCATACACGGTGGAGCAACGCACGGGTGAGATTGGCGTGCGCATGGCACTCGGCGCACAGGCAACGGACGTCCTGCGCCTGGTCGTGAAACAGGGAATGAATCCTGTTCTAATCGGACTCGCGATCGGATTGGCCGCGACATTCGCGGTCGGCCGGTTGCTCACTGCACAACTTTATCAAATTTCGCCGCACAATCCGCTGTTGCTCGGAGCCACGGCAACGGTTTTAGCATTTGCCGCTCTCCTCGCTTGTTTAATTCCCGCACGACGCGCGACGCTGGTCGATCCGATTCAAGCACTGCGCACCGAATAACTAATATGATCCAAGATCTTCGCTTCGCCTTTCGCCTTCTGTTCAAATCGCCCGGGTTCAGCGTCATTGCCATCCTCACCCTGGCCTGCGGAATCGGCGTTAACACCGCCGTCTTCAGCCTCGTCCACGCGCTGCTCTTTCAAGCGCCCGCTTACGCCCATCCCGCGCAGATGGTGCAGGTTTTCTCGCAAAACGCAAAGGATCCGAAAGTCTTCCGCGGTTTTTCATACCCGACCTACCGCGACATCAGTGAACAGAATACCGTCTTCGACGGCGTGCTTGCGCACAATCTCGCCATGATCGGTGTGGGCGAGAAAGACGGTACTCGCCGCGCATTCGCTGACCTTGTGAGCGCGAGTTATTTTTCGGTCATGGGTGTTGCGCCCGCGTCCGGCCGCGCCTTTTTGCCCGAGGAGGAAACTCCCGGGAGCAGCGCGCGCGTCGCGATTGTCAGTCACAGTTACTGGCACAAACGCGGACGCGACCCAGGTTTGCTCGGCTCTCCCATACGGATCAACGGCCGTCCGTTTACGATCATCGGCGTCATGCCGGAGGGCTTTACTGGGACAACGGGTCTTTTCTCGCCGGAGGTCTGGCTCCCGCTCGGCGTCTACGATCAGGTCGCCAATAATTTTCAAGCGGAGACACGGCTCTCGTTAGGCGATCGAGCCGGCCATCAACTGATTATCCTAGGTCGACTGAAATCGGGCATAACTGCCGCCGCGGCCGCTCCCGCGCTGAAGGGATTGGCCGCGAATCTCGAGAAGGCGTTTCCCGTCGAGCAAAAGGACCAGACGTTTATGACCGCGCCGCTCTCGCACCTCGTCACCAGCCCGAGACCGAACCCAATAAAGAGCCAGATTTCCATGCTGGGCACGCTGCTCTTGAGCATGGCGTCTGTGGTTCTCCTCGTCGCTTGTCTCAACCTCGCGAACATGCTGCTGGCGCGCGGCACGGCACGGCGCAAGGAAATTGCCCTGCGCCTTGCGCTCGGCGCTCGCCGTTCGCGGATCGTTCGTCAACTTCTCACCGAAGGCATCGTGCTGGCGCTGATCGGCGGCGTCTTCGGACTCATGCTTGCACTCTGGTCCTCCGACCTACTCATCGCCTCGCTCGGCGCGATGCTGCCAATCGACTTGATTTGGCGGAGCGGGCCAAACCCTGCGGTGCTCACGGCCACGTTCGCTTTCTGTGTGCTGGGTACGGTCTGTTTTGGTCTCGGGCCGGCGCTGAAACTCTCCCGCTCCGGCGTCATGGCCGATCTGAAGGAAAATGCGGGCGACGATCCTGTGCACCGCCGTTGGAAATTCCTCCCGCGCAATCCGCTCATCGTGGCGCAAATCGCTTTTTCGCTCGCCCTCCTGACTGCGGCGGCACTTTTTGTTCGCGGCGCACTCAAAGCCGCCTCTGCCGATACCGGTCTCAAATTCGACCGCAGCTTCCTTCTCGAAGTTGATGCTGGTCTGAGCGGATACGATCAGACCCGAGCGCCTGAGATTTATCGCGCGTTGCACGAGCGCCTCGCCGTGCTGCCCGGCGTCGAGCACGCCAGTGTTTCAGCTTCGATTTCGTTCGGAATGATCTCGCTTAACAAAACCGTCCGCCGAGATGGTCCCCAACCGGCGGTTGATGCCCGGCCCACAACTGCCGCCGAAGGTCTCGGCTTCGATGCGACGTGGAATAGCGTGGGCGCGGATTATTTCGCGACGGTCGGCTTGCCTCTCCTCCGCGGACGCGCTTTTACGGTGGCCGAAGCGACGCAACCGGGTGGTCCCGCGGTTGCCGTTATCGACGAATTACTCGCAAAGAAACTTTGGCCCGACGGCAGTGCACTCGGGCGACGGATCCAGTTTTCCAGCAGTGACGCTGAACGCGCCAAACAAAAAGACGCCACGGCCAAAGAAAATGGGAACGGCGACATTAAACCAGGCGAATCAATCGAGATAGTAGGCATCGTTCCCGCGACGCGGGACCAGTTGTTCGAATTCGAAAATCGCAGCGGTGCAATTTACTTGCCTTTCGCGCGCGGTTTTCAAAGCAACGTTTTCTTCATTATCAAGTTCAATGCCCTTTCGGCCGGGACGGAGGCGGCCACTGCGGACCTCCTTCGTCGCACCGTGCGCTCGGTTGATCCCGCGCTGGCTGTGCTTTCGCTCAAGACGTTCGCGCAGCACATCGAGAGCAATGCCGATCTCTGGCTGGTGCGCGCAGGAGCGGCGCTGTTTTCGATCTTTGGTGGTCTCGCGCTCGGTCTCTCTGTCGTGGGCGTTTACGGTGTAAGAGCCTATGCTGTTGCACGTCGCACCCGGGAGATCGGCATCCGGATGGCATTGGGAGCGAGACCCGAAACAGTGCAATGGATGTTTCTTCGCGAAGGATCTGTCATGCTCGGAGTTGCTTTCGTCATCGGTCTGCTCCTCGCAGTCGGAACCGGTAAAGTGGTGAGCGGTTTGCTTTACCAGGTCGGCGCCTTGGATCCGATCGCCTTCACGATCGCACCGGCGCTACTCGCCGCCGCGGCACTGCTCGCCACCTGGCTCCCGGCTCGCCGCGCCGCCCGCGTCGATCCCATGGTCGCTTTGCGCACGGAATGAAAAATGACGAAGCTCGAATGACGAACTCCGAAACAATGAGGAAGAACGAAGTAGCAAAAGCGGTGCGCAGCCTTTCGAGGTTCGACATTCGAACATTCCTTCGTCATTCGACATTCGTCATCCGTCATTTTTTACCATGAACGACCTCCGCTTCGCTTTCCGGCAATTGGTTAAGAACCCCGCGTTCACCCTGATCGCCGCGCTTGCTCTTGCCCTCGGCATTGGGGCCAACACCGCCATCTTCAGCGTCGTGAATGCCGTGTTATTGCGGCCCTTGCCATATCCGGAACCGGACGGTCTCGTTCTGCTCCGCGAAAGATCGGCTGGTTTCCCGAACGGTTCGGTTAGTTATCTCAACTACCTCGACTGGCGCGCCGGTCAGCACACGTTGACCGATCTAGCACTGCTAAGGCGCGAAGGTTTTAATTTTGCACTGACGGCGGGCGAGGCCGCGCCGGAACGCTTAAACGGCGCGCGCGTCACCTACAATTATCTCAGCATTCTCGGCATGAAACCAATCATTGGCCGCGACCTCGCCGAATCGGACGACGTGCCTGGCGCTGCGCCTGTGGTCTTGATCGGGGAAGATATCTGGCGCGCGAAATTCGGCGCTTCGGAAAAAGTTCTCGGCCAAACTGTGATGGTCGATGGCGTCGCGCGCGAAATTATTGGCGTTCTGCCGGGCGTGATAAAATTTCCGCGCCTTTCGCAGATCTGGGTGCCGCTCGCCGATTTGCGGAAGGAAGATACCGTCTTCAATCGCGGGAATCATCCCGGTTTCAGCGGACTCGGTCGTCTGAAACGAGGTGTGTCGCTGAATCAGGCGCGCGCGGATTTGGATACGATCGCGGTCGCGTTGGAGAAACAATATCCCGGGACCAACACGAGCCGCCGCGTCGAGATGAAGTTATTGCTCGAAGCGACGGTCGGCCAATATCGGCAGAGTTTGAATCTGCTGCTCGCCGCGGTGGGTTGTGTGCTGTTGATCGCGTGCGCCAACGTCGCCAATCTGCAACTCGCGCGTGCGCTCGCGCGCGGAAAGGAACTCGCGATTCGTGCCGCGCTCGGTGCGAGCCGGTGGCGCCTCGCGCGTCAACTTCTTACCGAAAGCACATTGCTCGCACTCATTGGCGCCGGCGCCGGTGTGGTACTCGCGATCTGGAGTCTCGACGCCATCATCGCGCTCACGCCGCCAAATATTCCGCGCTTCAAAGAAACGCGCATCGACGCCGTGGCGTTATTTTACACCGGCATCATCGCATTAACCGCGGGAATTCTCGCTGGCATTTGGCCGGCCTGGAGAATTTCGCGTACCGACGCGCTCTCCGCTGTTTTGCATGAAGCCGGTACACGCGGTGGCAGCGGCGGCGTAGCGCGCCAACGCGCGCGCGCTGTGCTCGTGATTACGCAGGTCGCACTCGCGGTTGTTCTGCTCGCGGGCGCGGGATTGACCTTGAAGAGTTTTTGGCGCGCGCAGAACGCCCCGCTCAATTTCGATCCGCACAGAATCTTGCTTACCACGATCCAGTTACCGAAAGCACGCTACGATACCGACGATAAGGTGCGTGCGTTCTTTACGCAGCTGCTCGATCGCGTGCGCATTTTGCCCGGAGTCGAAGCAGCCGCCGCCGGCGACAACATTCCGTTCGATGACAACGAATCGGACAGTTATTTCCATATCACCGGCACGCCAAAAGATGAACCGGGCAAGGAACCATCAGCGGAAGTGGATTTCATTGCCGGCGATTATTTCAAAGCAATGGGTATGCCGATCATTCGCGGTCGCGCCTTTGGTCCGGAAGACAAGCCGGACCGACCCGGCTCGGTCATCATCGACCAAACTTTTGCACAACGATATTTCCCAGGACGCGATCCGATTGGTCTGCACATAGACGAAAATCAGAAAGACGACTTGCAGAAGGGCGAGAACAAGAATCCGCCCCTGACGATTGTGGGCGTTGTGCCGCGCACGCGCAACGAAGCGCCCGGCGAAGACAACGTGGAGAAATTGAACTTCGTTCACATGTATTACTCCGCTGACCAATATGTATCACGCGGCATGATGTTGATGCTTCGCCTAACGAGTGGTGATCCCCGCACGCTCGTGCCGTTGGTGAAACGCGAGGTGCAGGCGATCGACCCGGCTCAGCCGATCGGCGCCGTGTCGACCATGGAAGATAGCATCGCGAATAGCCTGGCAACGCGGCGATTGACGATGACCTTGCTTGGCATCTTTGCGGGATTGGCATTGTTGCTCGCGAGTGTGGGCCTCTATGGCGTGATGGCCTTGAGCGTTACCCAGCGCACGCGGGAACTCGGGATTCGCATGGCGCTCGGTGCTGCGCGCAAAGATGTTTTTCGTCTGATTCTCGGCCAGGGAGTGGCGCTCGTCTCGGTCGGGATCGGCCTCGGTTTGATTGGCGCGATCGCGGCCGGCCGGACTTTGAGCAGTATACTTTACGGCATCACTGCGCTCGACGTGCCGGCGTTTGCCATCGCCATTATTTCGCTCGCGTTTGTCGCGCTGCTGGCGTGTTGGTTGCCCGCGCGACGCGCCACGCTGGTCGATCCAATCGAAGCGTTGCGCACGGAATAATTGTAGGGCAGGCGCTCCGCCTGCCGCTTCAAGTTCAGTCGCAAGATGGACATGGTGTAGCCACGCGCCTGTGGCGCGTCCACGTCCTAACGGCCCGCAGGGCCGTGGCTACAAGCTGCGACGTCTATGTTATTTGCCGACATTAGCCCAGCGTTTTTACGCTGGGACTTCGATAACAAAAAGCGAACAAGTCCCGGCAGGGACGAAAGAACCTAGATTATCCGCATATGCCCGATTCATTCTTTCGTCCCCAAGGGACTCGATTTCTATTCGCATGTTAACCCAGCGTTGAAACGCTGGGCTATTATCGGAGACTTGCCCTATTTGCCGCGCCGGAGCCTTGCTGGCCACGCCGAAGTCCCGCGACTGCGGGACGAAGGAGGGGCAAAGGCAGGGAGCAAAGTCACGAGATCGACAATCACATGCTCGGGAAGTAATTCTTCTACATGTGTGGGATTGCCGGTTACGTCGCTTCGGAGAATTCGGCCAATCACGAAAAACTGCTTAGGCAAATGGCGTCCGCGCTTCGCCATCGCGGACCGGATGACGAGGGCTTTCTCATTCGGCCCGGAATCGGATTAGCTGCGCGTCGGCTCAGCATCATCGATCTGCCAGGCAGTCATCAGCCGGTTTCGAACGAAGACGGCACCATTCACGTCGTCTTTAACGGCGAGATTTATAATTACGTAGAACTGCGCGCCGATTTGGAAAAACGCGGCCACCGGCTCAAGACCCAAGGCGACGCCGAGACGATCGTGCATCTTTACGAAGATCACGGCGTGGACATGCTCAAGTTCTTGCGCGGCATGTTCGCTTTCGCGCTGTGGGATTCGCGCAAGAAGACGCTTTTCCTGGCGCGCGATCGTCTCGGCAAAAAGCCGCTGCAATACTTCGAAACAAACGACAGCTTGATCTTCTCTTCCGAATTGGCGCCGCTCTTGGATTCGAAGGCAGCGTCCTGGGAAATAGAACCTGAGGCGCTCGCCGCTTACTTGATGTTCGGATTCATTCCGCATCCGCTAACGATTGTTCGCCAAATCCGAAAACTACCGCCGGCGCATTATTTGATCTGGCAAGATGGGAAAGCGGCGATTCGGCGCTATTGGTCGCTCCCGTTTACGCGAAAGACTCAGTGCAGCTATGAGGAAGCGCGCGAAGAAGTTCGCGCCAAGCTGGATGAGAGCTTGCGCTTGCGATTGCGAAGCGATGTTCCGCTCGGATTGCTCTTAAGCGGCGGCATCGATTCAAACGCGCTGCTCGCCCGCCTGGTCCGTGGGCTCGGTCAAAAAGTGCAAACATTCACGATCGGTTTTCGCGAAACCGAGTACGACGAATCGAGCGTGGCGCGCGCGTCGGCCAAACATTTCGGCGTCGAACATCACGAACTAACTGGCAGCGCCGATCTCTTGCAGCTGCTTCCCGATGTCGTGCGGCATTACGGCGAGCCGTTCGCCGATAAATCGGCTCTGCCCACCTTGCTCGTTTCCGAGTTGACTCGCCAGCGCGTGAAGGTCGCATTGAGCGGCGACGGTGGGGACGAAGCGTTCGCCGGATATCCGAAATATCTTTTAAAAGCTTGGCAGCATCGCGCGTCCAATTTGTTTTCAACTCCACTCAAAGAAAGGTGGACGTTCGAATCAATGCGTGGCGAAAGCTGGCTCGGCAGCAAACCGTTGCGGAACTTGCGCCAGGCCTTGCTGCCGGAAACGGCCAGTTTATTTTCGAATGAGTTTTTTGCCGGGCGACCGTTTCAGCATATCACCACTCGGCTGCTCAGAAATCGGAACGCCGATTTTTTAGACCGCCTCGTGCAGGATTTTTGGCGCAAGAAAATCGAGTCGGTAGATCGCATGCTTGATTGGGATAACACCCAGCCGCTGCCCGACGACATGCTGGTCAAGATCGACATCGCCAGCATGGCGCGCAGTCTCGAGGTCCGTTCTCCCTTTCTCGATCACGAACTTGTCGAGTTCTGCGCTTCTTTGCCGGCGTCATGGAAAGTCAACGGCCGGCAAGCCAAATTGATTTTGCGAGACATCGTTGGCCCCGATTTACCACCGGAAGTGTTGCGCGCTCCGAAACGCGGCTTCTCCGTCCCGCTCGTCGATTGGTTTCGCAACGGCGCGCGCCAACAAGTCCACGATGGCGTGCTTCCCCTTCATTCATCTTTGAAACCGTTCATCCAAGAGAACGCAGCGCGTGATCTGCTCGTCGAGCATCAATCAGGAAAGAGTAATCACGCAATGCGCCTTTGGGCGCTCTGGGTCCTAAACGAATGGGCCCGGACTTTCCTCAAGTTGTAGGGCGTTTCTGTGAAACGCCGCTGACATCTGACTTCTGACTCAAAAGCAAAACTCCGCCGAGCGGCTTTGTCCTTCCGAGCCCTTCGGAAGTGACTAACCAGGTTAAGAAGCTCGGCGGAGTTCTCTCTGCAAATGTAGGGGCGCGTGTCCTCACGCGCGGTGTCGCCAATTCGACTAGGTCCGCGGCTGGGGACAGCCGCCACTACACTACACGAGCGTGCCAAACATCCAGATCGTGCGCGGGCAGAAGTTGTTCGAGACCTGCTCAAGCGCGCGGGCACTGTCGCCTTCGTCCATATCCATGTCCTCGTCATTGTCTTCATCCGAGGCGCCGACGTTGGGAAGATCGTTCTCCTGCAATTTGTTGAAACGCTGGCGCACGTCGGCCGGCACTTTGTCGAGATCTTCCTTCGTCTCGACCGGACCGCTAAAGAGAAGTTTTCCCTGCGGATCTTTCGCCGTGAGCAGCTTCTTGCCGTCAACGGTTTCAAGTTTCATCTCGCCTTTGTCATCGGAGAAAACGATCTGCGCCTTGCCGATGTCGATGCTGGTTTTTTTGAGCACGCCGTTGTCGCTGGACGTGATGTTCACCTTGCCGTTGCGCCGGACCTCATCGCGGGCGCGTCTTACTTCTTCGTTCGCTTTCATGACGGCGTCGTGAATCACTTCACGCTGGTCGCCGATCTGTTCCTTCAAGCGCTCCTTCATATCCTGAAGACGCTCTTTGAGATCGCCAAGATCGACATTGCCAAAATCCATGTCCCCGCTGCCGAAGTTGAATCCAAAGTCATGATGTCCGGGCATCCCGCCATCGCGCCGGCCTCGCACTTCTTTCTTCACCAGCTTCACGCTAATTTTCTGCTCCTGACCTTTGCGCATAACAGTGAGCGTGACGGTTTGGCCTTCCTGGAAAGTTTGCAGTAACTTTCGCAACTGACCCGGCTCGAGCAGGATCTGGTCGTTCAACATTTTGAGAATGTCA
>Ga0070697_100003174_pt1 | contig 12629 bp, 11 predicted proteins | sample KBSK1501metaG_FD_65475 | JGI IMG/M metagenome (GOLD analysis project Ga0070697, IMG submission 65475) | Corn, switchgrass and miscanthus rhizosphere microbial communities from Kellogg Biological Station, Michigan, USA - KBS K1-50-1 metaG | ecosystem: Host-associated > Plants > Roots >... | reverse complement strand
ATCGGCGTCGGGACGCGGATGGGCGACTTCGTCACCGCCTCCCGGACGACGTTCCAGAACCCGGACGCGACGTTCATCGGGATCAACGTCCGGCCAACCGACGCCCACAAGCTTCGCGCGGTCCCGATCGTCGCCGACGCCCGGGAGGCGATCCGCGCGCTCGACGGCCAGCTGACGGCCTCGGATTACCGGGGCACGGACGCGGCATACCGACAGCGGATCGCGGACCTGAAGCGCGAGTGGGACGACATCGTCACGGGGTTGCGAGCCGAAGAGAACTCACCCGGTGATCTTGGCCAAGCAGAGGTCATCGGGATCGTCAATGACGCGGTCGGCGGTCACGCGAGCGTCATCTGCGCGGCCGGCAGCCTGCCGGGCGACCTCCTGCGCCTCTGGCGGGCCGAGGACCCCAAGGCGTATCACGTCGAATACGGCTTCTCGTGCATGGGCTACGAGATCGTCGCCGGTCTCGGCGTGCGGCTGGCGGATCCCGAGCGCGAGGTCGTCGTCATGGTCGGCGACGGCTCGTACCTGATGTTGAACTCGGAGATCGTCACCGCCGTGGCCGAGGGCCTGAAGCTCACGATCGTCGTCCTGGACAACCACGGCTTCCAGTGCATCCTCGCGCTCCAGCGTCTCGTCGGAGTGCCGGACTTCGGCAACGAGCTCCGGTTCCGTGATCCGTCCCGCAACCGGCTGACCGGTCCGTACGTCCCGATCGACTTCCGCGCCCACGCCGAGTCAATGGGCGCCCTCGCGCTCCAGGCGAACACGCGCCACGAGCTTCGGGAGGCGCTCGCGACCGCGAGGACGGCCGATCGGATCACGGTGATCGTGGTCCCGACCGACCCGGAGAAGCGGATGCCCGGCTTCGAGTCGTGGTGGGACGTACCCGTCGCGGGTGCCAGCGAGCAGGCGTCGGTGCGCGACGCCCGTGCCGCGTACGACCGCAAGCGCCGCGAGCAGCGGATCGACATCCAGTAGTCAGGGAGAGGCCCATGCCCGGACCCGGGATCGAGCTCATCGGCGCCGAAGAGACGGCCGAGGTGATGCAGGTCATGCAGAGCGGCTACCTGAGCCGCTACGGACCATCCGATGACCCCTCGTTCGGCGCGAAGGTGCACACGATCGAGCAGACGATCGCCGGCCTCACGGGCGTCCGGTACGGGCTCGGCCTCCACGGCGGCGGGTCCGCGGCCCTCTGGATCACCCTGATGAGCCTCGGCGTCGGCGCGGGCGACGAGGTGATCGTCCCCGGCTTCACGTACGTCGCCTCGATCTCCGCGATCGTCTACACCGGGGCGACGCCGGTCCTCGCCGAGATCGACCAGACCTTCGATCTGGATCCCGTCGACGTCGAGGCGAAGATCACGCCACGCACGGCGGCGATCCTCGTCGTCCACATGCTCGGCGGTCCGGCCCGGATCAACGAGCTGAAGGCCATCGCCGACCGGCACGGCATCCCGCTCGTCGAGGACTGCGCGCAAGCGTTCGGGGCCACGTACGAAGGCCGCGGAGTCGGCAGCTTCGGAGCCGCCGGGACGTTCAGCTTCAACGAGTTCAAGACGATCACCTGTGGCGACGGCGGGATGATCGTGACCGACGACGAGGGCCTGTACGAGCGCTGCTTCGCGATGCACGACCAGGGCCATGCCCCGGACCGGCTCGAATCGAAATACGCCCCGCGACCGTTCCTCGGCATGAACTTCCGGATGACCGAGCTCTCCGGCGCGGTCCTCCTGGGCCAGGTCCGCAAGCTCGATCTGATCACCTCCCATCTCCGGGCGAACAAGGCGATCGTCAGGGACATCCTCGAAGAGGTCCCGGCCATCGACTACCGGACGCTCACCGACGCCGCGGGCGATCTCGCGACCCACCTGGTCGTCGTCCTCCCGACCGCCGAGGTCGCCCGGAACGTCGCCGACGAGGTGGGCTCGAAGACCCTGTCCGAGTCCGGCTGGCACACGTACAGCCGCATGAACCACCTGCTCGAGAAGCGGACCGCGAACGGCAAGGGCTGCCCGTTCGATTGTGGCGACCCGAGCCATGCGCACGGCGACTACCGGGCGGGGATGCTGCCCCGGACCGACGCCCTCCTCGAACGGTCCCTGAGCATCGGGATCGGCGTGCGGGATCCCAACCTCGCACCGTTCGGCCTCCGGATGCGCGACGGCGCCGACGAGGCCCGACGCGTCGGCGCCACGTTCCGCGATGCCGTGATCAAGCACCGCGCGTGACCCACCGCGGCGCATCGTGATCGAGGCTGTCGTCGTCGGTCGGGTCGGTGTCGACATCACGCCGGCGATGCCTCGCACCTCGCTCGCCGCGGCGGACACGTTCGTCCGGGCGGTCGGCGGGTTCGCCGGGAACATCGGCGCGGGTCTGGCACGCCTCGGCATCCGGACGGCGGTGGTCTCGGCCGTCGGCGATGACGGTCATGGCGAGCACGTTCGCGCGTTCCTCGCCGCCGAGGGCATCGACGTTGCCCCGATCGTCACCCGCCCGGATTCGCGCACCCAGGTCGCGTTCGTCGAGGCCTGGCCACCGGACCGCTTTCCCGTGACGTTCTACCGGGCAACGCCCGCGTCCGAGACGCTCCTGACACCGGCCGAGCTGCCCACGACCCTCCTCGCCGAGGCCCCGGTCGTGGTCGTCTCCGGCGCGCTGCTCGCGAGCGAGCCCGCACGCTCCACCGCGCTCGGGGCCCTCGAGACGCGCGGTGCTTCTCGGGACGGCCGATCCGTCTCGTTCACGATCCTCGATCTCGACTGGCGACCGACCCTCTGGGAGCGGCCGGACGAGGCACCCGGGCTCATCGAGCGCGCCGCGGCCATGAGCGACGTCGTCATCGGCAGCGACGACGAATTCGCGGCCGCCGGCATGCGGCCGGAGATCGGCGGCGGTCGCCCGGCCCCGTCGATGATCGTGCTCAAGCACGGGCCGGACGGGGTCTCGCTCGTGACCGCAGAGGGGCGGCGATCGATCGCGGGGATCCCGGTCGAGGTGGTCTGCGGGACCGGCTCCGGCGATGCGCTGGCGGCCGCGTTCGCCGCGGGCCTCCTGCGCGGCGTCGATCCGTTCGTCGCGGTCGAGCGAGGCAGCGCGGCGGGGGCGATCGTCGCCGGTCGCCTGATGTGCAGCACGGCGATGCCGACGCCCGACGAGATCGACCGCCTCCTCGCGGGCGATGCCCTTCAGCGGCAGGGGGCTCTCTCATGACGGCCGACGAGCGCCCGCCCGCCCCGGTCATCCACGCGGCCAAGCTGCCGATGCGCCTGCCACCGGAGTCGCTCCATGTGCGACCGGATGCCGACGGCGTCGTGGCGACCGACCCAGACCGTGCCGGCTGGCGTTACCTGTCGTTCCGCGCGTTCGGCCTCGAGAACGGCGAGACCGTCCTCCTCGACCGGCCCGACCAGGAAGCCGCGGTCGTGAGCATCGCCGGCGGCGGCGTCGAGATCGCGACCGACGAGGGCCCGACCCTCCGGCTCGCGGGACGCCCGTCGGTGTTCGACGGCATGCCGTGGAGCGCCTACATCCCGGCCGGGACGGCCGCCCGGATCATCGGGCGGCCGCTCGATGGCCGGCGGGCGGTCGTGGCCGTCGCGCAGGCGCCGCTCAGCGGCCGGTCCGGCGTGGCTGCGAAGCCGATCCTCGTCACGCCCGACGACGTCGAGATCGAGATCCGTGGAGCCGGCAACGCGACCCGCCAGGTGAACAACATCATGATGCCGGGGTTCCCGGCCGACCGGCTGCTCATCTGCGAGGTGTTCACGCCCGCGGGCAACTGGTCCGGCTGGCCGCCCCACAAGCACGACGTCGACGACCCGCCGCGGGAAGCGGTCCTCGAGGAGACGTACTTCTACCAGCTGAGTCGACCCGAGGGTTGGGCGATCCAGCGGGTCTACCACCGCGATGGATCGCGCGACCGCTTCATGGCGGTCCGTCACGGCGACCTCGTCATCGTCGACCAGGGCTATCACCCGTTCGCGGCCACGCAGGGCTACGACGCCTACTACCTGAATGCCCTTGCCGGCGATCGGCGGACGATGGCGAACACCGACGACCCGGATCTCGCCTGGGTCCGCACGCTCTGGCCGAGCATGGCGCCCGATCCGCGGCTTCCGCTGGTCGGGCGGTGACGCCGGTCCCCGGCCCCTCGACCAGCTCCTCGGCGACGAGCGACCCAACCAGCGACATCGCGGCCGCGGACGTCGGCCGGCGCCGGCGCCTGCTCCGTCTCGCGGACGCGAACGGCGTCATCGCCGGGATCGCGATCGATCACCGGGACAGCCTCCGCGTCATGCTCGAGCGGCGGGGCGCGAAGCCACCGGACGCCGCCGAGCTGCGGTCCCTGAAGCTGATCCTGTCCCGGGCGCTCGCGCCCGCGGCGACCGCCTTGATGCTCGATGCCGAGCTGGGCGGGCAGGCGCTCGAGGCAGGGGTCGTTCCCGCGGGCGTCGGGCTGATCATGCCGCTCGAAGCCCAGGGCTACGAGGACGCGGACGCTCCGACGACGACGCTCCTCGACGACTTCTCGCCCGCGGTCGCGCTGCGCTACGGCGCCGACGCCTGCAAGGTTCTCCTCCCGTATCGGGTCGACGATCCGGCGACGGCCGGCCGCCAGGAGGCCCTGGTGACCGCGACGCTCGCAACGTGCCACGAGCTCGGGCTGCCGCTCGTGGTGGAGCCGGTCGTCGATCGGCGGCCCGGCGATACCTCCGCGACATTTGCCCGTGCCTATCCCGGTCTCGTGGTGGGTGCCGTCGAGCGACTCGAGGCCCTCGGCGCGGACCTGCTCAAGCTGCCCTTCCCGATCCTCGACCTCGCGTCGGCGTCGGAGTCCGCCGCGCTCGAGGCCTGCCGCGCGCTCGATGCCGCCTGCCGCGGGACGCCGTGGGTGCTGCTCGGGGCGGGCGTCGACACCGACACGTTCGTCGACCAGATCCGGATCGCCGGGGCGGCCGGGGCATCCGGCTTCCTGGCCGGCCGCGGGATCTGGGGCGCGGCCCTGGACGTCGACCCGGCCGATATCGAGCGAACGGCCTCGACCACCTGTCGCGCCGACCTCCAGCGCTGCCGCGCGGTCGCGGAACGGTTCGCGACACCCCTCGCATCGCCCCGGGTCGGCTGAGCTTCCCGCGGATGCTGCCGATCGTCTTCGGGGTCGCCACCGCGATCTGCTGGGCCGTCTCGGTCCTCGCCTCGGCCCGCTCGAGCCGCATCGGCGGCGCACCGCAGACGGTCGCCGGGGTCATGATCGTGGGGGCGGTCCTGGCGCTGCCCCTGGCCCTCGTCGCGTCCCCGCTGCCGCCGACCCTCCGCGATCCGGCCTGGACCGTGTTCCTCTCCGCGCTGGCCGGGGCGGCGAACGTCTTCGGACTCCTGCTGACCTACGCCGCGTACCGGATCGGCGCCGTCGGCATCATCGCGACCATCGGATCGACCGAGGGGGCGATCGCCGCCGTGATCTCCGTCCTGGCCGGTCAGACGCTCGCGGCTGGATCCGGACTGGTCCTCGCGCTGGTGGCATTCGGCGTGTTGCTCGCTGCGACCAGTGGAGGAAACGAGCGCGAGGACGGGGTCGTGATCGACCGCGCGCGCTCCCTGCGCGCGGCCGGCCTCGCGACCGGCGCCGCCGGCCTCTTCGGTCTCGGGCTGTTCACGATGGGCCACGTCAGTGCGACGCTCCCGGCCGCGTGGGTCATCCTGCCGGGCCGGCTCGTCGGCGTGATCGTGGTTGCCGTTCCCCTGTACCTGACGGGCAGGCTCCGGGTTCCGCGCTCGGTCCTCCCGCTGATCCTGCTCGTCGGGTTCGTCGAGGTCGTCGGGATCGCGACGTTCTCGATCGGCGCGGCGAACGACATCGCGATCACGTCGGTCCTTGCATCGATGTTCGCCCCCATCGCCGCGGTGTTCGCGTTCGTCCTCTTCCGCGAGCGTCTCGCCCCCCGCCAGATCCTCGGGATCGCCCTCGTCGTGATCGGCATCGCGACCCTCGGCATCCTCGCCGGCGCCTGAGAGCCCACTCCACGACCACCAACCGCCAGGAGCCGACCGATGCGTCTCGTCTACAACTCGAACTCGACGATGCACCTGCCGGTGCTGATGCAGATCCGGGTGGCACGGGAGACGGGCTGGGACGGGATCTTCGTCCGCCAGGAGCACGTCCGGCGATACCTGGCCGAGGGCGACGACGCGACAAGCCTGCGCGCGGCGCTCGGCGGGTTGGGACCCGTGAATCTCGGCGCGCTCCCCGACGTCGAGCGGTGGCTGCCGGGCCAGCATGCGGAGATGCTCGCGGAGGCGGCCGACCTGACAGAGCTGGCGGTGGAGATCGGCGCATCGTTCGTCCAGGTGCTCACCGGCCCCGTGGCCGCGGGCGGCGCCTACCGCGGGCCGACCGACCTGTCGAGGAGCGAGCTCCGTCGGGTCACCGCCGAGGCGCTCCGGGCGGTGGCGGACCTCGGCGCGTCGAACGGGATCCGGTATTACCTGGAGCCGATCGCCTGGACACCCCTGTCGGCGCTCGAGCAGGCCGTGGAGGTGATCGACGCGACGGGCCGGGACAACGTGGGGCTCGTCCTCGATTTCTGGCACCTGTGGCACCGCGGCGCGACGCCGGACCAGGTGGCCCGCCTCGACCCGCGGATCATCTTCGGCGTCGACGTCGGCGATTCGCTCGGTCCGGCCGGGCATCCCTCGCCTGACCAGCGCTCCCGCCGGGTGTGGCCGGGCGAGGGCGAGATCCCGTTGCAGGCGTGGGTCGACGCGATCCGCTCGACCGGGTTCGACGGCTGGTGGGACAACGAGCTGTACAGCCCGACCCACTGGGAGTGGCCCGACCCGTTCGCCGTCGGCCAGGGCCTGCTCGAGGTGCTCCGCAGGCTGCTGCAGGATGGACCCGACGGCTGAGGGTTTGTTGACGTTGACCGGGCGTCGATGCTACGGTCTGCGCAATCGGTTGCAACGGGACGGAGGGAGCGGCCCATGCAAGGCCCGGACAAGGGCGATGGCCGGCGCCGGCGGGTCCTCCTGAAGGACGTCGCGTTGCGGGTCAATGTCTCGGGCTCGACGGCGTCGCGCGCCCTGGCCGACGACCCCCGGATCGGACAGGCGACCCGCCTCGCGGTCAAGGCCGCAGCGGTCGAGCTCAACTACGTTCCCAACGCCGCGGCCCGCAGCCTGCGGGCCCGCCGGACCCGGGCGCTCGGACTCCTGCTGCCCGATCTCCGGGACCCCGTCCACGGTCAGGTGGCGTCGGCGTTCGAGCAGGAGGCGCGGCTCCAGGGATACGGGGTCATGGTCGTCGCCGGCGAGCGCGACCTCGGCCGGGAGCGCCTTGCCCTGCGGATCTTCGCCGAGCACGGGACGGACGGGGTCGCCGTCGTGTCCGGCGTCCTGACGCCGCGGGAGCTTCGTGAGCGGGTCGATCCCGACCGGCTCGTGCTCGTGTGGCCCGACCATCGGAGCCTGCCGCGACGCGCCGGCCCACGCGTCCCGGGCGTCATCCAGACCGACGATGCCAGCGGCGTTCGGGCCGCGGTCGAACACCTGATCGCCAACGGCTGCCGCCGGATCGCGTACGTCGAGGGCGGGGTCCGTGCGTCGAACACGACCCGCGCCGAGACCGTCGCCGCCACGCTCCGCGAGCACGGCGTCCGCACGCCGGCGCGCATCTTCGAGGCGCCCGTCGATGCGTGGCGCACGCCCGGCGAGCTGGCCGCGCGGATCGCCGCCGACCTGCCCGAGGCGCTCGTGTGCTACGACGATCAGCTCGCGCTCGGGTTGATGGACGCCCTTCGGGAGCACGGGGTCCGCATTCCGGACGACATGCAGATCGTCGGCTTCGACGGGATCCCGTTCGCCGCGATCTCGAACCCGCGATTGACGACGGTCGGCGTGCCGTCCGCCGAGCTCGGCCGGGCCGCGGCGATGTCGCTCATCCGCGCGGTCCACGACGGCGCACTTCCGGAAGGCGTGCTGCTGCCCGTCGAGGTGGTCGTCCGCGAGAGCACGAGAAGCGGGCCCGCGCGCGCCGACGGGCGGTGATGCGACGCCCCGCGACGCCCACGACCGGCCGGCCACTCGACCGGCACCCCTGCCGATGCCGGTGACCCCTCGCCCCGACGTCGCAGCGGAGATCGACCTCGAGGCGATCGCGCGGCGCGGCCGGCAGCTCGTCATCGAGTCCGTCGCCCACAGCGGTGCCGGCCACATCGGCGGCCCCTTGTCGGCGATGGACCTGCTCGTCGCCCTCTATTTCCGAGTGCTGCGGATTCGACCCGACGAGACGGATTGGCCGGAGCGCGACCGCTTCATCCTGTCGAAGGGCCACAGCTCGATCGGGCTCTATGCCGTCATGGCGCTGCGCGGCTACTTCCCGATCGCGGAGCTCGCGACGTTCGACTCCGGAGACAGCCGGCTGCAGGGCCATCCGGACATGACGCGGCTGCCGGGCCTGGAGGCGTCCACCGGATCGCTCGGCCAGGGGCTCGCGGTTGGCGTGGGGATCGCGCTCGGTGCGCGGATGCGCGGCCTCGGGTTCCACACGTTCGTCATGCTCGGGGACGGCGAGACCCAGGAAGGGATGGTCTGGGAGAGTGTGATGGTTGCGGCGAAGTACGGTCTCGGCAACCTCACGGCCATCGTCGACTGCAACGGCCTGCAGCAGTACGGCTGGCCCCTCGCGCCCGGCGAGGGCGGTCGGGGGGATCGCCGCGATCCGCTCGCCGGGACCCACCTCCGCGCCGCGCTCGAGGCGTTCGGCTGGAGGGTGCTCGAGATCGACGGACACGATCCCGAGGGGATCGTCGCGGCCTGCGACCAGGCCCGCGATGCAGCGGGCACCGTTCGACCGACCGCGATCCTGGCGACGACGGTCAAGGGTCGCGGGCTGTCGTTCACGGAGGGTCGATTCGAGTGGCACTCGCGCGTCGCGACCGCCGACGAGGCCGCTGCCGCGCGTCAGGAGCTCGGCGCCGCCGGGGAGACCGAGGCGTGACCCAGGCGATGCGTGACGCGTGGGCCGAGACCCTGATCGACCTTGCCGGCGACAACCCGGATCTGCTGGTCCTCGACGCGGACCTGGGGACCTCGACGCGGGCCGACCGCTTCGCCGTCGCGCACCCGGAGCGCTTCCTGCAGATGGGGATCGCCGAGCAGAACATGGTGGGCGTCGCCGCCGGGCTCGCGACGCTGGGCTACGTCCCGTGGCTGTCGTCGTTCGCGGTCTTCCTGACCCACCGTGCGGCGGACCAGGTGCGGATGCTCGTGGCCCAGACCCACGCCAACGTGAAGATCGGCGCGGCCTACTCGGGGCTCCTGACCGGCTTCACGGGCAAGACCCACCAGGACGTGGAGGACCTCGCGATCATGCGGGCGATGCCGGGCATGACCGTCATCGCGCCGGGCGATGCGACCGAGTGCAGCGCAGCTGTCCGCTGGGCGACGGCCACCTCGGGCCCGGTCTATCTCCGCCTGGCGCGGGACGCCGGGCCGGATCTCTTCGACGACTCGTATCGGTTCGAGCCCGGCCGCGTCATCCGGCTCCGGGAGGGGTCGGAGGTGCTGATCGTCTCGACGGGGACCCAGTCGGCACGCTCTCTCGCCGCGGCGGAGATCCTCGGGTCGCAGGGCATCTCCGCCGGCGTCGTCCACGTCCCGTGCCTGAAGCCGGTCGATGCCGAGGCGATCGCCGCCGCGGCGCGCGGCGTCCGCCTCGTGGTCACCGCCGAGGAGCACACGATCCTCGGCGGCCTCGGCGGTCTCGTCGCGGAGATCCTGGGCGAGCACGAGCCCCGCCGGCTCGTCCGGATCGGGATCTCCGATGCCTGGGGCGAATCGGCCTCCAATGCTTTCCTGCTGGAACGCCACGGGCTCTCGCCCGAGCGGGTTGCGGAGCGGGTCGCCCTGGAGCTGGCCCGCGTGGACGGCATCGCCGGCGAGGCAGGCTGAATGGTCAATCAGGCAGCGAAGGAGGAGGTTGGATGAGCGCGTTCGCGGTCAGGAACCCGAGCAGCATCGGAGTGGCGTTCCTCGGTGTCGGTCGGATCGGGCGGACCCACCTCCAGACGCTGGCCGGGATCGGGGCCGCACGCATCGTCGTCGTCTCCGACCTCGACGCGACCGAGGCCGAGCGAGGCAGGGTGCTCGGGCGGGCCGAGCGAGCGACGAGCGACGCCCTTGACGCAATCAACGACCCGAACGTCGAGGCCGTGATCATCGTCACCCCGACCAGCACGCATGCCGGCCTCATCGAGGCGGCCCTGCGCGCCGGGAAGGCGATCTGGAGCGAGAAGCCGATCGCCCTCGACCTCGCCGAAACGACCCGCGTCGTCTCGCTCTGGCGCGAGACCGGCCTGCCGGTCCAGATGGGGTTCATGCGCCGGTTCGACCCGGGCTATGTCCGCGCCAAGGAGCTGATCGAGACCGGCGAGCTCGGCCGGATCGAGCAGTTCCGGGCCTACTCCCGCGACACCTACATGCCAGATGCCAAGTTCATCCGCGACAGCGGCGGATCGTTCCTCGACATGAGCGTCCACGACTTCGATCTCGCGCGCTTCCTCGTCGGCGAGGTCGAGGAGGTGTCTGCGTGGGGGAGCAACATCGTCGACAAGCGGTTCGAGGAGGGCGGAGACGTCGACACCGCCGTGACGATGCTGCGCTTCCGGAACGGTGCGCTTGGCGTGGTCGAGATGTCCCGCCATTCGGCGTGGGGCTACGACATCCGGACCGAGGTCGCCGGCGCCCTCGGGAAGGTCGTAGTCGAGGCGCCCCAGAAGACACCGGCGACCTGGTCGCGACGGTTCGGCTACGAGGCCGACCACTACGAGAACTTCCCCGACCGGTTCGAGGTCGCCTACCGGCTCGAGTTCGAGGCCTTCTTCCGGACGCTGGTCGACGGCGGCACGCCGACACCCGGGCCGGAGGATGCGCTCGAGACGCTCCGGCTGGCCCTCGCCGCCAAGCGAAGCTGGATCGAGGGTCGGCCCGTCCGCGTCGACGAGATCACGGCCGAGGTGCCGGCTTGAGTCCCGAGCCGGTCCGCCATGTCCGATCCCGCCCGGGTCCGGGAACGCGGATCGAGATCACCCCGGAGCGCGTCGGTTGGACCTACCTGTCGTTCCGTGTCGTCGGGCTCGAGCCCGGCGAGATGATCGCTGGGGACACGGGCGAGACGGAGGTCGTGATCGTGCCCCTCGGCGGATCGGGCTCGTTCCGCTTCGGTGGGACGACCCACGCCGTCGCGCGGAAGGACGTGTTCACCGAGAAACCGCACGTCCTGTACCTGCCGCCCCGAACGGCGTACGCGATCGGCGCCACGGACGCCTTCGAGGTCGCGATCGGTGCCGCGCCGGCCGAGGGCCGCCATCCCGCTCGGCTGTACGCCCCCGGCGAGCTGCAGAGCTTTGCCCGAGGGGGTGCGAACGTCAGTCGCGGGGTGACAGCCACCTTCGATCCCGGCTTCGCCTCGGAACGCCTGATCGCCTACGAGATCCTCACGCCCAGCGGCAACTGGTCGAGCTTCCCGCCCCACCGCCACGACGGGAGGCTCGGGACGACCTATCACGAGGAGACGTACTACTACCGCCTCACGCCGGGCGACGGGTTCACGATCCAGCGCCTGTACACCCGGGACACGGATCTCGACGTTTCGATCGCGGCGGCCGACGGGGACCTCGTCCTCGTCCACGAGGGCTATCACACCGTCGCGACGGCACCGGGCACGAACGCCTACTACCTCAACTTCCTGGCCGGCGACACGAAGCCGGTCGTCCAGCTCAACGACCCGGCGTATGACTGGATCACCGGCGACTGGACCGGCCGGCCGATCGGGATCCCGCTCGCGGAGTCCTGACGATCGCCGCCGCTCAGCGTGGCCGGCGGCTGCGGAACGTTTCGATCGCGGTATCGAAGAACCGGATCATCCGATCCCGCTCGTGGGGATCGTCGACGGCGGCGAGCTCCGCGACCCATGTCCTCGCGCCGGCGATGACCTGCTCGACGACCTCCGCGTCGCCCGGCACAGCGACCAGGGGCCGATCCGCGACCTCGACGTAGACCGGGGAGGTGTGGGCCGCCATCGAGGTCGTGAACGCCGACTCGATCTGGTGGCGGCTGCGGGAGCGCGCGGCGATCCAGGCACCGGCGGATACCTCGACGGTCTCGCGCAGGATCAGCTCGGTCGTTGCCGGGGCGGTCGTCACCGCGATGACGCGGCCGTTGAGCACGAGCTCGAGGTCGGTGAGGACGGGCTGCGCGGCCCGGGCACGGACGGTGACCTCGAGACGAGCAGGTGACGCCAGCTGGATCACGTCGCCGGGCTCACGACCCTCGACGGCAAGCTCGACGATCGGGCCGGACGTGACGAACGTGCGGCCCCCTCGAACGGCCGCCGCCCACGCATCGAACGTGATCGGCCCGTCCGTGGGCAGGTGGGTGTAGGTCCGGACGGCGCCGATCGGCACCTCGGCCGACATCTTGTCGGTCCCCGCGACGAGCGGCAGGCGGTAGCCAAGGTTCAGGTAGCGATACCACTCGATCACGGACGGATCGTCCAGGCCCGGCGCGAGCGCCTGGGTCTCGAGCGCGTCGATCTTGCCCGCGACGATATCGGCCGCGATCTC
>Ga0070697_100003172_pt1 | contig 12632 bp, 9 predicted proteins | sample KBSK1501metaG_FD_65475 | JGI IMG/M metagenome (GOLD analysis project Ga0070697, IMG submission 65475) | Corn, switchgrass and miscanthus rhizosphere microbial communities from Kellogg Biological Station, Michigan, USA - KBS K1-50-1 metaG | ecosystem: Host-associated > Plants > Roots >... | reverse complement strand
GTTCAGCCACATGGCGCGCGGGCTCAATGCCCACGGCGTGGCGGTCGCGGTCGTCGGCTATGACCTCTGCCCGGAGGTGACCATCGCCGAGATCATCGATCAGATCCGGCGCGCCTGCCTATTCCTGTGGCTGCGAACCGGTCAGCGCATGATGATTTACGGCCACTCCGCCGGCGGACATCTCGCCGGCGCCATGGTGGCGACCGACTGGCGGGCGCTTTATCCCAAGGCTCCGCCGGACCTCGTGCCCGCGGCCTATTCGATCTCCGGTCTGTTCGACCTCGCGCCGCTCGTCGGGCTTGCGATGGCGCAGGATCTGCGCCTCGACGAGGCCGAGGCCCGCCGGGTGTCGCCGCTGTTCTGGCCGGCGCCGAAGGGGCGCGTGTTCGACGCCGTCGTCGGCGGGGTGGAATCGAGCGAGTTCTTGCGCCAGAGCCGCATCGTCGCCGACAGCTGGGGCAAGGCCGGCGCGCAAACCCGCTACGAGGCCATCGCCGGCATGAACCATTTCACCGTCATCGATGCGCTGGCGGATCCACAAAGCACGATGGTCGGCCGCCTCACCGAGCTCGCACCGGGACGGAAATAGGCGGGCTTCTATGGGGTGCGTGCCGAGGGCCAGCGGCAAACTCGGTCTGCTCCCTCTCCCATAGTTCTCGGGCCGGTGATTTCCCGAGATGGAAGTTGATTGCTGACGGTTCATAATGCATTGATTTTTCTTGCGCGAATGCGGATGGAGTATCACGTTCGGTGCTGCAATTTCATTTGCGTTGCTACCTATGTGAAGTGAGGGTAGCACGGCCGAACAGGTGCCTTCCATGCCACGCATCAGATTGACCAAGAGCGCTATCGACGCGCTGCCGACTCCTGAATCGGACGTAGTCTACTGGGATGCCGGCTACCCCGGCTTCGGCGTCAAGGTCACGCCGAAAGGCCGCAAGGTGTTCATCGTTCTCTACCGGACCGGCGGTGCCGGCTCGAAGTTGCGCAAATACACCATCGGACCTTACGGGCGCGTCACTCTTCATCAGGCACGCGTGGCGGCTCAGAAGGTATTCGCAGCGAAGCTCGAGGGCCGCGATCCGGCGGCCGAGAAGCGGGAGGCGAGGCGACGTATCGTGGCGGACCGAGTCGAGGATCTGTTGGAGACCTTCATAGCGCAGCGTTTGTCGCAAAACCGCTCCGGAGCAGAGATCGCTAGGCTCCTTCGCCGTGAGGTTGGGAAGGCCTGGGCCGGCAGAAGCATCCACGAGATTAGCAAGCGCGATGTCGTCGAGGTCGTCACGGCCATCGAGCAGCGGGGGCGCCGGTCGCCGCTAACAAGACCTTGAAGTCGATCAAGACGTTCCTTCGCTGGTGCGTGGGCCGCGCTGTCCTCGATCAATCGCCAGCCGAAGGGCTACCACTGCCTTCGAAGGAGGTTGCTCGAGACCGAGTGCTGGATGACGAGGAGCTCGCCCGGGTCATCCTCGCTGCTCGACAGATTGGCGGTCCGTATGGTGGCATCGTTGAACTCCTGGCGCTTACCGGCCAGCGCCGCGAGGAAGTGGCCCGTTTGCAGTGGGAGGAACTCGATCTCGCGCGCCTAATTTGGACAATCCCCAAATCACGGACGAAGAATTCTAAGGCGCACGTCGTCCACCTCTCCGAACAGTCGCTCGCCGTACTGAAGCGCGCAGACCGGAATGGTCCGCTGGTCTTCTCGCTGCTCGGAGCCAAGCCCTTCCAGAAATTCAGTCGAGCCAAACGTGTCCTCGATCAACTCTCCGGTGTTACTGGGTGGCGGCTCCACGACCTGCGCCGGACCTGCGTCTCGGGCATGGCCCGGCTCGGCGTTGCGCCCCACGTCGCCGATAAAATCCTCAATCACCAATCCGGCACGATCTCGGGGGTTGCAGCTGTTTACCAGCGCCACGAGTTTCTTGCAGAGCGGCGGGCGGCACTGGACCTGTGGGGAGCCCATGTTGCCGAGCTACTCAAAGATGTCATCCCAGAGCGCCGAATCGATCTAAAAATCGTCGCATGACCACCGTCCTGCCGATCGGCTACGTGATCAGGCGGCCGAGCTGCTACAGGGAGCCATGCACGCGGGCGTCCCGGACTTGCCGATCGTGACCAAGTTCCATCAAGAAGGCCTCGACGTGAACGATGGACCGGTAAGGGATCGGGCCATCGCTGAACTTTGGAAGCAGTCGACAAAGGCACTCTCCGGTCAATGGCTATCGGCGGATACCCCCGCCGAGTTGCACGGCTCGATGCGCAATTCACAAGGAGTGTTCCCGCCCTGCGCAGCCCTCGTGGCAGGGATTCACGCTCTTGCGGCAATCCAACGCCGCCTATCATGAAATGGCCAATTGGTTCGGACCGTCATTTCACACGGTGACCGTGGCGTTCCGGATGACGGAGATCCAGAGGTTGGCCCGCACATTGATGCGAGCAAGGCGAACTACACAAAGGACAAAGGGACAAAAGAAGGATCGTCGTCGGCCGTCGCTTATGCAAACGTTCAACGAGGAATCGGGGATGTGGTCGACAGTCGGAAATGGGATGCGAGAATAACCATGAAGGCTCTGACCAGGGAGGACAATCGCACCGGAAAATGGCATCGACTGGTAAGCCAAGATACCGCGGGCGCTCGACGGCATTTACGAACAAACCGGTGACCGCCTGTTCGAGCGCGTTCGCCAACCCCGGCGGCCGCGGTCGTCAGGCCCATAACCTGAAGGTCGGTGGTTCAAATCCACGTCCCGCAATCAAATTTCCTGAATCGCTTCAATGGATTAGGCCGCTACGTGCGGGCTATCCCTTGTGTTACGCTCCCTTCCCGCTCCTTCACGCCGTTGCTACGCGATCACAAGCCTTTTATTCCTGCCGTTTGCCGGACTTTACAATTCGCTCCAATTTCTTCTTGGGCCCAAAATGGGACCAAAATTTTTCGCGCGGAATGACAATACGATTAGAACCTATAGGTTCTAGTCTAGTTGCTCATGACCAATTCCGCTTCACAGCAGTTACCCCGATGTACCACAAGGCGACCCCGCAGGTCAGGCCATCGCTTCGCTGCGAGGCTATGCCTACCAGCTCTATGCGACAGCGCTCGGATGGCTGTCCTTGCAAGACGGCGAGGAACTCTATCTTGAAGTAGCGCAAGATTACGCCACGGCCGCACGCGATGCCCTTGCTGCCGTTCAGGTGAAGGACACGCAAGCTACGACGACCATCCAGTCGGAAAAAGTCCGGCAAGCGATTACCGAATTTGTCGATCTTGTGGAGCGCAATCCCGCCCGCCGGGTGACGCTCCGCTATCTGTCCACTTCCGCAATCGGCAAAGAGCAGAAGCGGGAGCATCGCCTCGGAGACGAGCCCGCGCTGGCCTATTGGGCGAGGGTAGCGGCACAAATGGCCGATGTTGCCCCATTGCGTGACATCCTTATGCGGCTTGATATCGGCGATAAGGCCCATGACTACATCAGGACGCGTGACGATCATCAGCTGCGCGAAGAGCTTGTCGGGCGCATCATATGGGATTGCGGCCAGCGCCCCATCGATGACGTCAAACGAGATGTTGAAGCGGGGATTGCCCGCTACGCGCAAAGCCGCTTCAACATCCCGGATGCGGAAGGTCGCCGATATTCTGCGCAGGTCGTCTTACATCTTTTGACGACAGCAACCGAGCCCGAGGCCGGGAAACGAAAGCTGACTGCGAACGATTTGTTTGTGTTGTTGGACAACGCCAGCCGTGTTTCGCTCCCGCGCGCGGACGTTGAGGTCCTGATCAAGACCGGTGCCGATATTGCCCGCGCAACGTCGCCGCGCGATAGATCGGTAGAGCGGTTCACACCTAACACCTCCGATATCGCTAGAGATGCGCTTGAGCGCGATTTTGCCGCGCGTTATCGCCGCGCTCTCCAGCGCGCCCCGTTTCCCGAGGCTAGCAAGACCGACGGCTTCCAACCCCTGGCGGATGAAGTCCTCAGGGGAGGGATGACCATCCTTTCGTCCGAATTGCGCCGGCGCATTCTCCTTCGCGCCGCCAGAGGCGCCGCGCTGCGAGCGGAGTTGAGTAGCGCAGACGCCTATTTCTCCGCCGCGCTCACGCTTCACGGGCCTGATAGCGATCTATCAGCTCGAGCGCGCCTCGCGGAAGCGCGTGGCGATGCCGAAGGAGCCATCCAAATACTTCGTGATGCCGCGGACGCCGATTCACGCTCCACTCTTTTTAACATTTTGTCGCGGACCAGAGGTGACGATGCGGCGCTTGCGTGGCTTCACGAACAGCACATCGACTTTGCCAGTTTCACTGCTAATGGGTTGCTTGCGGTATGTCATGCGTATCTGAACAAGGAGGACTTCGAGGCCGTCAGGGACATTCTCGAAAGCGCCACATCTGACCAGATCAACGACTGCCCTTATCTCTTGTTCTTGCGCGGGGCCGTTCGGTTCGCTTGCCTCCTGGCCAAACCCGACCAGCGGCTTCCTCTTATGGGGTTGCAGCTCGACGTTCGCCGCGTGCGCCCGGTTCTGCCGGACGCGCTCGTTGCCGCGACGCTGGACGCCGCCACGCACGACTTTCAGCGTCTGATACCGCTCGCCAAGGTACTCGATCTCCGGGAAGCGGCCCGTTTGGCGGAGGACTATCTCGTATGGTTTGACCTTGTGCATCCCACACGCAGCGACGCCGCGTTAGTTAGGTTGCGCAGCGACATGAGTGACCCCGGTAAGGCACTCAGCCGGATTCAATTTGCCTTCGCGTACGATCCTTCGTTCGACCCCGCACCCGTTGCCCGACACCTGGAACGGCGAGAGGCCTTTGGCGGCCTCAACGGCGACGAACTTCGCGCTGCTTTCCTCATCGCCATCCACATCAACGACCCTGTGAAAGTGGCGGCCTTCGTTGGGAAGTATCGCGCCCGACTGGACGTGAGTTTCGGGCGCGAGGGCACCCGGCTGGTCGAGGTGCAGGCCCTCGCCCGGTCGGGCGACGCGACCTCTGCCAAAGCGGTTTTCGCGGAAATTGCTGGCACCTTGAACGCGGAGCAAACCGCGCTTCTCACTGCCGAGATTGCGACGGCGGAAGGCGCTGACCCCGTCACCGAGTTCAAGTGCGCCTATGATGCCAACCCCACCCCCGAAGCGTTGCGCGCCTTGGTCGCCGCGCTTGCACGGCGAGATGATTATCGCTCGATTGCTCCTTACGCGGAGCATCTATTCAGCCTGACGAATGATCCGCTCGATATGGTTTATGCGGCCCATGCCTATGCGCGAAGCGGCGACAACGAAAACTTTCTGCGCATCGTCGAGGCACATCCCGGGGTGCTCGAGCGCGATGATCGTCTCTTGCAGCACTTTGTTGGCAGCTGTTTGAACGCGGCCGTTTGCGGGAAGCCAAGCAGATTGCCGAACGACTACAAAAGATACCGACGGCGCGCGATTTGCATCTCGAAGTTGCAGTTGCGATCGAAACGGGCGAGTGGGAAAGGCTCTCCCAGCCATTGACGGCCTATTTGCAGGCAGCCGATAGCCTCTCCGGGCTTGCCTTGATACGCGCAGCGCATCTTTCCCACGCTTCAGGCCAGGGCCCGACCATGGACCTCGTGGCGGCTGCGGTCGCCAACGGAAGCGATGATCCCCATGTGTTACTCGGCGCTTATACAATCTATGTCGAGGAGGGACTTGAAGATCAAAAACGAGAGGCGCACGAATGGTTCCGGCGCGCGCTGGTATTGTCGGGTGATGATGGGCCGATCCAGCAATTTGAATTGAAGGATATCCTCGCCAAGCAGCTTGAGTGGAACAAGCAAACCACGTTCATCCACGAAGGAATCTCTCGCGGCGACATTCCGCTAGCCGTCGCCAGCTCCGGGTTGAGAACTACGCTTATCGACGTGATCCTGCGTAACTTCACGCGCAATAGCGCGTTGACTGACGCGCGCCGCCGCGCCTCCATCCCAGTGTATTCCGGCCGGCGCGGCCCGACCCGCGTTGGGGAGATCAAGCGCCTTGCGCTCGACCTCAGCGCGCTGCTCGTTCTTGGGTGGCTCGGGTCGCTGCCACGTGTGTTCGAAGCCGTACCGGAAATCGTGCTCGCCTCCGGCACCCTGAGCGAGCTGTTCGAGGGCCGCCGGCGAATACGCGAGTACCAGAAATCACGTGTGCAACAGGCAGAGCGCATCCACCGCGCCATCGTGAGCGGAAAGCTGAAGATCACGCGCGGGTCGACGCCACGCAGCGATTCTCTTGTCGCCGAAGTCGGCAGCGAACTGGCCACGTTGCTCCGGGCCGCTCAGGCAGCCGGTGGCGTTGTTCTGCGCCCGGCCCCAATCCATAGACCAGGGGTGGAGGTCATCCGTGATGCCGATGTATCCGCCTATTCTGACCGTCTCGCTGACATGCACGCCTTGCTGGAAGCCCTCAAGGGCCAGGGAGTAGTCGATCAGGCCGCGGAAACAACGTCCAAGAATTATTTCACGATGCAGGACAAGGGCTGGCCTTCGTACTCACGCCTCGACGTGACCCGTCCGCTTTATATCGACGGCCTGGCCCTTGTGTATCTTGACACCGTGCACCTTCTCGATGTGGTGCTCAACACGTTTCAGGATATTTACATCGACGCCAGCACCGAAGAGGAGGCCACTGCGCTCCTTGAGCACAACAAGAATACGGCCGATGTGCTCCGCATCATTGACGATATCCGCGAAGCCGTTCGCAAGGCCAATGCTAACAACAAAATCATCTTCGCGCCGCGTCGCGCGAAGGCGAGTGACGAACCCCGTGACCACGGGTTCGAACTTTCCACCATTAGCCTCATCGCAAATTCAATGGGCGCGGATGCCGTTGTGCTCGACGACCGTGCGCTAAACAAGGAGTTTTTTGTCGAGGATCAGCGCCACACGCGCACGCGGAGCATTACCTCGCTCGATCTCATCGAGGAATGGCATACCCGGCAGATTATTTCCGACGACGAGCGGCGCTCTCTTCGCCATCGCCTACGGCGAGCAGGGGCCGGGATCATGCCTGTCGACAACGACGAAATCGTTGTGGCTGCGCTACGAAGCAAGAATGCCGATTCGGCGGAACTCAAGGCTATTCATGAATCGATATCACTTGCGCGGGTCGCCGAACTGCCCGTCTTTCCCGCCGAAATACCGTGGTTCGCAAGCACAACCCTTGCTATCAAGAACGCCGTGCTGGCCATCTGGCAGCGCGAGCCAGACCACGCCCGCGCCGGGGAACTGTCCAACGCCGTGCTTGCGCTACGCCCCGCTCCCGAGGACTGGCTTAGCCGCTGGGAAGGACCGCCGCCGCCAGATTGGATGGAAACCGTTAGGACCGTCATTCTTGCGAGCCTCGCCCTGCCTGTCGAGCTTGCAGATGAAAAGACGCTCAAGGCCTACAACACATGGCTAGAGCAGCAGGTTCTGGAACCGCTATGCCTGAAATCGCCCAAGAGCTATGAAGCCGTCGTGCAGCATGTCCGGCGTTTCGTTGACGCTGTTATCAAGGATGACCATGACTGAAGAACTTGTCATACCCAAGGAGGTTCGAGCGCTTTTTGCTTTGCGAAAGCTCTCTGATCGCTTGCAAACGGATGTTCTCGCCTTGCCGGGTGTGGCCCAGCGCTGGGACATTAAGGTTCAGCGCACGATGACGCTCGTCGCAGACTGTGCTGTCACGTGGGACACTTTATTCTCCGTATTCAGGAGTGCGGCCGATGGCAGTCCCACTCCGCCGCTCATCGACAGCAAGGGCAATGATCTCAAGGCGGCCGTTTCACTGGATTCCGAGGGAGCGGCCTTGGTCGCGTTTGGGCGGCACCGGCTGCGCTTCACCCATGCGATCCTTATGGCATCTGATCCCGCGCGCCGCGCATTGGCCTTGCAGGAGATTTTTAAGACCACGTTTCTTTCCCAACAGAGCCGCGATGAATTATTGCGACTTGTGAACCACCAGGGTTATTCCGTCGATCAATTTCTGCAAGCCTCGGAGCTGCTTTCGTCGTCGCCGGATGAGTTTGCGTCGCGTCTTGCCGAAAAAGCGAGGGGTGGAAGGCTCTCGCTTGCCGATGTGCTGCCCGAGGATGAAAAGTATTGGAACAACCTAACTGCGCCCTGCACGATGTCAGTGACGTTACCAGATTTTATCAATGGAGAGCTTGCTTTCGAGCGGGCGGCGCGGATCAATCTTGGTTCGACCGCTGCATTCCGTTCGATCGCATTGACATTTTCGGCCGCCGCGCTAGTCCCGCACGACCTGTTCGCTACTATCGGCGCCGATAATAAAATCAGCGCCCTGGAAGCCATTGCGCGCGTTCCCGATCATTTTTCGCTGGTGGGGGCGTTCGAGCTCTGCGCGGCATGCCTCGGTCAAGACCCACGCTTTATTGATGCCGGTAATCTTCTTCTCGATGCCCTGCTCAGCAATATGGACCGCCTTGAGACGGCGTGCGGCATGTTCGCGGCCGCCTTCGTGCTCACGATAGTGAAGCTTGCGGAAGACGAAGCAACAAAGGCACAGCCTGCGTATTGGCGTCGGCTCGCAGCCGCAAGCCATGCACAACTCGTCGTTCGCTCATGCGGGGTAACCGAGATCAAGCATGACGATCTTCTGCAATGGGCCCTCAACCTGTCTGGGGAAGCCTATTTCGCATCGCTGCTGTCTGACTTCGCCACCGATCCGCAATGGCATCCTGAGTGGATCGACAATCGCTTCCTTGTGGCCAATGTGTGTGGGCGGGCCATCGGGACCGTTGCCAAACTGCCAGCGGAAACCGTGCCGCAAAGCTGGAAAACGCGCATCGATCAGGCACGATCCTATGTCGATGAGAAAGGGCTCGAACTTTTGATGATGTTTCCCGCTGTATTGGAGGGGGCAAGGCGGACGATTGAGTTACAGCTCACACAGCGTTCGGATCTGGCCGACGCCTTCCAGCCTTTTCTCGATAATCCAACCGTCGACAACCTTTTGCTCCTTACGCCGCTGATCTACATTTTTGGGTACCCGCGGACCGCGCTAGACAAACTGCAAGACGTCACCGCGAGTATTCGCAGCTTGCCGTTACAGGAGGGCGCACAGGAACAGGGGCTGCTAAATGCCCTCAACCTACTTGCTCACATTGCCGCCGTGATGCAGGACGTACCCCTTGCGGACACCGTTGCTGCGACATGTGTTGAGCGACTTGCCGTCACGACAAAACGGCAGCCGGCTCTCGATCTGGTCTACCGGGTCATTGAATGCTCCGCCGCTGAAACGGATCGCCCAAGGGCTGCGTCATCCCTTGTCCAGCGCCTTGAACAGATTTCGCTCGTGATGCCGAGTGCGCCGCTGCTTATTGATCTCGGTGGACTACTGGAAACGTTGAAGATGATAGGGTCCAATCTGGAAACGCGCTTAGGAAGGGCCATCGCAACCGCCAAACTTGCTGCTTCGAGTATACGCGCAGCCTGAGGCGAAATCTCTTGATCCTTCCGGCAGGAGCTCTAATCATTTTTCCCGTACCGCCGAACGATTTGCCGGAAGCTTTTCGCGGCGGTCATGCTGGTTGCCCGGTTGTAGTGCGCGTTGGTGACATTGGGATGGGTATGGTGGAGAAGCGCGCTAGCGAGATAGGGGTTGTCGCCGCCGTGGATGGCAGCTGTCGATGCGGCGCAACTGCGAATCAGGTGCGGGCTTACAGCGACCCCCACGGTTGCGAGCTTGGTGGCGCTGATCACCTCCCTGAGACTACGACGATCCTTAATTGGCGCTCCGATGTTGCAGCAGAGCCAGAGAGCCGAACTTGAGTTATCTGCCCGTGCCAGCACCGGTCTGTATTGCCCGAGGTATCGGTCAATTACTGGGGTGAGCAGCTCGTTTATGGGCCGCTCGTCAGGACGTTTCTCCTTGGTTTCGGAGGCCGAAAGCACGTTCCACCATGTACCGTTAATTTTCACAAAGCTGCGGCCGATCTCCAAGGTGCCGAAATTCTTCGGTCGGATGGGACACAACGCGAGCAAGGCTACCATCAGTCCGTTGCGAACCTGACACGCTCGAGCACGCTCAGTCAGGGTCGAAGAAAATTCAGCCTCGTTGATCAAGGTCAGTCCGGCTTCTACGAGAACCCCGCACATCACTATGCGGTCGAGCTTCGAGGGCGGCCGCGCCACCAGTGGGATCTCGGCAAGCCAGATGAAGTCGCGGCTCGAGACCCGATCCTGCGCGGCATCAACAAGAACAATCCGGTCGCGCGCAATCCGTGCCTGCGCGGCGGGCCGCTGTCGCTCGACTACTGGACTGGCCTCCCAGAACAGTTCTGGCGTTCGACGCGCAGGCTCCTCGGCGTGAATTAAACCAGTCCGTCGAAAAAGCACATTTAGCGTAACGAAGCTGGAGGAATCGCCGTAGGGTAATGTGACTTCAGGCAGCGAATCGCCGAACAATCGCAGTTTATGAGTACGCGCCATAGAGGGAGGGCTCCATGCCTGAGCAGATCGGCTACGCTGCTGCGCTCCTCAATCTCTTGGCAAAAAGCGAAGCGGCGGAAAAGCGGCCTCGTCGTCGAACGCGAGAAAAGGCTCTGTACACCGGGAAAGTCACCGACCCGGAGAAAATAGCGCTAGGAAATCTCCTGCGGGAAATTGCAGAGATCAGCACCCGGAATACATCGCTCAACCGGAGCGGCATTGCGAATTTGCTGAAAAAGCGGCCTAAGTACAGACATCTCAGTCTGCGGACGCTGCGCCGCTACGTAACCTACGCGATCGAGTGGATGATCGAAGCTTTGCAGCGGACCCCGCCGCACCTTTGGTTGAGGTTTTACGGCATCGACCCGCCACCGGAGATGACGAAGCGCGCCCTCTTCGAAAAGTCGCTTGAGTATCTGCGAACCTACCTAAGAAAACAGAAGTTGGCCAAAAGACCGTAGAAGTTGGCCATCTTTGCGGGGCCGTGCCCGCTGCGCCTAACCAAGTTCAGACATAGATTGCCAGGTGTTTGTAAACGCGGGGCACAGGCGCTGCCCTATTCGATAGAAAAGAACAGAAATGAACAAGCAACCCTTCGACCTTTCACCTCTGCTGACCGCTAAGGAAGCGGCAACACGTTTGAAAGTTAGCGACTCGTGGATGTCCAAGGCGCGCATGCGCGGCGACGGCCCGCCCTACATCTGCATCGGCCGCTCCATCCGCTATGCCGAGGCCGCTCTCATCCAGTGGATGAAGTCACGTCAGCGCTTGTCCACCAGCGAGCAATAACAACGATGTTTGCCTCCGACCAAGATAGGCCAAGAGGAGATCCATTCGGCTCAGGAATTGGCGGTTGCGACTGGAATGAATATCCACGTCTATACATCAGTATACATCAGTAGGAATGAAGTAGAACATAGATTAGGAACGTAAGCATAAGTACTGATAGTCAGTATTACATTGACTCATTCCTAAAATGACCTAGAATATACTTACACCCATCCCCATCCATCACAGGCGCTGCGATTGGTGATCCCAATGAGCCAAACCCCCCTCTTGATCGAGACCTCGTTCGTCGACGCCATCGCGATCATCGCGGCGTCGGACGAGCTTCCGAAACAGACCCGACGCCACTGGACGACCTCCTTGCGGCAGATCGCTAAGGCGTTGGACAGGCCGCTCGGGGTGATCCCCGCACGATTACGTGCGGTTCGAGGCGATCTCGCCCGGCTACACCATGCGCCCACTGGGCTGACGCTTAAGACGCTGCGAAACCACAAGAGCAACGTGAAGAGCGCCTTGCTGTGGCTGGCGCGGGAAAAGGGCATTCCCCAGCACGGGGCGCCGCTGACGCCCGCATGGGAGAACCTGCGGGACCAGATCAAGGATCGATTTGTTCGCTGGCGGCTATCGTCATTTATGCGGTTCTGTTCTGCGAACGGGATTGCGCCGGCTGAGGCGGACGAGCGCATCGTCCAGCGGTTCAAGGGCTATCGGGCGCAATCCGGGATGGCTACCGACGACGCGTCCGGGCGTCGGCTGGTCCGAGCGTGGAATTCGAATGTCGGAATTGTCCGGGGCTGGCCGGCGCGCCGGCTCATAGAGCCAGCGGTGAAGCCCATCACCGAGTTGCGATGGGAAGCGTTTCCCGAGGGCTTTCGGCGGGATATTGATCAATACTGTCAAGGCCTGACGCGAGTGCGCAGGAGCCTGAACGGACGACGCATCCGGCCCTTGAAGCCTTCCACCATTAGGCAGCGGCGTGTTGAGCTCGCGGCCGCGGCCCGCATGGCGGTGAAAACCGGTGTGCCGATCGGTGATCTGAACTCCTTATCGGCGCTGTTGTCGCCGGATGTGGTTGAGAAGATCCTGGACGCATATTGGGTCAAGAACGGCGAGGCGCCCAGGGCGTTTACGATCGACTTGGCCTATAGGTTCGTAGCGATCGCAAGAGAGACCAAATGCGTTGACGATGAGGCTCGCGAGCGCCTCGATGAGATGCGGCGGGACCTTGAGGATGAACGTCGCGGCGGCCTCACCGACAAGAACACGGCCTTGATCCGCCAAGTGCTCACCCGGGGGGTCTGGAGTCGGGTGGTTAAACTGCCCGAGGACCTAATGTCCACCGCGAGATCGCAGCGCTCATCCGCGCCACACAGAGCCGCGATCACGGCGCAACTCGTCAGTCGCCAT
>Ga0070697_100003168_pt1 | contig 12640 bp, 7 predicted proteins | sample KBSK1501metaG_FD_65475 | JGI IMG/M metagenome (GOLD analysis project Ga0070697, IMG submission 65475) | Corn, switchgrass and miscanthus rhizosphere microbial communities from Kellogg Biological Station, Michigan, USA - KBS K1-50-1 metaG | ecosystem: Host-associated > Plants > Roots >... | reverse complement strand
GCAGACGAAGCACATCAACGCCGGCGGGAAGTTGAGCGTTTGTACCGATTCAGCCGCCAAATGCTGGGCGAAGGCAATGTAATCCAACTCATGAATGCGATTCCCGATTACATTGTGGAATGCTTTGAGGCAGGCGCTGCCGAACTGTTTTTGCCCCAGAAGGACAAGTTCTATCGTTCCGGATTCGGCGCCGCGCATTTAGACCAAGAGAAGATGAGAACCGCATTTGTGCGCGATGAAGTCACCGCGAATCCGGACGATGGCGAGTACTTTATTCCGGTGCGATTGGGAGTGCGTCCTATCGGCAGCCTGGGGATTTCTGGCGCGCAGCTGTCGCGTCAATCACTGGAAGCCGTGGGTACACTCGTGGCCATTGCTATCGAACGCGCGCGTGCCGTTGAGCAGCTGGGGCAAACAGAAGCAGAGAGGCAAAGTGAGCGACTGAAGTCAGCGTTGCTCGACTCGATTACGCATGATTTTCGAACACCTCTGACTTCGATGAAGGCCGCGGTGAGTAGTTTATTGATTCCCAGTGATTCAGGTTCAGCGCAGTCGCGCGAACTGTTGACTATCATTGATGAAGAGTGCGATCGGCTGAACCATCTGGTCGAGGAAGCTGGGGAAATGGCCAAGCTGGAGGCTGGCGAGATCGCACTTGATGTGGCCCCGACTCCAGTCGAGGAAATCATTAAGGCGGCACTGGCGCACTGCAAGAGCGTACTTGCAGGGCGCCAGGTCGACTTGCGTGTCAGCGATAACCTCCCGACGGTGCGCGCCGATCTGGAACGCGCCAAAGAAGCGCTCGTGCAACTCATAGACAATGCCAGCCTCTATTCGCCGAAAGAACAGCCGATCACAATTTCGGCAGAGCTGGCAGGTGCCGCCGTAACCATCAGTGTCTCGGACCGTGGTCCGGGCATCGATGATTTCGAACAGACCATGATCTTTGAAAAGTTCTACCGGGGGAAAGACCAAAGATATCTCGTGCGAGGCACCGGCATGGGCCTGCCCATCGCAAAAGCCATTATCGCCGCGCAACAAGGAAGCATGAACGTCACCAGCCAGTTGGGGCATGGCTCGGTTTTTTCCTTTACACTGCCCGTGGACGGCCGCTCGAGGACACATGGTGACCGCAGCTAACATTCTTGTCGTTGACGACGAACCGCAGATCCGACGGGTATTGCGCTCGACCCTTTCGGCGCGCGGTTATGTCATTACTGAGGCGAAAACGGGCGAAGAAGCAGTTGAGTGGGTACGTAGGGAACCGCCCGACCTGGTCTTGCTCGACGTGAACATGCCCGGAATAGGAGGTATTGAGGCATGCCGCGAGATTCGTCGCGCTTCCGAAGCGCCCATCATTATGCTCACCGTACGAAATGCCGAGCGCGACAAGGTATTGGCTCTCGATGCCGGTGCCGACGATTATGTCGTCAAACCTTTTGGAATCGAAGAGCTGCTCGCGCGCATCCGTGCTTCGCTTCGACGATATTCACCGAATGAAGTCCCTCACCCGTTCGTATCGAAAGATTTAGCGATCGATTTCGAGTCCCGCCAAGTGACCGTGGGGGACCGTATCGTGCATCTGACGCCGAAAGAGTTCGATGTATTGAAATATTTAGTCGCGAATCAAGGGAAGCCATTGACCCATCGCCGGCTATTGCAGTCGGTTTGGGGCCCTGACTATGGTGAAGAAATAGAAAACTTGCGCGTGGTCATCAATCAGTTGCGTAAGAAAATTGAAGCTGATCCTGCGCATCCAAAATACATTGTGACGGAGCCTTGGGTTGGCTATCGGTTTCAGCCCTTTCGCGAGAGCGCATCCAAGCCGGCCGCACGAACAACGTGATGCATAAGCCTTATCTTGGCACTTTTCTTGTTTGCGAGGATTCCGAGAAGCCTAGTGCTGCGATTCGATCGTGGCTTTCGTAACTTTTTGCGAGACTTGAGCCGGGGTGGGAAGCTGCGAGCGATCCCAGCCACCGCCGAGCGCTTCAATTAATTGGACGGATGCGGACATTGCCTGGATCCGCAAATTAGCGAGTTGTTGCTGGTCGTTGAGGAGAGTGGTCTGCGCCACGAGCACGTTAAGATATTGATCGACACCGGTTTCATAGCGTGCCTGGGCCAGTTCGAGATAGCGCTCCGCCGACAGTTCAGCCTGTTGTTGTTGCTGAATTTCTTTGGACAGAATTCGAACAGCGGCCATGGAATCCTCCACCTGCTGAAAAGCGGTCAGAACAGTTTGCCGATAGCCGGCGACATTCGCGTTGTACAGCGCTATGAATTGATTTACCGTGGCGCGGCGCAGGCCTGCGTCAAAGATGCTTTGCGAGGCGGAGGGGCCGATGGACCAAAAGTGGCTAGGCCAGTTGAGCAGTTTTGAGAACAATGAACTTTCAAAGCCGGCGTCTCCGGTTAGCGTGAGAGTCGGATAGTACGCAGCAGTGGCGATGCCGATCTGAGCGTTGGCAGCGGCCATGTTGCGTTCGGAAGCGGCAATGTCTGGCCGGCGCTCGAGGAGTTGAGAAGGCACTCCGACGGGAATGGTTGGCGGCGCTGCGCTTAGAGGTTTTACGGGCATCGAGAAACCAGAGGCTGAGGTACCAATCAGCATTGCGATCGCATGCTCGAATTGTGCGCGGGCGATGCCGAGATTAGTGGACTCGGCTTCTGCTACCTGCAGGGCATTCTCAGCCTGCACCAGCGAGATTTCAGTGTCCACACCGGTCTCATACCGGGAGCGGGTGAGTTCGACCGACCTCTTATCCGCTTCCACCGTTTCATCGAAGATTTTCTGCAGCGCATCCTGGCCACGGAGCTCGAAAAAGAAGACAGCCAGGCTGGCCTGTTCGGTCAATTTTTCGTTTTCAAGATCGGCGGCGCTTAGCTGGGCATTGTACTGTTGTTCATGAATGAGGTTGCGGACTCTGCCCCAGAGATCGGGCGCCCAAGAAGATGAAAAAGGCAAAGTGGCCAGTTCGCTGTTTGGCGTGGAGCCTTTGTTCGACGTGCTGCCCGACGCGCCGGTAGTACCGATGGTGTTCTTTAGATTTCCGGAGGGATGCGAATATGTATACGTAGGCCCAACGCTTAAGGTGGGATAGAGTTGAGCACGAGCCTGGGCGACAAGCGTGCGGGCTGCCATGAAGTTTTCAAAGGATTGTTTGATGTTTTGGTTGTTGATGTCGAGCTGGTCCTCGAGCGCGTTTAATTCCGGATCGTTGTAGATCTCCCACCATTTGCCATGGAGCATCGCGTCTTGCGGTTGCGCAACTTTCCAATCAGCCGGATTTTGAGAATCTGCTGGCAGCTCCTTGTAGGCGATTGCAGGAGGTTGAAGCGTTGCAGACGGCGGATGATATTTTGGTCCTACCGTGCAACCGGATAGAGCAAGTAAGCAGATTGCTGGAATCAGCAAATATTTCAAGCGCGAGCTATGTATGCATTTTCCCATATAGGTTATCCCGCGCCAGAGGGAATGGTCCCTTCCCCTGGATGAAAAGTGTCCCGCTCTTTTCCGAGAAAGCGCAGACGCAAACGATCGAGTGTTAAATAAACGACTGGTGTTGTGTAGAGGGTAAGAAGCTGGCTGAAGATGAGGCCGCCGACAATCGTAATGCCCAGAGGGCGGCGAAGTTCTGATCCAGTACCGGTGCCAAAGGCAAGTGGCAGAGCACCAAAAAGCGCCGCCATCGTAGTCATAAGGATGGGCCGAAAACGGAGCATGCACGCTTCAACGATGGCGTCCTGCGTGGTCTTACCACCCTCGCGCTCAGCCTGCAGGGCGAAATCAATCATCATAATGGCGTTTTTCTTGACGATGCCAATCAGCAGCACGATACCGATGATGGAGATGACGTTCAGATCTTCTTTAAAGAGTATCAACGCCAACATCGCTCCAACGCTCGCAGATGGAAGCGTCGAAATAATGGTGAGCGGGTGCATGAGACTTTCGTACAAGACGCCAAGAACGATGTACACGGCCAACAATGCAGTGAGAACCAGGATGGGCTCTGTGCTGAGCGATTGTTGATAAGCTTGCAATGTACCGGCGAAAAAGCCACGGAGCGTCGAAGGAACGCCCATTCTCTGCTTCAGTTGATCGATGGCGACGGTTGCATCGCTGAGCGAGTAGCCCGACGCAAGATTGAAGGAGACGGTAACAGAAGGGAATAAGCCAGTGTGATTTAGGGTAAGCGGAGTGGTGTTGGCCTGGTATGTGGAAATTGCTGCAAGCGGTGAGTTGCCGCTCGCTGTAGGGCTACTGCTTCCTTTCGGATGAAAATAGATATTTTTGAGGCCTTCAGGGTTCTGTGAGTATTCTGGAGCGACTTCCAAGACGACATAGTATTGGTTCAACTGTGTGTAGATGATCGAGACTTCGGATTGTCCAAAGGCGCTGTAGATGCCTTGATCGAGAGATTGCGCGGTCTGCCCGAGCCTGGCGGCGGTCACGCGGTCATAGTTCAAGCGAATGTCCAAACCGCCGTTCTGCTGGTCGGAATTTACGTCTTGCAAAATGGGAATGTGCTTCATCTCGGCGAGTAGTTTTGGTCCCCAAGTGGCGAGATCCGTAACGTTGTCGGACTGGATGGTGTACTGATAGAGAGCTGAGCTGGAACGTCCTCCGATGCGCAGATCTTGCGAAGCCTGCAGAAAAGTTGACGCAACCGGTAAGCGATTGAGTTGCGGGCGGAGCTGGTTGATGATCTGCGGCGCGCCGATTTTGCGTTCATTCAACGGCTTCAGTGAAATAAAGATATTTCCGGAATTGGTGGCACCGCCGCCTCCAGTGAAACCAACAACATTTTGGACGGCAGGATCTTTTTTGATCACTGCTTGGATTTTCTGGATCGAGTCGTTCATCACCTGGAAGGACGCATCCTGTGGTCCTTGCATGCCACCGCCAAGCGTACCGGTGTCCTGTTGAGGAAAGAAGCCTTTAGGAATTTTAATAACAATGGCGACGTTGAGAGCGATGGTCAAAAAAAGGACGGTTAGCGTGAGAAAAGCGTGGTCGAGAACCCAGTGAAGGCTATGGCGGTACCACGACAGGATGCGTTCGAAAAACCTCTCACTGGCCGTGAAGAGCCGCCCGTGTTTCTTCGAGCGTTCATCGCGGAGCAGGTACGCGCACATCATCGGCGTAGTGCTCAGGGAAATGACCATGGAAACGAGGATTGCCGTCGAAAGAGTGATCGCAAACTCGCGGAACAGCCGCCCAACAATCCCGCCCATCAGCAGAAGCGGAATGAAGACCGCGATCAGCGAAATGCTGATGGAGAAGACTGTGAAGCCAATCTCCTGTGCTCCTTTCAGCGCTGCGGCGAACGGTTCCATCTCTGCTTCCAGATGGCGAGTGATGTTTTCCATGACCACGATGGCATCGTCCACCACGAAGCCGGTAGAGATGGTCAATGCCATAAGCGAAAGATTGTCCAGACTGTAGCCGCACAAATACATCACGGCGCATGTGCCGATCAGGGATACTGGAACCGCTACGGCGGGGATAAAGGTTGCGCGGCCATTGCGCAAGAAAATGAAGACCACCACGATCACCAGAATGACGGAAAGGCTGAGCGTTCGTTCGACGTCACTGACCGAGGCGCGGATAGTGGTGGTGCGATCCAGAACGACGGTGGTGTCAATGCCCTGAGGAATCGATGCTTTGATGGACGGAAGTTCTGCGCGAATGCGATCGACGGTCTCAATAATATTGGCGCCAGGCTGGCGGAAAATGATCAGCAAGATGGCGCGTTTGCCGTTCAGATATCCAGCGGCGCGAACATTTTGTACCGAGTCGATGACGTCAGCGACATCCGAGAGATGGATAGCTGAGCCGTTGTTATAACCGACGATGATGGGCTTATAGTCGACAGCGTGCGAAATTTGATCATTCGCAAGAATGTCCGCGCTGGTCACACCATCCGTGATTTGTCCCTTTGCCAGAGCCGAGTTCTGCAGGCGCAGTACGGACTGCACATCGGCCATGGTGAGACCGAAGCTCGAAAGTTTGGTCGGATTTACTTCGACGCGAACGGAGGGCAGCGCCCCGCCGCCGGCGTTTACCTGGCCTACACCCTGAATCTGCGAAAGCTTCTGTTGAATAACGGTAGAGGCTTCGTCATATAGTTTGTCCGGCCCGTATTTGTCCGACGTCAAGCCAATGATCATGATGGGAGAATCGGCGGGATTAACCTTGCGGTAAGTGGGATTTGCTGGCAGATTCGCCGGAAGATAGGTGCGGGCCGCATTGATAGCTGCTTCGACGTCACGCGCCGCACCGTCAATGTTCCGGCTTAAGTCAAATTGAATTGTCACCGAACAGGTCCCCAAGCTGCTGGTCGAAGTCATTTCCGTAACGCCCGCGATGTGACCGAACTGACGTTCGAGGGGAGTGGCCACGGACGAGGCCATGATTTCCGCGCTGGCTCCGGGCAAACTGGCATTCACAGAAATGGTCGGAAAATCCACCTGCGGCAAAGGAGAGACCGGAAGCACCTTGAAGGCGATGCCGCCGGCAATCGCGATGCCGATGGTTAGCAGGGTCGTGGCGACGGGCCGATAAATAAATGGAGTAGAGATGTTCATGACTGTTCGGCCGGTTGCGGAGCTGCACCGGACTGCGACGCTTTAGTATTTCTTGAGAATCGGTGCGCCAGATTGTCGAAGAAGATGTAGATCACGGGCGTTGTATAGAGCGTGAGCACCTGGCTCACGAGAAGCCCGCCAACCATGGCGATTCCCAACGGCCGGCGCAATTCGGAACCGATTCCTTGTCCAAACGCCAGCGGGAGACCGCCGAGCAGCGCCGCCATGGTGGTCATCATGATCGGCCTGAAACGCAGCAGGCAGGCTTCGTAGATGGCGTCGGTGGAATTTTTGCCTTGGTGTCGCTCCGCATCGAGCGCGAAGTCCACCATCATGATTCCATTTTTTTTGACGATGCCGATTAAGAGAACCAGGCCAATGATGGCAACGACGCTGAGATCCAATCCAAAGAGGATGAGCGCGAGAAATGCCCCGACGCCCGCAGACGGAAGCGTGGAAAGAATGGTAATCGGATGGATAAAACTCTCGTAAAGCACACCGAGGACGATATACACCGTGACGAGCGCCGCGAGGATCAACAAAGGCATGTTGGAAAGAGAGTTACGGAAGGACGCGGCCGTACCTTGAAAATCGGCTTGGAGGCTGGCAGGAAAATGGAGGTCTTTTTGGACTTTTGAGATAGAGGTGATGGCATCGCCCAGAGCGGCCTTGGGAGCGAGGTTGAAGGAAACTGTGATCGCCGGGAACTGCCCTTGATGGTTGATCGAAAGAGATTCTGATTTAGTTTCAAAATGGGAAAACGCGCCGAGGGGCACGGCGCTGCTCATCGCGGAACTGGTCGCTCCAGCAGACGTGGCTCCCTTGCTGGAGGTGATTGCTGCTGCGCTTGATGCTAGGGCATTTAGCGGTGGACTAAGCGTATTTGGCGACGCTGTGTACAGCGCGGAAGTGGTCAGCGCGTTAGAGCCAGCAGAAGTGGAACCGTTCCCTGTAGTACTGGCAGGCGCGCCCTGGGTGCCCGATCCGGCGTTGGACTGAATGTACAATTTGTTTAATTTATTCGGATCCAGTTGGAACTGCGGTTCGCTCTCAAGGATCACGTGATACTGATTGAGCTGCGTGTACATTGTGTTTATCTGGCGTTGGCCGAATGCGTCGTACAGCGTGTTATCAATTGTGGTGGGCGCAATTCCGAGGCGCGACGCGGTCGGACGATCAATCACTAGAGAAACCGCCAGTCCGCCAGGCTGTTGGTCTGTGGCGACGTCCTCCAACTCCGGCAATTCCTTCAAGCGATCGACGAATTTATTGGTCCATTCGCTTAACTCGTTCGGGTCAGGATCTTCCAAGGTGAACTGGTATTGCGTGCGGCTGACGCGATCATCTACCGTGATGTTTTGCACCGGCTGCATGAAAAGCTGGATGCCTTGTACATCGTTCAGTTTTGACTGCAGGCGACGAATGACGTCGGAAGCGTTAAGATTTCGCTGTGCAAGCGGTTTTAAGTTAATGGACATCCTTCCGCTATTGGTGGTGATGTTGGTGCCATCGGCTCCGATAAAAGAGGAAAGGCTTTCAACGGCTGGATCCTGAAGGATGGTGTTTGCGATTTCTTGCTGCTTCTCCGCCATCGCCTGGTGGCCAATGATGGGCGGCGCTTGAGAAATGCCTTGAATAATTCCGGTGTCTTGAACCGGGAAAAATCCTTTTGGGATGACGATGTAGAGGAACACCGTGAACAATAGAGTTCCCAACGCAACGAATAAAGTGACGGTCTGGAAGCGCAGCACAAATTTAAGCGTGCGCCCGTAAAACGCAATCATGCTGTCGAACATGTGTTCTGAAGCTCGGTAGAAGCGGCTCTGCTGTTCTGTGGGATTGTGTTTCAGTATGCGCGAGGCCATCATCGGCGTAAGAGTAAGCGATACAACTGCAGAGACGACGATGGTAACTGCCAGAGTGACGGCGAATTCGCGGAACAGCCGGCCCACAACGTCACCCATGAAGAGCAACGGAATCAGCACCGCAATTAAAGAAACGGTCAGCGAAAGAATGGTGAAGCCGATCTGTTCCGCGCCTTTAAGCGCTGCTACCAACGGCGTCTCGCCTTGCTCGATATAGCGCGAAATGTTTTCGACCATGACGATTGCATCGTCGACGACAAATCCCGTAGAGATGGTGAGCGCCATGAGTGAAAGATTGTCGAGACTGTAGCCAAGCGCATACATCGCGGCGAAAGTACCAACCAGCGACAGCGGAACGGCGACACTGGGAATAATCGTCGCGTAGAGACTGCGCAAGAAAAGAAACATCACCATTACGACCAATGCGATGGTCAGAACCAATTCAAACTCCACGTCGGAGACCGAGGCTCGAATCGGAGTCGTAAGGTCGGTAAGCGTGGTTATGTCGATTCCTTTTGGAAGATTGGCTTCTAGCTGCGGCAGTAAATTCTTGATGCTCTTTACGACGCTGATGGTGTTTCCGCCAGGCTGCCGTTGCACGTTGATGATGACTGCCGGCGTCTTGTTCATCCACGCGGCCTGATTCTTGTTCTCTACTCCGTCAATAATTTTTGCCACGTCGGTAAGCATGACTGGAGCGCCGTTGCGATAAGCAACCACGACGTTACGGTAGTCTTTGCTGGTAACCAGTTGATCGTTGGCGTCGATCTGGTAGTCCTGGCGCGCGCCGTCGAAGTTTCCCTTGGCGGCGTTTACGCTGGCTTGAGTCACGGCGGTGCGGAGGTCCTCAAGATTGATGCCATAGGAAGACAGAGCGGCCGGGTTGGCCTGAATGCGCACGGCGGGTTTTTGGCCGCCGCTGATCGTCACTAGGCCCACGCCACTCAACTGCGAAATTTTCGGCGCTAGCCTGGTGTCAACCAGATCTTCAACTTGCGAAAGAGGAATGGAGCTTGATGTTGCAGCCAACGTCAGCACCGGAGCGTCGGCCGGATTTGTCTTGCTATAGATGGGAGGGGCAGGGAGGTTGGCGGGCAGAAAACTCTGCGAAGCGTTAATGGCCGACTGTACTTCCTCTTCCGCGACGTCAATGTTTAAGCTGAGAGCGAACTGCAGGACGATTACCGATGTTCCGCCGGAGCTGCTCGAAGTCATCTGATTCAGGCCTTGTAGCTGGCCAAATTGACGCTCGAGGGGCGCGGTTACGGTTGTAGCGACCACGTCAGGGCTGGCGCCGGGATAGAAGGTAAGAACTTGAATCGTGGGATAGTCGACCTGTGGCAGGGCCGATACCGGCAACTGCGTATAACTGACAATCCCCACCAGAAGAATTGCGGCCATCAACAGCGCGGTCGCAACCGGCCTTAATATAAACGGACGTGACGGACTCAAGGACTCTTGCTCCCGGCAACATTTCCAGGCGCGGAGCCAGGCACGGGCTTTCCAGCAGTGCCGGAAATTACAACTTTTGCGCTGTCCTGCAATTTCTCGAAGCTGCTGTTGGCCAGCACATCGCCCGGCGAAACTCCGGTTACCTCGGTCATTCCCACGTCCGTCGCGCCTGGTTTAATGCTGCGCATGTGTGCGGTGTTGTCCTGCAAAACGTAAACGAATGCGGCTTGTCCGTTGTGCTGGATGGCAGAAGACGGAATCAGCGTCGCTCCGTGTAGCGTGTCCACGAGCAGCCGAACGTTTACAAACTCATTAGGAAACAGTGACAAATCTTTATTCTCGAAAGAGCCGCGCGCCTTTACGGTTCCCGTCGTGGTGTCAATTTGGTTGTCGAGTGTCAACAGCGTTCCCGTCGCCACTTTTTTTTGCGCAGCACGGTCAAACGCATCCACGGGAAGCTTGGCATTTTTGCGCAGCCGCTCCTGCACCTGGCGAAGATTGTCCTCGGCAATGGTGAAAATGACGGTGATCGGCTGTAGCTGCGTGATCACCGCAAGTGTCAACGTGCCGGACGCCTGGACCACGTTCCCCGGATCAACCAGCCGCAAGCCGACCTTACCGGTGATCGGAGCGGTGATGTGACAATAGTCGACTTGAATTTGATCAAACTGAACGGAACCTTGATCAAGTTTTACGGAACCCTGCTGCTGCAAGACAAGTTTTTCCTGATCGTCCAAAGTTTGTTTTGGAATGGCTTTGCGGGCCCACGCCTCGCGGTAGCGCTCGGCGTCCATTCGCCCCTGTGCCAGAAGACCTTCGTCACGTTCGAGGGTACCCTGAGCTTGCAAAAGCGTGGCCCGGTAAGAGCGATCGTCGATATCAATCAGCGGATCGCCCTTTTGAACAAGCTGACCCTCTTTGTAGTGCACTGCAGTAACAATTCCGTTAACCTGGCTGGTGATAGACGAAGTGTAGACTGGCGTGACCGTGCCGATCGAATCCAGATAAATTCCGATATCACCTTTCTGAGCGGTCGCAGTCATAACCGTCACCGGACCGCCACCGCCCCTTGGCGCCCTCGGACTGCTCGCGGATTCATCGTGCTTGCGCAAGACCAGCACGAACGCCGCCGCGAAGACCAACAGCAGGATGATCCAGACAATAACGCCCGCGAATCTATGCTGGCTTTGTCGGGGGGCAGGTAATGTGTGTTCAGGCCCAATGATTGGGCGTTCATTTTGATCAGTCGGCAAGGCGATCTCTGAGCACCGTCGTCAATTCGGAGAATAAAGCATTCATCCGTAGAGTTGAGACGGATGCAAGCCTTCTTTCGGATACAGAGCCATACCGTGATTTGACGATATCTTGAAGGTGCGCCGCCCGGGAGAAGCCGATAGGCGGTTGCCCAGAAGCGTCTTGAATAAGTATGTTATATCTAGTATGCAAACAACCCACTTCCGGTACAACCGCAGATCAGATCATCAGTCCACCCTGCAAGAGGACGCTAGGCGCAATCCTGTATAGGCGACGTCTGTGTAAAATTTCATTCTGGCTAGACATTTTTTCTAATCGGTAGCCCTGGAAGACTTCCTTCGTTCTGGGTATTGGCTGCGACCAGCTGGGGTTCCATGCTTATGCCATGAACAAGCAAGCTGATAATCACACAAAATCGTTTGCTCACGTGGTTGTGTTTAGATGTCCGGGTTCAGGCGACCCTATAGGAGCCTCGTTCCTAAGCGATGGCAAGAATCTGGAAGAAGTTGATGCCCACACCTTCAATGTCAGTTGTATTTGCAGGTGGACTGGAGCACTGCTGGGGATCAACCGAGTGAATGGTTGGGTTGAAGAGTGGAGTAACCATAGACAATAGGCACATCGACCGCCCACGCGTGGAGCACTGCTACAGAGAATGCCTTATGGTGCAGCGAAAGCGTTCTTCATACAATTAACAGTCTACTCACCATGAGCCAACATAGAGTTCTCATTGTAGATGACCACGAGCTTGTGCGCCGAGGGTTGAAGGATATCCTGCGAGGGACCGAATTCGAAGTTTGCGGCGAAGCCCAAAACGGCCAAGAGGGCCTGGCGCAAACCGTGAGCCTGCGACCAACCCTGGTACTCTTAGACATGAGCATGCCTGTGCTAACGGGCCTGCAGGCTGCTGCGAAGATTCGGCAGCTGTTACCCGATACGAAGATATTGATAATCACGATGCACGATTCTCCGCAGATGGAGGTTGAAGCTCGCGCTGCCGGCGCCGACGCCTACATCACCAAAATGGCAGCAGCCAGATCGTTAGTGGAAGCAATGCGTGCGCTAGTCGGCACCTCGAACGCTTAAGAACCCGCCAACAGATCTTCTGCCATGTCACACATTCCTATTGAACGCTAGCGCTGTTTGTTTCACCAGTTATGCATCGTGCCGTCCAGTTTGCGGTTTATAGGCAAATATGCTCTGCGGTAGGGAAATTGCTCCGCAAGGCATTCGTCAATATCCACGCCCAGCCCAGGTTTATCGCCAGGAAACATCATTCCGTCAGCAAAACGGTAGGAGTGCGGAAGTACCCGGTTGGTTTCTTCGCTATGGGGCATGTACTCCTGAATACCAAAGTTGGGAACGCTTTGATGTCCCACAATGCTGTATCGACTGCGGAGATCGCGGACATAGTTACGGAGCCGCGCCGCCAATACGCTCCTTTATATAGGTATTGCCAAGTGTCTTCGATTCGACGC
>Ga0070697_100003167_pt1 | contig 12644 bp, 14 predicted proteins | sample KBSK1501metaG_FD_65475 | JGI IMG/M metagenome (GOLD analysis project Ga0070697, IMG submission 65475) | Corn, switchgrass and miscanthus rhizosphere microbial communities from Kellogg Biological Station, Michigan, USA - KBS K1-50-1 metaG | ecosystem: Host-associated > Plants > Roots >... | reverse complement strand
GGGGGGGGGGGGGAACACGTGATGCCTGAGCGCGTGGCAAACGGCCGGATCCTGCGGCTGGTCAAAAGCGGGCCGGAGCTCCAAGCGCTCGAGTCGGGCCAGGTCGATGCGGTGCTCGACGCCGCGACCGGCACCGCCTATCTGCTGCCCGATGCCCAGCGCGCGCTGTCCGCGGCAGGCGGCCAGATCGCAAACAGCCTGCTTGCAGCACTGCCCCGCGAGGATTACCAGAGCCTGCTGGCCGAGCTCGAGCCGGTCCCGCTGACTTCCGGCGAAGTGCTGTATGAGCCCGGCGAGCGGATCCGGCATGTCTACTTTCCCAACGACGGCCAAGTGTCCGTGCTGATGGTAGTGGCGGACGGGAAGGCTCTGGAAGTCGGCCTGGTCGGCCGGGAGGGCATGGTCGGAATTCCCCTGGCGCTGGGAGCGGAAGCGTCACCCGTTCGTGCCCAGGTGCAGGGCTCCGGGAGCGCCCTGCGGATGAAAGCGGCCAGCTTTCGCGAGGCGCTCGCGCGCTCCCTGCCCTTGCAGCGCGAGCTGTACCGCTATGCCTATGCCAAGCTGGTCCAGGCGAGGCAGACCGCGGCGTGCAACCGGTTTCACCCCGTGGAAGCGCGCCTCGCCCGCTGCCTGCTGACGACCCGCGACCGCGTGCGCTCGGACCAATTCCATCTGACCCACCAATTTCTGGCCCTCACCCTGGGCATACGGCGCGTCGGGGTCACCAACGCCGCCACCGCTCTGCAGCGGCGCAAGCTGATCAGCTACCACCGCGGCAATATCCGGATTCTCGATCGCAAGGGGCTCAAAGGAGCCTCTTGCGGGTGCTACGAGATCCTCAGGAACCTGGCCGGCTGATTTTACTTGTGTATCGGATCGGCCTTGTGCTCGCGGGCCAGCCATTCGGCTAGCTGCTTTTCATTGGCTTTCCTGGCGACCACGCCAGCGTACATACCCTTGAGCTGCTTCCAGTATCCCGCGATACGATCCCAGTTCATTTCCTGTCCTTCCGGTCAAGCAGGAAGGAAGGCTACACATCAAGGGCTGTCGCGTCTGTTCGCCCGGGCACTCAGGGAATCGGCAGGCTCACGGTGACGGTGGTTCCGGCGTTGCGTGCGCCGGCGACCTGGCAGAGCCCTTTATAGGTCTGCGAGCGCGCCCGGATGGCGGCAATGCCGCCTGCGCCTGAAGCAGGGGCCTCCTGCCCGAGCCCGATGCCGTTGTCCCGCACCACCATGGTGACTTCGTGCGGCGTCATGGTGAGCGCGATCGCCACCCGGCTCGCCCCCGCGTGGCGCGCGACGTTGCTCAGCGCCTCGTTATAGATGTCGAAGATCGTCGCGGCGTAGTCTTCGGGCAGGTCGAAGCCGGCCGCATCGTTCACCGTCAGCTCGTAAAGAACGCCGGTGCATTTCTGGAACTGGCGCACGTGCCATTCGATGGTCGCCCCCAGGCCCAGCGTATCGAGCAGGACCGAGCCGAGCTCGGCCGAGATGTGCCTTGCGCCGTTCACTTTTCCGTTCACGCGGGACGGCACATTGGCGTCCGCTTCAATCGCCGAGCGCAAGCGCATCGTGATCGAGGTCAACGTCTCTTCGAGCTGGTCGTACATTGCACGCGCGGGATGATGGCGCATGGTCCTCCTCTGGGAAATTCGTTGCTTCGACTATTACCGCCTCGGCCAGGGCCCTTCCGTGCGCTAACGTACATAAGGCGGGCCTGTTCGGGAGCAACATCGCGCACCAGCGCTGATCGCGCTGCACAAAGGAGCCCCCATGAACATCAACTTGAGCCTTGCGCCCCTGGTATCGCTGGTTGCCGGGATCCTCATCCTGAGCGTGCCGCGCCTGCTGAACTACATCGTCGCGGCCTACCTCATCGTCGCCGGAATTCTCGGGCTGTTCGGCGATATTCGGCTGAGATGAAGGCTGCGCGAGGCGTGCGCTTGTGTTCCCTGGCGCACAGATCTACCGGCGACGGAGGACGATGATGGAGGCGGGTATTCGGCACGCCTCCCATCCCCTTGGCCGAATGCCTGCAGCACCTGGCCCGGCGACGGCGATTCCTGTCCCGGGCCTTTTCTTGGCGCTTAATGGCCGAGCAGCGCTCCGGCCGGATGCAGCGATTCGACCCGATCGCAGACGACCTTGGCGATGGCGACCAGCGGCGCACCGAGCAGCAAGCCCCAGACGCCCCACAGCCAGCCGAAGAACAGCAGCGCGATGAACAGCACCGCGGCGTTCACGCGCGCGAACCGGCTTTGCAGCCAGGTGGTGAAAAAGAAACTCACCGCGCCCGCCACCGCGAGCGACGCGCCCGCCACCGCGAGCGCAGACAGCGGCGAGCCGAATTGCACATAGGCGACCAGGCCGCTGGCCAGCGCGATTGCTACCGGGCCGAGGTAGGGAATGAAGTGCAGCACGCCGGCAGCAACGCCCCACACAGGCGCCCGCTCGACGCCGAGCGCCTCGAACGCGAGCCAGATTCCGGCGGCGACCAGGACGTTCGACGCGACCATGGAGAACAGGTAGCGCTGGACCTGCGTGTCGATCTCCTCGAGCATCCGCACGGCGTCCTTCTTGGCGGCGAGCGACGGCCCGACGAGCTGCAGCAGCTTGCGCCGGAAGTGCTCGCCCGCGGCCAGCAGGAAAAAAGCGAGCAGCAACACGATGGGCGCCTGCGCCGCGACCGTCATCACCAGGCCGGACTGCGCCAGCATGTAGTCCTGCAGCCAGGCGGTGGGCGAGGCGGCGCCCTGCAGCTCGTTGGCGGCTTTCTGCACGTTTTGCAGCGCCGTCGGGCCGCCCGCGCGCGACTCGCTGAGGCCTTGCCGGAGCTTGCGCGCGGCCTCGGGGAGCTTTTCGACCATCGCCGCGGCGTCGTCGCTCAACGAGAATGCGATCCAGGAGAAACCGGCGACGACGATGGCGAGCACCAATGCCGCCGCCGCGGCACGAGGTACGCGGCATTTGCCGAGCCAGTCCACCGTCGGACGAAGCGCGTAGCTCGCCAGGATGCCGATCAGCAGCGGAATGAAAAAAGCGCGCGCTAGATAGAGCGCGGCGATGAGCGCGATGAGCGCAAGCAGCGCCGCGGCCAGGTCGGTGTGCCAGTAGCGGGTGCCGGCTTCCTCCTCCGGCAGCGGATCGTCCATCAGTCCACCGCGTCCGCGCCGTCGACGAATAACAGCCGCTCGCGCAGGCGCCAGGTGGTGGGCAGCGCCTCCTCGAATACCCTGCTCGAGCCGTCGGCCATGCGCACGGTGTATTCGTAGATCTGGAGGGCATGAGGATCCGCGGCGCCCGGCAGGATCTCCCGCTTCGACTCGATCCAGCCGCAGTGCGGGCAGCGCCGCGCGGGTTGCAGCGTGAGCTCGGCCTGCGCCGGCTCGACCTGCGCCGGCAGCGCACCGCTGGCAGCATCGGTCGCGCCGGGCACCCAGGCCGCGCCGAGCGCAATGCCGGCCCCGCCGCAGAACAGCACGACTTTCATGGCGAGCCGCATTCAGCGCCGCCCGAGCGCGGCTTGATAGAGCGGCATGACCGTCGGCAGCAGCGCTTCGATCTGCTGCACGCGGCTCGAATCGGCCGGGTGGCTGCTCAGGAACTCCGGCGGATGCCCGCCGCTGTTTGCGGCGATCATTTTCCGCCACAACGTCACTCCGGCGCGCGGGTCGTAGCCGGCGCGCGCCGTGAGCTCCAGGCCGATGCGGTCGGCCTCGCTTTCATCGGTGCGGCTGAACCTGGTCGCGATCAGGGCCTCGTAGCCGGTATTCGCAACGCTGGCTGAGCCCTCGCCGAGACCGAACAGCGCGGCGCCGATGCCGATCGCCGCCTGCGCTGCCATCGCCTGCGACACCTGCTCGCGCGAATGCTCGCGCAGAGCGTGCGAAATCTCGTGCCCCATCACGATCGCGATCTCGTCGTCGGTCAGGTGCAGCTGATCGATGAGCCCGGAGTAAACCATGACCTTGCCGCCGGGCATGCAGAAGGCGTTGAGCTCGTTGCTGGTGATGACATTGACTTCCCATTTCCAGCCAGGAGCGTCGGCACGAAACACCCTGGTCTGCGGCTCGAGGCGGCTGGCAATCGTGCGCACACGCTGCAGCATTGCGCCATCGCGGTTCAGCACGCCTTTGCGCGCAGCGTCGGCGAGCAGCTTGGCATAACTCTCCGCGCCCATCTGCTCCAGCTGCTGCGACGACACTAGCATCAGTTGCGAGCGGTTGGCGCCGACAGCGCCGCCTGACGTGGTGGTCTCGCAAGCAGCGAGCATCGCTAGGAGCAGCGCGGATAGGACAAGCACGAGTAGGCGGGGCATATGTCATTGTCACCGCCGCACAGCGCGCAATCTGTGCGTCAACGTACATACGTCGCTCGATTCGCGCAGTAGCCTTTGTCCTTTGTAGTTCAACCGGGAGAACACCATGGAAATGCTGAACAAAGCCACGGCGCGCGCGCACGGCGCGGTGGACCAAGTTGCCGAGGCTGCCGCGCCCGCCGCGCAGTGGCTGGAGGAGCAAGGCGAAACTCTGACCACCAATGGGAAAAACCTCATGGACAGCACCTGCAAATACGTTGCCGCACATCCGCTGCAATCGCTCGGATTGGCGTTGGCTGCCGGTTACCTGATCAGCCGGATCACGCGCTGATGCCGCAAATGATGCCGCAAATAAAAGCCAAGGGGATCGTCGCCGAGCTGGCCGGCACATTCGCCAGCGCCCGCGGCCTGCTGTCCAATATCCTGGATTTGTTCACCCTCGAGGCCCGGCGCGCCGGCCTGACGCTGGTGTTGATGCTCGCCTGCGGCGCGATCGGCGCGATCCTCGTCGTCGCCGCGTGGCTCGGCCTGATGGCCGCGCTTGCGCTGTGGGCGGTTGCTCACGGAATCAGCTGGGAGGCCGCGGTCGCTGCAGTGGCCTTTGGCAACCTGGCGGTGGCCGGGGCGCTGGTCTGGCTGTGCGCCCGGGTGAGCCGCGACCTGCTCTTTTCCGCGACCCGGCGCCAGTTGCGGCCAACCCGGCTCGAGGTGGTCTGAAATGGCGCGGCATGCGACAGCGATTGTCGCTGCCGAGCTCCGGGTGATGCAGTCGCGCCGCGACCTGCGCGATGGCTTGCGCCAGTTGCAGTACAGGCTGGCGCGACGACCGTCGTCCCTGGCCGCAGCTGCGGTCGTGGGAGCGATCCTCGGCTTCTCGCTGACGCGCCGCGGCCGGACCGGCGCGGTGCTGGCGGCTGTGGCGACAGAGTTGATCTGCCACGCTGTGGAACGTCTGATCGCCAGAGCCGACACGCCCAGGTACCTCCGCTCGCCGTAAGTGCGGTGTTCCCTTTCCCGCCTGGGTGGCTAAGGCGCACGCACACGGTCCTGATCGAGTCGTTGAAAGCCTGGATCGAGCAGCGCGCCGCCAGCAAGGGCGCGGCGCTGGCTTTTTACACCCTGTTCTCCATGGCGCCCATCCTGGTGCTCGCCATCTCGGTCGCCGGTTACTTCTTCGGCGCGGCGGCGGCGCAGGGCGAAATAATCGTCCAGGTGCAAGGGCTGGCAGGACCGAACGGGGCGCAGGCGATCCAGGCATCGCTGGCGGCCGCGCGGGATCCCGCCTCCGGGCTGCTGGCGACAATCCTGGCGAGCGTTCTGCTGCTGGTGGGGGCCACCAGCGTCTTCGTGGAGCTGAAAGGCAGCCTGGACGAGCTGTGGGGGATCAGGCAGTCCCGCCGGTCGAGTTTCAGCGCGCTCATGAGAACCCGGCTGCTGTCGTTCGGGCTGGTGCTGGTGCTCGCTTTCCTTCTGCTCATTTCGCTGGTGGTCAGCGCCTCGCTCGCGGTCCTCGAGCGCTACGCGGGCGGGATCTGGAGCAGCTCGGGAGTCGCTCTCTCGGCAATCTCCTCGCTGATCTCGTTCGGCGTCATCGCCTTCCTGTTTGCGGTCATCTACAAGATGCTGCCCGATGTGCGGCTGTCCTGGCGCGATGTCTGGACCGGCGCCATTTTCACGGCGGGATTGTTCAGTCTCGGAAAATATGCGATCGGGCTTTACCTGGGCAACAGCGCCGTGGCCTCCGGATTCGGCGCCGCCGGATCGGTCGTCGCGCTGCTAGTATGGGTCTACTACTCGGCGCAGATCTTCTTTCTGGGTGCGCAATTCACCAGGCAGTACGCACTGCGGTTCGGCAGCCTCCAGCATGAAAGGCAGGCCTGCATGGCGCCGTGAGTACGCCGGCGTACAGATCATCTCCGAAGTTAGTGGGATGATCACCTCTGTGTTCCATACAGTTGCTGGCGTGCTGCACGTTTCTTCTTAAAGTGTTTTCCGCAGGATGTCGGCATTTGCGGAGTACCGATGTCATTCGCGGGAATCGCAATGCGCAGTGCCAGGCCGGGCGTCATGGGCCTGCTGCTCGCCGCTGCCGTGGAAGTCGCCGCGCAACAGGCTCCTCCGCACGTGCTAGTCCTTTCATCACCATCAGCCATTCGTGCGATGAACCTCGAGCGCGAGATGGATCTGCAAGCGCTCGATGCGTTCGGCGGGAAGGGGCGCGTCGACAGCTTGCGTCCCTTGGAGCAGCCGACGGCGTGGACGCTGTACGGCGGGCTCGGAGTGGTGAATTTCCAGAACCAGCTCGAGCCGGGTAGCAGCGGCGTGCACTTCTCCTTGCGCAAAACCGGCCCCCGGCTGGGCAAGATCTCCGTCGGCCTCTATCGCCGCTTCTGACCGCTGACGGTGGCGCCGCCGTCGAATACCCGATACGCGTTCTTGCCGGCGTTCTTCGCATCGTGCAAAGCCAGATCGGCGCTCTTCAACAGGGTGGCCGCATCCTGGCCATGGGCCGGGTAAATCCCCACCCCCGCGCTGACGGTGATAATCATCGCGCGCCCGCCGATGTCGTAGTGTTTCGAGACGGCGTTGATCACTTTCGACGCCACCCTGGCTGCGTCGCCGGCGCCGCTGACTTGCCACAGGGCGACCACGAATTCGTCGCCACCCACGCGTGCCACCGTGTCTTCTTCGCGCACCGCCGCCACAACGCGTTGGGCGACCATTTTCAGCAGGCGGTCCCCGGCATCGTGGCCCAGCGTGTCGTTGATCTCTTTGAATCCGTCGAGGTCCAGGTACACCACGGCCATCGCGCTCTTGTTGCGGCGCGCATGGGCGATGGCCAGCGAAACCCGGTCGGCCAGAAGCTGCCTGTTCGCAAGGCCCGTCAGCGAGTCGTGCAGCGCCGCGGACTCGAGCCGTTCTTCTTTCTGCTTTCTGCGCGTGATGTCCTGGATGAGGGCGAAGGCTCCGACGACCTGTTTCGAATCGCCGAATTCAGGAACGTAGTCGATCTGCAGATGGTGGTCGTGGCCGTTTGTCGACGTACGGTGCTCGAACGTGACACGTTCGCCACGCAAGGCGGCTTCGATGTGCGGCTTTCTTTTTTCGTACTCGGCGTTGCCCAGCACCTCTTTCATGGTCCGGCCGGTCATCTCTCCGATTCCTTGGCCGATTTGCTGCTCATGAGGCTTGTTGACGAAGCGAAGAACCTGCCCGGCGTCGAAATAAGCGATGAACCTCCAGCGCGGCGGCTTCTCTTCCGCCCGCCCTGTCATTTATTTCTGAACGCAAGCAGCAGGAACACGCCCAATGCGATAGCTCCCGCGCTCATGATGATCGGTACGTAGACGGTTTCCTTCTCCTGCACCTGGAGCACGATCTGGCCCAGCTTCGCGCTGTGAGTGTCTTTGGTGTAAGTGAAACCGCCGTAGATCAGGCCGAGCGCGCCCGCCGCGATGAGGAGAATGCCGATGATCTTTGCGATGCCCATGGTGATCTCCAGAAAAAAAGCCCGCAACGGGGAGGCCGTTTGCCGGCCGGGTGCTTCACGGGGAGGAAGCACCGCCGCCATCATTCATCTTTCCCGCGGCCGGCTTCTGTGCGCTACAGCACATAAGAATAGGCCCGGAACGAAACTGCCGTTGCCGGGCCCGGTACTTCTGGCGCGTGAGACGCTGGTTATCGGCTGCTGACGAGCACCTCGACCCGGCCGTCGCGCTGCAGTTGCGGATTACCGAAGGCGCCAGTCTGGATCTTGTAGGAGGGCACGCCCGCCTGGAGCAGCGCGTCACGAACCGTACTGACCCTGCGGTTGCTCAGGTTCGTGTTGCTCCGGTCGACCGAGCCGTCGATGCCGACCTGCTGGCCGGGGTTCCGGCTCAGGTAGTTCGCGATGTCGGACACCTTGCCCGAATCGGAAGACTGCAGCTCCGACCTGTTGGAAGCGAACCAGAAGTCCCTGAACGAGCTCCAGCTGCCAGCCGGGCCGCCGGGGCCTTGGGCACCGGTCTGGCCGATCGCGCCTTGCGCGCCGGCAGCGCCGGTACGGCCAGTCGGGCCGGTCACGCCTGCCAGCTCGGTGTTACCTCTGGCGCCCGTATATCCGGTTGCGCCTTGTGCGCCGGTGGCACCGGTAGTGCCGGCCGGTCCAGTCGGACCAACCCGGCTCGGGCCTTCCGCGCCCGTGCTTCCGGCCACGCCTTGAATGCCCGCGGCGCCGGCAAGTCCCCTCGGGCCGGCAGGGCCCGGCAGACTGTCGCCTTGCGCTCCTGTGGCGCCGGTCATGCCTTGCGCGCCTGTCGCGCCCGCAGCACCCGCAGGGCCCGCACGGCCCACTACCCATCTGCCTTCGCTGCCTGTTGCTCCAACCGGGCCTTGCATGCCCGCGGGGCCGGTAGCTCCGGTTGGGCCCGCAGGTCCGACCATTGCCACGCCGGGCGCGCCGGTGGCTCCGGTCGCGCCTTGTGCGCCGGTGGCGCCGACGGGGCCGCTCGGGCCGGCGGGACCGACGTAGCTCACGGGCTGCGGGGACTCGCTCACGGGCTGCGTCGTACTGCACCCTGCGGCGAACAGCGCAACGACTGCCAGCGAAAGCCTGCTTTTCATCATTACCGATTTCATTGCAATTCCTTTTATGTGACTGGCGATGACTGCGCACGTGATCGAATTCATTCGCATCGCCATCGTGGGTGCGCGTGACGATTCGCAGCCGAAGCTACGCCGACTGCGCGGCCGATTCCGTTCGTTGGCCCTCTTAGCGCGGCCCGGCTCTGTGCGCTCTCAGACATAGACGCATAGGAATTTTCATTCGAGAATGACCGCGCCGATCGGCGGCGTGCTCGATCCCGATGCACTTTGGCGCAGCGCAACGACGAAGGCGGCGGCGAGCTCCCAGCGGATACTTCGTTTAGGCCTCAAGTTCGGCATGAGTTGCGGCAGGCAGGGCCAGGAATCTCGTCTCGAAGATCTCGCCCGGCACCGGTTTGCTGAACAAAAAGCCCTGCATTTCGTTGCAGTTCAGCAAGCGGAGCAGGCGCGATTGCTCCACCGTCTCGACGCCCTCCGCCACCACCTTGAGCTTCAGCGAATGCGCCAGGGTGATGATGGTGGAAACCAGCGCCAGTCCCTCGGGGCTGGCAGTCATGTCGACCACGAACGAGCGGTCGATCTTCAGCGTGTCCACCGGCAGCTTGGACAGGTAGCTGAGCGAGGAGAAGCCGGTGCCGAAATCGTCGACGGCTATGGTTACGCCCATGGCGCGGATCGCCTTCAGGGTGGCGATACTGTGTTTGACGTCCTCCATGACCATGTTTTCGGTGATCTCCAGCTCCAGTCCAGCCGCCGCATGTGCGTCAGTACCGATGACCTCCTTGATTTCCGCGACGAAGCCGCGACTGCGCAGTTGCAGCGGCGACACGTTCACCGCGATGCGCACGGCAGCCAGGCCCGCGGCGCGCCAGCGCAGGTAGTCTTCGACGGCTTTGCGCAGCGCCCAGCGCCCGACTCCGTGGATCAATCCGGTTTCTTCCAGGACCGGGATGAAGCGGCCCGGCGGCACCAGGCCCGTGCGCGGATCATTCCAGCGGATCAGCGCCTCGGCGCTGGTGAGCTTGCCGCTCACGAGGCTCACCTTGGGCTGGTAATGGAGCTCGAATTCTCCTTGGTCGAGCGCCTGGCGCAGCTGATTTTCCAGGGTCAGCTTGCCGGCCACCGTCTCGGTCATTTTCTGCGTGTAAAACAGGTATCGATCGCCGCTCGCCTTGGCGTTCTTGAGCGCGGCCTCGGCGTTCTTGAACAAGGTGTCGGCGTTGGCACCGTCATCCGGGAATAGCGCTCCTCCGACCTTGAAGGCGATGCGGAATACGGAGTCGTTCAGGCGGAACGGATGCTCCAGAAAAGCGTCCAGCGTTTTCTCGACAAGCCGCACTACGTTGCCTCCCGGCTTTACTTCCGGCAGCACCACGGCAAAATGGTCCGCACCCACTCGCGCCAGCAGGTTGGCGTCCCCCACGTTGCGCGTCAGCCACGCCGCCACCTGCCTCAAGAGCGCGTCGCCTGCCGGCCGGCCGAGGCTGTCGTTGATGCTCTTGAACCGCTCCAGGTCGACCAGGAACAAGGCAAGCTTGTACCCGCCGCTGACGGCGCTGCGCATGTACTGCGCCACCCGCTCGACAAACAGCCTGCGGTTCGCGAGTCCGGTGAGCACATCGTAGTAGGCGAGGTAATCGAGCCGCTCCTGCTTGTCGATGTGATCAATCGCAAAAGCGATGTCTCCGGCGAGCTCCTGCAGCAGCCGCATTTCCTCGTCGTCGAAGAACCCTGCATCGGCCGAGTACAAGGCAAGCACGCCGATCGCTTCGCCACCGACGATCAGCGGAATGATCGCCAGCGATTTGATTCCTCGCTCGTCCAGCTCCTTCCTCATCAGTTTCTGCGGATCGTTCGTGACGTCGTTCGAGATCATGGGCTTCCTGTCTCGCACAGCGCGCCCGGCGAGGCCATGACCGCCCGGCTTGTTTTCGATCACCGCCAGAGGAGCAGACTCGAAGAAATCACGCACGTCGCCGGCCGAAGCTACCGGCTTGACCAAGCCGGCGTCCCCGTCCACGACGCCGATCCACGCCATCCTGAATGCGCCCGCATCGACCGCGACCCGGCAGGCTTCCTTGAAAAGCTCGTCGCGGTCGCGTGCGCGGACGATGAGCGTGTTGATGCCGCTCAATACCGCGTAGGTCCGCGTCAGCCGCCTGACCTTTTCCTCCTTGTCGATGTGCTCGAGCGCGAAGGCGATGTTGCCTGCGACCTCTATCAGGAGCTTCATCTCGTCCTGGTTGAAGAACCCGGCCTCCTCGACGTGCAGACCGAGAACGCCGATAGCGGCCCCATGGACGATCAACGGAATCATGGCGAGCGAGCGAAATCCACGCTCCTCCTGTTCCTTGCTGTAACGGATCCGCTTGTCGGCGAGCAGGTCGTGGGACACGGCCGGGGCCCGGTCGCGGATGGCGCGCCCGGCCATGCCGAAGCGTCCGCTGTCCTGGCGCGTGGAAAGCTGGATGATCCCGAGCAGGCCTTGCTCGGCGCCGCTGAACGCGGCCGGCACTACCTCTTCCCGCCGCGGATCGACGATGCCGATCCACGCCAGCCGAAGCTGGCCGGCTTCGCACGCGATCCGGCAGGATTCGCGAAACAGCTCCTCGCGATCGCGTATCCGCACGATCGCGGCGTTGATACCGGTGAGGACCGCATGCACGCGGGTGAGTCGCCTGACCTTTTCTTCCTTCTCGATATGGTCGAGCGCAAAGGAGATGTCGCCGGCCAGCTCGATGAGCAGCTTCGTTTCTTCGTCGTCGAAGAAGCCCGCCTCGGCGGCGTACAGCACCAGCGCGCCGATGGACGTGCCAGCGACCACCAGCGGCAACGCGGCTGCAGACCGATAGCCGCGCTCAAGCGCCTCCTTCGGGTACCGCATGGCGCTGCCGTCGGCCTCGATGTCGTTACAGATGACGGGAATGCCCTTTTCCATCGCCTGGGCGCCCAGGCCTGGCTTACCCTGCCCCTGCGCGTCGGCGGTCGGCCGCGTGAGCTGCACGAATCCGCGCTCGTCGCCGGCCCAGGCCACAGCCTTCAGCAGTTGATCGCGCGGATCGGCGACGGCCACCCAGGCCAACGGAAACTGTCCCGATTGCACCGCGATCCGGCAGGCTTCCTTGAACAGCTCGTCGCGCTCGCGCACGCGCACGATCAGCGTATTGATGCCGCTCAGCACCGCGTAGACCCGGTTAAGGCGTTTGATCTTTCCGTCTGCTTCCTTGCGCGCCGTGATGTCGCGAATGAAGCCGGTAAACATCGGCTTGAATGTCGCTCCAATCGCCGTGATTGCCAGCTCGATCGGGAACTCGGTGCCGTCGGCGCGGATGGCTTCGAGCTCGAGCCGCCTGCCGAGGATGGGGCCTTTGCCCGTAGCGAGGTAATGGGCGAAGCCTCGACGATGCGCGTCCCGCAACCGAGGCGGAACGATCAATTCCACCATTTCCTTGCCGAGCGCCTGCTCACGCGTCAAACCGAACGTAGCTTCCGCCGCCGGATTGAACTCGACGATCTTTCCCTCATGGTCTATGGTGATGACGCAATCCAGCGACGATTCCAGGATCGCTCCCTTTAGGCTTTCACTGCGGCGAAGTTCGTCGGCCGCCAGCTTGCGATCAGTGACGTCCTTCGCGACGCCAGCAATGCGCACAATCGTGCCGGCGTCGTCGAGGATCGGATAGCCTCTCGCCTCGATCCAGCGAATCGAGCCGTCCGGGCGCACGATCCGGTACTCG
>Ga0070697_100003166_pt1 | contig 12644 bp, 11 predicted proteins | sample KBSK1501metaG_FD_65475 | JGI IMG/M metagenome (GOLD analysis project Ga0070697, IMG submission 65475) | Corn, switchgrass and miscanthus rhizosphere microbial communities from Kellogg Biological Station, Michigan, USA - KBS K1-50-1 metaG | ecosystem: Host-associated > Plants > Roots >... | reverse complement strand
TGCCGAGAAGATCGTTTATGGTAGCCACGGAGCGAGGATTGATCCCGACCTGGGCGGCGTGATCGAGGAAATGCACGCCTGTCCCCAATGCGGGTACGTCGCGTCACGTCCGGCGACCTGAGCTATGGGAGGATCCCGGCTGGCGTGGTGGATTGTGCTTCCAATCTGGCTTCTCTTCCTCCCGGACCGAGCCCTGGCCCAGCGGCTGTCGTCTACCCTCACGCGGGCCACCACCCCGCTCACCAGCTTCGCGTGGCGAGAAGTGGCATCCGATTCGGTATCCCGGAAGGATTTCCGCTGGCTGGGCACCATAATGGGGGCGGCGGGGCTCGGCTTGGCTGCCGGACTTGAAGCACGGGCGTACTGTGGCAACTCTGAAAACGGACCGAGGGACTGCACTGGTGTGACTCTCGGCGTAGGCTTGCTCGGCGCCGCCCTCGGTGGAACGGTGGGCCATCTGATTGGAAGGGCAATTCCCAGAAAGTGATCGCGCCGGCTGGCTCCCCTGATTCCGAGTGACCGTGCCCGAACTGTACCCCGCAACCTCCGCCTCTCAAGCAGCCCGGCCCCCATCGGCAGCCGCGTCGGCCAGCTTCGAGTCGCTCTTTGGGGCTCTCGCCAACACCGCCTTTGGAGTGGCCGTGCGGCTGACGCGCAACAAGGCGGACGCGGAGGACCTGGTCCAGGAGGCCGCGCTCCTGGCGTTCCGGGCATTCGAATCGTTCGAGCCAGGGTCCAACTTCCGGGCCTGGTTCTTCAGGATCCTGACCAATTGCTACTTCTCCAAACGCAGGCGGGAGAAGAGCCGGCCGGTTACCTCCGACCTGGATGACACCCCCGATCTCTACTTGTATGCGCGCTCGGGACAAGCGGGGTTTCCCACCGCGGGCCCCGACCCCGCCGCCCAGCTCCTCGACAAGTTGGGAACGGAGCGGGTCGTGGCCGCGATCGACCGGCTGCCCGAAGAATATCGAGTTGTCTCCACGCTTTATTTCATGGAAGACCTCGCCTACGAGGAGATCGCCCGAATGCTCGATTGCCCTATTGGGACGGTGCGATCCCGGCTCCACCGAGGACGGAAGATGCTTCAAAAGGCGCTCTGGCTAATCGCCACGGAAGACGGAATCGTCGCCCCGGACGTTGGGGTATTAGAATGAGTGATTCACTGGACCGGATCACATGTGAGGCCGCGTTCCGCAAGCTCGACGACTTCCTCGACCGCCAATTGTGTGCCGAGGAGATGCGGCTGGTTGAGGAACACCTTCACATCTGCGAAGCCTGCACCCGGGAGTTCACCTTCGAGGCGAGCGTGCTTGCGGGGGTGAAACTCAAACTCAGAGTGATTGACGCGCCGGCCGAGCTTCTGGCCCGCATTTACGCCCAGCTCGGTCGCGTTGAAGACGACTTCAGGGAAGGTCAGGGCTGACCCACGGCGGATCCGGATCGGCGGATCACATCCGCCGCGGCGCGCTCGCTCCCAAACTCCTTGAGTACCTGGTCCGATGCCTGCCAAAGACTGTGCCGCACGGTCTCCAGGTCCACCGATGAAGGGTGCAGGTGCTCCAGCAGATCCAGGCCGCGCGCCTCATGCAGGTCCCGGCACCGTGCAAAGACGGTACGCGAGAGGTGCGCCCGGGTCAGATCGCCGCCACTGAGTAAGACCCCATTCAGCACGGCGAAGGTGAGGTCGGAATGGCGCAGCGCGGCGCCTCGCAGATCCACGGCGGTGAACAGCGCGTCCAGCAACATGGCGTAGCTGAGGTTCGCGTCGCGCAGGTCGGAGTAGCTGAAATTGGCCTCGGTGAGATTGGCCCCGCTCAGGTCCGCTCCGGTCAGATTCACGTGCGTCAGGTCGATGCGCCGCATCTCGGCGTCCCGGAAGCTCGCTTCCGAGAGATTCGAGTTCTTGAGGTTAACCCGGGTCAGATCAGCCCCCTGAAAATTGGTCCGCGCCGGACCGCGTTCTTCCAGCGTTACCGCCTGGAGCCGCGCGTCGCACATTCTCGCGCTGACAAAGCTGGCACCGGCGAGATTGGCAAGGGTGAGGTCCGCGCCTTCCAGGATGGCACCGTCCAGGACCGCTCCTCGCAGGTCTGCCTGACACAGGTCGGCCCACCGTAAGTTGGCGCCACCGAGATCGGCATTCCGAAGATCCGCGCCAAGCAGGACCGCGTGGATGAGAGAGCCCCCAGCCAGCGTGTCGCCCGGATACTCCAGGAGCACGTCACCGGTCTGCTTATGCCGGATCGTGATCACCGCTCCCTCCCGTCATGCTGTCGGTAGGCACGCATCGACCATGGGGCCTAATCGGTTACCGACTCTCTGGTCATGGGCGGATCGCGGCGCGCTCCCCCGTGCGCCCGCTCCCGCCGCGAAACTCGAAATAACTCTCCACCAGCATCCTGCCCCAGATCAGATCATACCGGCCTCGGAGAAGCTGACCCGCGAGGACCCGGTCGGCGAGGATGGCGGCAGGTTGCCACTCCCCCGGGCGGATCCAGGGATACCGATGCGCCTCCTCCGGGCGTAACCGAGCCTCCCGGGTGTTCCCTGCGCTGGACGTGGCCAATTCTTGGCCCCCCGGCGCCACCGACGCGATCACCTCAGTCCTCCGCGACTTCGCAATACACCTTGATCGCGCCCTTGGCGTTGGTCAGGGTATCGATCAGCTGCTTCCAATTCTCCAACCCCTTCACTGGATGGGTGAGGAGCTGGCTGAGCCAGCCGGGATATTGAGCCTCCGCCTGAGCCAGATCCTTGACCCCCATCTCGAAGTACTCCCGATTGGCGTTGACGGTCCCGACCATCACCTTGTTGCCCAGCACGAATTCCAGGTTGATGCGGTCCGCGGGGACCTCGATCTTCTTGTCGCCACCGGTCACGCTGGACAGCACCAGCACGCCGTTCTTCGCCAGCGCCTGCATGCTCTCAAATACGACCGGTGAGGCTCCGGTCGCCTCGAAAATGAGATCGAATGGCCCGTACTTCTTGGCGCCGTCCAGGATGGGAAGGGTCACGGTGGACTCATACCGCGCCCCAAGGGCCTCGATGAGATCCGAGTTCAGATAGGGCTTGGCAGTGCGCCCGAAGACCGTTACGTCAAGTCCCCGAAGCCGCAGTGCAAGCGCGGCAAGCAGGCCGATGGTCCCAGCTCCCATCACCGCCACCTTGAGAGGGTGCCAGACCCGAAGCCGGCACTGGATCTCGTAGGCTTGAGCAATGCCCTTCTCCACTACCGTCGTCGGCTCAAGCAGGACTCCAACCTCCTTGAGGCCTGACGGTACCCTCACAATGTACTCGGGGTCGTCCACGTAATACTCGGTGAGATAGCCGTGCCGCAGGTTGATGCCGCGCTCGTAATACACGTCATCGGTAGTCATGTCGTAGGTGCCGATCCGGTCGTAGATGCTGGATCCCGGACGGCGGACCGTGGCGACCACGTAATCGCCCACCGCCAGCTGGCAGACTCTCACGTTAGGCCCGAGGGCCTCGACCCGGCCGAAACTCTCGTGCCCGGTGACCAGGAAATCGTAGCCCGGAGGTGCCGCGCCATACTCGGCAGCGTTGATCTCCTTGTCGGTCCCATCCACTCCTACCCGAAGAACTTTGACCAACACCCCCCGCCCATCGGCAACCTCGTTGAGCGACGGCTTGGGCAGCTGCGCCAGGTGCATCGAGTTCGGCTTGCCGGGGAACACGGCGACGGCCTTCATCATGGTCTGCTGCGGCTGGGCCGGAGCCTCGCTGCGGTTGGCGGTGGCGACCCCAGCAGCGCCTCCACGATCAGTGCTGCGCATGAACCTCTCCTTGAGTCTCAACCAGTTGAAGGACGTGACCGTCGGGATCGCGGACCAGGAGGCCCCGCTGGAACCCGAGCGCCGTGTCGGGCAGTGTTACCGGGGTCGACGAGACCAGTCGGAATTGTCCCCGCTTGATCACTTGGGCCGCCGCGGCGACATCGGGAACCAACACCGTGGTCTGCCAGTGGACGAGGTCGTTCGGCCGCTCGTCAGCCGGGTAGGCTCGACCGCTGCGCGGGTTCAGGTACTCGAGGAATTCGATGCCGGGGCCGGAAGGAGCCCGCAGCCCAGTGATATGGAGTCTGGCGCCGGGGACGCTGTTCAGGCGTTCCTGCTCGGTCCCGAAGTTCGTGCTCTCACCCGCCACTCGGAAGCCGAGTACGTCGCGATAGAACGCAAGGCTCGTCTTGGTGTCCCGGACCACGATGGCGGTGTGGTCGATTCCGAGGAAGAGTCGGTCGCTCCCCGAGTGCCACTTGGGGTCACCCTTGTCGGGCGGGAACTGCAGCACCTCGAGCGGATGGCCGTCGGGATCGCGAAAGTAAAACGCGCGGATACCGGCGGCGTTCGGGATCGTCTTCGGTAGCCGCTGCGGTCCGGCCGAGACCTCCTGCACCTTGAACCGCCGGAGCCGGGCATAGGCGCTGTCCATGTCGCTCACAATAACGGCCACATGCTGGAACCAGCGGTCATTGCTCCGGGCATCGGCCGGCGCAGCTCGGCCCCGCGGGGTCAGATACTGGGAGAGCTGGAGATACTCGTCGCCTAGCCGGAGCCTGACCACCCGCAGCCGAGTGCCAGTGAGGTGCTGAAGCGTGTCGTAGGCCGCTCCGCCGACCTCATCGTCGGTGACCTTTTCGAAATCCAGCACGTTGGTATAGAACGCCACCGAACGGTCCATGTCGGATACCGTGAGACCCACCATGGCCACTGCCTGGGCCCGGGTAGCGCGGTCTGCCGGCTCAGCAATCTGGGTCGCCACGTTCTTGGGGACCGCGCCCTTCCCCTGCCAGGGGTGAGGCGACTGTGCGGCCAGTTGAGGCGTGTGTAGTGCGACGAGTAATAACGCCGCCATACCGAGGGAACCGCGCACCATCGCGGTCATGCTGCGACCTCCGCAGTCTCGGCCGACACCCGAGCCGCGCTTCGTCCCGCGCCCAGGCGTTCCAGCAAGTGATCCCCCACCCGGAGCGCATTCGCCATGATGGTGAGCGCCGGGTTCACCGCGCCACTCGAGGGGAAGAAGCTGCCATCGACCACGTAGAGATTATCTACCTCGTGAGCCCGGCAGTTGGGATCGAGGGCCGAGGTCCTGGGGTCACGCCCGAAGCGAACCGTGCCGTTCTGGTGCGCCACGCCGGCCAACGGGATGCGTTGGCCCAGGAAGAGGTTCCGGGCGAAGAGTCCCTGGTGACAGCTCTTGCCGTGGGCCGAGCACGCGGTCTGCTGCTGCATCAGAGCTTCCAGTTTCTTGATCAGCCGTTTGTGGCCATCGCCGTTGTTCGGGGTGTAGGCCAGGACGATCTTGCCGTCACGATCGACGGTGACCCGATTATTCGGGTCCGGGAGGTCCTCGGACGTCAGCCAAAAGTCGATCGAGTGTTTCCCCATGAGCTCCAAGGTCCAGCCCGGGGCGATGGCGGGCGCTCCCGCCGAGAGGGTTGCCCCGTCGAGCTTGCCGACAAACGAGATGTGCCCCATGGGGAACTCCCATTCCGGCGACCCGAAATAGAAGTCGTTCACCGCGAGGGTCTTCTGAAAGACCGTCGGGTTAGGACACCTGGAGAGGGCCATCAGGACGGAGTTGATGTGCCCCATGTAGTGCCGGCCCACCACGTCGGAGCCGTTCGCCAGCCCCCGAGGGTGCTGATCGCTCATCGAGCGAAGCAAGAGCGCGGCGGAGTTGATGGCCCCGGCCGAGACTACCACGATGTCGGCCGAATAGATCTCCCGTGCGCCCTCGCGCTCCACCAGCACCTTGGTAACCTCCCGCCCCGACGCGCTGGTCTCCATACGGGAGACATACGCACCGGTGAGCAGGGTCGCGTTAGGGTACTCGAGCGCGGGGTCGACGCAGATTACCTGCGCATCGGACTTGGCCTGGACCAGACAGGGATGCCCATCGCAGGTAGCGCAGCGGATGCAGCGACTCCGCCGCCGATCCGATTCGTTGAGCATGACCCCGAGGGGGACATGGAAGGGATGCAGTCCCAGGGCAGCGAAGTCGTCGCTCAGCTGCTGCATCCTGGGCTCGTGACTCACCGCTGGAAACCGGTATGGCGCGGTGGCCGGCGGTTCGGTCGGATCGACTCCCCGCTCCCCGTGCACCTGGTAGAGATGCTCGGCGGCCGAGTAGTAGGGCTCCATCTCGTCGTAGCTGATTGGCCAGGCGGGCGAGATCCCCCCGTGATGCTCTAGCTCGCCAAAGTCCTCCTTGCGAAGCCGGAAGAGAGCAGCGCCATAGAACTTGGTGTTGCCGCCCACCCAGTAGTTGGTGTGAGGATGAAGGTCCTTCCCGTCCTCGTCACGCCAGTGTTCCGTGGTCTGGTACTTTCCCTCGACGTTCACCGCGCGGGTGTTCCAGTTGTCTGGCTCTCGGGGAACGTAGTCGCCGCGCTCCAGGAGCAGGATTCGCTTTCCCGACGGCGCCAGGCGATGAAAGAGGGTGCCACCCCCAGCGCCGGAGCCGATGATGATGACGTCGTAGTGAGTTGATGCGGACATGCGAGCCTCTGAGAAGAGGTGAACGGTGAACGGTGAAGGGTGAACAGGAACGGCCCCGTTCACCTCACCATTGCTCAGCGTTCACTCGAAATTGGTCACCTTTTACCGTTCACCGTTTCCCGTTTCCCGCACTACTTGCTGCTCATCGCATCGCCCACGGGCGTGATGCTTAGCCGGAGCACATCAGGAGTGCGGGGGTAGCTGAACCGATCGCTCACGTGGGCCACGCCCTTGCGCTCGGCCACACCGGCATCGGGCGTCTTCTGGCGCGGGCCCTGATTGGGACCGAGCCCGGGCTCTTCATTGACTTCGGTCCCGGCGTCCCACAGGGAGAGCTGCAGTGTCATGTCTCCCGAGTTGGGCTTGCCCGCGGCGTCGAATAGTGCGATGGGCCGATCATTGGAGTAGAACAGGTCGTTCGATTGACCGAACATCCAGGCCAGGGAGAGGGTCTGCCCCGGCGCGGCGGAGATCTCGAACTGGTATCCCTGTCCCGGGACGATTGGACCATGAGTGGTGGTGGCCACCGGCAGATCCTCAGCCCCGACGCTCACGATGCCCTTGGCGCCGGTGAGCGACTTGGCTAATGGCGCGGGATTCCCCGTCTCAGCCAGAGTCTCCAGCCCCTTCCCGGCGTCCGGCTGGCCTCCAGTAAAGATCGGATTCGCAGCGCCGCTGTGAATGACCCAGAGAACCGGCGCCGACACGAAGGGCGCGGTCTTGCCGTTCGACAGCTTCAGCACCTCACCCTTCGAGATGTTGTCAACCTTGATGGTGAACTTGGTCGGCCCGGTCGAGCTCTGCGCCGCGGCTCCGTGAGCCACGGCCAGGACAGCCACCGAGAACGAGATTGCGCGGACGAGCGACATTGGAGTCTCCGGTTCAGGAGGCAGGGTTGAGGGGCGCGGTCGCGAAGTTGACGCTGAACCGACGGCACCAGATGGTCACGGCTCTATACTTGGACAGGTCGAGGTCTTCCGGTACATCATAGTTCTGGTTGCCCTCATTCCCCTTGAGCTTGCCGAGCTCGACGAAACCGGCCTTGGTCACAGTCTCATTGTCCTTGGCATCCGGGCTGGCGACGAGATATACCCGGACATCCGGCCCGTTCGAGGTGGCAAACTCGGTCAACCGAAGGACCCGCCGGCCATCGCCGAGATCCTGGATGGTCGCGGTACCATGGGTCTCGTGCGCCACTGAGTGGAATTGCCCAGTCGCCACCGCACGGGCCACGGAGGCGCCGGCGCTGGCAACCTGCTCCTCGCTGACCTTCTTATTCACCAGCAGCAACTCGGGGCGGAAGAGATACCAGCCGATCCCTCCGAGCACGACCAACCCTGCGATCCAGGCGCGGCGTTTCATCCTTCGATCTCCTTCATGAGACGAGGTGCGAGAGAAGACGAGTGAGCCCTGCGATGGGGGCTATAATGCCGGCGGAGGAGAAAAGGTTTCCTGGGCTACTCCCGCCAGGCGAGCCTCGCAGAAGATGCAGCGCTTCTGGTTCTGGTGATGCAGCTTAGCGCAGAAGACGGCCTTTCTCCCGCGGTTGCGGAGATAGAGTTCGGCCGCGGCCAGCATGCCCAGGGGAGGGGCCACAAAATAGACCCAAAGGGCCGTCCAGTTTCGGGCAAACAGGGCCGAGCCCAAGGTCCGCGCAGGGTTCATGCTCATCCCCGATAGGGGCGCCTCGACGGTGATGTAGAGCGCGACCAGAATGCCGGCGCAGACGCCAGTATACCGAGCGAAGCGTTGATGGTTGGAGACGGTTAGTATCACGGCCATCAGCAGGAACGAGATCGCCATCTCGCCCAGGAACGCGACAGCGACACCATCCGGACCGGGCAGGGTCACTGCGAAGTTGGTGGCCCGATCCTCCAGCCGTGCCCCGAGAAGCCCCCATGCCACCAACACACCCGCGGCGCCGCCCAGGAACTGGGCCACCATGTACCCCACCGCATCCCGTCTAGGGACCTTGCCCAGCCGGAGGAAGGTGAGGGTCGTGGCCGGGTTGAAGTGGGCCCCCGAACGCTGGCCCCACGGGGAGTAAATCAGCAGAATCGCCGTAGTTCCCATGGCCAGGCCACCGAGGAGCCGTCGCACATCACCGCTGACGATGGCCTGGTGAACCGGTGAGGAGGGGTACTCCAGCAGCACAGCGAAGCCGCACGCCGAGATCATGAAGATCCCGAGCAGCGCTGCCTCGATGAGGTACTCGACTCGCAACCTCGGGGCCGGGCTTGCCGACTTGGGTTGGGTGAGAACGGAAGTGTGGATCCCTCCGCCATCAGGCGGTTCGGTACCAGCGCGAGTCATCGTCCTCATGGCACGCTGGCGGTGAGGCTCTGACTACTCGCTGCCGGGCGGGATTCGGCAAGGATCTGCAGATCAAGTCGAAGGGCCTCGGCCACCGACCATGCCTGGAATGGGCAACCACGCGGCGTGTGGGGAGGCTCTGCGTCGGCAATCTCGGAAACGTGCCCCAGACCCGCCTGGGATAGATGCTCCAAGAGGGGCGTAAGGAACCGCCGTCTGGCCTCCTGCCTCGCCTCGATAGTGTCGCCTCGAACCCGGACCCATGCATCCACGAACGGGCCCAATAACCAGGGCCACACCGTCCCCTGGTGGTATGCGCCATCGCGAGAGCGCATGTCGCCTTGATAGGTCGGCTGGTAACCGGGAGAACCCGGAGCCAACGTGCGCAGTCCCATGGGAGTCCAGAGCACCCGCTCCACCTCGTCCACGATCCGGCGCGCCTGAGCACCTTCGATGAGCGGATAGGGCAGCCCGCCCACGGCAAAGATCTGGTTGGGACGAAAGGCCGCGTCCGCCCGGCCAGCTTCGTGATCTACGTCCACTACATCGTAGAGGTAGCCACCGTCTTCATTCCAGAACCGCTGGGCGAATGTCGCCATTCCCCGCTCGTACACCGCCCGATAGGCCGGGGTAAACAGCTCGGCAATTCTCAGCGCGTTGAGCCACAGTGCTTGGATTTCGACCGGCTTACCCACCCGAGGCGTTACCACCCAGTCGCCCACCTTGGCATCCATCCAGGTGAGCTGAACGCCTGGCTCCCCTTCCTCGAGGAGTCCGTCATCAGCCACGCGGATGCGATACCGGGCGCCTCGCACGTGGCCGGCCAGGATCGCCTCCACCGCGCGGCCCAACTCGCGCTGATCCCGCGCGGCCGCCACCCTGAAGCCACGCGCGTTCATTGCGGCCAGATAATCATGCACCGCGATGATGTACCAGAGCGAGGCATCCGCTGTGTTGTACTCGGGCGTGTCACCCTGATCCACGAAGCGGTTCGGTAGCATCCCCGCCGAGACCAACCCGGCCCATTCGAGCAGAATCGAACGCGCCTCACCTAGACGTCCCGTGGCGAGACACAGACCGCGAAGCGAGATGAACGTGTCCCGCCCCCAATCGGTAAACCAGGGATAGCCGGCCACGATGGTCTTGCCGTCTCCGCGACGCACGACATACGCGTCTGCGGCGCGCTCCAGCGGAGAGGCGAACCGGGCCCGGCGGGCTCGCTCCCCTCGGCGCAGCTTGGCGAACAGGGTCGCGGCGACCCGCTCGCCCCGGATCGCATCGCCCGCCGCCAACAGTAACACCGCGTCGCCTTCAGCCAGGTTCCAGGAGAACACGCCAGGTGCGGCCAGATCCTCCACTGCGTCAAGCCCGCGGGCCCGCTCTTCGGTGTAGAGAAACCCACGGTACCACTGCGGGTCGGGTAGGTAGCTGGCGTTGCTGAGGGCAGTCACCGAGGGCACTCCCTCATAGGATTGCCAGACAACCTTTTGCCCACTTACCTCGGCCTCAAACCGAAAAGCGGAGTTCTCCTGGTGGGTCGCGTGTGAGTCGCGGCCGGAGAGAAAGGGTCGAACCGATAGGACGAGGGGGAGGCGCTTGCCGACCACTCTCCAGCGCAATGCCACTACGGGGCTCCCGTTGGCGACGAAGAGCTCCTGCTCGACCTTGCCTCCGCCCGCCAGCCGGTAGACCCAGGTGGGCCAGGGATCATTGGTAAAGGATTCCAGCGTGGCACCTTGTTCCGGGGCCACGATCCCGGACTGGTAGCGTTGCCGAGTGAGAAATTCCGGTGCCGAAGCCGCCGCGGGTGATTCGCTGGACGGAGCTTGAACCCAGGCATCCAGCCCGTTGACCAACACCATGCGGCCGGTCGGTGGTGTCGTCGCCGTAAGTAGCAGCGCGTGATACCGCCGGGTACGGAGCCCGGAGGTGGTGCCCGAGGCAAACCCACCCAGGCCATCAGTCTCGAGCCACTCAGTCTGATCGTTGAGCGCGATACGTCCGGTCATAGGCGTGCTCCCGCAAGGGCGGCGGGCCTCCGCGAGCTGGGCTGAGTCGCAGCTTGCTCTCGCCCTCGCGCGAGATCTTCGATGCAGCGGACTACCAGTGCCGTCCAGCCGGTCTGGTGACTCGCACCCACTCCGCGGCCGTTGTCGCCGTGAAAGTACTCGTGAAACAGCACCAGATTCTTCCAATGAGGATCGGTCGCGTAGCGGGTATCCCCCCCGTGGGCCGGGCGCCGCCCGCTCTCGTCCTGGAGGAAGATCCGGGCGAGGCGCGCCTGCAGCTCCATCGCGGTGTCCTGCAGGTTCAACATTCGCCCGGATCCCTTGGGGCATTCGACCTTCAAGTCTTCGCCATAGAAATGGTGGTAGCGCTCCAGCGCTTCAAGCAATAGGAAATTGCAGGGCAGCCAGATCGGCCCTCGCCAGTTGGAGTTTCCTCCGAATAGACCAGTGTTTCCCTCGCCGGGGACGTAGTCCACGTCGTATGACATACCCATGACGTCGAAGTGGTATGGCTGGTCCTGGTGAATCCTGCTGACGGATCGTACTCCGTAGGGCGAGAGAAACTCGGTCTCATCCAGCAGGTAGCGCAGCACCCGCTCCAGCCGATCCTTCGATGGGATCGCAAGTAGTCTGCGCACTTGGCCGTCCTTCTCCCTCGGGCGCATGCAGGCGATGTTGCGGGTCACGTCCTGCCGGTTCTGCAGAAACCAGTTCATCCGGCGCTTGAAGCCCGCGAGATGGCCGAACTGCTCCTCGTCGAGCACCTCGACGGCGATGAGCGGCAGGATCCCGACCAACGAACGGACCCGCAGCGGAATGTGCTGCCCGTTCACGTGGAGCTGATCGTAGTAGAACCCGTCGTCCTCGCTCCACAGTCCCGAGCCCCCCAAATGATTCATGGCGTCCGCAATAGCGATGAAATGCTCGAAGAACTTGGAGGCCACGTCCTCATAGGCCGGGTCCTCGCTGGCGAGCTCCAGCGCCATGGAGAGCATGGTGTTGCAGTAGAATGCCATCCAGGCGGTGCCGTCGGCTTGTTCGAGATGCCCGCCGGTGGGCAGTGGGCGCGAGCGATCGAAGACGCCGATGTTGTCGAGTCCTAGAAAACCGCCGGCGAAGAGGTTGCGCCCCTCGGGATCTTTCCGATTGACCCACCAGGTGAAGTTGAGCAGCAGCTTCTGAAAGACGCGCTCCAGGAAGAACCGGTCCCGCTGCCCCCTGGGCCCGGTCATCTTGTACACCCGCCAGCAGGCCCAGGCGTGCACCGGTGGATTCACGTCCCCGAAGGCGAATTCGTAGGCGGGGATCTGCCCGTTGGGATGCATGTACCACTCGCGCAGGAACAGGACCAGCTGCTCCTTGGCGAACTCGGGATCGATTCGCGCAAACGGGATCATGTGAAAGGCCAGATCCCAGGCCGCATACCAGGGATACTCCCACTTGTCCGGCATCGAGATCACGTCGCGGTTGTAGATGTGAGGCCACTCGACATTGCGCCCCGACAGCCGGCTCGCCGGTGGGGGCGGTTGGGAAGGATCACCCTCCAGCCAGTGCTGGGTAACGAAGTGGAAGAACTGCTTGCTCCAGAGCAGCCCGGCGTAACCCTGGCGCATCACCCGCCGCTCGTCCTCGGTAGCTCCGGAGGGGATGCGTTCAGCGTAGAACTCGTCGGCTTCGGCCATGCGGTCCCGGAACACCCGATCGAACCCCACGCCGAATGGTGTCCCCTGACTCTGCGCCGCCTCGCGGAGGCGGAGGCGAACTGTCATCTCGCCGCCGGCAGCTACGGACAGAGTGT
>Ga0070697_100003165_pt1 | contig 12645 bp, 9 predicted proteins | sample KBSK1501metaG_FD_65475 | JGI IMG/M metagenome (GOLD analysis project Ga0070697, IMG submission 65475) | Corn, switchgrass and miscanthus rhizosphere microbial communities from Kellogg Biological Station, Michigan, USA - KBS K1-50-1 metaG | ecosystem: Host-associated > Plants > Roots >... | reverse complement strand
GTGTTCATCGCTTGGAGCATGTCGAGCGCTTCGCCGCCGCGGACCTCACCGACGATGATCCGGTCGGGCCGCATCCGCAGGGCGTTGCGAACGAGGTCGCGAACGGTCACCTCGCCGCGCCCCTCCACGTTCGGTGGACGAGCCTCGAGCGCGATCACGTGTGGCTTCGCGAGTCGGAGCTCGGCAGCATCCTCGATGGTCACGAGACGCTCACCATCGGGGACGAACCCGGACAACGCCCCGAGCAGGGTGGTCTTGCCCGAACTGGTTCCGCCGGAGATGACCATGTTCGCTCGACCACGAACGCATGCGGCGAGGAAGGCCAGCATGCGCGGACCGATCGCACCCCGCGAGAGCAGGTCGGCCGGCGTGAGTGGCACGACGGCGAACTTCCGTACGTTCAGTACAGGACCGCAGAGCGAAAGGGGCGGAACGATCGCGTGCACCCGGCTGCCGTCTGACAGTCGCGCATCCACCCAAGGTGACGCAGCATCGACCCGAAGGCCCAGCGGGGCAACGATCCGCTCGATCACGTGGAGGACCGCCTCCTCCCCCTCGAATAGACGGTCATCCACCTTCACGATCCGCCCCTTCCGCTCCACGTAGACGTCGTCGGGGCCGTTCACCATGACCTCGGTGATGTCGGGGTCCTTGAGCAAGAACTCGATGGGCCCCAGCCCGACGACCGCATCCGAAACCTCATTGATGACCCTCGCGAGCGTGGTCTGCGGCAGGATGTGCCCCTCGGCACGCAAGATCGCGAGGGCCTCCTCACGCACTCGCAGACGACGTTCCGCTCGAGGGATGCTCTCCAACCCCCGGGCGTCGACCCGCCGGAGCAGCTGCTCGTGCAAGTCGCGACGCACGTCCGCGAGCGCATCGGCCCTGCTCATCCCTGTGTCTCCAGCAACCGATCGGCGAGCCGGTCGATCGCTCGACCGGTGCGGCCGCGGAACGAGAGCAACCGACCGCGATCTTGCGCCCGGCGCGCGTTGCGGTCGACGGGGATCACCGCCGCGGCGGGTCTACCGAACGCGCGCTCGACGTCGGCCGGCACGATCTCGCTGCGCCGTGCGAGGTTCACGACGAAGTCACATCGGTCATCGAGCCGCATGGACGAGACCGCACGCTTCGCCGCTCGGAAGGACAGGACGTCGAGCTGGAGGACGAGGACGACCCGGGCCGCCGAGCCCAGACCTGCGCGAGTCACATCATCCATGCCGCGAGGGACGTGCAACACCACGATGTCCGTTCGCGCCGCGACCGCGTCGATGGTCGATCGCACGGCGTCGGCATCGATCCTGGCGGCGGCGACCTGATCACCCGGAGCCAGCAACACCCGGAATCCATCGGCATGCGCCCACAGGATCTCGTCGAGATGACGGGTCGACAGCTCGTCGACCAGCGGGATGATGTCGACGATCGTGCGGAGCGGTTCGTCGGTAGGCGCACCGACCGCGTGGGTCACGTCGGCGAACGCCAGATCCAGATCCACGAGCACGCACGAACGATCACGGCGCGCGAGTGCCGCGGCGAGATGCGTCGCGAGGAACGTCGTCCCGCTCCCGCCTCGAGGGCCGTAGACGGCAAGGACCAAACCACGCTTGCCCGCGACGCGATCGGCCGAGGGCAACGCCCGCGCCGTCGCTCCGGCGAGTTCCTCGCGCTCGCTCGGCCAGACGTAGAAGCCTCGTGCTCCCGCTCGGATCGCACCCCGGAGGGAACGCACCGACTCGGCGGTATCCAGGGCGAGCAGCACGCCTCCCGAGATCGAACCCGCCAGACGAGCCAGCCCAGGTGAGGCGACGATCGCATCGGGCTCGAGCTGACGCACCGCTTCCGCGAGCTGTCGTTCGTCGGAGGCGGTCGCGACGACCCTCGCCTTGCCGCCACGGTCGAGGAAGTGCATGACCTCTTCCGCGACACCGGGCTCCTCGAGCCCGAGCACGACCCTCGTCACATCGTCCAATCCCGTCCTCGCTCACGCCGTGGGAAGGCGAACCCAGGGGGAACCTCGAGGGAGAGGCGATGCGGCCGAGGGAGACGTGGCCGCTTGCGTTGCGAGGGGACACTACCGGCGGGCGCCGGTCGGAGCCATCCCCAGGGTGGCCGATTTCGAGATCTTGTCGGACGGTGGGCCGGTGGATGCTTCGGTCAGCCTCGGGGGACCGCCGCCGATGCCGACGGGTGAGGACACCCGCGAACGCGTTTGCCCTTTCACCGGCTCGAGGGGGATGATGGCGACTCACCGATGCCCGCGGGGAAGGGGCGATGCCCATGGCTCGGTACCTGATCGAGGCCTCCTACACACGCGAAGGGATGCAGGGCGTGATGAAGGAGGGTGGCAGCGGACGGGCGGACGCGATCGGCAAGCTCCTCGCCGATCTCGGGGGTTCCCTCGAGTCGTTCTACTTCGCGTTCGGGAAGACCGACGCGTACGTGACCATCGAGGTCCCCGACAACATCACGGCGGCCGCGATCGGCATGACCGTCGCGGCGAGCGGCGCGGTGTCCACGAACACCGTCGTGCTCCTCACGCCGGAGGAGATCGATCAGGCGACCAAGAAGTCTGTCGCCTACCGCGCGCCCGGAAAGTAACCGTTCGGTTCTTCGCAACGCTGGGGCGGGGCTACGTCCCCGCCTCAGCGCGCTTTCCGCCTTGCCCTTCTCGCGCCCCGGCCATAACGTCCGCTCCATGGCTCCGGCGCATCCGCAGCGGAACCTCATCCTGATCTTGGCGCGTGACCTGGCGTCTCGCCTGGCCACACCGGTGTTCGTGGTCGATCACGAGGGGACACTCGTGTACTTCAACGAGGCGGCCGAGCCGGTCCTTGGCAGGACGTACGCCGAGTCCGGGGAGCTGCGGGCGGGCGAGTGGGCGACGGAATGGTCCCCCACCGATGATGACGGGCGGCCCGTCCCGCTCGAGGACCTCCCGCTCGGCGTGGCGTTCCGAGAGGGACGGGCGTCCCACCGCGCGTTGCGGATCGTTGGGGGCGACCACGTGGCTCGCGCGATCGAGGTGACCGCCATCCCCCTGCTCATCGCCGAGGACGAGATCGTCGGAGCGATCTCGGTGTTCTGGGAACGCGGGGCGGAGCGATGAAGGTGACCGTCTGGGGGTGCCGCGGCACGCTCGCATCGCCCGGGCCCGAGACGGTGGGGTTCGGCGGGCAGACCTCGTGCGTCGCCCTAGACCTGTCGGATGGCTCGCTGCTGATCCTCGATGCCGGCACCGGCATCCGGCCTCTCGGCATGGCGCTCGGAACCGATCACCCACGACGCATCGACATCCTCATCACGCACCTGCATGCCGACCACATCGAGGGCCTCCGGTTCTTCGATCCGATGTGGGATCCTTCGGTCGAGCTCAACGTGTGGGGTCCGCCGTCACCGATCCGCGGGCTGCGGAGCCGGATCGCACCGTTCTTCGCTCCGCCGTTCTTCCCCGTCCATCTCCGCAACATCCCCTCAAAGCCTGACTTCCGCGACACCCCGACGACCACGTGGCGGATCGGATCGGCCGACATCACGGCGGAGCTGATCAAACATCCCGGACCGACGGTCGGCTACCGGATCGAGGAGAACGGCCACGCCCTGGCCTACCTGCCCGATCACGAGCCCGCGCTGGGCTCGGACCTGTCGAGCGTGGAGCCCGAGTGGATCTCGGGCCTAGCGCTGGCTGAAGGCGCCGACGTGCTCCTGCACGACGCGCAATACACGCGGGCGGAATACGACGAGCGGATCGGGTGGGGACACTCGAGCACGGAAGACGTGGTGACGTTCACGCGAAGGGCAGGTGCGTCGCGGCTCGTGCTCTTCCACCACGACCCGCTGCACTCGGACGAGCAACTGGAAGGGGTGCTCGCGCGGGCGGATGAGCTCAAAGCCTCCGGGCGGCGCATCGAGATCGAGCTCGCTCGCGAGGGCCTGACGTTCGAGCTCTGAGCCGTCGGACGAGTTAGGTCTGTGCCGCCGGGACCGGCACGACACCGGTGATTGTGGTCCCGCTCCCCCGCGCCGACCGGACGTCGATCGTGCCGCCGAGGGCGTCGAGCCGGTCGGCCATGCCCTGCAGCCCGGTCCCGTGGGCGGTCTCCTCCGGGTCGAAGCCGGCCCCGTCGTCGGTGATGTCGAAGGTGAGCGCACCGTTTACCTGGGCCAGGCGGACCTCCGCTCTGGTCGCACCGGAGTACTTCGCGACGTTGTTCAGCGCCTCCAGCGTGCAGAAGTAGACGGCGGCCTCCACGTCCTGCGGGTATCGGCCCACGTTCTCGACGCGAACGTCGGTGGGGATGGCCGCCTTCCGCGCCTGTGCCTCCAGGGCTGCGACCAGACCCTTGTCGGCGAGCAGCGGCGGGTAGATGCCGCGAGCCAGGTCGCGGAGGTTCTCCAGGGCGTCTCCCGCATCGGCTCCCACTTCTCTGGCGAGGGCCATCGCCTTCTCGGGATCCTTGGGGATCACGCCCTCCAGCAGCCGGACCTTCACGGCGAGGGCGACGAGCTGCTGCTGGGCGCCGTCGTGGATGTTCCGTTCGAGGGTCTTCGCACGCTCGTCTTGAGCCGCGACGATCCGCTGCCTCGAGGCTCGAAGGTCCTCGACCAGTCGCACGTTGCGAAGAACCAGACCGGCTTGGGCCGCGAGATCCTGCAACAGCTTCTCCTGGGACGGGGTCAGCGGGTCGCTCGGCGGCACGGCGACCGTCAGCGCGCCGAGGAGCTCGCCTTGATGACGGACGGGGAACGCGTGCTCCATCTCGGGGAACTCGGGGAGCTCGTCGCCGGCGAGTCGGACGGTGGTCCCGTCCCCGTCCGAATCGGACGGCCAAGCGGCCGCGCGGCGTAGATCCGGTCCGACCCGCAGCCAGACCCCCGCCTGCGTCGCCCCGGTCCCCGCCGCGAGGATCTGCACGAGGCGTGGCAGGACGTCGTCGGTGGAGTACGAGGCACCCAGGCGATCGGAGAGCCCGGAGAGCACCTCGTACGGCGTGGCTCGCTCGCCGTACACCAGCCGGTCGGCCAAGCGCCTGGCCCACCTGCTCACCGGCTGGAAGGCGAGGACCACGATGACGGTCGCGGCGAGCGACGCGACACCGCTACGTTCGCCACCGACCTTGGGCCCCACGACGACCACGACGGCCAGATAGACCGCCGTGATCAGCGCGACGAGGGCGCCGAACACCACGGTCTTCTTGATCACGATGTCGAGGTCCAGCACGCGGTATCGCAAGATCGCGATGCCGGACGCGATAGGGATCCCGATGAGGATCAAGATGAAGAACGCGGGGAACACGAAGTTACCGAGGTCCACGCCCACGAGCGCTCCGGCGAGGCCGATGAGCGGGACGGCCGCCGCCCCGGCAGCGACGTACGCCAGCCACCGGAGCTGCTGGCGCTCCTCGCCTCTGGCTCTGCGGAACCGCACGATCAGGGCGACCACGGACGCGACGCCGGCGATCGCCATGCCGAGGGCGCCGACCGCGATCGAGTTCTCGGCCACATCGCGAAGACCCCGGATCCCGGTCGGGTTCGGGATGAAGATGCGCTCGAGGTTGAATCCTCCGAGTCGACCGGGAACCACGATATTGCCGAGGACGACGAGGGCCATACTGGCCAGCGCGACCCATCCCACCGGCCTCCAACGCTTGGACGGAGGGCTCCCGTCGGGGAACAGCAGGAACACGAACGGGATCGACGTGAACGCCAGCAGGGGGATCCAGCTTCCCAGCCACCCGACCAGAGTGGTTCCGGGGAGCGACCCGGGCGCGCTGAAGAGCGTGTACACAACGAAGGTCTCGCGGAAGCCCAGAAGCACGACGCCGAACGCGATCGCGGAGAACAACCAGCCGATCGGGTTCCGCGGGTAGCGAGAGGCCACCAACGCGCCCACGGTGGCGAACGCAGTCATCCCGATCAGGACAGTGGTGCTGAACCAGTCCGCCGGTTCCTCGCCGCGGCTCAGGAACCCCAGCACGATGGAGCCGGCCAGCAAGCCCATCGTGAGGAGCCACCAGGCTCGGGCCAGCACCACGGTGGTTCGTTGGTTCATGGGACCCGCTCCTGCGTGATCTCGATGACAACGCCCCTCGTGGGTGGAGTCTGCTACATGCGAGGATGCGCGGTTGCGGGGTCTCGTGCTATACCCCTCGGAACGTTGGATGAGTCCCCCCAACGCATCTCGAGGGAGGGTGATCGGATGCGCAAACTCACCACCGGTCTCATCGGCGCGGTGTTGTTCTCCGTCGTCGTCTTGCCGCCGGGCATTGCGTCCGCGGCGACGATCGGCACCGACGCTCGAGTGACCCAGCAGACGTACGTCCGCCATGACGGCGGGACCGATGCCGCGATCCAAGGCTGCAACAGCTTGGTGCCGACGGACACCGTCGGCAACTTCCGGCAGAAGAACGAGCCGTTCTCGGTCGTCGATCCGCAGGATCCGGACATCGTGATCTCCGGCTGGAACGACTACTGCAGCGACTGGATGGGCCTCGGGTTCTCCATCGACGGTGGGCAGACGTGGACGGACTCGCTGGTCCCCGGCTACCCGGCCGACACGTCGACCGAGGGGAAGCAGTCCCCGGAGTTCGTGCGAACGAACAACGCGAGCGACCCGGTCGGGGCGTTCGACAGCCACGGTCACTTCTACTTCGGGTTCCTGGCATACAACGGCAACGCGGGCCCGAAGACCAACAGCGACGTCGCCGTGGCTCGCTATGACGTGGTCGACCCGGCGGCCAACGGTGGGAACCCGCTCGACTACATCGGGACGACGCGCGTCGCGACCGGACCGGCCGCCGCGAACTTCTTCGGGATCTTCAACGACAAGAACATGATCGAGGTCGATCGCACCGGTGGCCCGAACGACGGCAACGTCTACATGTGCTGGACGAAGTTCGTCGGCGCCGCGCCCTCCACCACGATCTTGTTCAGCCGCTCGACCGACGGGGGCCTGACGTTCTCGCACCCGATCGGGATCAGCGGTAAGACATCGGGCCAGGGCTGCGACATCGCGGTCGAGGCCGACGGCAACGTCGACGTACTGTGGAGGGACTTCGCTGGCAACTCCTCGCACCAGACGTTCGGCGTGTCGGCGACGCACTCCGCGAACGCAGGGCAGACCTTCGCCCCGGTCGTGAAGGTCGCGGCGCTCAGCGCCTACAACCCGTTCGACACGGCGCGCGACTGCGGCGACGGCGCCGATGCATGCCCGTCGGGATTCGTCTTCCATCGGGTGCCGTTGGAGCCGAGGATCACCGCCGACCCCACGGGTCAATTGCCGGGCGTGTTCGCGATCTACAACGCGGTGGACCCGGCGACGATCGTGGCGAGCGACACGAGCTACTCCTCCGCCGGCTCGGGCGGCTCCGGACAGGTCGGCCAGTCGAAGATCTACGTGGCCCGCTCGCTCGACGACGGACAGACCTGGACGCCGGTCCTGGTCGCGGACTCGCCGGTCGGGCACCAGTACTTCCCCGATGGTGATGCGCTCGCGGGGACGCTCGCCGTCGTGTGGCAGGACAGCCGTGTCGACGGCGACTACAGCGTTCAGCTGCCGGTTGGGAACCTCTCCGACGGGACCTCGAGCGGCACCGACGCGCTCAGCACGTTCGTCGCGGTCTCGACCGACGGGACCACCTTCGGCGCACCGCAGGAGGTCGCTTCCGTCCGGCAACAGCCGCAGTACGAGATGTTCGACGCCGCATCGGTCCCGTTCCTGGGCGACTACAACTGGATCCAGCTCGCTCAGGCGGACGGGTCGCTGTTCGGGTACATGACCTGGACCGATGAACGCGACGTCAAGCCGGGAACCGACCCGCGGGAGGCGACCCAAGACGGCTTCGACACGGAGGGCTGCTGGGTCGAGGATCCGCCCGGCACGTTCACCCGAACGTGCCTCAACGGAGGCGGGTACAACCAGAACATCTATGGGAACTCGATCACGATCCCGTAGGCGGCCCCGCTCGAACGCACGCGAACCCCCGGGGGCTCCCGGGGGTTCGTGCTTGCCCCGGCGTGTTGGAGGAGACTGCGCGCGTGGCTCCTCGCCCACCGGTCCGCACGCTCGTCACCGTGATGTTCACGGACATCGTCGGCTCGACCCAGCTCGCGACGGCGCTGGAAGACCGGCGTTGGCAGGAGCTGCTCGCCCGGCATCACCGGATCGTGCGGCGCAACCTGAGGCGGTTCTCCGGACGCGAGATCGACACCGCGGGCGACGGGTTCTTCGCAACGTTCGAGCAGCCGGCGAACGGCGTGCGGTGCGCGTGCGCGATCGCGACCGAGGTGCGTGAGCTCGGCATCGAGATCCGCGCCGGCTTGCACACCGGCGAGGTCGAGGTCGCGCGCTCGGGTGTCCGGGGCGTCGCGGTGCATCTCGGCTCGCGGATCGTGTCGGTGGCCTCGGCGGGCGAGGTGATGGTCTCCTCGACCACGCGCGACCTGATCGCTGGGTCGGGCATCACGCTCGCCGACCACGGCGTCCACCGGCTGAAGGGCATCGACGGCGAGTGGCACCTGTTCGAGGTGACCGCGGTCGACGGCCAACCGCTGGCACCCCCGCTGGATGAGGTCGAGGCGGAGCGTCGCCGAGCGGCCATCGAGCCTCCGCCGTTGTCGGCTCGGCGGGGTCCTCGGATCGCCGCGGCCGTGGTCGCCGCGTCGATCCTCGCGGTCGGCGGGTTCATCCTGTTCTCCGGCGGGGACGGATCGTCGCCAACGGAGCTGGGCGGTGGGAGCCCCTCTGCCGAGCCGCCGCCGGTGGATGCGGTCGTCGGCGTCCAAGCCGACACGTTCGCGCTCGTCGGGGTCGCGCCCGGCGTCGTCGCACGGACCGGCGGCGGAAATCCCAGGATCGCGGTGGGAGAAGGCGGTGTCTGGGTCCGGTCCAACGTCATCGTCGAGGTGAACCCGTCCACGCTCGCGACGACCGAACGCCCGCAGGTCGGTACCCCGACCCCCGGTACATCGCTCTCGCTGGCGACCGGCGGCGGGACGATCTGGTTCCCGGGCAACACCGGCACGGGGATCACGATCGGCGCCCCGGGGCTCTTCCGGATCGACCCGGTCACGGCCGCGGAGCTGCCGGCCATCGAGCTGCCGCACGACGGTACGACCACCGACGTCGCCTTCGCCTCGGGCGAGGTGTGGGTCTCCTTCCGAGACGGCGAGCTCGAGCGGATCGACCCGCGCACGGCGAAGGTGGACCTCGACGTGCACCTGGACGGCGCGATCGACGCCGTCGTGGCGGACGCCGACGGAGTGTGGGTGCTCGACGAGCTCGCGGGCACGGTGCGTCGTATCGATCCGAAGAACGGCCGCGTGCTCGCCACGGTGTCCGTGAGCTCGAACGCGCGATTCATGGCGACCGGTGAGGGCGGCGTGTGGGTGCTCGACACGTTCGCGGCAACGGTGACCTTCATCGACGCCTCGACGAACGAGGCGCACAGCCCTGTAGGCGTTGGGACCTCGCCGAACGGGATCGCCGTGGGACTCGGCGCCGTCTGGGTGGCCGACGCCGACGGGTCGCTCTACCGGCTCGACCCAATCACGAACGAGAGCACGCATGCCTCCGTGGGCACCCCGCTCACGGCCGTGGCGGTCGATGAGGCCGACGGCATCGTGTGGGTCACGACGGGCCAGCCCGGCTGAGCCCTCTTCCACCGAGATGTCAGACCCCGGGTCTACGCTCCGAGTATGGGAACGATCATCGATCTCGGGGCCTGGCGAGAGCAGCGCGAGCGTGACCCAGTCGTGCGTCTCGAGCGGGCCGTACGGCGCCTCGACCGGCTGCTCGGGCAGGGTTCCGGACGTATCGGACCCCGCGTCGAGACCGAGCTCCTGGCCATCACCGGCGCCGTGACGGCCGGTGCCTCAGAAGAGGCTGCCGAGCGCGCCGAGCGGCTCGTGGACCGGCTGGAGCATCCCGCCTCCCGCGCGGCTCGATAGGCACGGAACCGAACCCTCCCGAGCGCGGTCAGTAGGGCGAACCAGCTTCCTGCAGGGAGGAGGGAGCCCCGCTCCGAGCCCGCGAACGCCCTGCTCAGGGGGTGCGCGGACGGCGGCGCGGGCGCTACGCTTGCTTGGCCGGCCGGCTCGAGAGGACGTCCGTGCACGATCCTGACCCCCGGATCCTCGCCCGCGCCCAGGCGGGCGACCTCGGCGCGTTCGAGGAGCTCGTTCGCAGCTACCAGGCCGACGTCTGGCGGTTCAGCTACAGCTTCACGCGCGACCGCGCTCTCGCCGAGGACGTCACCCAGGAAGCCTTCCTGCGCGCTTTCCGATTCATCCGGACGTTCCGGGGCGACGCCAGGTTCAGCAGCTGGCTCTTCCGGATCGCGCGCAACTGCGCGATGGACGCGATCCGCGCTCGCAAGGGCCACGACGAGCGCGCCCAGCGGCAACCCTCACCCGTCGGTCCGAGCGACCCCGAGTCTCGCGCCGAGCTCAACGCCGCGCTCGCCGCCATCTCCGAGGATCATCGCGAGCCGTTCCTGCTCGTCGAGGTGTTCGGACTTTCGTACCAGGAGGCTGCCGACGTGTTGAACGTGCGCGTCGGGACGATCAAGAGCCGTATGCACCGCGCGCGCCAAGCCATGATGGGCGCGCTCGCCACCGAGGAGGACGCCGGTGGACTGTAGTCGCTGGCAGGCCGCGCTCTCCGAGCGCATGGATGGAGAGCATCTGGCTCCCCGCGTGACGGCCGCGCTCGACCAGCACCTCGCCGGGTGCGCCACCTGTCGAGCCTTCGAGCGGGGCGCGTTCCGCCTGCGCGAGCAGGTCCGCTTCGGCCTCGCTCCCGCGGTCCCGGACCTCGTCGAGCCGATCATGACCGCCGTCGAGCGCGAGTCGGATCGAGGAACCTCGGCACGCACCCGCTTGCGCGTCGTGCGATCGCCTCGCGAGCTGCGGCCGCGCCGCCGGCTCATCGCGACGCTCGCGCCCGCCGTGGCAGCGATGCTCGTCGGCGTCCTCGCGGGCAGCCTGCTCGTCGGAGGACCGTTCCGGGCGCCCGGAGGGCGTGCGGCGGTCGCGGCCGCAACGGTCACGCGCGGCGTCGCCTTGGCGGCCTCGGAGCTGTCGGCATACCAGGCGAGCTTCCAGATCACCGAGTACCACTTCGCCACCGACGTCCCGGTCCGCGAGCTCTCGATGAACGTCTGGTTCGAGGCGCCAGAGCGGTTCCGGCTCGACGTGGCCGATCACACGAGCTACCCGAGCGCGGACTTCACGCCCACGGACCTCTCGCTCGTGGTGAACGGCTCCACGTGGTACTCCTCGGGTCCGGCGTCGTGTCAGTTCGCCCAGTGCCCTCAGAAGCAGACGCTCATCACCCATCGCGTGCCGTTCTCCTCCAGCACGTCGGCACCCACTGACCTCGTGCTGCCGGTGACCACGCTCGCCGACACGAACCAGCTCACCGTGCTCGGCCTCGGAACGTTCCTCGGCCACGACGCCGTCGAGGTGCAACTCCCGTTCGAGCGCGCGAGGGCGCTGTTCCCGTTCCTGGACCTCGGGGGTTCGTGGCGGCCGTTCTTCCCGAACGACCGGGTCATCCTCTGGCTCGACGCCTCCAGCTGGTTCCCGCTGAAGTGGTCCGTGTACCCGGCGAGCGGACACGAGCGCGACCAGTGGGCGCTCCGGTTCGGCTTGCCCGAGGAACCGTCGAAGCGCGCGATCTTCGAAGTCGCCGCCGTGTCGATGAACGAGCACGCTCCCACGCCCGGCACGTTCAAGGTCCCCCACGTCGGCTCGGCGATCGACGCGGGCGCCACGGTGGTCGATCTTGCCGACGCATCGAAGCGGACGGGGTTCACGCCGATCACGCCCAGCATCGTCGGAGGGCTCAACCTGTATCGGGTCGTCCTGCCCCCCGCCGAAGAGCAGCGGACCTCCGACGAGACCCTCATCACGTACTCGAAGGGTCTGTCCTGGTTGAAGGTCGGCGAGACGCGGAGCTGGAACCAGGAGGCGTTCTTCGGACCCATCGGCTCGCATGCGCTGCAGGTCTCGCTGCCGAACGGCGGGGTCGCGTACTACGAGCCGGCCACGGTCGATCACGGCCGCCGCGTATCGATCCACTCGCCGGGCACCGACCTGTTCATCGAGACGAACCTGTCACGTGAGGAGCTCCTCGGCGTGGCGGGATCGCTGCCGGTCCGAGGGATCCAGATCCCGGAGGCGTGGCGGGTGCGGGCCGCGCCGGGCGGGGTGACCGAGCGCGTCTCGCTCGCGGACGCTGCCGATCAGCTGCCCTTCGTCCTCGAACAGCCCACCCGGCTGCCGGCCGGCTACCGCTTCGCGAGCGCCGAGATCGTCCGGCTCCAAGACCGACTGGGCGTGAACGTGTACTTCCAGCAAGCGGATGCGGAGCTCGGCTCCGGCCCGATCCGGTTGCACGCCGAGGTCGGTTCAGACCTTCCTCCGGCCTCGTCGGCATCGCAGTCGGCCGTCGAGGTCCGCGGCACCGAGGGTCGTTGGACGCCGGATCGTGGACAGCTCGAGTGGGTCCAGGACGGGGTGTACTACTCGCTCGACGCGTCGGGCCTCGGCCTGGAGGATCTGCTGGCGGTGGCTGCCTCGATGGAACCGCTCCCCACGGTCGATGCCGGCTCCTCTCCGAGCGCTCCCGTCGCCGCCGGGGCCGGC
>Ga0070697_100003162_pt1 | contig 12651 bp, 8 predicted proteins | sample KBSK1501metaG_FD_65475 | JGI IMG/M metagenome (GOLD analysis project Ga0070697, IMG submission 65475) | Corn, switchgrass and miscanthus rhizosphere microbial communities from Kellogg Biological Station, Michigan, USA - KBS K1-50-1 metaG | ecosystem: Host-associated > Plants > Roots >... | reverse complement strand
TTGACCGCGAGCAACTGCAGCAGATACCTGCTGACTGTCGTTTTCTTCCCAGCGAGCTGCCTGTTCAAACCGTTGCCCGCCGGCCTCAACTCGCGTTTCGGCTCTGGCGCTCTCAAGAGAAGATGCCGCGAGATGCCGGTTCGGCGCTCTGCAACCTCCACATAACCATCACGCAGACCCTCGGGAAACTGACCGATCCACTCCCGCAACCGCCCCGCCACGATCTCCATCTGATTCGAGTTGCTGGGATTGAAGCCGGCTATGTCCTGGGCCACGCCCGCTTCGAAGCTCGAGGGGGCCGAGTCGACCACCCCCTGCCAGCGTTCACCCGCCTGTGCGCCTGCCGCCCGCAGAAACTCGTCAGGGTCCATGCCGTCGGGCAGCGTGGCGGCCCGCGTGCGCATCCCGTGCTGCGCGGCGAGCACCGCCGCCTTGCGCATTGCCTGCTGCCCCGCCCGGTCGGCGTCGAAGACGAGCAGCAGCTCATCGGTGAAGCGCTTCAGCAGCCGGACCTGGTCGTCTGTGAGCGCGGTGCCGGAGCTGGCCACAGAGTTGGTAACGCCGAACTGGTGCGCGGTGATTACGTCGAACTGGCCCTCCATCAGCACCGCGTGGCCGCGCCGCGCGATCTCGTCCTTGGCCAGGTCGAGCGCGAAGATCACACGTCCTTTCACGTACGCCTGGGTCTCCGGCGAGTTGATGTACTTGCGCTGCTCGTCCTGGCGGACGGTCCTCGCCGTGAATGCAAGTGGCTGGCCGCGCTCGTCGCGAATCGGTATCACCAGCCGCTCGGCGAAGAAGTCGCTTCCGTCGCGACGCATGAGGCCCGCGGCCTGAGCATCGGCCAGAGAGCGCTTCTTCGCGCGCAGGTACTCGGCAAATCCGCGGCCCGCCGGGGCGTAGCCGAGCTGGAAGCGCCGCGCCGTCTCCTCGCCCACCTGCCGCTGCACCAGCAGCCTCCGCCCAGGCTCGCCGGCCGGGCTCGACCACAGCACGTACTCGTAGTACTGCGCCGCCAGCTTGAGCATCGCGCGCAAACGCTTCAGTGAGTCGGTCCTCTCCTGCTGCTCAGGCGTGAGCTTGCGCAGCTCCACGCCGGCGCGCTCGGCGAGCATCTGCAGCGCGCCGCGCTTGTCCGTCTTCTCGATGAGCTCGACGAAGGTGAAGACGTCGCCGTGGCGCTGGCAGCCGAAGCAGTACCAGGACTGCATCTGCGGGCTCACCTTGAAGCTCGGGCTGTCTTCCTGGTGGAAGGGGCACAGGCCCCACAGCTCTCGGTTGCGCTTGGTCAAGCGCACGTGCTCCTGGACGACCTTCACCAGGTCGACTTTGGCCTTGACCTCGGCGAAGGCGTCATCGGACGAGGGCGTGGGCACGTGCCTATTCTGCGTCCGATCGGCCGACCGATCGACCGGCTGCATCGCCCCGCTCGACCATGCGGACGAGGTCCCGGAGCGATTGCTCAGGGCCGCGGCGCATCTCGTGGCCGAGCAGCAGCGCCACCAGGCGGCCCCGCCACCCGGGCGGGAGGTGGAAATCTCAATTGAACCGGACCAACGTGCCGCCGTCCGCTGTATCCGTCAGGGTGATGTGCTCGTGGTTTGTGATCCCGAATGGCAGCCGCACGAGCATGTCTATCCGCCTGCGCTCGGGATCCATTTCACCGATCTCGATGGTCACCGGCAGCGTGAGCCCGAGCCCGGGGGCTTTGAGCGTTATCACCTGGCCGCGTACAGCCGGGCCGGCGGGCTCCGACGACGCGTAGGCGGTGTCGGTCCATTCGCCAAGTAGCTCAGGGGTGGTGAGGACTTGCCAGACGCGTTCGGGCGTCGCGGACGTCACCGCGGCCGGGCACACGTTTACGACCATCGGTGTGAGCTTATCGAGCGCGATAATCGCGGCGCCCGCGATGGCCGCGCCAAACAATCTCCCCGCCGAGGTCAGCAGCTTTGTCGGGCGCGAGCACCAGCTGGCCGAGCTGCGGCGCCTGCTGCACCGCTCGCGACTGGTCACCCTCACGGGACCCGGTGGCGCGGGCAAGACCCGGCTGGCACTGCGTCTCGCCGGCGACCTGATCGACCGCTACCGAGACGGCGTGTTCCTGGTCGAGCTTGCGACGCTGACTGACCCGCGGCTCCTCGAGCTCACCGTCGCCACAGCGTGCGGCGTCCGCGAGCAGCGCAAGCGTCCAATCACCGAGGTGCTGCTCAAGACCCTCGCCACCAGCCGCATGCTGCTCGTGCTGGACGGCTGCGAACACCTGGTCGAATCGTGTGCTGCGCTCGTGGGGCGCATCCAGCGCTCGTGCCCCAAGGTCACCGTGCTGGTGACTAGCCGGGAACCGCTCGGCCTTCCGGGCGAAGTCATCTGGCGCACGCCTTCGCTGACGATCCCGCGACCCCAGGATACGGGTCACCCGGAACTGTTGATGGAAAGCGAGGCGATCCGGCTCTTCGTCGAGCGAGCCCGGCTCAGCCGCCCGGATTTCGAGCTCCTGCCCGGCGGCACGGCGGCGCTGGCGCAGATCTGCACCCGGCTCGAAGGCATGCCGCTGGCGATCGAGCTCGCCGCCGGACTGGCCGGGGTGATGACCCTGCAGGAGATCCTGGAGCGGCTGCGCGACCGCTTCCGGCTGCTGACGGGCGGGAGCCGCAGCGCGCTGCCCCGGCACCAGACGCTGCGGCAGGCGGTGGACTGGAGCTACGGGTTGCTCAGCCAGACCGAGCAGGCGCTGTTCGCCCGGCTCTCCGTGTTCGCGCGAGGCTTCGATCTGCTCGCGGCCGAAGCGGTCGCCAGCGGCGACCCCATCGCCGTCGAGGAGGTGGTTCCGCTTCTCTCCCGACTCGTGAACAAGTCGCTCGTGGTCGCCGAATCGGGTCGCCCGAATGTGACCCGCTACAGGATGCTCGACACCATCCGGGAGTACGCGCTGGACAAGCTTCAGGAGAGCGGCGAGTCCCACTGGCGGCGAAAGCACGCTGACTACTTCCGCGAGTGGTGCGCGCGGGTGACCAGTCAGCTCACGTCCCGCGATCAGATGAGCTGGCTGCGGCGTCTCGACGAAGAGCAGGCGAACATCCGCCTAGCCCTGGAGTGGAGCTTGAGCGAGCAGCCGGACGACGCCCTTCGCCTGGCCGCGTCGGCGGGTTCGTACTGGTGGATGCGCCGCCATGTGGCCGAGGGACTGGAGTGGCTTGGCCGCGCGCTCGAGGTCGAAGCATCGAGCCCCGAGGTCCGGGCGATCGCCCTGCTGGCGCGCGCGCGGCTCAGCCGCCGGCACGGAGATTGGCCGGCGGCTCGCCGGGACGCTGATGAGTGCGCGTCGATGTGCCGGCAGCTTGGGCTGCAGGTCGAGCTGAGCCGCGCGCTGACGATGCTCGGCATCATCAGCAGCCACGCGGGAGACATCACTACGTCCAGAGGCTTTTTCATGGAGGCCATGGAGCTGGGTGTACAGCTCGGCGATCGCGACCGCATCGCGTCCAACCTGAACAACCTCTCCCAGATCGCTGTCGCCTTCGGAGACCTCGAGACGGCCCGGACCCGGGTGGAGGAGGCGCTCGGGATCGCCGAATCGCTGGGCGACCGGTGGCTCAAGGCCAACATCCTCGACACCGTCGGGCGCATTCATTACCGTCTGGGCAACCACGACATCTCTCGCCGCAGCTACGCGGAAGCCCTGGCCATATCGACGGAGTTCGAGGATCCGCTGAACATCGCTGACTGCCTCGACGGCTTGGCTCTCCATCTCATCGACGGCGGCGACCCGACTCGGGCGGTCGCCCTCATCTCGGCCGCGCAGGCACTGCGCGCCGCGACAGGCGCGGAACGCACGGCGGACTGGACGAGTGAGGTGGTCGAGGGGCTGGCCCGGGCCAGGGCGAAGATGGGCCGGTTGGCCGCCGACGCCGCCTGGGCAAAAGGCGCCGCGCTGAGCATGAAGGACGCGGTGCGCCTCGCGACCGGCGAAAAGGCGACGGCCCTTCACGATGGTGCCGGCCCGCTCACTACACGCGAAAAGCAGGTGGCGCTGCTCATCGCCGACGGGTTGACGAACGCCGAGATCGCGAGCAGGCTCCGCATGGCCGAGCGGACCGCTGACGCGCACGTCGAGCACATCCGCAACAAGCTCGGACTGCGCTCGCGCGCGCAGATCGCGGTCTGGACTCACGAACGTTTGCGCATAGGGGCGAAGTAGGTACCGGTTACGCGGCCGGTAGGTACTTCTGCCGATGCCAGCCGCAATCTCGACTTCTACCTTCCCTCACCGTCGACGTCTACGCGTCTGCAGGAGGAAGCGCCATGCCCTATTTAGTTCGGAGTCTCGGGACGATCCTGAGGGCAAAGCTGCTGAAGCTCGTTCTGGCCGGATCGATAGCTTTGCCAGTGACCGCCGCGCTGACGATCAGCCAGGCGGCGCCCGTTGCCGCGTCCGTTTGCTATTACGGTGCCTGGACGTACGACACCGTTTCGGAAACTCCCGTTGACGGAGCGCGCTTCACGGGCGAGGTCAAATACCAGATCGGGTACTCGTGTGCGGGCTATGCCGACAGCGTCTACATCGACTGGTTCTACGACTCAATGACGTTTACCGGCCAGGCGAGCACGACGCCGCACTGGACGACTGAAGGCTGGGTTTGCGATCCTTATATTCCAAGCACCGCGTACTGCGCGACGGCGTGGGGCCCCGATTTCACGTCGTACAAGTGCACCGGGAACTGCACCGTGTATCGGGTCGACTTCCCACGTCGCTGGTTCAACTACGACTCGGGAATGGCTTCCGTGAGTCATTGGGCGAACATCACCCTCAACGGCGGCGTGAACTACACCGCGATCCATCAGTTCTTGGTGCACCGCCTGTACCACAACTTCTGCTGCTGACGCTTGGCAGGATTGGGCGAGGGCCACTCCGCCCTCGCCCACACGGCATCCGCGATGAAAGACCCTAAGCACGAGCTACGTTGAGCGGCTGAGGCCCAATCCCAGCTACTTGGTCGAAGTTGCCTCTCCGATCGCCGCCTGCGCAGCGGCCAGCCTGGCGACCGGCACTCGGAAGGGGCTGCACGATACGTAGTTGAGGTTCAGCCGGTGGCAGAGGTGGATCGAGTCCGGGTCGCCGCCATGCTCGCCGCAGATCCCGACCTCGAGATTCGGCCGCGTCTTGCGTCCTTCCTTGACCGCCAGCGCCATCAGCCTGCCCACGCCGTTCACGTCGATGGTCTCGAACGGGTTTCGCTCCAGGATGCGTCGCTCGAGGTAGCGAACGATGAAATGGCGCTCGGCGTCGTCGCGCGAATAACCGAACGTCGTCTGGGTCAGGTCGTTCGTGCCGAAGGAGAAAAACTCGGCCTCAGAAGCGATTTCGCCGGCAGTGAGCGCCGCGCGAGGGAGCTCGATCATGGTGCCGAATCTGTACTCCACGGCCACGCCCTTCTCCTTGAAGACGGCGTCGACGACGGGCCGGAGCTGCTCGTGGATCTCTCGCAGCTCGGCCAGCGTGCCGACGAGCGGGATCATGATCTCGGGGCGTGCGTCGATCCCGCGCTTGCGGAGGTCGCAGGCGGCCTCCATGATCGCTCGCACCTGCATGCGCGCGATCTCGGGGTAGAGCATCAGCAGCCGTCCACCGCGCAGCCCGAGCATCGGGTTCGCCTCGTGAAGGTCCTCGACGCGGGCGAGCAACTTCTGGAGGCGCTTGAGCCGCGCCGGGTTCTTGCGGGTCGCCTTCAGAGTTGCCGTCTCGCTGATCAGCTCCTCTCGGTTGGGCAGGAACTCGTGGAGCGGCGGGTCGATGAGGCGGATGACCACCGGTAGGCCGGCCATCGTCTGAAAGATGCCGCGGAAGTCGCTGCGCTGGATCGGCAGCAGCTTGGCGAGCTGCTTCTCGCGATCCTTCGTCGTGCTGGCCATGATCATCGCCTGCACGAGCGGCAGCCGGTCGGGCTCCATGAACATGTGCTCGGTGCGGCACAGCCCGACACCCTGGGCCCCGTTTTGGAGCGCCTTCTTGGCGTCGCGTGGATAGTCGGCGTTCGCCCACACCTGGAGGCGCCGGAATTCGTCAGCCCAGCGCAGGATCCTGCTCGCAGCCGGATGCCGGTTGAGGGAGCGGGCTTCGATCGTCGGCACGTGCCCGATGTAGACGTCGCCGGTGGTGCCGTCGATCGTGATCTCCTCGCCTTCCTTGACGGTCCGGCCCGCGACGGAAAGCGTCCGCCTGGCCTCATCGACGGACACCTTGCTCGCGCCGACGATGCAGGGCCGGCCCATGCCCCGCGCGACCAGCGCGGCGTGGCTCGCGGTGCCGCCGGTCTGGGTGAGGATGCCCTTCGCCTGGACCATGCCATGCACATCGTTGGGATTGGTCTCGACCCGCACGAGGATCACCGATCTGCCCTGCTTGCCCCACTCCGCGGCGGTGTCTGCGTCAAACACGGCGGCGCCGCTCGCGGCGCCTGGCGAGGCAGGAACTCCTCGGGCGACGGGCTCGGCCTTGGCCGCGGGAGCGATCCGCGGGAAGAGGAGCTGCTCGAGCTGGCGAGGCTCCACGCGCGCGACCGCCTCCTGGCGATTGATCAAGCGCTCCGCCACCATGTCGACGGCGACGTTCACCGCGGCCTCACCGGTCCGTTTCGCGGCGCGAGTCTGCAGCATGTAGAGCTTGCCGCGCTCGACTGTGAACTCGAGGTCCTGCACGTCGCGGTAGTGCCTCTCCAGCCGCCGCGCGTAGCGCTCGAACTGCGCGTACACCTTCGGGAGCCGTCGCTTCAGCGCCTTGATCGGCTCGGTGTCGCGTACACCGGCCACGACGTCCTCGCCCTGCGCGTTGGCAAGGTAGTCGCCGTACAGCTGCTTCCGGCCGGTGATGGGGTCGCGTGTGAACGCGACGCCGGTGCCCGACGTCGGGCCCATATTGCCGAACACCATCATCTGCACGTTCACGGCCGTGCCGAGGTCGTCGGGGATTCGCTCCATACGCCTGTAGGTGACCGCGCGCGACGTGTTCCACGAAAGGAACACGGCCTCGATGGCCTCGCGAAGCTGCACGACCGGGTCCGCCGGGAACTCGTGGCCCGTCGCGTCCTTATATATGTCGAGGAACCGGCGCACAAGGCGGCGCAGGTCCGCCGGCTTGAGCTCGGGGTCGGTCTTGACGCCCGCACGCTTCTTCGCAGCGCTCAGCGCGGACTCGAACTTCTGGCCGTCGATGCCCTTTACGGTCTTGCCGAACATCTGGATGAAGCGGCGCCGCGCGTCGAGCGCGAACCGCTCGTCGTCGGCAAGCTCGGCCAGGCCCCGAGCGGTCTCGTCGTTGAGGCCGAGATTGAGGACTGTGTCCATCATCCCGGGCATCGAGAACTTGGCGCCCGAGCGCACGCTCACCAGAAGCGGGTTATGCGCGACGCCAAACTTCTTGCCCGACTGCGCCTCCATTTTTTTCAGCGCGGTCGTGACCTGCTCCCACATGCCCGGCGGGAAGTGGCCTTTCGAGGCGTAGTACGCGCGGCACGCCTCGGTCGTGATGGTGAAGCCGGGCGGGACGGGCATGCCCGCCCGCGTCATCTCAGCCGCGCCGGCGCCCTTTCCGCCGAGCAGGTCGCGCATCTCCGCCGAACCCTCTCGGAACAGGTAGACCCACTTCCGCGCGGCCGGCATTGGCACATAGTGTGCCACCCCATCGAAACGATCTAGGCGACGGCCTCCACCGGTTCGAGCCGCTGCTCTTCGACGCCGAGGTCGCTCAGACCCGCACGCTCGTGCAGCCACCGCAACGGGCGGGGCGCCCACCAGTTGTAGTCGCCGAGCAAGCGCATCACCGCCGGCACCACCAGCGCGCGCACCAGCGTCGCGTCGATCGCGACAGCGATCGCGAGCCCGATGCCGATGGCCTTGATGATCACGACCTCGGCCAGGCCAAAGGCCAGGAAGACGGTGACCATGATCGCCGCCGCTCCCGTGATGAGCCGGCCGCTGCGCTCGAGGCCTGACGCCACCGCGGCCGTGTTGTCGCCCGTGCGCACGTACTCCTCGTGGATCCGGCTGACAAGCAGGACCTCGTAGTCCATCGAAAGGCCGAACACGATGCTGAAGAGGATCACGGGGATGCTTGGGTCGATCGACTGCGGCGTGAAGTTGAGCAGGTTGGAAAGGTGGCCCTGCTGGAAGATCCACACCAGCGCGCCGAACGAGGCGCCGATGGACAGGAAGTTCAGGATGACCGCCTTCAGCGGAAGCACGACCGAGCCGGTCAGCAGGAACAGCACGATGTAGGTGACCAGCACGACGAACCCGACGGCGATCGGCGTGCGGTCGGTGATGAACTTGATGACGTCGAGGTCCACGGCCGTCTGGCCGCCGACCAGCACCTGGCCTCCGTCGCCGACGCCCGTGTCGGCGCGGATGGCGTTGACGATCGCGCGCGAAGCATCAGACGTCTGCGGCGAATTGGTCGTGGCCTGTATGAGCACGATGTTCTTGCCGACCGTCGCCGCCATCAGCTGTTGTACTTGCGGCGGTAGCAGGCTCGGATCGCCCGTGTACATGCGCTCGTAGTCGTAGAGGCCGAGGTTCGGGGCCAGGTCGTAAATGGAGGTCGTGTGCAGCACGCCCGGGATGTTGGCCACTCGCCGCTCGAACGCGTACTGGTCGGCGATCCGCTGGCTGGTGAGCGGCGCACCGTCCGGGTAGCTCACCACGATGTAGAACCTCGTCTGGTCCTGGCCGGGGAAGTCAGCAAGGTAGCGGTCCCAGCCCTGGCGCGCCTCGATGCGTGTCGGCAGCATCTGCACGTCGCCGTTGGCGAGCCGCAGGCTGACGAACGGCGAGCCCGCGACGAGCAGGAACCCGACGGTCGGGACCAGAACGAGCACCGGTCGCTTCATCACCCAGTTCGCGAGCCGATGCCACATCCCGCGTCCTTGCGGAGCTGCCTGCAGCCACGACGGCAGGCGCAGCCGGTTGACGGCCGGGCCGATGATCGAGAGCAGCGCGGGAAGGAACGTCAGGCCGTAGATCACCGCGAACGCGACGACGATCGCGCCCGCCGCGCCCATCGAAGCCAGGAACGTGCCCTGGAAGAAAAGCATCGCGGAGAGACCGACGGCCACGGTCAGGCCGGAGAAGGTGATGGCGCGGCCCGCGGTGGCGATGGTGGTGGCGATCGCATCTTCTCGGCTCGCGCCCGCGGCCATCTCGTCGCGGAAACGGTTGACGATGAAAAGCGAGTAGTCGATCGACACGCCGAGTCCGATGAGCGTGACGATGTTCAGCGCGTACTGCGAGACGTCGGTGAAGCGATTGAGGAAGAACGTGCCGGCCAGGCCACCGACGATCGTCAGGATGCCGACACCGAGCGGAAGGCCCGCGGCCACGATGGACGCGAAGATGACGACGAGCAGGATCAGCGTCACCGGCAGCGTCACGGTCTCCGCACGCTGAAGGTCGCTTTCGAGCGTGGTGTTGAACGCCTGGTTGATCGGCACAAAGCCTGTGCCGGTGACAGTCAGGGTCGACGACTTGACGTCACCGCGCAGCGCGTCGTAGTCGTGCCACGCCTGCGTCCCGCTGGACTTCAGCTCGACGCTGACCAGGGCTTCGTGTCCGTCCTTGGAGATGTACGCCTGCGCCGTCCGCGGGTCGGTCGTGGTGTAAGGGTCGATCAGCTTGTTGATGCGCGGGTCGCCCTGGATGGGCGCCAGCGCGTCCGCCACCGCGGACTTGAAGGCAGGATCGCTCGCCATCAGGCTGTCGCTGCGGAACAAGAGCAGGAATGTCGACGTCTGCTTGCTGCCGCTAGGCAGCTCGCTCGACGTCAGGCTGGCCGCGCGAGCCGACTCGAGGTTGCTGGTGAGCGGGCCGCCGCTCGTGAGCGTGCCGCCCATGAGCAGCCCGGCGACTGACAGAGCGAGCAGAACGCCGGACCCGACCAGCATCGCCCATCGGTACCTGAATACGAGACGGCCCCAACCCGCGAACATTTCGTTCCTTCTCCTCGTTGCGAGCGCTAGGCGCTCTGATTGGTCGGATAGACCGCCGACAGCGACATCGCGGCGAGCGCGTCGATGGCCTCGTCCGCGTTGAATTCGGGCTCGACCAGGCTCTGGATGATGATTCCGAGCACCGCGCCCCACACCGCGCCGGCGATGCCGCGCGCAGGCGTCGGATCCATCTCCCGCTCGGCGAAGACCTGGCGCGCGATGTCCTCCACGTGACCGCGCTGCTCGTGGATGAAGTCGCGCATGCCGGCGCCTACCTCCGGGTCGTGCAGAGCGATACCGATCAGCTGGACGTAAAGCGCGTTGGATCCGCGGTCGTCGCGGATCTTCTGCTTGGTGTCCTCGAAGGCGGCCAACGCGCCCGCCTCGCCCTGCACGTCGATCTCGAGCTTCTGGCAGACGAACTGGAGCACCTCCATGACGAGGCGCTGCTTCGACTTGAAGTAGTAGTGGACCAGGCCCTGCGCCACGCCAGCCTGCTCCGCGATCTGCTTGATCGAGGTGTTCTCGTAACCCTCGCGGCTCAGGACGTCGAATGCCGCCTGAAGGATCCTTTCCCGGGTGTCGGTGGACATGTTTTGGGCTCCGTCTTGCTCCTTGGGTTGATGCTTGGTTGAACGCTCAACCAACATTGGTTGGTCATTCAATCACAGGCGCTTGGGCGATGTCAAGCGGCCCTGCCGGATTTCTTTCGATAGGGCTCTAAGCTGAAGCCAGAGGCTTCGGGGGACGCGTTATGCCTGACATGGGCACGGTGGTGGCGATCACCTTCTGGTTCGTGCTGATCGCCGTGGGGCTGAACTTCGTGGCCCTCTGCTTCGGCCTGCTTGCGGTGGTCACCGGCCGCTCGTACGCGCCGCCCGGCTGGCATCGCCTGCGCCGCCACATCCCGGCGTCCCGGAACGACCAGCGACTGACCGGCATGAGCCTCAGCCTGCTTGCAGTCGGCCAGCTTCTGATGATGGTCACCCTGATGGTGGTCATCACGCTCGCGACCGCCCAGGCGACGGGCGGGCGCGCGCCCATCGTGGGCCTCTACCTCGTGACACTGGTCTGCTTCGCCGCAGCGGTCGCGTGCACGTTTGCCTCGCTGTTCATCGGCCAGCGCGTGCGCTACGCGAACGTGGTGGGCGACGAGGAAGAGGACGAATCCGACGAGCTCGTGGGGACCCCACTCGACTGATCTCGCGGTAACCCGCGGTGGTATCGAGGCCTGAGGCTGTCTGGGCCCCTTACAACGTTCAGCGAGGAGGCTTCGGGGATGAGGCGAATCACGACAATCCTGGTCGGGCTTTTCGGGGCGGCTAGCTTGCTGATCGGAGGCGCTGCCATCGTTTCGGCGCACTCCTCGCATGCGCTGCTCGAGTTTGACTCCATGACGCCTGTGACCGGCGGAGCCGTGGGCACGGTGAACGACCGCGGCATCATCGGTGGCGGCAAGCCGTGGGTGATCACGGCGGGGAGTGGCGAGGTCGACCGCAACGGATCTGTGCATGTCAGCGTGAGTGGACTCGTCATCCCGATAAAGCCGTTCTTTGGCACCAATCCCGTGAATATGTTTGGCGCGACTGTGAGCTGCTTGACTCCGCACGGCATCGTCAACCTGAGCACGGGCACGGCGCCCGCGACCAGCACCGGCGACGCCACCATCGACGGCGTGGTCACGCTTCCGAACCCGTGCAAGGACCCGATCCTGTTCGTCACGAGCCCAGGCGGCGCCTGGTTCGCGATGTCGAACCGCGAGGACGAGGAAGAAGGCGACTAAACCGCCGCCGATTACGCTTACCGGGTGAGCGCACCTCCTGTGCGCGCTGAGGTTGTCGGCAGCCTGCTGCGTCCTTCGGCGCTGGTCGAGCTGCGCAAGCGCCTTGAAGCCGGCGAGCTGAGCGCGTCCGACTTCAAGCGCGAGGAAGACCGCCACGTCGAGGCGGCGATCCGGATGCAGGAGGACTCCGGCATCGACGTGGTCACGGACGGCGAGCAGCGCCGCTACGCGTTCTTCGGCCACCTGGTCGAGTCGTTCGACGGCTTCGACAAGGAGGGCGGCTGGGCCATCCCGTTCCGCGACGAGAAAGGCGAGGAGCTGATCTTCAAGCGCCCGGTGGTCGTGGGCAAGCTGCGCTGGCGCCACAGTATGTGCGCGGAGGACTGGACGTTCCTGCGGGCGAAGGCGCGGAGACCCGGCAAGGTGACGATGATCAGCGCCCAGCAGGCGGCCGCGTACTACGACCCCGAGAAGTCACGTGACGCATACCCGACACGCGACGCGTATCTGGCCGACATCGTGGACGTGTCGCGACGGGAGATCGACGAGCTCGTGCGGCTTGGGTGCACTTACGTGCAGATCGACGCCCCGCAGTACGCGGCACTGCTCGACCCGAAGATCCGCGCAGGCTATCGCGAGCGGGGCAGCGACCCTGAGCAGCTCATCGACCGCTGCATCGAGCTGGACAACGCGATCATCGAGAATCATCCCGGCGTCACGTTCGCGATCCACATCTGCCGGGGCAACAACCAGAGCAAGTTCTACGCGGAAGGCGACTACGAGCCCATCTCGCGCATCTTCGAGAAGACGCTGTTCAACCGGTTCCTGCTCGAATATGACGACCAGCGCTCGGGCGGCTTCGAGCCGCTGCGCCACCTGCCGGAGGATCGC
>Ga0070697_100003161_pt1 | contig 12654 bp, 21 predicted proteins | sample KBSK1501metaG_FD_65475 | JGI IMG/M metagenome (GOLD analysis project Ga0070697, IMG submission 65475) | Corn, switchgrass and miscanthus rhizosphere microbial communities from Kellogg Biological Station, Michigan, USA - KBS K1-50-1 metaG | ecosystem: Host-associated > Plants > Roots >... | reverse complement strand
GCGGCTGGATCGAGATGCGATGAAGAAGATCAAGATCACCCTCGAAGCCGATGACTGGCCGGAGCCGGTGGTCTTCGAGCGCGAAGTGCTCGATTGGAGGTGGGATCACAACAACCAAATCCGAGAGATCGTGCAGGATTCGGGGCACAGCAAGGAGTACGAGATCATCGGTGGATCGATCCGCATTGAATGGCGTCTGCCCGCATGACCGACAAGAAGCCGACGAAGAAGGCCCTCCTCGAAGCCTTCCGGGCAGAGATGGGCAAGTGCTCCTCCCTGCTCGATGAAGACCGGGCGTGCCCGCACTGGGGGGTCGAGAAGGTGGACGGCAGGGCGTATTGCGGGCAGCACGTCGGCTCGGTCTACCGGGCCGCGGACGAGGCTCGCCGCGATGCCGCCCGGAAGTCCGCCAGCCTCGCCCTGATCGATCGAGCGCTGGCATGGCACGCAGCCCATCCATCCGTTCACGAGCCGATGCCCCGATGACGCCGGGCATGTGGCCGACGATCATGGAGTTCAGCAACGCCCAGATACGGGGCACCCATCCATATGCCTTTCGATCAGGGGAGTGGGCCGAACTCGTGGCGATCGTCTGGTTCAACAACCGGCTGTGCTACGAGGTCGCGTTTCCGAACGTAGGCAGCGGTTCGCACCCGTTGGCGACCGTGGATGTGTGGTCCGTGATCAATAGTGGCTACGACTATGAAGTCAGACCAAAGGAGTACATATGAGTGACGTAACCCCGATCCGCCGTCGCGGGCGGCCACCCGGCAGCAAGAATCATCCCAAGCCCGAGCGAGTTTCGCTCGCTGATATCCCCATAGAGCCAGAGCCGGGCTGGCGCTCCGATCCGATGCCGCTGGACTTTGCCGCCGAGCTACAGAGAACCTACCTGCCCGTCCACATCCAGTACAAGCCAGCGATGGGCGGATCGGCAATCGAGCAGGAAGCCGATGTCGAGTGGCCCGCGAACTGGCCTCTCCCTCTGATCGGGCAGAACGTCAACGTCGGAGATTTCGGCGGCACGCTGGTCGGCGTGACCTTTGATCTGGCCAAGCAGCGTCTCGCCTTCCGGCTCCAGTAATGGGGAAGCAACGATTCTGCGACCGCTGTGGCCTGATGAAGCCGGGCATCGAGACGTACGGCCTGCACCGCCAGATCGGCACGCCAAGCGGCGACGGAACGTTGCACTGGTCTACGCAGGGCGCGGGCAGCATCGAACTCTGTACTCCGTGCTGGGAGGAGATTGGCAAGCCGAAGATGCGGCCCCACAAGCGGGATGCTTTTGCGTGGCGAGGAAAGACATGCGCGTCGCGCTGATCGAGATCGCCCCGTCAGTCATCATCGGCTTGCTTAGCGGCCACGACATGTGCGAGATGACCTCGACCATGCCCGCCGACGCCGAGATCGTGAACGCCATCTGGGAGCCCCACACGAGACGGCTCTTTTTGTCGGTCACGTCGAGCGATTTTGCGGATATCCCCGAGGGCGCGGCGATCCCCGATTTCACCCCGATCTACACGACTCGGCGGCTCTCGATGGGCGATCACGTCCGGGCCGTCATCCGGCGGGAGACGTAACATGCTTGACACGGCAACGATTAGCCCTAAGATGCGGGGAATACGAGTCCCGCGAGTTGCGCGGCGATGATTTGATGGGTGGGGGAACTATTCCCTTGAAACGGCTGATCCAGCCCGTTCTCTATTTCCTCGTGCGCCGCGGCTACTACCCGATGGGCGACTGGTACTACCGCCTGCTGCGTCGGGTCATGGTCATCCCGATGATCGGTGGCGATGGCGAGTGGTGGAACCTCGGCCCCAACCTGACGCCACATGATGTGGCGAACTTCTCCAGATACCTCGCCAAACGCTCAGAAATGGGGAAATAACGGTGCAAAACCGCCCGAAAGGGCCTTGGACGTGCGAATGCGGCATTTGTCTCGGCTTTGCCCGCATTGGTGGCAGGTGGGCGACTGCCGGATGGCGCCGGACATTTGAACAGCGATTCTGGGGATTCGTCCATCGTCCTGATCCCGATTCTTGCTGGGAATGGCTTGGCTCAACCGACCAAAAGGGCTATGGCCAGATCGGCCTTGGCGGCCGGGGAAAGGGGATGGAGAAATCCAACCGCACGGCATGGAGGCTGACAAACGGACCTATCCCGCCCGGCATGAATGTGCTTCATCATTGCGATAATCCTTCTTGCTGTAATCCGTCCCACCTATTTCTCGGAACGCTAGCCGACAATAACGCCGACATGAAAGCCAAACTTCGGCTAGAACATGGTGCGACCCATCATGCAGTTCGATTCGACTACTCCGTCGTTGAGCAGGCTAGGCAAATGTGGAGCATGGGGAAGTCCCGCCAAGCCATTGCGGGCGAATTGGGCGTTCCCTATACCAGTGTCCGCGGCTGGACAGATTCGACTAAACGGAGTCGTACTTATGGCTCATAGGCCGCGTGGTCCCGTGAAATGTTCGTGCGGAATCGCCACTACGAATCCGTACCTGATTCGTGGGGAATTGCGATGTGCCGTTTGCGCCGAGGAATTGGACCCACGGATGGTCGATCGCCGGGTCAAGCGCGACTACCGCGCGGCCCAGATCGAGCGGTACAACCCCGCCCACTTCGATTCGAGGGACTAGATGAAGAAGTTGCTATGGCCGAGCACCGCGACAAACACCTCAACGTTTGAGGAAGCCTTCAAGCTTTATACCTCGACCACGGGGTCTCTGGCTACCGCGACCAAGACCTTCACGACGGGAACGACAAGCTTTTGGCCGACGACAACCGCGGTTGGCAGTGGCGGCCCGATCTACACGGCCACAATGACGAGTGGGCCGATCTTCCCCTACTGGGGTCTGATCCGATCGTCCAAGGCGATGCGAGCCATGCGCGAGGCGATCATCGACTGCTCGGTCCTGTCCCTGTCGCGGCGGCATTGACAGCGGGCCTATGATCTTTGGCGGCGGGCTGACGGGTTCGCTGCTTCTAACGGGTTAGCGGGCCGGGACGGTACTCCCGGCCCAAACCCGTCTTCCTGTACCGAGGACCGTCACATGGAGTATTCGACCGCCGCTTACGCGCGCTTCTACGCGAAGTGCGGCTGGCGCTCGTTTCCTGTTTGGGCCAAAGAAAAACGCCCTATGTATGCCGGATGGAACCGAGATGCCACTACGGACCCCGACCAGATCGAGCGGTACTTCCGCAGCAGCCCCAACATCGGGGTGGTCTGCGGGGAAGCCTTCGATGCGTGGGACATCGAGGTCGAGCACGTCGAGCGGTTCGCGGCGTGGATGGAATTCAATCAGTACGTCCTGCCGGAGTGTCCGGTCGCGACCACGGGGCGGGGCGGCCTCCACATCCTGACCGCGCCGACCGGCACCGACCACACCCGAAAGCTCTACCTCGCCGGGGACCACATCGGCGAGTTGAAGTCGCGGGGCGGGTTCATCCTCGTTGCGCCGTCAACGACCGAGCGCCAGTACCAATGGCTGTGGAGATCGTGGCAGTTCGCGGTCCAGCCCGCGCCGGATTGGCTCCTCGGTCTCCTAGAACGGCCCGCCACGGTCACGAGGCACCTGAAGACACGTCTGGCGTCACCCGACGACGTGGTGGCCGTCCTAGGCCGTCTGGCGGGCTCGGTCCAGTACGCGGGCGAGGGCAGCCGCAACAACTACCTGTACTGGGCGATGCGCCGAGCGATCGAGGAGGGCGTGCCCGAAAAGCACGCCAAGCGCGTCCTCGAAGTCGCCGCCGTCGAATCGGGGCTGCCCCGCCACGAAGCCATGCAGACGATCGAGTCGGCGCTGGAAGCCGAGAGTGTGGCGGTGTGACCACCCTTCAGGATGAACTTCAGACCACCAAGACCCAGCTCGCCGCGGAGATGGCGAACGGGCAATGGACCCCAGCCCCCGGCGATCCCCTGTTCGAGTGCGAGTTCGTCAAGACCGGCTTTCGATCATGGGGGCTGGAGGCACCGGACAAGTCGTGGCGGCTGTCGCTGTCGCGGCTGGACTTCGGCGACAGCAATCCATCGGCGTTACTATCGGTCTTCGCGCCGAACCACGCCAATGCCTTCGGCGATCTCAACTGGTTCGTCTTTTCTCATGCCGTGGGGATCAACGGTGGGACGAACTACAACCAGTGCGTCGCCCGCCTGAACGAAACGCTCGGCGGGGCGAAGCTCGACTGGGCGCGCCGGATCGTCTACCTCGTGGAGCGAGCCCGTGGCGCCAATGCCGGATCGAACAATGGGACCTTCTCGATCATGAAACGCCCGGTGGTCGAGGCCCCCGCGCCGTACGTCTTCGAGGAGCGGATGCGGGAAGGCCGAACGATCTCGATCTTTGGCCCCGGCTCCGCGGGCAAGACCACACTGGTCGATGGCCTGATCGCCTCGGCCTGCTCCGGCCACGAGGTCATCCCCGGTTGGGTTCCGAGCAGGCAGTACCGGACCCTGATCCTCGATTGGGATGAAGGCATGGAGGAGGAGACGATCCGGCTCGCGGCGATCTGCGAGGCCAACCAGATCGACCTCACCGCCGGGTATCACTACAAGCGCCAGACACGGCCCCTCCATGACGTGGCCGACGAGATCGGCGCCTACATCGTCGCCAACCAGATCGAGATCGTGATCGTGTCGCCGATGGGCCGGGCCAGCCGGAACTTCGGCGAGAACATCACGGCGCCGGTCGATGAGGTCCACGAAATCCTGCGGTCGTTCGGGACGACAAACATCCTGATCGATCATGTGACCGGGGATAACATCAAGGGCGGCGCCAATCGGGAGTTCGGCTCGGTCCGCAAGCGCGACAACGTGCGCGGCAGCTACGCCGTGGATGTCCAGTCCGAGGAGCCCGGCACGCGGGTCCTCGTCATGCGAAACACCAAGTCCGACGCCCTGACGCCTCGTCAGCCAGATCAGGCGATCAGGATCGAGTTCGACCCGCCGTGGCCGAACGACGACGGGACGTACAACACGATCTCGTTCCATGCCGATCAGGTGGTGGAGCGGGGATTTGGTAGCCCCGATAGCAGTGCTACTCCGATGCGAGAGGTGCTGCGGGCTCTCCTTTTGGCCGACCACCTGACGATCGAAGAACTGGCCGAACGGTCGGGTTCGAGGGTCCCTTCGGTCAAAGCCTGCCTGTATCGGTATCGCGGGCAATGGTTTGAGCGTCTTCCTTCGAGCAAATGGGAGGTGCTACCGATCAGTAGCACTGCTACTGGTAGTGCTACCAACACCTCCTGATGGAATACGTAGCGCGCCCCAGTAGCGCTACTACTTCCTTTAGGTGCTACTGCTACTGCTACTGGAGGGAATCCAATGGACCAGAACGCCAAGCCAAAGGCCATCGAGACTCCCCGCTCCCCTGATCGAACAGAATGGAAGCAGACCCTTTTGGTCGATCGGAACGGCAAGCCGATACTGGTCCGCGAGCCGACTCCGGTAGGATTCCGGCCACGATGACCAGAGCCCGCAAAATCGATCCCGCTGTGCTCGAACGAGAATACGTCTACGACCCGAACCCGAAGCCGATCAGCATCTCCGATCTCGCTGCTCGATACGGGCTGGCCCGGAGCGGCGTCGCCGACAAGGCGATCGTCGGCAAGTGGTTCGAGAAGCGCACCGAGTTCCGCACAACGGTCGGCATGAAGGTCACGGAAGCCCTCGCCGACGACTGGGCGATCTACGCCACCGCCCAGCGCTCGAAGATGGTCGAGGCGATGGTGAAGACCCTCGATGCTTATATCGAGCGGCTGGATGCAGGCGAGATCAAGCCGAGCGTTCGAGATGCCGTCTCGGTGGCCGCGGCCCTGCGAGTCCTGATCGGCGACATGACGGCCAATGCGCCAGCCGAGCGAGACCTGCTCGACCCGACCTCGGTCGATCTGGACCCGGCGACCCTGCAAGACTTCATCGATCGAGCCCGGTCCCAGTTGCGGGCGCTGCCCAGCGGAGAGGAGGAAGCTACCGATGCTGACTTCTCCGACGACGGACGAACCCCTGAAGCTGCCGAACCTCTCGTCGGACATGCTGCGGAACCTCGTCCGACAGGCACAGAGGGAACTCGCCAAAACTGATGTTTTCGCGTTCGGCGAGTACGTCTTCGGCTTCGAGCCTGCCGAGCACCATCGGGAGATGGTCGATTTCGCCCAATTCCTGCTCGATCATCACCAGTCGGGCGTCATCCTCGCCCCGCGGGGGTCGAGCAAGACGACGTGGGTGAACACGATCTGGCTGGCGTTTCTCGTGGCGACCCGGCCCGACCTGCGGATCGGCCTATTCAGCAACACCGACAAGAAGGCGTGGGCCATGTCGGGGGCCATCCGCTGGCTCCTGTCGGAGTCCGAGGCGTTCAAGGAGGTCTTCGGCGACCTGCGGTCTCCGGCGAAGTGGACCGACGCCGAGTGGTTCAGCCGCCACAGCCCGCACGTCAAGAGCAAGGACCGGACGATGGTCGCGGCGGGCGTCAACCCGACCGCGGTCAGTAAGCGCTTCGACCTGATCGTCGCCGACGACATTCTCGATGAGGAGAACACCGGCAACATCGATCGCCGGGAAAAGGTCGAGACGTGGTTCTGGAAGACCCTGAAGCCGACCCTCACCCCGAAGGGCTCGATCATTTGCGTCGGCACGAGATGGGTCGAGGGCGACCTGTACGAGAAGTTGATCGAGACGAACCGCTGGCCGAACATCGTCAAGTCGGCGATCCTCACCAACGAGGACGGCAAGGAATCCTCGTACTGGCCCGCGTGGTGGCCGCTGGAACGGCTCTACGAGGAGCGGGAGAACGTCGGCTCCGACAACTTTGCCTGCATGTACCTCAACGACATCTCGGGTCTTCGTGAGGGCGTGATCTTTCGCCGGGAGTGGTGGCGGGAGACCTACTTCGACGCTCTGCCCACGGATCGCAAATACGTCTTCACGATGGGCGTGGACCTTGCCACCAGCACCAAGGAGCGGGCCGACTTCACCGCCCGCGTGGTCGTGGCCGAGGATGACCAGCACGAGCACTGGATTCTGTCGGCGTTCCAGATCAAGACCGAATCGGGCCATCGCCAGTTCGTGAAGGACGGCTACGCGGCCTACCCCCAGATCAGCAAGATCATCATCGAGACCAACCAGCACCAGTCCACCCTGGTCCAAGACCTGCTCGCCGAGACGAACATGCCGGTGGTCGGCAAGAACACCGACACCGACAAGACCCGCCGTGCCCGAGCGGTCGCGGCGAGGTTCGAGTCGCACCGGGTCCATCTCCACTCGTCGCTCCGGGGCGGCGATCTGGAGCGCCAGATGACGAACTTCCCGAAGGGCCATGAAGACCTCATCGATGCCCTCGGGCTGGCGATGGACCTCGGCGGGGCGGCCGGTGGGATCGCGATGGTCGAGGGTGCTGTCTATCCGGTCGCGAACGATCAACTGACCGAGGGCGGCGAGGTTCGTTTCTCCACCGGCCCGCAGTTCCTCCCGGCGTACCTCGTCTCCCTGCTCGAAGGGATCAAGACCGAGCGCCTGACTCGCGAGCAGGCAATCGAGGAGGCCAATCGCCGAATGTCTGCTCGCTATCTCCAGAACGCGATTGGCTTCCTCAACCGAGGCCCCCAGTGATCGAGACCTACGGCCCGCGGGCCATCGTCCCGATGCCTGAGCCCGAGCCGGACCGGAATTGGCTCCAGCGCATGGTCCAGAAGGCGCTCTCGCCCAAGGCCAGCCCCGCCAAGTACCCGCAAGTCATGTACGGGACCGGCGGCGGCATGGGCATGGTCTACGGCAACAGCGTCCTGATGCGTCCGCCGGGGCTCAACTCGTACCGCCAGTACGCCCAGACGCCGTGGGTCTTCGCTGCCCTGAACATCCGCAAGGATCAGGTTGCCAGCGCCGAGTGGGACATCGTGCCCTTCGATAACACCCAGAAGGTCGCCGCCCGCCAGCGCAAGCGCCTGCTCGAACTGTTCGACCAGCCATCGCCCTCGTTCGACTCGTTCCAGACGTTCGCCAAGGTCGTCCTGAATGAACTCCTGATCTGCGACGGGGCGCCGATCGAGAAGGTCCGCACCCCGCAGGGCGATATCGGCGAACTCTGGCCGGTCGTGTCTGATTTCATCCAGATCGACGGTCGCTGGGACGGCGATCCCGACAAGGTGCGCTACTTCTTCGTCCCCGATGGCACGATCCGGGCGACCTACAAGAACAGCGATATGGTCTACCTGATGGCGAACCCGCGGGCAGGCAGCCCGTACGGGATCAGCCCGATCGGCGTTCTCGCGACGATCATCGAGAGCGAGCTACAGGGCATCGAGTACAACCGCCGTCAGGTCATGGGCGCGGCCCCGGATGGCGTGCTGAACATCGGTGAGTCGGCTTCTGGCGATGACGTGCAAACGTTCGAGAGCAAGATGCGCTCGAAGGTCAACGGTCAGGGCGCGATGGCCGTGATCGGCGGCTTCAAGTCGCCGACATGGATGCCGTTCCGCTCGTCCAACCGGGAGATGCAGTTTCGCGAGTGGCAGGACTACCTGATCCGGGCCATCGCCACCGTGCTCGGATTGAGCCCGATGGACCTTGCGATCACGTTCGACGTGAACCGCAGCACGGCCGAGGCGCAGGGCACGAACACCGCGGATCGGGGTCTTCGGCCGCTGATGGCCCTGTTCCAGTCGTTCATGACCCGCGAGATCGTCTGGGACGAGGCGTTCGGTGGCCGGGCCAATAACCTCCAGTTCGTCTTCAAGTCGCTCAACCTCGATGAAACCGAGCAGAAGGCGAACATCAACAAGATCGCCATGCCGGGCATCGGCTGGAAGTCGGTCAATGAAGCTCGTCAGACGGACGGCCGCCCACCGAATGGCGACCCGGCCGACGAGGAAAACATCTTCAACCACATCCTGATCGGAACCCCGACCGGCATCATGGACCTCAACACGGGCACGATCGTCGGGGCGCAGCAGATGATGGATATCCAGACCAAGAGCAAGATCGATCTGGCACAGGCGGTCGCCGATGCCAATCCGAAGCCAGAACCCAAGCCAGCGGCCAGCCAGCCGCAGTAGCATTCGAGGGAGCCTCTGATGGTCTACGAGAGATTCGTCAAGCAGCTCGACGGCTGCACGTACGTCTCCGGTGGTCGGAACTGCACCTGTGCTTGCGAGGCGATGTGGCTCTACCGTGCTTCGCAGGGATCGATTGTCATCTCGGCCTGCGATGTCCGTCGCCAGACCGGCGATACGGTCGGCGGCACGAACCTCGACCAGATGGTGGTGGTTTCGGCCAAGCACGGGATCACGAGTGGCGTGCTCTATCGGCCCACCCTGTTCTCGACGGTCCGAACCCTGATTCTGTCCGGCCGGTACGGTGCCATCGTGCAGGTCGGCTACAGTCAGATCGCCGGGACGGCGTGGGATTGCTTCGACGGCCAGTTCCGCGGCGGCCATGCGCTGTACGTCAGCCGGGGGACGGACCTCTACGCCCACGAGGGCGATCCGGGCGCCGATGGGCGGCGGTCTTCGATCCCGCTCGGCTACCAGAACATGCCGTGGGCCGTGCTCGAACGGGCCGCCAGCGCACTTCCGCTCGGAAACGGCCTGACGCTCGGTCAGGAATACGGCTCGGGCCACGTCTACGCCTATGTCACCCCGGCTGACCCGATCATCCCGACGCAGCGCTACAAGGTCGTGATTAGCGGCAAGACGTACCTGTACGATCATCCGAACGGCAATCGTGTCGGAGCCGTCTCCGCGGCGACCTACATCTGCACGAAGTCCAAAGTCAGCGGATTGTGGTGGTATCAGATCAAGGGCACGTTGACCGGCAAGCCGACAGCCAATGCCGGGCGCTACTTCAAGCCCACCCGCTATACGAAGGTGACGCTGCTATGACGCAAGACGAAGCCCCGTACGTGGACGACTCACCCGACGAGCCGCCCGCGCCCGATGTCCCGCAGGCACCCGAGACTCCCAAGGACGACGAGGTGCCGGAGTAGCCATGGCCGCCAGCGTCAGCCTCCGTGTCAGCACCGGAACGAACGCTGGCACTGAATCGTCGGCGCAGACCGGCATCACGCTGATCAGCGCCGACGCCCTCTCGGGCGGTTCGGTGAGCCCCGGAACCAACTCGTACGAACGATGGGTACGTCTCGCGGTGGATAACCCCGGCGACCTGATCCTCACGACATTCTCGTTCCGCGGCTCACCGAACCTGCCCGATGGGGTCGAGATCAAGTACGGCGTGACCGATACGCCGAGCACCCCTGTCAACACCGTATCCAACATTGCTACACATACCCTTGGCACCGAGCGCGTGATCTTCGATGCCAACTCCTACTCCGAGGCCGGAGACCGGACCCGCTATCTGGTCTTTCAGGAGCAGGTGGCCCTGACCGCGCCATCGGGCGCGATCACGCAGAATCTTCTTGCCTTCTCGTGGAGCGAGGCGTAGGATCACGGCTGGCTGGCGGCTCTTTGTTCCTTTCCAGCCGCCAGCCGAATTCACCTAGAGGGAGTGGTGGATGCGCATTCTGATCTTGATCCTTGCCGTCATGCTTCTCGTCCAGAACTGCGGCTGGATCGTCGGATGAGCCTGCTGCTTGCCGCTGCGATGGTGATGGCAGCGCTCAACGTCGCCCGGATCGTGCTGACCGGCGAAGCCGATATGTTCGGCCTCGCGCTCAACCTCGTCGTCCTGATCGCTGCGCCAGTCATGGCGTTTGCGACGCGAGATTCCCGATGAGAGTTCTAATAACTGGAGGGGCTGGGTTCATCGGGTCCAATCTCGCTGATGCCCTGATTGAGCGGGATCACGAGGTCTGGGGCGTTGATGATCTCTCGACTGGGCGCAGAGCAAACTTTCCCACCGAAGGTGCGGCTTTCATTGAGGGCGATATCCGCGATCCTGATGCCATCGTCGGGATGTTCGACCTTAGCGGCGGGCTCGATGTCATCTACCACTGTGCGGCGAGCTACAAGGATCGCGCCGACTGGGAGCGAGATGCCTCGACCAACGTGCTCGGAACGATCAACGTCGTTCGCGAGGCCCAGCGAACTGGGGCCAAGATCGTCTATTTCCAGACGAGCCTCTGCTACGGGCTGAAGCCAGAGAGTCCAGTTAGGCTCGAAGCGCCGCTGGCTCCGGTCGGGTCGTACGCTGTGAGCAAGACTGCGGGCGAGCGGTACATCGCAGACTCGGGCGTGGAGTTCGTCTCGCTCCGGCTTGCCAACATCTACGGGCCACGCAACCTGTCCGGTCCGATCCCCGCGTTCTACCAGCGATTGAGCAAGGGCGAGCCCTGCACGGTGGTCGATAGCCGCAGGGACTTCGTGTTCGTGGACGATCTCGTGGAAGTCGCGGTGAAAGCGGCGACGCAGGGCCGTGGCACCTACCACGTCTCGTCGGGCAGCGATGTCTCGATCATGGACATTTACGGCGCCGTCAGCGACGCGATGGGTATGGCGGCCGAGATCGACTTTCGGCCACGCGGCCCGGACGACGTGGCCACGCTCCTGCTCGATTCGGTCGAGACTTATCAGGAGTTCGGCTGGACCGCGCGAACCCCGCTCGTTTCCGGCATTCGGCAGGCGATCGATTGGTACAAGACGAACGGTGTCGCTGCTACTTACACCCACCTTCAGCCCGTGGAGGCGCACTGATGGCCCTGCTCGTTCCCACCGGCAACCTGATCGATCTCATTGGCTCGGCCATCGACACGATCCTTGACGAGACCGAGGGCAAGCGCGTCGGGATCGTTCTCTCTGGCGGGTTGGACTCCTCGACCGTGGCGATGATGGCGAACTCGGTCCGACCGGGGCTGCCGGTGTTCACGGGCTGGTACGACGAGCCGGGCTTCGATGAGCGCCAGTATTCGCGCCGGGTGATCGCAGAACTCGACAAGCCTGCCGGGTCCGGCTGGGCGGCGTGGGAGATCGAGATCAGACCCGAGGACTTCGTGGAGCACTTTGACGCGGTGAAAGCCGCGCTCGGGCCGCTTCGACCGGGCATGGGTGCCGTGGGTCAGTACATGGTCGCGAAGTTCCTGTCCGAGCACGGGATCGAGATCGCGATGTCCGGCGAGGGCAGCGACGAACTGTTCGGTGGCTACGCCCGGCAGATGATCGTGGCAGGCGAGCAGCCACCCGTGGGCTACGAGCACTACCAGATGCCCGAGGGCTACCCGACCGACCTTCAGGGCGCACTCGACGCCGACTACGCGGCCCTTCCTGCCCTGCTCGCAGTGGACGACCAGATGCTCGGAGCGTGGGGCCTCGAAGCCCGTGCGCCGTTTACCGATCCGAAGGTCGTGGAGTACGGCCTGTCACTACCGATCACTGAACGGGTCGGCAAGCGCCACCTGCGCAATCTCGTCCGCGGGATCGTCCCCGACTCGATCATCGATCGCAAGGACAAGGCCGGGTTCCCGGCTCCGTTCGCGATCTGGGCACAGGAGGAGCCGATGCGCTCCTTCATCCGTGATCGAATCGGTTACTTGCCCAATCCGTACACCCCGTTCGATCGAGGGTGGTGGAAGGACATGCTCGACCAGTGATCGTCACTGGGGCGTTGTGCTGGTGGAATGAACGCCCGGAAGACCTCGATCGGTGCGTTCGGGGTCTCGCGGTCGCCTGTGACCGGGTGGTGGCGCTGGATGGGGCCTACGCT
>Ga0070697_100003160_pt1 | contig 12655 bp, 6 predicted proteins | sample KBSK1501metaG_FD_65475 | JGI IMG/M metagenome (GOLD analysis project Ga0070697, IMG submission 65475) | Corn, switchgrass and miscanthus rhizosphere microbial communities from Kellogg Biological Station, Michigan, USA - KBS K1-50-1 metaG | ecosystem: Host-associated > Plants > Roots >... | reverse complement strand
CGGTCGGCTCGAACAAGGCAAGATCGACAATTCCTTCCAGACATCTCCCTTCATCCATTCGCCAGAAGAACGGCATCTCAACGTGAATGACTGGCCTTCCCTTCGCCAAAAGTGGCGCAAAGTCCGTGGTCGTTGAAACACGGGCGCGGAGAAGTCTCCATTCTTTCGCGGAGCGCGCCACGTCCGGTGACCTCGCATGATTAGCGGCAAAGACTTCATCCCATGAAGCCGCGTCGCCCGACCAGGAAATTTGTTGCACAAATTCGTGCCACCAAACTCCGTAACGAATGGCCGGGCTGGCCGACGGTGGTATTCGTTCCACCGCGCTCCAAATATCCTCCGCCGAAATTTCTTCGGCCGGGAGTTCACTCGGATTGATCTTGCGGACGAACTCAGCGGCACATCGACCGGCCGTTCGTAACACGTTTCGGTCGACCACTGCCGGCAAAGATGGCAATGCACCGGTTTCGCTTTGTAACTTCAGGGCCGCTGCGGACGTTAGCTTACATTCTTGGGGCATTGTCGTGAGGGTGTCGAATTGCTCCGCATTTGCATCCGGCGGTTCGCCAAGGAGAAGCTTCAGATGAGCTCTCCTCGATAGTTTCCCTTTCGAATCGAGAAAGAGTTCGCGATCGAGCGCGAGCACGAGCGTGTGCTTGGCCCGCGTTGTCGCCACATAGAGAAGCCGCTGCATTTCCTGTTGCTCCGAGACTTCGCGCGCCTTTCTAAGTTCTTCCGACGGATCTTCCTTGCTCAGCGCAACGAGCATTTCACCCGAGCCCGGCATCTTGATTAGGGACGGATAGCGCGGGGGCGGCAACCGGACGTCCCGGCTAAGAAATGGCAAAATCACCGCCTGCCACTCGGATCCTTTTGCTTTTTGTGAAGTGATCAACTGGATCCCGCCTCCAGACAAAAGCCGTGGTTCGCGCTGCGTTTCAAAATCTACACGAAGTTTTTCCGCGAAATCAGCCAGCGTCGCTCCCTGCGTTTCGACTTCCGCAGAGAGGCTGATGAGAGAATCAAGTTCCTGGGATAGATCGCCAAATTCTTCAGGGGGCAGCGACGCGAGACGTTCGCGCAGCTGCGTCTCTTCGGTCAAGATCTTGAGCGCATCGAAAAGCGACTTGCCTTCCAGATTCGCGCGCGCCTCGGCCAGGGCGCGAAGGCGTGACGACACAACTCCGACTGCCGCCGCCGGCTGGTCGATTCGAAATCGGCTGCCTTCAGCTTCAGCGAAAATTGCCAGATCGTGATCGGAGATTCCAAACACTTCGCGCAATACGCCCGCGATTTCGTAGCCGTTGAGTGGATCGACCATGACCGTGCACAACGCCGTCAGCCATGCGTAGGCTGGACTGTCCGCTTTGATTACGCTTTCCGATTGGACGGTCACCGGCAATTCGACTCTGCGGAGCGCGGCCGCCATCGTGCGGAGCCAAACCTTGCGCGGGCACAAGATCGCGACGTCCGACCAGGAATTTGCGCGAAGTCTTACAAAGCCGGTTTCCTTAATCCACCGCGCCAGGAAATCCGCTTCGACCTTTGCCTTCTGGTAGTCCTTGAGCTTCGCGCCCGCTGGCAGCAGGTCACCAGCGAGAGAGATCTGAACAACCTGACCGGGCAGAACTTCGGGACGCGGTTTCAATTCCACGAACCGAACTTGTCCATTTTCGTCATTCAGAATTTCCCGAAAAGTGCGGTTGATGAAATCGACCTGTTTCTGATCGAGTCGAAACGTGACGGGAAAGGTCAGCTCAGCTGCGGAACCGCTCCGGACTAACGAATCATGAATGGTGCGATAGTTTTTAAGATCGGCCCGTTCTCGATAGATCGACTGTTGAAAATCGCCGACCATGCAAAAATGTCCGGGCCGCGGTGGGGCTTCCTGGGTTTCAAGCCAGCGTCCAGGCGCGTTCGGTGGTCGCGTGATTTCGAGCAGCACGGAAAATTGTGCCGGGTCGGTGTCCTGAGCTTCGTCAAGAATTACGCGAAGACTTTGTTCGCGCAGGCGTTGGGCCGCGGCCGGATGCTGCAGTAACTCATCTGCAAGCGCGATCTGATCCGCATAAGTAACGACTCCTCGTCCGAGACGGAAATCGCGGTAGTCGCGCTGCACTTCCGCTGCGACGCAGAGCGCGGCGTCTGCAACCCACCTTCGCAAAGGTGCGAACGATCGACGCCACAACTCCGTGAATTTCGAATTTGGACTCGTGAAATAATTCGGCCAACGGAGGAATTCCCAATCAGACGCACGCCGCTTCTCCCATTCAGCCAATTCTGTTTGCGACTTGCTCACGTTCTCGCGGCCCCCGGTATCCGAAGCTGCGTACACTTCTCTGAAATCGACCTGTGGACAGGCTTTGAGTTTTCCTGGGCGCAACAAGGTCGAACCCGCGCGGCGGCCTAACTCCATAATGTCCCGCGCTTGCGCGAGCCGAAACAAGGCTGCTCGGTTTCCCTTTCCTAACGATTCGCCAAGCGGTCGCGTCTGTTGTTGAACAAACTCCTGCCATAAATCCTCGTCGTCGGTAATCAATTCCAACGGCGCCGGCAAACCGAGATAATGACCGTAGTTGGTCAGCAGTTTCATGCAGAACGCGTGGATCGTTCCGAAAAATGCGCGGTTGAACGCGTTCACAACTTCGGCCGGGAGTTTTTCTTCAAGGATTTGCTGCCGGGTGCGTTGCTGCATCTCGTCCGCTGCTCGGTTCGTGAAGGTCACCACCACGAGGCGCAGCAGGATTTCTCGCGCATTTCGCGAACGCGCGATCTGCAATACGCGATCGGTGATAGCGCGAGTTTTACCTGATCCAGCGGAGGCCACGACGGAGAAATTCCGGTCCAGGTCGTTTGCGAATAGCTGCCGATCGGATTGATCGCTTGGCTCTCTCACCAGTAAAAATCCTCCTCCTCTCGAGCCAGTGCCGGATGGGTCATTTCCCATCGTTCCTCGAGGATGTCCTGTTCTATTGCGAGAGTGGCCAGCGGATAATCACGGCTGAAAGTCCAATCGGAACGCAGAAGGCCGCGCATGCCGAACACGCCTGTTTGCTGCATACGCGCCAGTTCCTGGAAAACATCCGCTTCGGCATCCATGTCTCCGAGCGACAGTTGTGGTGAAACGGGTTTTACGCCGGGAGACAATAAGCTTAGAACGACGGCGGTCGCTCCGAGATCACGCACCGCGAACCCGTAAAGGGCGAGTTGCAAGGCGGAGCCATCGAGAAGTTTCTTGTGAAGCTGCGACTTCTTTTTGTCGGTATCCTCTCTTGCCGGGCTGAGGGCTTTTTTGCCTGCGCCCGTTTTGTAATCAAGAATCCAGAGCTCATCGGTTTGGAGTGATTTGCTTTCCTGCCGCGCGAGCATGAGATCGATCCGTCCACGAAACTGGAGTGAAATGTCTCCATTTACTTTCGTCGGGGCCGCGCCATCGATCGTCCATTCCGTTGCCATCCAGGGCCAATCCTCAAGAGTCGCCAGTTTCGCGCCCAAATGCCGCGCAAGATAAAATGCATTTTGCCAGCCCGAGTTCCACCAGTCGGGCACTTGTTTTCCAACTAACTGACAAAGAAGTTTGATCTCCGCGCATTTTTGCTCGGCTGCCTTCCTGATATTTCGATCGATGTCAGCGGCAGCCGGCAGTGGCACGAACTTTCTTTCGACATTGATCCCGGCGACCTGGGCCAGCCATCGATGGACCCATTGCCCGGTTGCGGTGCTCCATGGATTGCTGTCGTCGGCGTCGCCTTCTAATCCCAAATATTTCTTTAACCAAACCAGCGCGGGTGACTTAAGGAGCCCCTCGAACTCACTAACGCTCAAAATTGGGATCCGCTCGCATGGCACCCGAAGGGCAAAATCGTACATGCCGGACCACGCCGTCGGATCACGCCGGGCGTCATACGCGACGCGCGTTTGGCGCAAGTCTTCCGACGGTGGCTTCGTTGTCTTGTCTTGCACAGGTGTCGATTGCAACCAAGCCACGGTCGCGCGTTGCAACTCCTTCATGATCGCCTCAGTCAAAGGTCGGCGATGTGTTTTTTGATAGTAACTCGTAAACAATTCGCTCGGATTCCAGAGACGATCCGGCGCGGATTCCTGCACAAGGCTCGCGCTGAAGGCCACGCCTTCTGTGGCTGATTCGAGGAGAGTTTGAAATTGCCGGAGCGCGATCTGTCGCTGCTCCGCTGGTCCGACGTAGAGTGTATGGCCCTCGCGAACGCTGCTGTGTCCCTCGCCCTGGCTGCCTTGCCTTGCCGCCCGACGATTAAGCTGCTGAATGCCGCGATTGAACTTTTGAATTTCTTCTTCGCGCGCAAACTCGCCTCTCTCCGCCGGCGGCCAGCTCCCTTCATTGAATCCGGCGAAGATGAGATGCGACCACTCCTGGGCGCGCGCCTGGGCGATGGGCAGCAGGTGGACGCGTGCGTAGGGATGATCGCCAGTCGCATTACGTTCCAGACCGAAACTCGAAGCAATCTCTTCCAGCCATCGCAGGTACAAAGTTTGCGAGAACTCGACCTCAATCTTTTCCGCCCAGTCACTGCTTCTGCTCGCAATCTCCACCCAATGTTGCTTCCAACCCAGTCGCGCAAGCGCGTGCTCAGTCGCATCGAGGAAATCCGAAAAACTCGCGTGCGCCGGGAGAAGTTCAATTAACTCAAGCGCCTTCGCGGCCTGCTGGTCCTTCTGTTCCTCACGCGCAGCGCAGAACCTCTGCAAGACAGCGAGGTTGTCGATTAACACCTCGGCGTGGGCGGAGCGGAGTCTTCGCTCGAAGACTTGGACAGTCAGCTCAGGAAATAATTCTCCGCGATTTCGGAGCGCGCTTAGAAAGCGAAGCAACGAATTGACGCGCGGCCCCTGCTGAAGCCGCAACCAGGCTCGCCATTCCGCTGATTCAAATAGCTCCGGGACCGGATATCCGAAGCCATCGTTGTGCGGGATGGCAAGTCTTGAAAGCGCGCTGGCCACTAAACGGGACAGTGATCCGGCGCCGGAAAAAACGACACCGATGCCTGCGCACTTCTTCTCAGCAAGAAATCGTGCGCACATTAATGCGATGGCGTCCGCTTGCTGCGTTGTGTCGGCGCCGACAAGGAATGAGAATTTCTCTGGAGAAAGAGTCGCACCTTGCATCTCCGCCTCAGTGAAGAGGCTGTCGCTGCCGTAATTTAGGGCGGGCGATATTGGTTCCGCCGCGCCAAAAGCTTCTTCCCACGTGCCGACCCAGGCCTCATCGAGTTCACGCGCTTCATCACGCGGATCGTCAAGTAACACGGTGGCTTGTTTTGCCGCGGAAACTCCGGCCCGAAGCAAATGCCAAAGCGGCCAGTGCGCGCCGGTAAACCCGGTGACAAGAACGTTCGCAAAGAGGGGGTCGGCCTTGGCGGCATCTGTCGCAGCACGCAGGTCGGCGGTATGAATCAATTCGAAGCCGCAATGAGCGACATGCTCTTGAAAACGCGCTTCGACTTCACGCAAGGCTGGAAGGTCTACCGCGGAAAAATCCCACCCCGCAGCGCCGAGTTGATCGATGGCCCGGAGCAAGTGATCCGGCGCGCGCGCCACGGATTTAGCCGCGAGAAAATCGGCTTCCAGCATTCTTTTTTCCCGAAGCGCGGAATCTTCTGGAACCCTCATGCATTCTTCCGCGGCAATCGAAAGGAGAAGACGCAGGTGCTCACGTAACGGGAGGCGCATTTCGCTCTTGCTCGAAAGTAAGTCCCGCAGTTCGGGCGGAGAAGCGAAGCGAACGCCGAGAAGCGAAACGCCGCGATCGAGCAGCAGCCGTTTGATCGCGTAAGCATTACCGCGAAAGGGCACCACCACCAAGGTGGGCTCCTCTTGTTGCCATGAAACGCGCGCCGCGGTTTGGAACCATGGGAGGAGCACGTTCTCCGAAGCCTCTTCAATGGAAGCCCCCAAATGCAACCGCACGCGCCGCCCGCTTGTCGGCATCTCGCCGCGTTTTTGAACCATTAACTAATCTAGCGCGGGGTTCGCTCTTCCTACAATTTCATGGACCAAACTTCGTCGATCACCGAGGCGTCGCGTCACGCCGTCGCGATCGAGCCTCTCGAGCAAAGGCACAATCGTGCGACGCGAGGTTTGCAATTTCTGGCGAAGCTCACTCACTGTCGCCGGTCCGTTTTTGGAAATAAAATCCGCCACCGCCGCTTTCATTGCGGCAAAGGCTTTCCCCGACAAAACCAGATCGGTGTCGACTTCGACGATTTCGCGTTGCTCGATCAAAAACTTAAGAGCCTCGCGGTCTGGCGAACCCGGCGCGATTTGTCTACGAGCGGGAGGATCGAACGGTTTCTCCGAGATTAGGCGGCGAATCTTGTTGGCCGCCTGAGCAAGATTTTGCGGGAGGACAGCGCGATGTCCGGACTGCTTGATCAGATTACCGGTCTTGGTGTAGCCATCGCGGCCAAGATCGACAATCAACGCATCGAAAACTTTAGTCGGGATGTCTAAGACTTCTGAGCGAAGCTGGGCCAGGTCCAACCCGCCCAATTGCGGATGCTTCGCATGTTCTTTGGCGATTGCATCGATGACACGGCGCCGGGATTTCATCCACCAGGCTGGCTGCGCAACGACGTCGCCGTGCCGGACAAGCGCGTTTGATGAAAGCAATTGCTCGATCGCAGCCGAGATTTCGCGTGCGCTAAAATTCGACCGGAGCAGAAGATCGATATCCTGTCGGACGCCATCGCGGGCAAGCTCGCTTTGCACTGCCACAACGGCATCGTTGGGCGATTGCGCGCGGGCGGCTAGGAATTCACGCTGATTCAGTTCGCGGAATTTTTTGCGACTGGTTTGGACGTCGAGAATCACGCCGCCGGCAAGTGTCTGCCGCTCGGAGGGACTACGCAGAACGAATCGATCGCCGACAAAAGCAAAGATTGGAGACTCCAATCGCAATTGCGCAAGATCGGCACCCGCCGGCACTGGATTCTTTCCAGCAATCGTGATGCGCGCCGGAACGCGAGCGGTTCCGTGATGGACATAAACCGAAACGTTATTCTTGATTGGGCGCGCCGCGCTGGCCGCACGAATCGATCTCGTCACCAAGACATCTATAGTATTTGTCGCTTCTCCCAGCGTGGAGACAGTGACGACATCGCCGCGCGCAATGTCGCCGGTGGCGGTGTCCGGCAAGTTTAGAGCCGTGCGTGTGCCGGCTCCGATCTCCGTCTGCTCGCGATTGTGACTTTGAATCGTCCGGATGCGGGTCGGAAGATTGCACGGTTGCACGATCACATCCTGGCCGCGGACCAACTTGCCTCCGACGAGCGTTCCGGTCGTGACCGTACCGATACCGCGCAAAGAAAACGCACGATCGACAAACAACCGCGGCTTCCCAAGGTCGCGTGGCGGTGAAAGTGAAGACAATTGACGTGCGAGAAGACTCTTTAGTTCTTCTAATCCGTCGCCTGTTACCACTGACGTCTCGGCAATTGGGGCTTTCTCAAACGGTGTTCCCATCAATTGTTTGCGCACGTCGGCGGCGGTCCTGGTTGGATCGACAAGGTCTGTTTTTGTAAGCGCGACCACCGCGCGACCCACCCCGAGGTAAGTGAGAATTTGGAGATGCTCTTCGGTCTGCGGCATCCAGCCGTCGTCGGCCGCAACGACCAAGAGTGCGAGATCGATCGAGCCGACACCGGCGATCATGTTCTTCACGAAATCTTCGTGGCCCGGGACATCGACTATCCCGACGGAGATAGTTGATCGTTGATAGTTGGTAGTTGATGGCGAAGCGGGAAGCTCGAGATGGGCGAAACCGAGATCGAGGGTGATGCCTCGCGTCTTTTCCTCGGGCAATCGGTCCGGGTCGGTCCCAGTGAGCGCCTTGACCAGCGCGCTCTTGCCATGATCAACATGTCCAGCGGTAGCGACGATGAAATTTTTCGTGGTCATGGTTCGGCCTAGGATTTCTTTTACGATGCGCTTTCGTTTGATTTTGAAACCACGAAGGACACGAAGAGCACGAAGAATTACATGAACTTCAATCGCAGACCGATCACGCTTCGCGACAACTGATCAAATTCCATCTTTGTGTCCTTTGTGATCTTCGTGGTGCTTAATGCTCTTTCGTGCAGGCGGTACGAATGGCGTCGACGACTGCGTCGTCCTGATGCGGAAATATCGTGCGCAGATCGAGTTTGAAAGACTTGTTCCCGATATAACCGATGATTGGAGGAGTGAGTGCGCGTAATCGACTCGCGAATTCGTTTACAGGGCAATTTTTCGGCGCGATATCGATGGCCACGGAGGAGATTGTCGATCTTGGCAAAGTTCCGCCGCCGACTTTGACGACGCCGCGACCGATGCTGATTTGGGCGGGCAAACCGCGCAGGCGCTCGATGATTGCGGCGGCGCGTGCGCGTAATTCGTCCTTGGAGACTTGAAGGAAGGCGATGGCCGGGACTTCGGATCGGAGATCGCCCAGGTGAAGATCGACGGTGGCCTGAAGCGCAGCCAGTCCGAGCTTGTCGCAGCGCAGCGCGCGGAACAACGGCTCTTTCTTGAGCGCGGCGATTAATTTCCTCTTGCCAGCGATGATTCCGGCTTGCGGGCCGCCGAATAATTTATCGCCGCTGAAGCAAACGAGATCGGCGCCATCCTTCAATTGTTCGGCCGGAGTTGGTTCATCCTCACCGGGAGCGATTTGGTCGGTGGATTCGAGAGCGCCGCTGCCAAGATCGACAACGAATGGGATGCGGCGTTTTCGCGCAAGTTGAGCGATCTCCTCGGTCCGGGGCGTCGCGACAAAGCCTTCCATGAAGAAATTGCTGCGGTGCACTTTAAGAATGAGGGCGGTGTCCCGACCGATGGTTTTCTCGTAATCGCGCAGCGTGGTTTTGTTGGTCGCGCCGACTTCTCGAAGTTTTGCGCCTGACGTTTCAAGTATTTCTCCGATGCGAAACCCTCCGCCGATCTGCACGAGTTCACCGCGCGAAATAATGATTTCTTTTGGAGGAACACGCGTCGTCGTGTCCCTAACTCTAGCGCCGACGGCGCGACGCCCTCCAGCGTCCGTGACGAAATGACGAACGATGAGGACGAGGGCGGCCGCGCAATTGTTCACGATCGTGGCAGATTCGGCGCCGCAAAGCAGAGCGAGATTGTTCTCCAGATATCCGGCGCGATTTCCGCGCTGACCGGACGCGAGATCAAACTCGAGGTTGCTGTAGGTCCCGGCGACGCGGGCGATGGATTCCAAGGCGCGCTGGCTCAGCGGCGCGCGTCCGAAATTGGTGTGCAGGATCACGCCAGTGCCGTTGATGATTGGCTGGAGCCGCGAGCGAACATGTCGATCCAACGCCTTAAGAACGCGATCGAACACGTCCTTGAATTCGACAATCTTGTCCGATTCCCGCAGCGCGGAAAGTTCGCGGCGAACGGTTGCCACGATGACGGGCCGCGGAAGATCGACGGCGTCCAGCGCCTCGAGCACTTTGTTGACGGCGGGAATATGGCGGCGCGAACGCGACTTTATTTTGTCATGCATATTAGCTTTTTGCGTCGCGGAACGATCCTGCCAACGATAGCAGCGGAGGGCGCGCCCGCTTTTCGGAGGAGACGCAAAACTTTGGTCAGATTCTTTTGGGCCACACAGAGAAGCAGGCCGCCACTGGTTTGAGCATCGGCTAACAAGATTTTTTGGGCGTCGGTCGCAGCTCCCCAATCGACCACGGAATTTGCGCCGGCCAGATTTTGTTGAGTACCCCCGGGCACGCAGTCGCGTGCGATTAGATCAACAATCTCTTGGCTGATCGGCGGCACGCTGGTTGGATCGATATCGGCGGAAACGTTGCTGGCGCGACACATCGAACTGAGATGACCCATTACACCGAAGCCGGTGATGTCGGTGGCGGCGCGGACCCAGCCGCGCTCGGCCAACTCCGCGCCGACAGAATTAATCGTCGACATGAGCGCGATCACTTTTTTCTCGAGCGTGCGTGAAGCGAGACCGCGCTTGATCGCGGTCGTGGCGATGCCGGTGCCGAGAGGTTTGGTCAAGACAAGCAGATCCCCCGGGAGCGCCTTCGCGTTCGTCATCATTCTTGTTGGATCGACAATTCCGGTGACCGACATTCCGTAAATCGGCTCGGGCGCGCGAATGGTGTGACCGCCCACGACCGCGCAATGCGCTTCCGTTGCTTTGCTTAAACCGCCGCGCAGAATTTCGGCGACGATTTTTGGGGACAAGGTTTTCTCGGGGATCCCGACAATGTTCAAGGCGGTGAGCGGACGTCCGCCCATGGCGAAGACATCGGAGATGGCGTTGGTCGCGGCGATCGCGCCGTAAGAGAACGGATCGTCCACGATGGGCGTAAAGAAATCGACCGTTTGCACGAGGGCACGATGTCGATCCAAGCGATAGACGCCGGCGTCGTCGCCGGTGCTGGAACCGACGAGGACGTTACGGTTGCCATCTATCGGCGGAAGTTGCCGCAAGACTTCGCGCAGAATGGCCTGGCTTAACTTCGCCGCGCAGCCCGCGCACGAGGAAAGCGAGGTGAGCTGAATGTTTGATGTTTGACGTTTGATGTTTGATTTCAAAGGGCGCGCGGTTTGCACATCAAACATCGTCAATCAAACCTCAAACATAGAGTGGCGGAGAGGATAGGAATCGAACCTACCCCGGCCCCGCGATGGCGGGACCGACAACGGTTTTGAAGACCGCGAGGGCCACCAGGCACCCTTCACTCTCCAGAAAAAAGAAAACGCTGAACGCTCAACGTCCAACGCCCAATCCTCAATGCAGAAAGAGGAAGAAGAATGTCGAAGCGGCCGATTATTTGACTTTTTTAATCGCGCTGACGACAGCGTCGAAGTCCGGCCAGTCGCCGGAGTCGAGTTTGGAATGGAGGAGTTTGCCATTGGCGCGAATTTCGAAGGCGCCGCCGCTTGAAGGGATGAGCGTCAGCGACTTGACACGCTCGCCGAGTTCAAGAATCTGGGTCGCCAAACTGACGGCCTTGGGCGCGTAGTTTCAAACCACGCAATATTCGATCGATACGTCGGTTTTCAGGTCGAGACTCCTTTCCGATTCAAGGCTAGGATTAGCGAACGGAGCGGTCAATGGTTTTGGGCGCTATATTTCTTACACGAATCGGGATCGCGTTAAGATCGCGCGATTCTGGCTACGAAATGCGATGGTCGATCTTGCGATTGATCCTTAGCGATTCCGGGTCGAGGCAGGCGCTTCGCCCGTTTCCGGGCCTTCACCGCCGAAAAGCATGGAGAAGACCGCAAAAACTTGCAGGCGCGGAGAATCATCAGTGACTCCAAGCAGCGGCGAAACATCGATGCGCGTGTTGCGCGTCGGCTTCCACGCCAGCGTCGGGCCGATGACAAAACTGTGGGTGGGATCGTCGCGCGTGTCTTTGTCGGTAAAATTCTTGTATTGCATCTCCACGCCGGCTTTGAGCCGCTCGTGCTCAAGCCAGATCGGGATGACAGCGCTTTGGGCAAACCCCCATTCGCGACCGCGATCGCCGCCGATCTCCTGTTCGAAAAACCAGTTCATGGCCCATTCCACGCGTTCCCTGAAATCCTGCGACAGCAGAAGGCGGAACTCATATGCATCCGGCAACCTTGGTTTCTCTTCAGCCGCCATGTCATCTTCGCCGCCGATGTCCTCGATGTTTAAGTGTGCGCTGCGAGCCAACTCCTCCATCCCCATGTCTTCTTCCGGCGGGCGTTCTTCATGCAAGATGCGTCCGGTTCCGAATTTGTATTCGGCAAAGAGCGTGGGATTCAACGGAATCTTGTTCCAATCAGCCAGCGCGTAGCGTACTTCGAGGCTAACGCTCCTGTTGTCTGTCTCGCCGCGAAAGCGTTCCTGCGAGATTTCCAGGGCGACTCCAAAACGATAGGGCAACCCAATCTCGATTTCTTCAGTGAGGAAATGCTCCGGCGGTCCTTCTCGAAAAGCGTCGCCCTCATAAATCAATCCAGCGTACACAGCACCGGGCGGAAGGACGTAGGCAGTAACAAGCGGCGAAAAGCGGGTGCGCGAAATTCCGGGCGGCGCGCCGTACGCGCTCGGCACTTCTTCACCTGTGACGACGACACTTTCAGAGACAGCGGTTTGCGCGCGACACACTTTCATCGAGACGAGCGCGCCCGAGACAACAACCAAAAGAACTCCTAGCCCAATGGTTTTAGAACAGTGCATAGGGGAGTCTTAGCGATTGAGAAAAGTGTGCGCAAGCAAAAGAGGGTGAAGCAATTCCCTCTTCGATATAGTTAGAATGGACTTTGGTTTTCCGTGAGACAACGTCTCTTACTTTAGGGTGACGGTAATAGTCATCGTGTTGTTGGCTTCGTTGCTTTCAGCCACGACGTTGGTCTTGTCTGCTGTCGCCTTTATCGTGTGCTGGCCTTTTTTCGGTTGGGCCGTGTTCCAGATCGCAGATACGGTTGCCGATGCGCCGGGCGCGAGTGCGGGAGTGTCGATCAGGCCGATCACGGTTTGGCCATCGAGCAGGAACTCAGTCTTTGATGCGCCAGCGCTTTGCTGTCCGGTATTGGTGATTCTCGCCGTGAACGTGACCTTGTCGCCTCGGCTCGCCGGGTTTTTACTGGCTGTCAGAGTAGACACGACCAGGTCCGGTGGGTTGGCAGTGAC
>Ga0070697_100003159_pt1 | contig 12656 bp, 10 predicted proteins | sample KBSK1501metaG_FD_65475 | JGI IMG/M metagenome (GOLD analysis project Ga0070697, IMG submission 65475) | Corn, switchgrass and miscanthus rhizosphere microbial communities from Kellogg Biological Station, Michigan, USA - KBS K1-50-1 metaG | ecosystem: Host-associated > Plants > Roots >... | reverse complement strand
GGCGGACCTCACCGGCCAAGCCAATCATCTCGGCGTCACCATTCAGGCCGACATCATCAAGCAGAAAATGGCGGAAAATAACGGTGGCTACGCCGCTCTTAACATGGGCGATTCCAGCTACGGAAAATTCGACAAGCGCATTTACACCGACCTCTGCAGCGATCATCCCATCGACCTCTGCCGCTATCAGGTCGCCAACTGCTTCATGGGCCGCTCCGGTATGATCAACAGCGGCGGCGCTTCCGGTGCCAACGACTTCGAGGACGCCATCACCACCGCCGTCATCAACAAACGCGCCGGCGGCACTGGCCTCATCTCCGGCCGCAAAGCCTTCCAGCGTCCCATGTCCGAAGGCGTCCAGCTTCTCAACGCCGTCCAGGACGTCTACCTCAGCCCTGACGTTACTGTTGCTTAAATCGCCTCTCTCCTTCGCAGGGCCGCGTCGAGCGGCCCTGCGAAAGTCTGATCCTCCACTTTTCTTCTCGTCCAGCCTCTCGAAATCGCTTCGCTTTGCAATTTGCTTTATCCTTGATGAGTGAGCGCATCCTTCAAACATGACCCGCCCGCGCCTGCGGCAATCGCTCCGGACGCTCAGTCTTACGATCACACGCGCAAAGTTCGCGCCCTCTTGCTCATCTCCTCCGGTTGGCTGCTCGCCCTCTTGATCGGCGCCGGCCTAGATGCTCTATTTTCTTTGCGTCAGCTGGACAACGTCGAGCGACAAGTCAGCAGCCGCTTTTCGGCCCGCAGCCAAGCCCTCTCAACCATCGTCGTTTCCGTTCACGTTTATGACGATCGGCTCGAGCGCTATCTGCTACAGGATCAGCTTTCCGCCCCCAGCCCAGATCCAAGCGATATCGCAAAAGAAATAGCCGAAATTCGCGCTGCGTTTCGCGCCTTTCCTCCTGACCAGTACCCGGAGGAACAGCTTCTGCTCAGGGAAATGGAAGATCTGCTTTTGGACCAGGAAAATTTCACTGCAACAGTTCTCACTTGGCGTCCCGGCGATCGCCAGCAGCGTGCTCAACAATTCATCGGAGCTCAGCTCCTGCCCTGGCGCACCCGCATCCTTCAAATTTCAGAACAAATCTCTTCCGTTGATGGCAAAAAGCTGGCGGATGAAAATCTGGCCCTCGCCATCAAATTTCAATCCATGGAAGCCCACCTCGTCTGGCTCGTCGCTCTCGCTTTGATTGCCGGAGTTCTTATGTCCCTAATCTGCGGCTGGTATATCCTCCGTCTCGAACGCCAAGGCCGCCTGCGTTATCAAGCCCTTGCCCGCAGCCGCCTCGAGCTCGAAAGCCTGTCCGCCCGCCTTGTGCAGGCCCAGGAAGAAGAACGCCGCTCCATCTCCCGCGAACTTCACGACGAAGTCGGCCAGTCACTCGGCGCGCTCCTCGTGGATGTTGCCCGGCTCTCCAAGCTCGTCCCGTCCGAAGACCGCATCACTCAGGCGCAAATCGCTCAAATAAAATCCGTTGCAGAAACCGCTGTCAAATCCATCCGCGACATAGCTCTGCTGCTCCGCCCGCCCATGCTCGACGATCTCGGATTGGTCCCCGCCCTCGAATGGCAAGCCCGCGAAATTTCGCGCCGCAGCGATATGGAAGTCGATGTCCAATCGCAAAACGTTTCTGAAGATCTCGGTGACGAAATGAAGGTCACTATCTACCGCCTCGTGCAGGAAGCTCTGAACAACGCCGCCAATCACGCTTCTGCCAAAAACGCAAAAGTAAAAGTCGCTCAGACCCAGGACAAAATCATTGTCGAAATCACGGATGATGGCGAGGGCTTCGACCCTCAGCGCAAGCGCGGCATGGGCATTCTCGGCATGGAAGAGCGCGTTCGCCGCCTCGGCGGCGCGTTCACCATCCAATCCGCACCCGGAAAAGGCGCCACCGTTACGGCCGAGCTTCCACTCCATCCCGCGGATTCCCCCGTCAACAAACCATGAAAAAAATTCGCATCCTACTCGCCGACGATCACAAACTCATCCGCAGCGGACTCCGTCTGCTAGTCGAGCAGCAACCCAATCTCTCCGTAGTCGGCGAAGCCAATGACGGCCGCGAAGCCGTCTCGCTTGCAAAATCTCTCAAGCCCGACGTTGTCGTTATGGATATCGGCATGCCCAATCTGAACGGTATCGAAGCCGCTCTTCAAATCACCCAACCCAATCCCGAAATTTCCATCGTCATGCTCAGCATGCATTCGGACGAAAGCTACGTCCTGCGCGCCCTGAAATCTGGCGCCAAGGGTTATCTTCTTAAGGATTCCGCCGAATCCGACCTCATTAAAGCGGTCCACGCCGTCGCCGAAGGCAAGTCTTTTTTCAGCCCTGCGGTCAGTAAAGTCCTGCTCGATGACTATGTCCGCAAGCTAAAGCGCAGCGGCGCCGAAGACGCATACGACCTGCTCACTCCCCGCGAGCGCGAAATCCTTCAGCTCGTCGCTGAAGGTAAATCCAACAAGGACGTCGCCAACCTTCTGAATCTCAGCGTCTACACTGTCGAAACCCATCGTTCCAACATCATGGAAAAACTAAATCTCCGCGGCATCCCCGAACTCATCCTGTTCGCCGTTCGCAGAGGTATCATTTCCTGAGCCTCGCCAGTAGGCCTGTTTCCCCGCTGATTTAGAACCATTTCCTCTTCCTACCCAATCGTCGGCCCGCAATATCCCTGCTGCCGGGGAGAATCATCTCCTTCCCCCGCAGCGTCTCATTAAGAGGAACCGAAGCAACGGCGACCACACATCAGGTCGGTTGCAGCCAAACGCATTCGCTACAAGAGAGGAACCATGAACTCAATTACATCCCTGCTGAAATCCAAGCCGGCAGTTCTTACGCTCGGTTTTGTGCTGGGCGCCGCGGGTTTGGGCTTGGCCCATGCAACGGAAAAATCGCTGTCCGCCAATCCCCCCGCCACTTTAAGGCTGGCAAACGCCAACGAAGGTCCGTCTAAGGGCAGTTATGCCCCACTCGTCAAGGAAGTCTTGCCTTCCGTCGTCAACATCTCTACCTCCAAAGTTGTGCATAACCGCATGAGCTCCGAAGAAATGCCCATGGATCCATTCTTCCGCCAGTTTTTTGGCGACGACGGAAATGGCCGCTTTAACGTCCCCAAAGATTCTCGCGAGAACGCTCTAGGATCGGGCGTCATCGTCAGCCCCGAGGGCTATATCCTCACCAACAATCACGTAGTCGACGGCGCCACCGACATTCGCGTAACTCTTTCTGACAAGCGCGAGTTCCAGGGGCATGTCGTTGGCACGGATCCAAAAACCGATATCGCCGTTCTTCGAATCGACGCCAGGAACCTCGCTCCCATCACTATCGGCGACTCCTCAAAAGTTCAAGTCGGAGACGTCGCTCTGGCCATCGGCGATCCTTTCGGCGTCGGCCAGACCGTCACCAAGGGCATCATCAGCGCCATTGGCCGCGGCAATCTCGGCATCGAGGATTACGAGGATTTTCTTCAGACCGACGCTCCCATCAATCCCGGAAATTCCGGCGGCGCCCTCATCAATGACCGCGGAGAACTAGTCGGTATCAACACCGCCATCCTTTCTCATGGTTCCGGCGGCAGCCAGGGAATCGGCTTCGCCATCCCGTCCGATCTTGCTCGTCAGGTGATGAACGAAATCCTGAAAAACGGCCATGTGACCCGCGCTTATCTCGGCATCTATCCCCAAGACGTAACTCCTGCGATGGCCAAAGCCTTTGGCGAAAAGCAGGCGAAAGGCATCGTCGTTGGCGATGTCACACCCGGCAGCCCTGCGCATACAGCCGGCATTCAACGCGGCGACATCATTCTCGACGTCAACGGCAAGCCCGTGACGGACAGCAATCAGCTCCGCATGAGCATCTCCATGATGCAGCCCGGCACGGACGTCACCCTGAAGTTCCTCCGCAACGGCGACATGCGTGATGCCACCGTCAAGCTCGCCGAAATGCCCACGCAAACCGCCCAAGCCAATTCGAGTGACGGCCAGGGAGGCGGCAAAGCGCTGAACGGCGTCGAAGTCTCTAACCTCAATGCGGACATTGCCCACCAGCTCGGCATTTCCGCTTCGACCAAAGGCGTCGTCGTCACCGACATCGATCCAGCTAGCAAGTTGGCCAACTCAGGATTGCAAAAAGGCGATGTCATCCAGGAAGTCAACCATCAGCCCGTCAACAACGTCTCCGAGTTCGAGAGCGCCGTTCGCAAAGCCGGAGACAATCCGCTGCTGCTCGTAAATCGCGGCGGCACGACGCTCTTCATCGTCGGGTAGCAATCATTGCGTAACGATCGTTGCGTAACGATCGCCGGCAAACCGGCTCGGCTTAACCAAATATGCGTCCCTCCTGATTACCGGCGTCAGCCTTCAATGGCTGGCGCCGCCTCAGGAGCGGAAGCCAACAAAAAACTTGACCAGCCTCCCCCGCCACCGCTTTGGCGACGTTCTTGCTCTCAGCTGGATAGTCCACGGAAGGGTGGGCAGGAGGCTTGCCAGAAACACGAACGCTGGAACGTTTGAAGGTTTCCCGAAATGAGAAGCAAGACGAGCAACAAAGAATTCCAGACATTCGTCGAAGAATTCCGCGAACGCCTCAACCGCGAAGACCTCGAGCGCAGCTGGAAGCTCGAAGCTCTGGATCACCTGTTCACCGAGGTCGGAGACCGCCCCGAAAGTTTCCACCGCCTCTGGATCCAACCGCTATTAGCCGCCGGCCTTTCCCTCGAATCCGCCCTGGCCCTCCTAATCGAAGGCCGCTTCCTGCCAAACTAACCTGCGCCTATCACAAGTCACTACTCCGTCCGCCAACATGCCGATACTCCCTGCAGCTCCAAGGTGTTCTAGGGTTGGCCTTCTGAGATTTTGACTCTTCCACACATTTCCACAGTCTCACCAAATCGTCTCAATCCCGCCAACTCATTGTCGCCTCTCGACTTCCGCCACTCTTGTTCGAATCCGTGCCTCTCCGTTCGAATAAGCAGACAGTAAACTCAAAATCCTATTGACAATCAGTACTAGTCCTGCTACTATTTCCTATGTCTCGCACGCACCGCCCCCTCCCGAACGTCGATCATCCAGTCGTTTCCCTCCGAATTCCGCCTTCCCCAAATCTCCACGAACTCTGTGCCTTTGCGTTCAGCTCTCGTTCTTGCTCCACTTTTTCACTCTTCTGCAAAACGAGCGCAAAAATAAATCCTTGGTTTTCATGTTCTTCCCCACTCTTCAAAAAACAGTATTTCGACAACCCTTTTCCAATCAATAGCTTCCGCACTCTTTGGCAAACGCCGGGCGTGGCACGCCCCAAGCGAGAATCTCCTCGCGATTCTTCTCTATTCTCGCCGCTCGCCGTTCGTCACTCGCCGCTAAGTCCCGCAGAATCCGCACTTACGTAAAATCCGCCTCTAACCCCTTTACAATCCGCACTTCCAAAACACAGGATTTAAAACCCTTTAGAATCCGCACTTACGAAAAAACCGGGGAGGGGGGCCCATCAAGTGTTCCCTTTCGTCTGTGTCCGAAACAGATTCGCAACATCCAAGTGTTACGCTTATCGGCGTTCCCTTTTGGGAACGCGCTCGTGGGAATGGAGGCGTGACTCGTGTCAAAACGCTTGGAAGGTAAGGTTGCGGCCATCACCGGAGGTAATCAGGGAATCGGTTTGGGAATCGCCGAGCGTTTTATCCAGGACGGCGCTGCCGTGGCGATCTGCTACCGCTCGGACCAAGAAAGCGCCGAGCGCGTCGTTGAAATCCTTCGCACCGGCGGCGGAAAAGCCGTGGCCATTCAGGCCGACATCTCAAAACTTGCCGACGGTCAGCGCTTCATTTCCGAAACCGTCTCCCAACTCGGCGGGCTCGATATTCTCGTCAACAACGCCGGCGTCGAAAAGCGCGCCAGTTTTTGGGACGTGACCGAAGCCGATTACGACTTTGTCTTAAATGTGAATTTGAAAGGCTTGTTTTTCGTAACGCAGGCGATGGTCCGTTACTTAATGCAGGCCAAGCGCCCGGGAAAGATCATCAACATCAGCTCCGTTCACGAAGAGCTTCCCTTCCCGCACTTTTCTTCCTACTGCGCCAGCAAAGGCGGGCTGAAAATGCTCACGCGAAATCTCTCGATCGAACTCGCCCCGTACAACATCACCGTCAACAATATCGCGCCGGGCGCTATCGAAACGCCCATCAACAAGAATCTCTTGAACGATCCCGTGAAACTCAAAAGTCTCTTGGAAAATATCCCGCTGCGCCGTCTTGGCAAACCCGAAGACGTCGCTTCTATAGCCGCGTTTCTGGCGTCTTCTGAATCCGGCTATGTCACGGGAACTACGTTCGTCGTCGACGGAGGTCTGACTTGGAATTACGAAGAGCAGTAGCGGCACGGCGGAGGCGTGGCGGCGTGCTAGTGGCCGCGGCCGAACGCGCCGCGCGCAAGAGCGTCTGAGCATTTTCGCGAATATCGCCGCGGGAAAACACGGCATTCCCGGCCACGAGAATTTCCGCGCCGGCGCGAACGATCTCGCCGACCGTATCGAGCGCGACGCCGCCGTCAATCTCGATGCGGAATCCCAAACCGCGCGCATCGCGAATTCGTGCGAGCGTTTCGACCTTCTTGAGCGAATTGGGAATGAAATGTTGCGCGCCAAACCCGGGATTCACGGACATCACCAATACGTGGTGCACAATTTCCAGGACGTCGTCGAGCAAATGTACCGGAGTCGCCGGATTAATCACCACGCCCGCCTTGCACCCGTGCGATTCAATCAAATGGAGCGTCCGGTCCAGATGAACGCAGGCTTCTTGGTGGACAGAGATCCAGTTCGCCCCGGCTTCCGCGAATGCCGGAATGAACTCATCCGGGTTTTCAATCATCAAGTGGCAATCGAACGTCGCATCCGGAATGGTCTTGCGCAGCGAAGCAACGACGGGCGGCCCGATGGTGATATTCGGCACGAAGTGGCCGTCCATCACGTCGAGATGCAAAACCGTGCCGCCGCCTTCGAGCGCAGCTTTCGCCTCAGCGCCCAATTGCGCAAAGTTTGCGGACAGTATCGAGGGTGCTAGTTTAATGACGGATGCCAACGCAGCTCCTCTCGCGAACAGTTCGATTATACGCGAGTGCCGCCCTTCACCTTCGCAAATTGCTACCTGGGCGGATTTGGTCGTACACAGCGGGTGCCGCGCGAACAATGTTTAATTTGTTGAGGGCACGGAAACAGTTCGGCGCTGTGCACTGCTCTGGCGCGCCAATTCAAGCAGGCGCATCACGTCGAGCGCCCACGCCGTGCTCACTGCCAGCTTCGCTTTCCCGAGGATCGCGTCGCGCAAGTTGGTGTAGAAGTCGCGATAGTCGCAATTCACCGAGGGAATGCGGCGCTGCGTCAGAGTGCCGTTCACAGAAAGGGTCAGCAGGCCCCAGTTTTCCTCCGGCTCCGCGCCCCACGCTGTGTCCATGGGGATGTAGCCGCTCCGCAAGTTGCTTTCTTGCGGATCGAAGGATTGCTTGACGAACGCGCCTTGTGTTCCATGCAAAAGGAAACGCGGCCGAGTGGCCGCGGCGAGAATGGAGGAACGCAAATCCGCGCGCAGACCGCGGGGATAGTGGAAAGCGAGGTCGAACGCATCATCCGTCCCGGCGCCTTCGCGCTCGATACGGATATCGGCTGTCAGCGCTTCCGGCATTCCGAAAAGCAATAGCGCGTGATCGATGAGGTGCGGCGCGAGATCAAAAAAAATGCCCGTGCCAGGGCCGGAGCGCTCGCGCCAGGCGCCGGGCCGCAACTGCGGTCGAAACCGGTCGTAATTCGATTCAAATCGAACGATGCGTCCCAGCGCTCCGCTCGCAACGAGCTGCACGATGGCCTGAAAATCGCCGTCGTAGCGGCGATTCTGATAAACGGTGAGCAGGCGGCCTTGTTTTCTTGCGAACTCTACGAGCTCAATGGCCTCATCGAGCGTAGTTGTGAAGGGTTTGTCGACGAGCACATCGCGTCCGGCGGCCAGGCACGCATGGGCGAGCGGGAAGTGCGACTCGTTTGGCGTGGCGATAACGACGAGGCGAATTTCTGGAATGGATAGGAGTTCATCCGTCGTGCGCACGACGCGCACGTCGGAATATTTTTCGGCGGCTTCGTTGCCGCTGCGCTGCAAAATTGCCGCCAGCCGCAATCCGGGTACGGCGCGAATCACCGGCGCGTGAAACGACCGGCCGGCAAGCCCAAATCCGATGAGGCCAACATCAATCATCAAAGCATCCAAAGAGTGTTTATAAAAGCATGCTGGAGGCGCTCCATACTATCGCATCGTTAAATGGGAAGAACTAAGTATTGAAATTCGCAGGATTCGTCTTTTGGGCAGGCGAAACAAGGCCGCCGACAAACGCTGGGTTGCTCGCAGCGCCATCGTCCTGCAAAATGGTTGGTAACCAGTGAGCACGCAAGCCATCGCCATCAACGCTGCAGCACGCCAGCGCTATTTGCTGGTGCTGCTTTTCGCCGGATTCGTCCTGACAGGTCTCGAGATCACGCTCTCGGGTCCCATGCTGCCGCTCTTCATTTCGCGCTGGTCTCTCAACGACTCACAAGCTGGCATTTTTTTCGCCGTTGAGTTTTCCGGGTCGCTTGGCGGTGTCTGGCTATCCAGCTTGATCACGCATTATCTCGGAAGCAGGACCCCTCTCGTTCTTGGTTACGCTCTGATGACGGCAGGGCTCGCAACAATCAACGCTCCCTCGATGACAGTAGTTCTTTTCGCGCTGGCGGCACTGGGAATAGGTTATGGATTGGTAGTGCCCCCAACGAATCTAGCGGTAGCTGAAATCGGCGGCGCGCGGAGCGCATCGCTGGTGAGCCTGGTGAATCTGGCGTGGGGCGCAGGAGCCGTCTCTTGCTCTCCGCTGGTCATGCTCGCCCTCAAGTACGGGTTTCTCACGCGCCTGCTCTACGTCTTGGCCGCGTTCGGCGCTTTGCTGGCATTCTCCGTTATTTTTGCGGAATTGCCCGCAGGAAAGCATACGACATCCGGCGCCACGGCAAAGACGGCAACTGCCAGCCCCGGCTTGGTGATTACGCTGACGCTCGCAGCGTTGTTCTTCCTGTACGTTGGAATTGAAGTCAGCCTCGGCAGCTGGGCCGCCACGCACGCCAAACGTCTCTCCGGGGGCGGGACCTTCTGGGCCACGCTTGCACCCATGTTTTTCTACGGCGGGCTTTTGGCCGGCCGCGCGTCCGCGCCATTTATTCTCGCGCGTGTCCGTGAATACCGGCTGGTGATGAGTGCGCTGATCGTGGTCGTTGTTGGAAACACGCTTTTAGTCCTGGCAACGCGGCAAGACTTGGCGTTTGCGACCATGACAATTGCGGGCTTGGGATGCGCGACGATTTTCCCGGTTTGCGTCGCATGGCTCTCCCGCTGGTACGGAGCAAGAGCAGTGCGACTCGGCGGACTGATGTTTTCCATGTCATCGATCGGATCCGCGGTCGGGCCGTGGTTTGTGGGATTTGTTTCCGCGCATGCCGGAAGCTTGCGCGTCGGTTTGCTCGTGCCGCTTTGCTCCGCTATTGCGATGATTTTTCTGTTGCTCCTCGTGCGCCGCCAAGCGGCCGCCTGAGGTATCCTTTTTTCGTGCAAATACCTGCGCAGCGCTCGCCGACAACAGGCCTTTTGCTCGGGCTCATCATCACGCTCGCCGCGGTGGTGGCATATTCGTTTTACATCCGCGTGCAACTTTCCGGTTTGCGCAAATTGCAGAGTGAAATGGTGGACCGGAACCGCAAGGATTCCCTGCAACTGCTCCGCGTGCAGAACGATTTGAACTCGATAGGGCTGGCGATGCGCGACATGCTGGACGCGAGCGAGCCTTACCCGCTGACGGCGTGGACGGCGCAATTCGAGCGGATGCGGGAGGATCTGGATGTCGCGCTGCACCTCGAAGAACAATTGGCGGGAGCAAACAGAACACCCGAGCAGCGAAAGTATCTCAGTCAATCGGTGGCGCAATTCTGGGACGCAGTCAACCGAATGTTTGCGTTGGCGGCCGAGGGAAAAGAGGCGGAAGCGCGCGAGCAAATACGGCTGACGCTGCAAGCCAGGGAGGAATCGTTGAGCACGGCGGTTTCTCGGTTGCTGGTGCAAAACAACGAAGGCGAAGAGCAGGCGGCGGGACGCATCGCGCAAATTTACGACGGCGTGCAACGGCAGCTCTATTTGTTTTTAGGAGCAACGCTTATTGCCATCGTGCTGACGAGTCTGTATTTGATTCGAACGAACCGGATCATTTTTGCAAGACTGGCAACGCTTTCCGAGCAGCGCAGCGAGCTGGCGCAAAAACTGATCTCGACGCAAGAGTCCACCCTGCGGCATATTTCGCGCGAGCTGCACGATGAATTCGGGCAAGTGCTGACGGCGATCGGGTCGCTGCTGGGCCGCGCGGGGAGCCACCTGCCGGAGGGCTCGAAAGCGCGAGAAGAGGTAAAGGAGGTGCGCGAAATCGCGCAATCGACGCTGGATAATATTCGCAGCTTGTCGCAAGCGCTGCACCCTGTGCTGCTCGAAGAAGCGGGACTTGTGAGCACGCTGGACTGGTATATCCCGACAGTGCAGCGACAAGCGGGAATCACCTTGCACTATGAGAAATCCGGGACATCCTTTCCAATCGACGGGGGCGCGAGCGTACACGTCTACCGCGTTTTGCAGGAAGCGTTGAACAATATGACGCGTCATTCAGGAGCGAAAGAAGCATGGATCCGGCTAAAGTTTTTGCCTGATGCGCTGGAACTGGAGATCGAGGATCACGGAAAAGGAATGCTGCCGGAGAAAAATGGCCGAGGAATTGGATTGGTGGCGATGCGCGAACGAGCTGAGTTGATCGGAGGGACGCTGGAATTTCTGCAGCCCGCGGAGGGAGGCACGATGGTTCGACTGCGCATCGAGCGCCAGAAAATGGAGCCACATGCGGGATAAGCTGACGGTGTTGCTGGTGGACGATCACGCTCTGGTGCGACGTGGATTCCGGCGCATCCTGGAAGACGATCCGGAAATCGAAGTCGTCGGCGAAGCGAGCGACGGAGAAGAAGCGGTGCGACTGGCGGCGAAGGAGCGGCCGCAAGTGATTGTGATGGACTGCGCGATGCCGGGAATGAACGGACTCGAAGCAACGCGGCGAATTCTGGAAGCCAGGCCGGATGCGGCGATTTTGATGCTGAGCATGCATTCAGAAGACACGCTTGTGAGGCAGGCATTGGACGCGGGGGCGAGCGGATACATTTTGAAAAACGCAATGGACCTCGATTTGGCGAACGCGGTCAAACGTGTGGCGAAAGGTGAAAAAGTTCTCGATCCTCAAGTAGCGCATCCAAGCGCACTGAAGGGCGAACGCGAAGGCGGGCTGACACCGCGAGAACTCGAAGTGCTACAGCGCATCGTGGCGGGAAAATCGAACAAGGAGATCGCCGCGGAGTTGAATCTGAGCGCGAATACGGTATCCGTGCATCGCGCGAACATCATGGACGCGCTGGGAATTCACAAGACGGCAGAGCTTGTGGTTTACGCGATTAGAAACGGCCTGGTGAACCTGCCTTGAGGCGGCGCGATTTTTTGAGGAGCGCGTGCGCGACGGGAATCGGGGCCGCCATTTCGCCGGCGCGCTTGTTCGCGCAGTCACCCGTTGATCCCGGCTTTCATCTGACGAATGTGACCGCTGCCGCAGGGATTCAGTTTCAGCACAACAGCGGCGCTTACGGCGGAAAGCTCTTGCCGGAGACACTTGGATCGGGCTGCGCGTTCCTCGATTATGACCGCGACGGCTGGCAGGACATCCTGCTAATCAACGGAATGGACTGGCCGGGCCATCGGCGGCAGCGATCAATGCTGAAGCTCTACCGGAACAATCGCAACGGGACATTCAGCGATGTGACGCGCGCCGCTGGGCTGGATGTCGAGCTCTACGGAATGGGAGTAGCAGCAGGCGACTACAACAACGATGGTTTTCCGGACCTATTCATCAGTTGCGTGGGACAAAGCCGGCTCTTTCGCAATACGGGCAAGGGCACATTTGTGGACGTTACGAACGCGAGCGGCTTGCAAGGGCGACAAGGGCTCAGCACATCCGCGCTATGGTTCGACTACGACCGTGATGGCCTGCTGGATCTTTTCGTGTGCAACTACGTCCGCTGGTCACCCGAGCATGATGTATTTTGCAGCCTGGACGGAACGCACAAATCCTATTGCACACCGGAAGCGTATCGCGGAGACACCTGCTGGCTTTTTCGCAATCGCGGGAATGGAACATTCGAGGACGTGACGGCTTCGAGCGGAATTTTCGACAGCAGCTCGAAATCGCTGGGCGTGGCCATGTTCGACTACGATCAGGACGGCTGGCCAGACTTGCTGGTGGCCAACGACACGCAACCCAACAAGCTGTACAAAAATCTGAGGAACGGAAAATTCAAGGATGTGGGTGTCGAGGCGGGGCTGGCCTTCAGCACGGACGGAAAAGCCAGAGCAGGGATGGGAATCGACACCGGGGATTTTGAAAATACGGGCAAGCCCGGCGTGGCAATCACGAACTTCGATAATGAAATGATCGGACTGTACCATTCCGCTAGCACCGGGTCCGCTGGCAGAGGGTCCGGGGGCTCGGGGACATACGATGATATTGCGATG
>Ga0070697_100003158_pt1 | contig 12656 bp, 13 predicted proteins | sample KBSK1501metaG_FD_65475 | JGI IMG/M metagenome (GOLD analysis project Ga0070697, IMG submission 65475) | Corn, switchgrass and miscanthus rhizosphere microbial communities from Kellogg Biological Station, Michigan, USA - KBS K1-50-1 metaG | ecosystem: Host-associated > Plants > Roots >... | reverse complement strand
CGATTATCGTGGCTTCGAAAACCACCGGCTCGGCGCCTATTGGATTACCCGCGACGACCGCGCCAAGAGCGAGGGGCGCCCCACGCTTATCGGGGTACGGCTGCAAGGCACGCCGTCGGAGAGCCTCAGCTACTGGAGCGAGCTGGCGGCGGTGCGCGGCAAGGACGAGGCCTCGCACCGGCTCAAAGGGCATGCGTTCGACCTGGGCGGTACCTACCGGTTCAACAGCCTGCCGTTCAAGCCGAACGTCACGCTCGGCTATGCCTTCGGCAGCGGCGACGACAATCCGAACGACAAGACCAACACGGAGTTCCGCCAGACCGGCCTGCAGTCGAACGAGAGCCGCTTCGGCGGCGTCGCTCTGTTCAACATCTACGGCGAGGCCATCGAAGCCGAGCTCAGCAACCTTCATGTCGCCACCGTCGGCCTCGGCTTCCGTCCCGATCACAGCACCTCCCTGGATTTCGTGTTTCATCGCTACCGCCTGGACAAGATCGCGGACGAAAGCCGGTCATGGGCGCTCACGGCGTTGATGAACCAGGTGCCCGGCCAGCAGAGCAAGCGGGTGGGACAGGCAGTCGATATCGTCCTGGGGTTTCGCAACCTGTTCGGCGTGCGTCGCCTGGGCCTCGACCTGCGCATGGGATGGTTCTTCCCCGGCAAGGCGTTCAACCGGGACGAGGGCACCGAGGAGCAGCCGAGCATTCGCCGCGCCAACAACGCTTTCGCGCTGGTGGCGAAATTTTTCTACTGAGCTGACAAGGAGGATTTCATGAAGAAACAGGCACTGCAATGCGCGTTCGCCGTGACGGCGATCTTGACGGTTTCACTGGCCGCGGGGCAGGGCAAGGCCAAGCCCGAGTGGCAGGAGGAATTCGGCATTTCAGGCTGCACCCTGCAGACCACCGGGCGCAATGAGTACTTCATCCTCGAGCCGGGCCACCAGCTCGTCCTGCAAGGCGGCGACGTGAAGCTGCAAAAGACGGTGCTTAACGAGACACAGATGGTGGACGGCGTCCTGACGCGGGTGGTCGAGGAAAGGGAATGGAAGGATGGGCAGCTTTACGAGGTCGCCAGAAACTACTTTGCCATCTGCGAGCAGACGAAGGACGTGTTCTATTTCGGCGAAGACGTCGCTTTCTACGAGAACGGCAAGGTCACCAAGACCGACGGCTCCTGGCTGGCGGGAAAGGGCAACCGGGCCGGACTGATGATGCCCGGCAGCCCGAAGACAAAGATGAAGTTCTACCAGGAGATCGCCCCCGGGGTGGCGATGGACCGCGCCGAGATCCTGAGCCTCAGCGACACCTGCAAGACGCCGGCCGGGACGTTCCAGCGATGCATGCGCGTAAAGGAGAGCTCGGCGCTCGATCTGGGTCTGAGCGAGTACAAGTTTCACGCGCCCGGCATCGGCCTGGTGCGCGACGACAAGCTGCGGCTCGTGAAGCACGGCTTCATCGATGCCGCCGCGAAGGACGGCAAATAGCGGTTGGCGCCTATGAGAGCCAAGACCCTGACCGTCGCCGCGCAGCTTGCGGCGATGGTGCTCGCCGGCGGCGCGCAGCCCTGCCGCGCGGCGGAGCCCGCCGGATTGCCAGCGTACCTGTCAGACCGCGGCGAGGGCATCCCCACGTCGCTGCTCGGCACCTACATCCGCGAGAAGGAGTTCCTGTTCTACCCGTTCTACGAGTACACGCGATTCAGGAATTTCGAGTACAGCCCGAAGGACCTTGGCGTGCGCGGTCCGAGGGAAGACGACAAGTTTTTTGGCAAGCGGGTCGAGCGCGAGGGTCTGATCTTCCTGGCCTATGCCTTCAGCGACTCGCTCGCGCTCGAGTTCGAATCTGCAGTCTATAGCTCGGTCGATTTTACGAAGGCGGCCGACGACAACACCGCCGTGCCGGATCGCCTGCGGGAACGGGGACTCGGCGACACCGAAGCCAATATCCGGTGGAGATATTCGAAAGAGACGGCGACCCGGCCGGAGGTGACTCTGTTCCTCAAGACGGTGTTCCCGTTGCAGAAAAACAAGGAGCTCCTCGGTTCGAAGCATCTGCAGCTCGAGCCGGGCATCGTCCTGACCAAGGGCTTTTCGTTCGGCACGCTCGCGTTGCGCGGGTCGGCCAACTACGACCGCGGCGAGCGCAAGCTGTCATTCAGCGGGTACGCGGTCGATTACGTGAAACGGCTGAGCCCGGCGTGGCGCGTCGCCTTCTCGCTCGAAGGCCACGAGGACGAGCTCTCGGCCATCGGCGAGGTGCAGTACACCCTGAGCAAGAACGCCGTGCTGAAGCTCAACAGCGGTTTCGGCGTGACGAAAAAGGCGCCGACGTTCGCGCCGGAGATCGGCGTGCTGTTTACCTTCTGAAGGGAGACCGCCGCCGCCGGTACTGGATCAGCAGCCAGCCGCCCAGCATGCCTCCCAGATGGGCGAAATGGGCGATGCCGGCTGCCGTTCCGGTGATGCCGAAAAACAGCTCCAGCGCCGCGAAGCCGAAGACAAAGGTGCGCGCCGACATGGGAATCGGCGGAAACAGCAGGATCACCCGGCGATCGGGGAAGTACAGGCCGAACGCGAGCAGCAGGCCGTAGATTCCGCCCGAGGCGCCCACCGTCGGGTAGGGCGTGCCTCCCATCCAGCCCGTGACGATCAGGTGCGTGACCGCCGCGGAGAGCACGCAGGCGAAGTAGTACGCGAGGTAGAAGCGCGAGCCGAACAGCCGCTCGATCTCGCCGCCGAACATGTAGAGCGCGAACATGTTGAACAGGATGTGCGCGACGCCGCCGTGCAGGAAGCTGTAGCTGATGAGTTGCCAGGGCTCGAAGCCGGGGCCGGCCTCCAGGCCGGAGCCCGCCGGCCAAAGGGCGAACCACTCGATGAGCGGCAGGTCGGTCGCCGTCTGCAGGAGGAAGACGGCGACGTTGACGACGATCAGCGCCTGGGTGACCGGGGGCATGGGCAGGAACGCGATGGTACCGCGGCGATAATGCTCAAGCGGCGTCCAGCTCGGGGTAGCTGCGGAAGATCCCCTGCTGGTTGAACGCAATGCGGCGCTTCGAGCGCAGGTATTTCGCGAGTCTTGGCCGCTCGGCGACACGGTCGTGCAGCTCGACCAGGCGGGGGGCCTGTTTTTCCAGGCCGCTCATCGTCCGCGGGAAAGCGTAGCGCAGCCCCTCGATCATCTGGAAGAGGGAGAGATCGACGTAGGAAAAGCCCCTGCGGTCCATTTTCTCGAAGTACCGCAGGAACTTCGGCAGGCGCTCGGTCCTGAAGTCCGCCGAGCGCCGCTTTGCCTCGGGCCTCTGGTCCTCGTAATAAAGGCCGCTGCCGATCGGGTGATGGGTGTCATGCACCTCGACCAGCCAGTCGGCGATGGTGAGCTGCAGCTGGTGCAGCCATAGCCGGCCGGCCTCGCCCCTGGGCGCGAGGCCCAGGCGGGGCCCGAGGTAGAAGAGGATGTTCGCGGTCTGGGCGATCAGCAGCTCGCCCGCGCGCAGGAACGGCGGCGCGAAAGGCGCCCGCCTGATCGAAGCGCTCTCGAGCATGTCCTCCATCGCCCGCATGCCGCTCGCACTACGCGCAACGTCGACGTAATCGGCGCCCGCGTCCTCGAGCGCGAGGCGGACGAACTCGCCGCGGCCTTGAATGGAAGGCCAGTAGTAGAGCGCGTATTTCACAGGATCATCTGCGTCTGGATAGTGAGCGACAGCAGCCTGCCCGAGTCATCGGTGACGCGCGTCTGCCAGACATGCGTGCGCTTGCCCCTGTGGAGGGCGGTCGCTTCGGCGCGCAGCCTGCCAGCGGTCGCCGCCGCGAAGAAGTTGGTCTTCGATTCGAGCGTGGCGGTCTTCAGGCCCAGCGCCGAGGTGCCGACGGCGCCGATCGTGTCGGCGAACGCCATCAGCGTGCCGCCATGGACCGCCCCGGTGGTCGTCTTGAGGTGCTCGCCGATCTCCAGCTCGCCCACCACGCGCTCCGCCCCCACCTCCAGGATGCGCATCCCGAGGTGCGCCATCAGCCCGGTATTCCATTGATCGATCACGATCGCTCCTTTCATTGGGATCTCTGCCATGTAAACGTCAGCAGCGCCATGGTAAGAAGAAGCAGCGCCGCAGCGCTCGCGGCGAGAGACCAGTGGATGCCGATGAGGCTGCCGCCGAGCCCAACCGTCACGCCGCTGAAGGCACGCAGCCCGAGGCTCGCCATGGCGAACAGGCCGATGACGCGGCCGCGGACTTCGGAGGGCGCGTGCACCTGCACCAGGGTCTGCGCCATGGCGTTGAACGACAGCTCGAAAAACCCCGCGGTAAACAGCAGCGCGAGCGCGAGCGGATAAGACGTCGCCGCAGCGAAGCTGCCGATGGCGACGCACCACAGCATCGCCAGCAGGAATGCGGTGCGCGGGTGGGGCGGCAGCAGGCCGCGGCTCTCGAGCACCAGGCCGGCGACCAGCGCGCCGGCGGCGTCGGCCGCGAGCAGCATGCTGTAGGTGAGGTCGGCGTCGCCGTGGCCGAGGTCGCGCGCGAACTCGGGCATCTGCGCCTGGTAGGCATTGCCCACCAGCAGCGACGCGCCGCCCGCGAGGAGCGTCATCGAAACGATCACGCGGCTCTGCGCCGCATTCCGGATCATCGGCAGCAGTTCAGCGAACCCGCGCGAGGCCGCCGCTGGTTTCCGCCCGCCGTATGGCGCCTTCCAAAGCCACGCAATGAGCGGCAGGTAGATCAGCATGTTGAACAGGATCCCGCGGGCGGGCCCCATTGCGAGCAGGATCAGGCCGCCGATCGCCGGGCCGAGCAGCAGCCCCAGGTAGCGGCCGGTGGCCATGAGCCGGATCGCGCTATGCAGGTCCTTTTCGCCGACGATGTCGTGGATCAGCAGCTGCGCCGCCGGCGCCCACAGCACGCCGGCGAAGCCGTGCACGACGAGCAGCGCCGCGGCATGCCACATCTCGAGCGAGCCGGTCAGGAACAGCAGCCCCCAGCCGAGCGAGGCCGCCATGAACAGCAGCATGCCGAGCTGGATGATGCGCCGCGGGTCGAAGCGGTCGGCGAGCGCGCCCGAGTACATCGAGAAGAACAGGAACGGCAGCCAGTGCGACAGCACCGCGAAGCCGCCGAGCGCCGGCGAATGGAACTTCTGGAAGATGATCCAGTAGCTGATGACGTGCTCGATGCTGTCCGCCATCATGGCGAGCGCCGAGCCGATGAAATAGGCGCGGTAGCCCGGATGGCGCAGGGCGGCGAAGGACTGCTGCGGCACGCCGGACCGCGGCTGCTAGGTGTTTTCTTCCGTCCTTGCGGCGGGGAGGGCGCCTTTTTTCGGCCGGCCCGGGCGGTACACGACCTGGAAGATCTTCACCGGCGGCACTGGCGGCGGGCTCTCGAGGAAGCGGCAGTCGGACTCGGTCGGCATGCTAGCCAGCGCGCCGATGCGCTTGCCGCCGACGAACACCGTGTAGCGCAGCATGTGCGTCGAGTACGGAATCGGCTGGGCCAGCACTTCGTACTTGCCGACCATGAACCGCTTGCGTTCCACCACCGGGATTCTCATGGGGTCAATATCGCTTTCCAGAGTTGAATTCCACTTTGACCCGCGCGACTGCGCGCCGCACGGCTTCCATCTCGGCGCGCGCCGTCTGCGCCTGCTGCATCAGGTCCTCGCTGAGCGCGCCGCCGGCCGCGGCCTGCAGGCGCGAGATCTCCTCGTGGACCCGCTTGTAGCGCTCCGCGGCGAGGTTCCAGCGCTCCACCAGACGCTGCTCCTGCTCTCGCCATGCCTTGCGCTTGTCCATGAATGCCTTTGAGGTGAACCGTGAAGTTTATCACACGAAGCGCCGCTTCCGGCCGCCGGCTTGGGCGGTAGGAGCTTGAAAAGACTCGTGAAAGCCCCCTGGGGGCTCAGAACTTGGTGGCCCGCTGAATGGCCGGCCGCCCGCCCAGCTCCTTCGCCCAGCGCTCCAGGTTGGGCAGCCCTTCGCAGGTTTCCGGCACCGCGCCTTTCGCGCGCGCGTAGCCCGCGTAAAGCGACAGGTCGGCGATCGTCATCTCGCTTCCCGCGCAGTACTTGTGCGCGCCGAGATAGTCGTCCCACACCTTGAAGTAGCCGCGCACGCGGCTGCGGAACAGGTCCGCGGTCGGGCCGTGCGGGTCCTTGGAGCGGATCACGGTGAACAGCGCGCCGAGCATCGGCGTGACGTCGGTAGAGGCGCTCATCAGCGCCTGCAGCATCGCCGCGCGCGCCGCCGGGTCGCGCGGCAGGAACCTGCCCGACTTCTCCGCGCAATACACCAGGATCGCGGTCGACTGCGACAGCGTCAGCGGCTTGCCGCCCGGGCCTTCGTCGTCGACGAGCACCGGGATCTGCCCCATCGGGTTCATGGCGAGAAACCCGGGCAGCTTGTGCTCGCCTTTCTGCAGGTCGATCGGGTGGAAGCGGTAGGCGAGGCCGCATTCCTCGACGGCGATGCGCGCACGCATGCCGTTCGAGGTGCCGGCGGCATAGAGATCGATCATGGGCTCCTCCGCGAAAAAAAAGATGGTACTCAGAATCGCTTCTTCAATCCAACCGTCACCTGGTGCGGCATCACGCCGAGGATGAGCGGCGTATCGCGATGGGACGCGTAATAGCCGGCCGCGGCGCCGATGGCAAACCCGGCGATCACGTCGCTCTGCCAGTGGGCCTGCACCTTCATCCGCGCGATCGCGACATATACCGGAAGGGCCTCCAGCGCATACACGGCCGGATGATCCTTTCCGTACTCCAGGACGAAGGGCGTCACCGCCGCGCTGGCCAGCGTCACCTCGCCCGACGGGAAGCTGCGATGGCCATGGCTTTTGAACCACTGGTTGGGGTCGTTGACTTCGCTCGGCCGCGGCCGGGTGAAGACCTCTTTCAGGAGCGTGGTGCTCACGGCCCCGATGGCGACGGAATCCAGCGCCTGCCAATAGGTCCGGCCCAGGCGCGTCTCGCCTCCTTCCCACAGGGCGCCGCCGATCACGACGGCGAGCGTCCCGTATTCGAGAAAGGTCTGGTTGCTGCGCTTCCAGATTCCGCTGTTGTCATAGCCGAGGCGGTGATCGATCCCGAGCGGCCCGCCGCCCGCCTGCGCCTGGAAGATGGCGGCCAGAAGCAGCCAGGCCGCCGCGTCAGGCTGGCGCCTTTGCCGTCTCCACCATCTCATCGGCAAGCCCGAAGCGCTTGAAGACCAGCGGCAGCAGCAGCAGCGTGAAGAGCGTCGCGCTGACGATGCCGCCGACGATCACCACGGCGAACGGCCGCTGCGTTTCGGAGCCGATGCCGTGCGACAGCGCGGCCGGCAGCAAGCCCAGCCCGGCCATCAGGGCAGTCATCAGGATCGGTCGCAGGCGCAGCACCGCGCCGTCGACCACCGCCGCGGGCAGCGGCCTGCCGCGGCGCACGAAATCCACGATCTGCTCGACCATGATCACGCCATTCTGCACGGAGATCCCCGCCACCGCGATGAAGCCGACCGCGGCCGAAACCGAGAGGTGCAGGCCGGCGCAGGCCAGCCCGGCGACGCCGCCCACCAGGGTGAAAGGCACCATTGTCAGCACGATGGCCGCGCTGCGCACGGAGCGGAATGCCCAGAACAGCAGCGAGAAAATCGCGAGCAGCGACAATGGCACGACGACGCGCAGCCGCGCCATCGCCCGCTGCTGGTTCTCGAACTGCCCGCCCCAGGTGATGGAGTAGCCCGGCGGCAGCGCGACTTCCGCGGCGACCTTGTCCTGCGCTTCGGCGACGAAGCTGCCCTGGTCGCGGCCCAGCAGATTCACCTTCACCGGGGCGATGCGCCCGCCCGCTTCGCGCGCGATGCGCGTGGCGCCCTGCTTGACCTCGACGCGCGCGATGTCGCCGAGCGGGACGGTCGGGGTGAAGGCGCCGGGCGCAGCGCCCTTGTCCTGCGGCAGCGGCACCTGCAGGTTGGCGATGTCGTCGACCGAGTCGCGGTAACGCTCCATCAGCCGCAGCGTGACGTCGAAGCGCCGGTCACCCTCGTAAAAGGTATTCACGGCGTTGCCGGCCAGCGAGGTCTGGATGACGCTGTTGACGTCGTTGACGTTCAGGCCGAGACGCGCGACGCGGGCGCGGCTCAGGCTGATGGTGAGCTCGCTCTGGCCGCTGACGCGCATCGCGGCGACGTCGACCGCGCCTGGCACACGGCCGACCAAGTCGACGATCTGGTCGGCCTTGTCCTGCAGGATCTCGAGGTCGGGGCCGAAAACCTTGACCACGATCTCGCCCTTCGCGCCGGACAGCGCTTCTTCCACGTTGTCCTGGATCACCTGCGAGAAGTTGGTCGGCACGCCGGGAATGGCATGGATCTTCGCCGACATGTCCTGCACCAGCTCGTCCTTGCTGCCGAAGCGCCAGCGGCCGCGCGGCACGAGGTCGGCGAGGATCTCGAGGTTGTTGGAACCCTTGGGATCGGTGCCGTCGTCGGGCCGCCCGACCTGGCTGATCACCGTCTTGACCTCGGGGTAGCCGCGCAGGATGGCGCGCACGTCGCGCTCCAGCTCCTTGGTGCGCTCCAGGCTCGCCGGCGGGGGCAGCGCGATGGTGAGCCAGATGTTGCCTTCGTCGAGCCTGGGAAGGAACTCGCTGCCGAGCAGCGGCACCGCGGCCACCGAAACGAACAACGCCGCCACGGAGGCGCCGAGGACCAGCGGCCAGTGCCGCTCGGCGCGCTGCAGCAGGCCGCGATAGCTCTCCTGCAGGCGGCGCATCCACTCCGAAGGCTTCTCCATGAACTCCGGGCGCCGGATCGCATAGGACAGCAACGTGGGCACCAGGGTGAGAGTCAGGATGATCGCGCCGAGCAGGGCGAACGAGAGAGTGTAAGTCACCGGCGTGAAGATCCTGCCCTCGACCCGCTGGAAGGTGAAGATCGGCAGGAAGGCGGTGATGATGATCGCCTTGGCGAACAGGATCGGGTGGCCGAGCGACACCGCGGTCCCCTTCAGCTCGTGCAGCCGCCAGCCGTAGCCCGCGTGCTGCGGGCTGCCGTCGGCCTGCGCAACCGCAAGCCGCACCATCAGCGCCTCCACCAGCACCACGGCGCTGTCTACGATGATGCCGAAGTCGACCGCGCCGAGCGAGATCAGGTTGGCGGACACCCCGCGCGCATCCATCAGGATGAAGGCGAACAGCAGCGACAGCGGGATCACGGTCGCGACGATGACCGAGGCGCGCCAGTTCCGCAGGAAGACGAGCAGCACGCCGATCACCAGCGCGGCGCCGATGAGCAGGTTCTCGAGCACCGTCTTCACCGTGCTGTCGATCAGGTCCGTGCGCTGGTAGATGGGATGGATGCGCAGGCCCGCCGGAAGCTTGGCGTTCACCAGCGCGACCCTGGCGCGCAGGTCCTTCACCACCTTCACGGCGTTCTGCCCCTTGATCATCACCACGATGCCCTCGACCACGTCGTCCTCGCCGTCGGCGGCGACGATGCCCTGGCGGACGCGGTGGCCGATCTGCACCTGCGCCACGTCGCCGACATAGATCGGCTTGCCGCCGGGCGCCGCGACCATGGTCCGCGCCAGGTCGTCCAGGCTCTGGTACAAGCCGATGCCGCGCACCACCAGCGCCTCGTCGCCGCGCGGCAGCAGCCCGCCGCCGACGTTCGCGCTGTTGGCGGCCACCGCCTGCGCGGTCTGGTCGAGCGTCACTCCGTAGCGCTTGAGCGCGTAGGGGTCGATGTGCGCCTGGTACTCCTTGATCAGGCCGCCGAAGCTGATCACGTCGGCGATGCCGGGAACGATGCGCAACGCCGGCTTGACCACCCAGTCCTGCACCGCGCGCACTTCATGCAGCGGCATGTCCTTCGGCGCCTCGAGGATGTAGCGGTAGATCTCTCCCACGGCGGTGGAGAGCGGGGCGAGCGACGGCTGCGCGCCGGGCGGCAGGCTCACGTTGCCGAGCTTTTCGAGCACCTGCTGGCGCGCGAAGTAGTCGTCGGTGCCCTCGCTGAAGGTCAGCGTCACCACCGACAGGCCGGTGATCGACACCGAGCGCAGGTTCGTCTGGCGGGGCACGCCGCTCATTTCCCGCTCGATGGGCAGCGTCACCGCGCGCTCTATTTCCTCCGGCGCGATCCCCGGCAGCTGCGTGACGATCTGCACCTGCACGTCCTGCACGTCCGGAAACGCCTCGATCGGCAGGTTGTCGAGCGCGCGCAGGCCGAAGGCGACGAGCGCGCAGGTCAGCACCAGCACGAACACGCGCTGGGAGAGGACGAAGGTGATGAGCCTCTCGAGCACTCCGCGCGCCGCGTCAGGTGCCGGCGGCCAGTTCCGAGTTGAGCAGCAGGGCTCCCCGGACCACCACGCGCTCGCCGCTCACGAGCCCGGCGCCGACATAGCTGAACTCGCGGTCCTGCACCGCGAGCTCGATCTTCCGCTTCTCGAACACGCCGGGTTCGCGCTCGACGAACACGAACGAATACAGGCCCTCGGTCACCAGCGCCGAATTGGGCAGGCGCACCGCGCTGCGCGCCTCGTCGGCGAGCACGCTGACGCGCGCATACATTTCCGGCTTCAGCTTGGCGTCGAGGTTCTCGACCGAGCAGCGCACCTGCACGCGCCGCGTCGCCGGGTCGACCACCGGCGCGATGCGCTCGATGCGCCCGTGGAAGCGCTCGCCGGGCCAGGCGTCGGCTTCGGCGGCCACCGGCTGGCCGACCGCGATCTTGCCCACGTGCTGCTCCGGCAGATCCACCAGCAGCTGCAGGTGCGTGACGTCGGTGACGATGAAAAGCGCCTCGGGCAGGTCCGGGCGCACCTCCATGCCGGGATTGGCCCTGCGCTCGGCCACCACGCCGCCGACGGGCGTCGTGAGGTGCAGGGTCTGGCCGATGATCTTCGCGCGGCGCGGGTTCAGATTGGCCAGGCGCAGCGCGGCGCGCGCCGTCTCGGCTTTCGCCTGGACGAGGTCGGTGGCGGCGGCCTCGAGGTCCTTTTTCGGCGCCACCTCGGCGTCATGGAGCTCCTGCACGCGGCGCAGCGCCGCTTCCTTGCGGCGCTCGTCCGCCTGCGCCTTCGCGAGGTCGGCCGCCGCGGCGCCGAGGTCGGGCGCATCGATCAGCGCCAGCAGCCCGCCCGCCGGCACGCGGTCGCCGAGCTGCGCGCGCAGCTCGACGATCCGCCCGCTGATCGGCGAAGACACGCGCGCGGTGTGGCTCTCGTCGAAGGCGACGCGCGCATTGAGCGGCTCGGCGAGCGGCACCGCCATGGTCGGCAGCGGCGCGACGGCGAGCATGGCGAGCTGCGGGGCGCCCGGGGCGAAGCGCACCACGCCGCGCTCCTTAGGCCGCGGCAGGGCGAATACCGCCGCCTCGGGCTTGCGCTTGGCCCAGATGGCCCCGACGCTGAAACAGACACTGGCCGCGACGGCAGCGGCGACGAAATAAGCGAACGACTTCATGGCCGCGATGATGGACCCGGCGATTTGCGGCCGGCTGACCCCGAACTGACGCGCGGGTTACGCGGCCAGTTTCCTGCCAGAATAGGCCGTGGCAAGAGCCAAGCCGCGCCGCAGGCCCCGCAAGGCAAAAGCCGGATCGCGCGGCCTGACGCCGATCGAGTGCCGCCTCGACGCGCTCTCGGGCGAAGCAGCGGAAGCCGGGAGCCGCGTCGAAAGCGAGGGCGGGCTCGTGCTGGGCCGCTATAGCGACCCGCTCGGCAAGAACCCGCTGATCCTCGCGATCCTGCCGATCGATTCCATCGAGCCGACGCCGTTCCAGCGCGATCTGTCGCAGACCCATCACCGCAAGCTCGCCGACGCCATCGACCGCACCGGCCTGTTCCTCGACCCGGTGATCGCGGTCACCGCGCCGGGCAAGGGGTTCTGGACGCCGAACGGCCGGCACCGGCTCGAGGCGATGCGGCGCCTCGGCGCGCGGGCGATCACCGCGCTGGTCGTGCCCAAGCGCGAGATCGCCTGGCAGATCCTCGCGCTCAACACCGAGAAGGCGCACAACCTGCGCGAGCGCGCGCTGGAAGTCATCCGCATCTACCGCGGCCTGATCGACGAGGACGCGAAGCGCGCCGAGTCCGGCTTCTCGTTCTATCTCGAGGAAGCTTCGCTCGTCACGCTGGGCGTGTGCTACGAGCGCAATCCAAAATTCGCCGGCGCTTCCTATAACCCGATCGTGCGCCGGCTCGAGAGCTTTTCTCCCGAAGCTCTGAACAAGGCCATCCACATCCATGAGAAGCATGCAGGATCGCTGATGGAGCTCGACGAGCGCGTCGCCGCGGTGATCGCCAAGCTGAAGGCGCGCGGTTTCGTCAGCCCGTATCTGCGCGCTTTCGTCATCGCGCGCATCAACCCGCTGCGCTGGACCCAGGGCGAGCCGCCGCCGCTCGAGGAAGTGCTGAAGACCATGCGCGAGCGCGCCGGCAAGTTCAATACCGACAAAGTGAAGCAGGCAGACCTCGCCGGCGCCGGCGGCGCGCCCGACGAGCAGGACTGAGCGCCGCAAGTCAGCTCGCAGTCAGTTCGCCGTCAACCTGCGGTCAGCGCACGGACGCAACACGTCCTTGCGCCGCGCTGACATCGGCCTGATCGGCGAAGTTTCCGCTGGACTGGCGCAGACCGGTTCGCTCATTCTTCCCGCGGGGTCGCCCCGCAGCGG
>Ga0070697_100003157_pt1 | contig 12659 bp, 12 predicted proteins | sample KBSK1501metaG_FD_65475 | JGI IMG/M metagenome (GOLD analysis project Ga0070697, IMG submission 65475) | Corn, switchgrass and miscanthus rhizosphere microbial communities from Kellogg Biological Station, Michigan, USA - KBS K1-50-1 metaG | ecosystem: Host-associated > Plants > Roots >... | reverse complement strand
ACTTGCAGGAACGGGGAGAAACATTATTGAGCCAACAGCTCGATCGTGGACCCAGATACTGTGACCGATGTCATGCCCCCGCGTGGGGAAGGCAGACGCCATGGTGAGGGACCAGTCATGACTTTCGGGCTTCAATAATCCTCTCCGTTCCGGTCGTACCGGTCGGCCGGGCCGCGTTACAGCGGTGCCGGCCGATCGTGTTTCCGGCGGATGAGCTCCCAGCAATACTGCGGCGCGAGCAGGGCCTTGCGTCCGACCACGAACTCGGTCGCGAGCACCACCATCCATACCCCGTATGCGATCGCGACGATGTCGCGCAGGCCCGGCTGCAGGAACTGCACCAGCCACAACACGAACAGCACCGTCGCGTCGCGCCAATCGAACTCCATCTTCGCGAGCACCATCATCGCGAGGCCGGACTGCAGCAGGGTGAGCAGGATCTCGAGCCGCTGGGGCCCGTCGAAGCGGAAATCCAACCACACGCCATGATGCCGTAAGCTCGAGTAACCGTACACCAGCGGGATCATGGCGGCGAGTACCGTCCACTGGTTGATGTTGCTCGACACCATGTTCATGAGCGCCATCGGCGCGTGGGTGACGCGCCTGGCCCAATAGAACGCCGAGACCTTCTCCGGGAACTCGGAAAGAAACGGCGCCACCCACTGCACCAGGACGAACTGGCTCACGCCCACGAGTCCCGCCAGCGCGAGCATCGACTCGAGAAACGGGTGCGCCGTGACGTACAACAGCGCGCCGCCGCCGCCGAGCAGCGCCGCGATGGCGACCGGCCGGCGCCAGCCCGGCTGGCGGTATGCCCAGCGGGACACCGCGGGGGCGTCCGCGGCGTGCTCGGCGCCGCGCGGCGCGTTGCGAAACAGGAGCCAGAGATAGGCGACGTACAGAGCCAGGAGCACCAGCGCGTCGACCCAGGTGAAGCGCTGCTTGAGGAGGATCACGCCGAAGTACAGGAGCGGCGGCACGAGCCCCATGATCTCGAGCGCGTGCTCGCGCTCCAGCCGGATGACCGGGAGGAGGGGCACAGCAGGCTGCGCCCCTCCAGCAGCCCGGTTGCGGCTGGAGACCGCGAACACGACGTAGATCATCGGCCAGCCGAGCCCGAGCAGTAAGCGGATCGCGCCCGTAAGGTTCGCGATGGCCAGGTGCGCGCGCTCGGGCTCCCGCCCGGCGTCCCAGGCGATCACGGCCTCGACGGCGAACTCGGGGAGCGTCTGCACCCAGGCGAGAATCGCGAGGGCGAGGCCCTGGGAGATGAGGAACTGGGCGGCTTCCGCACCCCAGGCGACGAGGAAGGCCGACGTGAGAATCGCGGGAAACGTCCACAGCGCGGACAGCGCGGAGCCTCCCGCCGTGGACAACAAAGCGAGTACCTTTAGTTTCACGTGCGCCGAAGATAGTCCTGCCTCGGAGGCTCAACAAGCATGGGACGTGACAAGATGAAGTCCGCCAGCCTGCACAGCTTCCACGACGAGCACATCGAGCCGCTGCCGCCGGTGCCCGCGCCCGGCACGCGCACGCCGTTCGAGAGCCTCGTGCGCGAGATGCTCGACCAGCTCGGCGAGGACCCGACTCGTGAGGGCCTGCGTCAGACGCCGGCCCGCGTCGAGACGTCCCTCAAATGGCTCACCCGCGGGTACCATATGTCGGTCGCGGACGTGATCGGTGACGCCCTGTACAGCGAGCGGCATGAGAACCTGGTGTGCGTGCGCGACATCGAAATCTATTCGTTGTGCGAGCACCACCTGCTCCCGTTCTTCGGCCGGGCGCACGTCGCCTACCTGCCGAACGGCCGCCTGGTCGGTCTCTCCAAGATCCCGCGCGTGATCGAAGTGTTCGCCCGCCGCCTGCAGGTGCAGGAGCGGCTCACCGACCAGGTGGCGGACGCGCTCATGGAAGTGCTCGACCCGCGCGGTGTGGGTGTGGTGATCGAGGCGTACCATCTCTGCATGATGATGCGCGGCGTCGAGAAACAGAACTCCAAGACGGTCACAAGCGCCCTGCGGGGCGCGCTGCTCCAGGACGCGAAGACCCGGGACGAATTCCTGCGGCTGGTGTACAGCCGGGGCCCGGGGTGAGCGACCCTTCCCCAACGGCCCTCGCCGGGAAGCTCGCGCTGGTCACTGGCGCCTCGCGTGGGATCGGCCTCGCCGTGGCCGAATCGTTGCAGGCCGCGGGCGCCCACGTCGTGCGGCTCGCCCGCAGCGTCGCGGACGGCACGACCGGCCGTCGGACGGACCTGCGCTGTGACGTGACGGATCCCGCGGCCGTGGAGCGGGCCGTCGGCCGGGTGTTGAGCGAGCGCGGAATCCCGGACATCGTGGTGAACAACGCGGGCATCTTCTTCATCAAGCCGGTCGCGGAGACGACGCCCGACGATTTCTCCCGCACGCTCGCCGTGAATCTCACCGGACCATTTCTCGTGACACGCGCCCTGGTTCCACACCTGGTGGGGCGCGGCGCCGGGCACTTCGTCACCATCGGCTCTATCTCCGACCACGTGGCGTTCACGGGCTCGACCGCCTACGCCGCGAGCAAGTTCGGCCTGCGCGGGATGCACGAGGTGTTGCGGGCCGAGCTGTCCCGCACCGGCGTCCGGACGACCCTCGTCTCGCCGGGACCCGTGGACACGCCGATCTGGGACCCGATCGACCCCGATGGACGGTCCGGATTCACCAAGCGCAGCGCCATGCTGCAGGCGGATGACGTGGCCGAAGCCGTACTCTTCGCGGTCACTCGGCCCCCACGCGTCGACGTCACGGAGATCCGACTGTTGCCGACGGTCTATACGCTCAGAGGCTAGATGCGGCACGTTTCCCGTTTCCCGTTTCCCGTCCTAGCGGTGCTCGCCGCACCGCTGGCGGCACAACAGTCCCTCCCACCGCTGCCCGATACCACCGGCTTCGGCGTGCACGTGCTCGCGCTGGCCCGCGCGCCCGACAATGCGATCTGGGTCGGCACCTATGGACAAGGCATCTTCGTCTTGCGGCAGGGAGCAGGGAGCTGGGAGCAGCTGAAGCATGCGAGCGACTCGACCGCTCGCTCCATTTCCTTCGACTTCGTACACGCCTTCGGATTCGGGCCACACGGGGAAGTCTGGTACGGCACGGTGGGGAACGGGTGGGGCCTGTCGACCGACGGCGGCAAGACGTGGACCAACTGGGCGCTCGGCGAGCTCGGCCCCGAGTGGCAGTACGTCGCGCCCAACGGCATCGTCACCAAAGGTGATACGGTGTACGTGGGCACGGCCGACGGGATCAAGCTGTCGTGGGACCGCGGCGCGACCTGGGCGGAAATCACCGATTCGACCGGGGCTCTGACGGCGTCCCATCCGTGGGGCCGCCTGCGCAGCCAGTACGTGCTGGCGCTCGCCCGCGGCGCCGACGGCAGCCTGTGGGCCGGCCACCTGCGGGGGCTCGCCCGCTCGACCGACGGCGGCCGTACCTGGACCGAATACCCCACGCCGGTGCGGTGCCCTCTTCCGAGCGCCGAGTGCGTCGATCGGGTGCGGGGGCTCGCTCCGGATACGGGGAGTCTCGTGTGGGTGGGGACCGAGCGAGGCCTGTACCGGCTCGATCCCGCCCGCGGCTCCTGGCTCGACAAGCGGGGGAATCCGGCTTGCCCCGTGGCACCCGAGGTGAAAGGTTGCCGTGTGGAGCTGCCGCCGGTGCAGGCACTCGTCCGCGCCGGGCCGGGGCAGGCGTTCGCCGGGACCCGCGACGGCGTGTACGCGGAGGACGGCGACGCGCTCAACGTGTGCGACCTGACCCGCACGGTCAGCGCGTTGTTGCTGCTCGCGCCGGGGGTCTACGCCACGGGGAGGCCCACCGGCTTGGGGACCTGCCGCATCGATCAGCGGCTGACGCTCGTGGGCGTCAGCTATCAGGAGCGGCCCGACACGGACTCGCACGGCACGCGCCATACCTGGTTCGCCCGGCCCATCGCCCTCACCGACCAGCCCTACGTCGACCAGACCTACCGGTACGGCGCGACCATGGGGGGCAATTTCCAGGAGCATCAGGGCGTCGAGTTCAACAACCCGGACGGGACGCCCGTCCACGCGGTCGGGGACGGGGTGGTGGTGTTCGCCGGCCCCGCGGAGCGCGGGGCGAACACCGTCGCCATCCGCCACGACCGAAGGCTCAAAGGGCTTTTCATCTTCTCGACGTACTACCACAACGCTCAGCTGCTCGTGTCGCCGGGCCAGCGGGTCAAAGCGGGCGACGTGATCGCCCTGGTCGGGAACACCGGCCGCGCGACCAACGACCACCTGCATCTGGAGATCCACGCCGCGCCGTTCGACTCCGTCCTATTGATCGTCGATCCGAACGAGCGCTATCCGAAGTACACGGTCAACCCGGAGCTCTGGATCCGGCCGCTGCCCGGGACGGGGATCGTGGCGGGGCGGGTGTGGGATGCGCAGGGCCGGCCGGCGCCGCACGTGCGGGTGTACGGGTTGGTCAAGGCAGAGCCGCAGGAGACGCCGTACTCGTACGCCGAGACGTATGGTGAGCACAATCATCCCGACCCGGACTACGGCGAGCACTTCGCCGTGTCGGATGTCGAGCCCGGCGAGTATACGATCGCGGTGGCGGTGGACGGCCGGCGGATGACACGCCGCGTGCGGGTCGAAGCGAACCGCGTCACGTGGGTGGAGTTCGGCTCGGGTGCACATTGAGCTGACGGAGATGCTGCGCTGCCCGGAGCGGCACGAAGACGAATTCCTCGTGCTGTCCACGGGCGAGATGCTCGGGCGGATGGTCCGCTCGGGAGTCCTGGCTTGTCCGAAATGCGGGCGGGAGTATCCGATCGTGCGGGGCGTGGCGCATTTCTCGGGGAGCAGGGAGCGGGGAGCGGGACTCGGCGTCGCACAGTTCGGAACCGCTCCCCGCTCCCCGCTCCCGGTTGATGACGAAACCCTCCAAGCGCTGCTCGATCTGAGCGGCCCCGGTGGCTACGTCCTGTTGCTCGGCTGCGCCGCGCGGCATGCCGTCGGGCTCGCGGGGCTCATGGGCGGCATCCACTTTGTCGGCGTGAACGCACCGGACGAAATAGCGGAGCTTCCGGTCCTCAGCCTACTCGCCTGCGACACGATGATTCCCCTGCGACAGACGGTGGCGCGGGCGGTGGTGGTCGGCTCGGACTGTCTGGGAGCCGAGTGGCTGGCCGAGGCGCACCGGGTGCTGCTTCCGGGGCGGCGGCTGGTGATCGAGAGCGAGCAGGTCGCCGCGCCGGCCGGGCTCAAGCGGTTGGCCCTCGGGCACGGCGTGGTCGTCGGCGAGCGGCGCTGATCAGCCTTCCAAGGCCGCCGCGGTGGGGTCGGCCTGGGCGTACACCCGATCGATCAGGTCCTTGTAGTTTTTTTCGACCTGACGGCGCTTGACCTTGAGGGATGGCGTGAGCTCGCCGGACTCGATCGTGAAGTCCCGTTCGATCAGGACGATCTTCTTCGGCATCTCGAACTTGGCGAGGTCGCGCAGGCCCCCCATCACCTCGCGCTCCATCTTGGCCTGGACGTCGGCCAGCCGGATCAGCTCCGCCCGCGACGCATAGGTCAGGTTCCGCTCCTTGGCCCACCGCTCGAGCTGATCATAGTTGGCCACGACCAGGATAATCGGGAACTTGCGTTGGTCGCCGAGCACCACGGCGCTCGCCACGAATTTGTTCAGCCGCACCATGTTCTCGATCGGTTGCGGGGCGACGTACTTGCCGCCCGCCGTCTTGAGCAGATCCTTCTTGCGATCGGTGATCTTGAGATAGCCGTCGGCGTCGAACTCGCCGATGTCGCCGGTGTGGAACCAACCGTCGGCATCGATGGCCTCGCCGGTCTCTGCCGGCTTGTTGTAGTAGCCCTGCATGATGTTGTCGCCCTTGGCGAGGATTTCGCCGTCGCCGGCGATCTTGATCTGGACGCCGGGGATCGCTGTTCCAACGGCCCCGGGCTTGGGACGTTCCAGGGGGCTGACCGTGAGCACAGGGGAAGTCTCCGTCAGGCCATAGCCTTCGCTGATCGGGAGGCCGGCACTGTAGAAAAAGCGCGCGATCTCGCCGGAGAGGGGAGCGGATCCGGACAGGAACAGCCTCACCCGTCCCCCGGTGCGCGCCCGTAGCTTCGAGAACACCAGCCGATCCGCGATCGCGTGACGCAGCTTGACCAGGAACGGGACGGGGATTCCCGCGAGCCGGTAGGACGTCCACGCCTCACCGGTGCGCTTCGCCCACAGGAAGATGCGGCGTTTGAGCGCGCTGCCGCTGAGCGCATTCTCGAGCACGCGCGCGTACACCTTCTCGTACAATCGCGGCACCGCGATCACGATCGTGGGTCGCACCTCGGTGAGGTTCTGGGCGACCGTGTCGATCGACTCGGCGTAGTTGATCGTGACCCCCGCGGAGAACAGCGCGTAATCCGCCATGCGCTCGAAGATGTGGGACAACGGCAGCCACGCGAGGCAGGAGTCGCCGTCTTTACCCACCTGGAGCACCGCCAGCGTCGCTTCGACATTCGAGGCGATGTTGCGGTGAGTGAGCATCACCCCTTTGGGCTGGCCGGTTGTTCCCGATGTGTAGGGCAACGTGGCGAGGTCCTCGGGTCGGACAGCGAGCGCCTCCTCCTTGAAGCGGGGATACTTGGCGGCCGCCGCCCGACCGCGCGCCTCCACCTCGGCGATGGTGAGCACCCGGTCGTTCCCCCCTCCGGGGGGGGGAGCCGCGTCGAACACGATCACATGCTGGAGCGAGGGAAGCCCGCCGCGCACGGCGCGGATCTTCTCCACCTGGGCGGCCGTCGAGCAAAACACGGCGACCACCCCCGCGTCGCGCAGGATGTACTCCACCTGGTTGGCGGGCAGGGTGGGGTAGATGGGCACGCTGGGGGTCCTGGCGCACAGGCAGGCGTAGTCAGTCAGGGCCCACTCGAGGCGGGTTTCTGCGAGGATCGCCACCTTGTCGCCCGCGCGCAGCCCGAGCTCCCGCAAGCCGATGGCCAGGGCCTGCACCCGCGCCGCCGCTTCCTTATGTGTGATGCCGCGCCATGCGCCATCGGCCTTGTAGCGGAAGGCGGCCGCATGGTCCGCGTAGCGGTCCACCGCGTCGAAAAACAACTGGGTCAGCGTACGGGCGCTCATGGTCGGAACCTCACGACGAAAGTGACGGGCGAGCCCGGCACCGTGTCTCCGACGGCGCGCCGCGCGATCGCCCGCACGACGACGCTGTCCGGAGCGGATGGACCGAGGAGCCGCACCTTCACGAAAGCAGTTCCCGCCACACCTGTCGCCACCGTGTCGGTCGTGGCGAGGAGGTGGGTCGAGTCGTTCGTGACCAGCGTGACCGGGCCCGGGGCCGCAGGAAGCGTGATCGCGTAGACAACGGGCCGGCCGGCGAGGGGGACCGTCAGCGAGTCGCCGCCGCTCGCGGACTTGATCGTGTCCGCGACCTCGACCTGGAGCGAATCGGAGACCGAGTCGGCCGATAGCGCCACCGTATCCACCGTCGACAGGGACGTCGCGAACAGCGTATCCGCGGCCGCCAGTGTGCGGATCGAGACGGGGTTGCCGACGAACGTGCCGGCGCGGGCGAGCAGCCGGCCGGTCAGGCCGGTGTGGTTCACCGTGATTCTGCCGGTGGTCGCGTCGATGAGCTTGAGCGCCACGGTGTCGGCGCTGTCGGGCAACGACCAGACGATCGTCGCGGCGACCGAGTCGCCGTGCCCGTCGAGCAGTCGGGCACGCGGGGTGACGCTGTCGTACTCCTCGAGGCTGTCCGGGGCGACGACCTCCAGCGCGATCGTGCGGCTCAAGTCACCGGGGCCGAACTTCCCGCAGGCCACAGCCGCCACGAGCATCAGGACGCCGCCGACCCGGCCTCGCCCCGGAAACCGGGGGGGCCGCCGGGTCAGGGCGCCTCCGCCGCGGCCGCTTTAGTCGGTCCGGAGGCGCCGAGGTCGCGGAGCGCCTGCGTCGCGTGCTCGATCCACTTCTGCGCGTCGGGACCCTTGGGGGGGTGCGCGAGGAACGCGCGCAGGTGCTGTGCCGCGCCGTCCGGGTCGCCGCGCTTGAGCAGCAGGAAGGCGAGCCCGTAGTGGGCGCCCGCGAGCTCGCGATCGAGCTCCAGCGCCCGGCGGTAGTGCCGGATCGCCTCGTCGATGCGCCGCGTCTTGGTGAACGCGATCGCCATGTTCTGCAGGATGCGCGCGTCGTTGGGGTGGTCGCGCAGCGCCAGGCGATACGACGTGAGGGCCGCGTCGTAGTCGCCCTGGCGTTCGAGAGCGAGAGCCTCGTTCAGATAATCGAGGCGCTGCGGGTTGACCTCGTCGGCGCCCGAGCCGCCGAACAGGCGGCGCCAGAAACCCATGCGCCGAAAATAGCTTGCGGCCTCGCGACTGTGCAATGTAGCTTCACAGCCCATGCCGGCCCCGCCCCCGCCCCCGCCCCCGCCCCCGCCTCGCACTCCTCAGCCGCCCGCCCCCCAGGCCCCCCGGCCTCGGAACCCGCGCACCGCCGGCAAGGCGCCGCACGGCGTGCTCGAGGTGGATTGGCCGTTCTTCGGCGAGATGTGCCGGGCGCTGGCGCTGAAGATCTTCCGCGAGTACGACCCGGACCTCGTGATCGGGATCGCCCGCGCGGGTGTGATTCCCGGGGCGGTGGTGGCGAGCATCCTGCAGCGCGACTTCGCTTCCATGGCGATTACCCGAACGGAGGCCGGCGGGCGCCCCGTGGTGCTCGCCGGACCGACGCGGCTCGTGACCGGCCGGCGGGTATTGATCGTGGATGAAACCTGCGACACGGGCGCGACCATGAAGCTCGCCCTCAACGCCGTCCGCGAGCTCAAGCCGGCCGCCGTGAAAACCGCCGTCTCGTTCCGCACCGGCCCCTTCCAGCCGGACTTCTACGCGCTCGAGACCGACACCTTCATCATCCTTCCCTGGGACCGCGAGGTCATCATCGAGGGGGAGATCGTGATGCGGCCCGACTACGCCGCGAAGCTCAAGGAACTCGGCGGTTGATCGACCGGCTGACCGCGGCGCTCTCCCGTTCCCGCGCCGACTACACCGAAATCCGCGTCGAACGCACCTGGAGCACGGCGGTGACGTTCCGCGGCCGCCGGCTCGAATCCGCCACGGCGAGCGAAGACCAGGGCGGCTTCGTGCGCGCGCTGCACGCGGGCGGCGGCTGGGGCGTCGCGTCCTTCACCTCGCTCGACCGGCTCGACGCGATGGTGGCACGCGCCGGGGAGCTGTCGCGCGCCGTGCCGGTGGACCCGCCCATCCGCCTGGGCGACGTCCCGACGCATCAAGCGGACGCGCTCCTCGATCTCGATGGGGATGTGCGCGGCGTGCCCATCGCGGAGAAGAAGCGGCTGCTGGAGGCGTACAACGGTGCCATGCTCGGTGTGAGCGACCGGATCGTCGATACGCTCGCCGTGTACCGCGACGAGGTGAGCGAGTACTGGTACGTGAACTCGCAGGGCACCATCCTGCACGAGCTGCGGCCCGACGTCACGCTCTCCGGAACCGCGGTGGCGCGCCGCGACGGCACGATCGAGAAAGGACTCGAGTCCATCGGGATGCGCCGCGGCTGGCGCTCGGTGCAGGACAAGGCGGCGGGATTTCGCGCCGTCGCGGAGCGGGCGGTCGCGCTGCTCGACGCGCCCATGGTCAAGGGCGGCACGTATCCCGTGATCCTCGATCCCCAGCTGGCCGGGGTGTTCATCCACGAGGCGTTCGGACACCTCTCCGAGGCCGACTTCGTGTACGAGAACCCGCAGGCGCGCGAGATGATGACCCTCGGGCGCCGCTTCGGGAAACCGGTCCTCAACGTGGGGGACAATGGCGTCGCCCCCGGGCTGCGCGGCACGCTCCCGTTCGACGACGAAGGTACGGCTACCCAGGACACCACCCTCATCAAGGACGGGATCCTGGTGGGTCGGTTGCACTCGCGCGAGACCGCCGCCGCGATGGGCGAGCGCCCGACCGGCAATGCGCGCGCGATCTCCTTCCGCCACGCGCCGATCGTGCGCATGACCAACACCTACATCGCCGGCGCCCCGCCCCCGGGGGGCGGCAGCTTCGAGGACCTGATCGGCGACGTGAAGCTCGGCGTCTACGCGTGTGGCGCGTTTGGCGGGCAGACGATGCTCGAGAACTTCTCGTTCACGGCGGCCTACGGGCGCATGATCCGCGACGGACAGGTGGCGGAGCTGGTGAAGGACGTCGTGCTCGCGGGCAACCTGTTCCAGACGCTGGACCGCATCGATCACATCGCCGGCGACTTCCGCTGGAACCAGATGGGCGGCGGGTGCGGCAAGGCCGGCCAGTTTCCCCTCCCCGTCACCGAAGGGGCGCCGCACGTCCGCATCGAGGAAGCGCTGGTGGGCGGCGACGTGGCGGCATGATTGCGCAGCTCATCGACGCGGCCCGGCGCCGCGCCGACGGTGGCGCCGATGCGCTGTGGCGCCGGGTCGAGCGGACGACGGTGGCGTTCGAATGGGGCCGGCTCAAGTCGGCGGCCGCCACCGAGGAAGCGGGGGCGAACCTGCGGGTGCGCCACCGCGGGCGCGTGGGGGTGGCCGGGACTACGGCGGTGGGGGGGAACGAGGTAGGGGCGCAGCATGCTGCGCCCCTACTGGATCGCGCCTTGGCGTCGGCCGAGTTAGGCGAGCAGTCGGACCTCGTATTTCCGGCGGCAGGCCCGCTCCCGCCGCTCACCACGTGTTTCGACCGGGCGGCGAACGCCTCCCTCGACGAACTGATCGGCATCGGGCGCTCGCTCCTGGCGCGGCTCGAGCGCGAGGGCTGTCGGGTCAACGTCGCGATCGAGCGCGAAACCACGGTGACGCGGGTCGCCAATTCCGCCGGGGCCGGCGGGGAATATCGCAGCACGGCGTTCGGCGTGAGCGCGGACGTATGGCGCATCGCCGGCGACGACGTGCTGGTGGTCTCGGACGCGCTCGAAGGAGCGGATGTGCCGTCGGACGAGGCGCTGGCGGCCCTGGTCGCCTCGATCAACGCGCGACTCGATCACGCGCTGCGCGTCGTCGCGTCGCCCGAAGGGACACTCCCCGTCGTCTTCACTCCCGCCGGCCTGTCCGCGTTGATGCTCCCGGTGACGCAGGCCCTCTCCGGGAAGGCGGTGCTGCAGGGCATTTCTCCGCTGGGGGCGAAGGTGGGGCAGGAGGTGTTCGACGCCCGGTTCTCGATCACCGACGATCCCTTGCGGATCGATCGCGCGACCTCTCGCCCGCTGGACGATGAGTGCGTGCCCTCCCGAGCAACATGTCTCGTGGAACGTGGCGTCGTGCAACGCTTCATCTACGACCTCGAGACGGCGGCGCGTGCGAAGGCAGAGAGCACGGGGAACGGACAGCGCGCGATCTTCGGGAAACCGGTGCCGGGATATACGAACATCGTCCTGAACGATGGAGGGGCGCAGCATGCCGCGCCCCGACAATTGGGCGGGGGACTCCTCGAAGATATTCGGGACGGCCTCCTGGTCGATGAGCTGATCGGCGTGGGGCAGGGGAACGTGATCGGCGGAGCGTTCAGTCATCCGGTGGCCCTGGCGTACCGCATCGAGCGCGGCGAGGTCACCGGTCGCGTGAAGGACGCCGCCGTCGCGGGCAACGCGTACGAGCTGTGGAAGCGGGTCGCGGGCTTCGGGGCCGACGCCCGCTGGACGGGGTCCCGTTGGGCGCCGTCGGTGCTGTTCGAGGGGGTCAGCGTGGCGCGCCGCTGAGGCGGGAGGTTCGTGGAGGTTCTGGAGGTTGGGGGAGGCTATGCGGATCAACCTCCACCAACCCCCACCAACCTCCCGCTCAGTATTCCAGCACTCCTGTCTGCGCGACCATCTTCCACTGCGTCCCCACCTGCGTGTAGATCTTGCAGGTCCGTCCTTTCCAGTGTTGCACCGCGCTCGTTTGCTTGTGCCGCCAGAGCGTGTCGATGTCCACCACGGCGAACGCCCCGTCGCCCTCGGCTGAGGCGACGATCTTCCTGATCTCGCGGCGGTTGTGGATCAGGGTGTGGGTGTCGAACAGCTCCTGCCATCCGCTCCGCCAGCGCTCTGCGTTGAAGCGACCCCAGACCAAGACCCAGGTCATGGGATCGTGCGATTGCGCGGTCGGGGGCCAGGGCCAGACCATGGCCGGGTGGAAGCAGGACACGAGGAGCTGCGCGTCCTGTGTGTCCCAGGCTCGGGTTTCGCGGTTGACGATCTCGCGGATCTGATCGTCGACGGGACTCACACTGGGCTGAGCGCCTCTTCGTAGCCTCTCCCCTCCTTCATCTGCTCGTAGACGACGTTCAACGTATCAGGGGAAGCGGACAGGAAACGACAGCGCTCGTCATTCCTCGACCGGCACTCGACCTCCATCACGGCGACGGGCTCCCCCGACAGGCGGCCGAAGAAATCCGCGAGCATGCCCGACGAGAAGAAGCACATCGGCTCCTGGGCGCTTCCAGGTGCTGCTTCGACCCAGTCGCTCGAGTCCACGACGAGCGCGGCGCTGCCGAGCGGCGCGACGCTGATCGAGCCCCATCCCGTCGCCTGGAAGAACGCGGACAGGACGTCGTTGAGCCGGCCGGCGTCGAGGTCGTCGGGCCGCCCGACGCCCGTTTCTGCGGGCAGCCAGGTACAAAACGCCTGAAACAC
>Ga0070697_100003156_pt1 | contig 12663 bp, 10 predicted proteins | sample KBSK1501metaG_FD_65475 | JGI IMG/M metagenome (GOLD analysis project Ga0070697, IMG submission 65475) | Corn, switchgrass and miscanthus rhizosphere microbial communities from Kellogg Biological Station, Michigan, USA - KBS K1-50-1 metaG | ecosystem: Host-associated > Plants > Roots >... | reverse complement strand
GCGGATAGGTGTCGACCGCCTGGCGGTAATGCGCCACGGCCAGCTGATAACGGCCGGACGCGGCCTCGACGCGTGCGATCCCCGCAAGGGCGTAAGGGTATCCGGGATCGTCAAATAGCGCCCGGCGGTACTGGGCGTCGGCCTCCTGTGTCCGGCCGGCATTGAAATAGAGATTGCCGAGGAGGACACGAGTGTAGGCGCTGTTCTCCGGCACCGGGCCGCCGGCCTCGACCGCCTGCTGCATTGCCTCCATCGCTCCCGGAACATCGCCGTACAGCTCCCGCGCATACGACACCCGCGCGTAGGAGCTGAGGTCGGGACGCAGATCAATCATTTGCTGAAAGGTGGCGACCGCCTGCGGATAGCGACCGAGCTCAATCTCGGCGTCGCCGATGACGCCCAGCGCCCGCGATGACGCGGGCTCCAGCGCGTGTGCCTTGCGGCCCCAGTCGAGCGCGGCGGTGAACTGATGCCTGGCGAGTGCCAGGCTCCCCATCAGCGTGGTCGCCTCGGCATCCGAGGCGTCGTGAGCCAGGGCGCGGGTCAAGAGTGCCTCAACCTTGGGGTAATAGGATGGATCGCCCACCTCGCGGACCCTCTGGAGGTAGGCGCCGGCCAGCAGGTCGACCGCCTGCCAATCGTCCGGTTGGCTTTTGAGTTTCGCCTGCGCCTTGGCGATGACATCGTTGGTCCCCTGCGCGATTGCATGGTGAACCCGACCCGCACCGGGCGTGGCGGTTTGGTTACCGCATGCCGCGAGCACGCTGGTTGCCAGCGCCACAACCGCCAGTCGCATCGAGCGTCGCATAGGTCCTCCTTGGGTTGAGCGACGGGGCCCCTCGTGGAGCCCCGTCTTAGCGATCGTTACGGTGCGTGCGGGTCGGCTACGTACGGGAAGCTGGCCTGGAACGGAACGTCGTTGGCGCGAACGCCATCGCCGACATCCGGCACGGACCCCGTCCGGCATGGAGTCGGTCCAGCGAGGGGGCCACCGGCCTGGCACAGAATTCCAAGCACCGCCTGGACTTCGATGTCCACTACGTCGTCAGCCAGCCGCCGCCCGTTGGGGAAGCCGTCCAGCTGTCCACCGAGCACGCCGAGCGGATTGACCGCGTTCGGGTTCTGGCTGCTCGGCGGGATCGAGGTGTTGAGCCGAAGCTCCTCGCCCGGTGCCGTCAGATGCGCCGGTTGGTTGAGCCCCTGGATGCCCGTCAGGAAGACGGTGACCAGGTCGTTGCGGTTGTGCTCGGGGGCCGAGCCGCCCCCGAGGCCGGGGAAGAACGCGTTGAGATAGGTCGCCAGAATCGGGTCGGTGACCCGGCTCAAGAACTGGACGTCGCCCGACGGTGTGGACGCGTTGAAGAGGTCCTTCTGGTTGAGGCCAATCACGACCTCGTTGACCAGGGGGTTCCCCAGCCGCGACACCTGCACCCAGTTGCCAGACTCGGTCTTGGTGCCGTTACCATTGAGCACCGTCATCGCCTTGCGGCTGGCCGTCGCCCAGACCCCGATCACCGGGTCGCCGCCGGCCGTCAGCATGCCGCTCGGGACGGACAGCACGATACTGTGCACGTTGATGCCGGCGAGGTAATCCTCCGCGCCCGTCGTCGCGCCCGAGAAGTTCAGGAGATCGAAGACGCCGCCGAGGTTGGCGAAGAAGGGATCGTCGCGTTGGCCGGCGAAGACCTTCACCCCATTGGGCAGGGTGTACTCCGCCTTCTTGGCCAGCATGTGATAGTTCTGGGCGCTGCCGGTGGATCGGGCCCCGACCACATCCGGGGGCGTGAGCAGGTCGCTCCCGATCACGGCACTGCTGCCCGTGTCCGTGTTCGTCATGGTGACGCTGTAGCTCTGCGGCCGGTTCCAGTTGGTGTAGGTCTTCGTCGAGCTGTCGAAGCTGATCGGACCGGTGTTATAGAGGAAGGTGGACGCGTCCACGGTCCTGGTCTGGAACTGGAAGGTGAATATCAGATGGTCCCGGGCGTCACCCCGGTTGTCGATGTGAATCTGGTAGGCGACGTCGTCCCCGAAGCGGTAGAAGTTTGGGCCGCCGGCCGGATTCTCGAAGGGGACATAGTTGGCGACGATGACGGTCCGGTTCGAATCGTCCGGCGCCACGAATGCGTAGAGGTCGGTGTTGTCGGCGAGCGGGTCCTCCGCAATCAGGGGAGCCTCCCGGTGGCTGGAGGCGCTCGCCGTGAGCGGGGCCACCATCAGGCCCGTCGCTGCCGCGGCAGCGATGGCCAGCGCAACGCGCTTTCGCATGGTTGATCCTCCTTGTCATGAGTCACGATCGACGCGCCCCGGGCTCACTCCATAGGCTCCCTCCTTGGTTGTTACTGGCTCTTACGGACGGGATCGCCATCCGGATCAGGCCAGGACTTGTCCCGCGCGAGAAACGGCTGCCGCCGGGGGTCGTGATCCAATCTCGCCGGGGAACCGTATATAAGTGGTATCGGGATGAGTGGGGAACCGACCGACCAGGACAGCCAAATGGCGGCCCGACTGAAGCGTGGCGAAACCACGGCGATCGAATCGCTCTACGACCGCTACGGCCGGCTGGCCTACGGTCTGGCCTTCCGCATCCTTAATGAGCGCGGCGCCGCCGAGGATGTGGTCCAGGACGCGTTTGTCAGCGTTTGGCGCAATGCCGCCGGTTTTGACGCCAGCCGGGGCAGCCTGCGCAACTGGCTGTTCTCGATCGTGCGCAACCGGGCCATCGATCGTCTTCGCGGCACCACGAGAATCCGCAGCGAGATCGATCTGGCGGATGCCGAGCCCCGCGCGCAGGTGCCCGATGCCTGGGAGGCGGTCGCCCTCGATCTCGAGCGCAAGCAGATCCAGGAAGGGTTTGGCGAGCTGCCCGATCCGCAGCGGCGAACGCTCGAACTCGCGTACTTTGGTGGCTACACCCACGTTGAGATTGCCAGCCGGATGCACGTACCACTCGGGACGGTGAAGAGTCGGATGCGGATTGGCCTGGAGAAGATGCGGACGTTCCTGACGGCGCGAGGAGTAATGGCGTGACTGCGATGACCTGCGCGGAAGCCGAAGACCTGCTGGGCGCCTATGCCCTCGACGCGCTGCCCGAGGACGAGATGCACCGGGTCGAGAAGCACCTGCGCACTTGTGCCGAGCACCGCGCCATCGCGGGGGAGCTCCGCGGAACGACCCTCATGCTGCCGCTGACGGTCGAGGACGGCGATCCCTCTCCCGACCTCCGTACCCGTATCGTCGAAGCGGTAAAGGCGACGCCGGCCCAGCCGGCCGCACCGCGGGCGCTGGGGACGACGGTTGCGCCGAGGCGACCGATCTCGCGGCTTTCCAGCTGGGCGGCTCGGTCGTCGCGGTTCGCCGTGGCCGCGGCGGTGGCGCTTGCCCTGGGCATTGGCGGACTAATTGGGTATCAGTTGGGCAACGCGGGACAGACGCAGGTGACCTATGCCTTCCTGGGTGATGCAACGGCGGCGCCGGGCGCAGAGGCGCGCCTCGTCTATTTCAAGGACCGCAAGCAGGCGGTGGTGGCGGCCACCGGGCTGCCGAGGCTCACCTCGGGCCAGGTCTATGAGATGTGGTTGATCAAGGACGGCGTCCCGGTCGATAAGGGCATCAGCAGCAGCCCCACTGGCGACATTGGCGCGCCGCTCTCAGGTGACCTATCCCAGTTCCAGCAGTTTGCCATCACGATCGAGCCTGGAGAGCAGCAGCTGCCCACCACGAAACCGATCCTGGTCGGCAACCTCCAGGCCGGTTAGCTGCCGCCGGCGATGAGTCTGTTCTGGCCACCCGCATGCCCGTGGCCGCGATGCTTGTGGATCGAATCGTCGCGGTCTTGCCCTTTCCCATGATCTTTATCGAGGTCGGAAGGAGCAGGCGGCATGGCGCTGGGTTGCACGATCGTTCCGGTTTGGGCGGCGCTGACGGCCGCCAGCAGTGCGGCGGGCTCCCCACCCGTGGCGAGCACCGGTGAGGTGTCGGTTTCGGGCGGAGGTGGAGAAGGATTCCGGGGCGTTGCTGCCAGGCTCTGGGCGCTGGCCGTCCGCTGCGGCGACGTCGCTCCAACGCCTATTAGCCGCTGAGGGGAGCTCGATACCACGATTACCGCGAGCGCCAGCGGTACGACAACAACGGCAGCGAGTTGCTGGCTCCGCAGAGCCAGGTTCGATCGCCGTACAGGCTGGCGGAGTTGAGCCAGGCCGACAATGACCGCAAGCCGAGTCGCCAGGACCAGGGCCCGCCGGCGGGCGCGATGCAGGAGTTGGGCCGCCGCCAGGTAGCTGACGCCAAACGAGCGCGCGACCTCGCCCAGGGGAAGATCCTCGACGGCGGACCGCCATAGTGCCTGTCGCTCGCGAACGCCCATCTGCTGCAGTACCGCCTGGAGGAGCTGACGGTCCTCAACCGTTTCGACTGGATCCCCCGCCGAGCCCGCCGTGGCGCCCAGCATGGTCAAGGCTGAGCCGAATCGCTCGCGCCGACGCAACAAATCGATGCAGTAGTTCCGAGTGACCGTCGTCAGCCAGGCGCGAGCTTGTGGGCTATCGGGAGCCTCGGTCAGTGAGGCGGCGGCGCGCAGGAAGACCTCCTGCGTCGCGTCGGCCGCATCTTCACGACTCCCCAACAGGTGCCGGCACTGGTTGAATACGGCGGCCGAGTTTGCCTGGTAGAGCTCCGCGAGCCATCGACGCCGGGCATCGGTGAGGTTGACAGCCACCGGCCGGTTGCTTGCTAACGCCTAAAGGCGAATACTGCGGTTTCCAGAGGTCCCCTCTTCTATGGGCACGATAGGTCTCCGTGAACGCCTTGTCAACTTCGCTGCGGGCGTTCGTTTGATTCAGTAGATGGCAGAAGCGCGACAACTCAAAGCCGGCCGATGGCGCATCTACGTCGGACCCGACGCCACTCTCGTTCGGGATCCAGCAACGGGTTCGATTGCCACCTTCGACAGCCTGGCGTCCGCTCGCCGTTGGTGGGCCCGACTTCATCCAGACGAGGCGGCGCTTGGCGAGGCAAAGAAATGCGCCCGTTGTGGCGGCTATTTCGGCCGCGGCGCCAAGGCCACGCTCTCTGCCGGTCACCTCTACCACGTGGCGCACCAACCGGCGGTCGATATGCGCATTCGCGCCTAAGACGAGGGACAGCTCAGGCAAACCGCATTCGATGGGACGAGTGCACCCTCCGCTGGGCGGATACTGAGCATGACATGAATGAGAACCTGAGCCTTGGCCGCATCGCGGGAATCCATGTGGGGCTCAACTGGAGCCTGCTCGTCATTGGCGCCCTGATCGCCTGGAGCCTCGCAACCGGGATCCTGCCATCGGCCGCGCCGGGGCAGACCTCCGGCGCGTACTGGACTGCCGGTGTGGTATCCGCCTTCGTGTACCTGGCATCCTTGCTCGCCCACGAGCTCGCTCACTCCATCGTGGCCATGCGACGCGGCGTCCGAGTCGAGGGCATCACGCTGTGGCTGTTTGGCGGCGTGTCACGGTTCAGCAGCGAAACCAGCTCGCCCGGTGCGCAAGCGCTGATCACCTTCGTGGGCCCCCTCACAAGTCTGCTGCTGGGCGTAGTGTTTCTTCTGGCGTCGGTCGCAGCTGGCGGCGGCGCCCACCCGGGCCTTGTACCCGCCACCCTGGCGTGGCTGGGCTACATCAACATCCTGCTCGGTGTGTTCAACCTGCTCCCCGCCTTCCCGCTTGACGGAGGCCGGATCTTGCAATCGCTGATCTGGCTGCGCACCGGTAATCGGCTGCGGGCCACGAACATCGCTGCCCGTATTGGCATGGCCTTCGCTTTCCTGTTGATTGCCTACGGTCTGGTCACGGTCTTTGTGGCGGGCAGCGTGTTTGGTGGGATCTGGTCGGTCTTCCTGGGCTGGTTTCTCCTGAGCGCCGCTCGGGCCGAACAGAGCGGCGCCCTGATGCGCCAGGCGCTCTCCGGAATCAGCGTCGCCGAGGTGATGACGCCCAATCCCGTCGAGGCTCCAGACGACATCAGCGTCGAGGAGGCACTCCACGGCTACGTTCTGGCCTCCCGGCACTCGACCTTTCCAACCCATGACGGCAGCGGCCGGCTGAGCGGGCTCTTGACGCTTGCGGCCCTCAAGAACGTCGAGCCCAACGCTCGTGCGACGACCCTGATCAAGGAGATAACGTGCCCGCTTGACAAGGTGTCCACCATCCGGCCGGCAGACCCCGCTGCCAACCTGCTTAATGTCTCGGATGGCTGCAGCGAGGGTCGCACGCTGGTCGTCGAGAACGGCCGGCTGGTAGGAATCGTCTCCCCCAGCGACATCAGCCGGCTTCTGCAGAGGTCGTTGGCGGGTCGCTCGCAGGCGGTAAGTCGCAGCGCCTAAGGGTTAATTTCGATGGCGATGGTCGGAGGGACGAATGTTGTGGTTGAGATGGAACACGTTTTCCGGGTCGAATTTGTCTTTGAGGGCGGTCAGGCGCGCGAGCTTATCCGGCGGATAGGCGCGACGCACCCCTTCGGCGCCTTCGTCGCTGAGCGTGTTGACGTACTGCCCGCGGGCAAACGGATCGAGAGCGGCGGCGGTACGCCGTGCGAGTGCGATTCGCCGGTCGTCTTCGGCCGCGTCCGACCACCGGCTCGAGGCCACGTACTCAAAGGCGGTGTCTCGGAAGGCGAATGCGGTGTCCTGATCGGGCACGTCCGCGATCGCGCCACCATAGGCCTGCAGGCCGATATTTGGGAGACCTCCCGTCGATGGCTCGGTGCGGCTCCTCAACAGTGACTTAATAGCCTCGTCGGATAGCTCGCTGAGATAATGGCCCTTCCAATATCGACGCATCGCGTGTCCCTGTGGGGTGTCATCGATGCGTTGAAGATCGACATAGGACAGCTCGTCGACGCGCTCCGTCAGAGGCCGTCCAAGCGGCTTCAGGGTTGGGAGTTTCCGGCTATCCGCTGGAGGGCCGACCCAGATGAACCCGACCGTCACGACGTCCTGGTCGCCCGGCAGGCCGGCGGTGAAGGTGGCTTGCCGGGGTGCCTGTGCGCTCAGATCACGCCAGGCGCGAAGCACTGAGTCAGCAGCTTCGAGGGGAAAGGAAAGTTCGGTCAGCTGCGCCGACGTCCCCACCTCATGCAGCCGGAACTCGAATTCGGTGACGACGCCGAAGTTGCCGCCGCCGCCGCGCAGTCCCCAATAGAGATCGGCGTTCTCCGTCTGGCTCGCATGGACGACGTCGCCATCCGCCGTCACCATCTCGAACGACACGACGTTGTCGCAGGATAGCCCGTGTTGCCGCGCCAGCCAGCCCATGCCGCCGCCGAGGGTAAGACCACCCACTCCCGTGTGTGAAACGTTGCCGGCCGTTGTTGCCAACCCATGCTGCTGGGTCGCTTGGTCCATCGCTCCCAGCAGTGCGCCGCCCTGCACCCATGCCCGCTTCTGCATCGGGTCGACACGCACTGCACCCATCGGCGTGAGATCAATCATCAGTCCGTCATTGGGGATCCCCACGCCGACCACGCTGTGCCCGCCACAACGCACGCCGAGCTCGAGGTTGAGATCGCGCGCCGCCCGCACACCGGCCCGCACGTCCTCCACGTTGCGGCAGCGAACGATTAGGCGTGGCTGCCGGTCGACCATCGCGTTCCATACCGCGCGCGCCGCATCATAGCCAGGATCTCCCGGTGCGAGCACGTCGCCATCGACGGCCTTGGCCAGATGTTCTCGGATCATTGCCTTCTGTCCCGCCGCTAGCTCCGAGTTGTTTGTTGGCTTGAACGTGTCAGCTCAAACGAGCCCAGCTTTATCTCCCCGAGTTTTCTCATGTCCTGCTCGAGCCTCCTTACTGCTGATGCTTCTCCAGACTATGGCACGGCCGAAAACTCATCGGTTACGCCTGTTACAAAAGGCGCGAAGGAGCCGAACGGTCTGCGTCGTTATTGAGGTAGAGATGCTCGAGACTCAGGCTGAACAATCAGGCTGGTTCGATTGGCTGCAGCAAGATAAGTCACTTGTTCCGGAGGGGGCGGAAGAGCTTGTCGTGACCTCGCTCCTCGTCTTGCAGCTGAACGGACGGTTTCTCTACCTCAAGGGGACGACGGACCTGGCCGAGTTCAATGCTGGGGAGAGACGAATTCTGGGGGCGCTAACTCGGCAGGGGGACACAGTGTTTGTCGCGGTCGCGCCCGATCCCGGGCAGGTCCGCCTCTGCTACCGCATGCCCGACCTGGACAATGCCGTTGCCTTCGATGCCGACGGCCTTCGTGGCCTTATCCGGCAGTGGTTCGCATGGGCGAGTGCCACAGACCTCGTCTGATCGCGGCCGATTAGTGCCCGAAGGTCACGACGTCCGAAAAGATCTCCGACTTGACCTGGTTATTCACCAACACCCCGCTTCCCCAGCTCAGGACCACCTGATTCGCCGACACGGTCGAGATGCCGAAGGTGTCGCCGGGCCAGGTCGAGACATCTCCGTACATCGAACCTGATGCCCGGATAGGCGCTGATGTGAGCCAGCCCTTCGTGATCGAGTACGGCCGCAGGTACATTGCGTAGCCGACCTGCGTGGCCGGGTTCGACGGCGTGTAGTCAGAGAGCCAGCCGACATAGACCGTGCCGGGCGCTCCGGCAGCAACTTCCATGATGTGGACACCGTTGTCTCGGTCTGAGGTCACCTGCACCAGGGGCGACCAGGTCTGGCCGTGGTTGGTCGAGAAGGACAGCCAGCCCGTATCCTGGAGAGTGGCTGGATCCTGCGTGTCCCAGGTGGCATAGAGGTTGCCGCTAGCGTCGACCGCGAGCGAGCCGTCGATCCACCATTCAGAAAGCGACATGGTCAGGCTTGGGTCCTGCGGTCCGACGCGGACCGGCGCGGCCCAGTGCAGGCCATCGAAAGACGACGTGTAATACGTATAGGCGGGACTCATCGCAAAGGTCGTGGTATCGGTGATGGTGTATCCCTGGTAGAGCAGATCGATCCGGCCGCTGGGCTCGACAAAGATGGGAGCACTGTCGCCGCCGCTGGCTGGAAATGTTCCGGGTTGGATCGGAACGGGATCTCCCCAGGTCTTTCCGCCATCCATCGATTTCTGGACGGCGACGTTGAGGTCGCCGGTTTGGAAGGCGCAGCTGCCGGTTGCGGCGCAGATGAAGGTGACGGAGGTGCGCTCCGGACCATAGTCGTAGGTCAGGTAGAGGATGTTGGCATGGTTCGGATCCACTGCCAGAAATTCGCGGTCTCCCCAGTTCTTGTGGACGGGCGGGTTGAGGAAGGCGACCTGGTCGAAACTCGCGCCATTGTCGTGGGAGGCGGCGACCACCGGGTACCAGTTGGCATTCTTGGCGATCATGAAGGCCGCGTAGACGCTGCCGTCGGGCCCGACGGTGACGGCCGGGTCCCAGGCATTCACGTTCGAGCCGATCGAGCCCTCCACGGAAATAGGCGTCTGGAAGGTCTTCCCGCCGTCCAGGGACCTGGCGAACGCGATCCCCCTGCACCCCATCCAGGACTCGTATACGTAGCCGATTCGCGGGTCGACCGCCTGAAGGACTTCCGCGTTCTGGCCGGCGCAGGGGCTGACCGTCGTGATGGGGCTGATGCTGTAGGCGAGGCCCGCGGCCGAAGCGGCGGTTGAGGTGAGCAGGGGGGAGATTGCGGTCGCCAATCCCACGAGAGCGCCGACGATCCTCCAGCCCTTCACGGCGTTCCTCCTCCCCTGATCGCCGTCGCTGGGCGGCGCCGGCGCGGCACCCCCATTGTCCGGGGCAAGATGGCGACTGTCAACAAGCTATGGATGCAACGATGCCATCCAGCCCGCGATCTGTGCCCGTGAGTTGAACCCCAGCTTGTTCAGAATGTTGCCGACGTGAGTGGCGACTGTTCGTTCGGATATGAACAGGCGGGCGGCGATCCGCTTGTTGCTCAGGCCTTCGGCAACTAACCGCGCGACCTCCAGCTCGCGCTTCGCAAGGGGCCCGCCGGCGCCGGCATCAGAAACAGCGACCCCGACCTGATCGGATTCGCCGAGCGCGAGGCGAAGTGCCGCCTCTCGGCTCAAGTGATTGCCGGTCTTGAATTCGGCCTCGAACCTCGACAATCCTAGCGCTCCAATCGCTGACTCCTTGGCCTGGGCCAACAATGGAACCGACGGTCCCATGATGTCCGCGCCGGTCTGCGTCCACACGGCTTCTGCTGCCCCGAGCAGCTGTGCCCCGGCTCGCGCCTGGCCGGTGTTGGCCGCATACCAGCCTGCAGCCGCAAGTCCGTAAGACTGGGCCAGCCGGTTATCGACGTGCCGGGCGACCCTCAATGCTTCGAGGAAGTGTGAATTGGCCGCATGAAGATCGCCGGACATCATTCCGACCATGCCGAGGTTGCGATGCATCGCTTCGAGTTGGTACAGGTCACCGGCTTCTCGGCTGAGGCGTACGCCATCCAGAGACGCAGCCCTTGCGCTCTCCAGGTCCGCCTGGAAGAACGCGTGAATGGCTCGAGACTGCACCAACTCGATCGTCGCGGGGAAATCATCCAGACCTTGGGTGATCGCGTCGGCCTCATCGAGGTAACGCCTCGCCGCTATCGGATCGCCGGCCACGTTCTCGGCGGTCGCCGCCATCGATAGTGACTCGGACAATACCGCCGGCTGCCCCATCTCACGAGCGGTCGCCATCGCTCGCACGAACCATGGCCTGGCGGCCGCGGGATCGGCCTGCAGCAGGCTCAACCAGCCACGAAGGTAATACGCCCGCACCAGCGTGAGCGGAGACGCCTCGGTATCGGACGCGAGCAGCTGGTCGAGCCAGCGCAGGCTCTCCGTGGTCCCATGCGTGATCCAGTAGTACTTCATCGAGGCGGCGATATCGAGCCCGCGGGCAAAGTCCCCGCGCGCCAGGCATTGCTGAAGAACCGCACGGATGTTGTCGATTTCCAGCTCAGCCCACGTGAGCCACTCGACGAGCCGGTAGCGCGCATGGTCCGCAGATCGCAAACACGTCGCCCGGTAGTGCTCGAGGCATCGTTCCTCCAGCAGATCCTTCTCGCCAGCTTCTCGGAGCTTGAGGTTCGTGTACTCGCGCATGGTCTCATGCAGTCGATAGCAGGCAAGGCCCCTGACGTCCTCTTTGGTTACCAGCGATTTATCGACCAGCGATGACAGGACGTCCAACGCCGCCGGGGCGGGCACCTCGGTGGACGTACAAACTGACTCGACATCCTCTAGCGTGAAGCGACCGGCGAACACGCAAAGCCGCCGCAACAGAGTCTGCTCGGCTGGCGTCAACTGGTCGTAACTCCAGTCGATGGTCGTTCGGAGCGTTTGATGACGCGGCAGCGCCGCACGGCCTCCGCCGGTGAGCAGCGCGAATCGGTCCGTCAAGCGATCGAGGATCTGCTCCACACTGAGGACGCGGGTTCTGACCGCCGCGAGCTCGATCGCCAGGGGTAAACCGTCGAGCCGGCGGCACAGCGCGACGACCACCGCCTGGTTCGAGCCGGTGAGCTCGAACGTGCCCGAGGCCGCTCCCGCCCGCTCACTGAACAGCAGGACGGCTTCGTTCTGTCGCAGCTGAGCGAGCGATTCGGTTCCTTCAGCTGCGGGGACCTGGAGCGGTGGTATCGGGATGACGTGCTCGCCCGGCACCTGGAGCGGCTCTCGAGTCGTCGTGATCACCGTCAGCCTGGGCGCGGCGCGAAGGACTTCGGCGACAAGTGGAGCGACCGCTTCGAGGAGGTGTTCACAGTTGTCGAGCACCAGCAGCAGCTGCCTGTTCTGCAAGTCGGAGAGAAGGATCTGCAACGGCTTCATGGCGGCCTGGTCTCTGAGGTCGAGGGCTGCCAGCACGGCGTTGGTTACGAGAGCCCCATCGCGAATCTCGGCGAGCTCGACCAACCAGGCGCCGTCCGAGAATCCGCGACCGAGGTCGGCTGCAATCCGCAGTGCGAGTCGGGTCTTTCCGACACCCCCGGGCCCCACGAGGCTGACGAGGCGGGCCGTCGTGAGCTTCTTTCTGATCTCGCCAAGCTCCCGGCGGCGGCCGACGAAGCTCGTCGCCTCCGCGGGCAGATTGCCCAATCGTTGCCTAGGCCTGGCCATGACTACGCATCGACTCAGTAATCCTGACGATTCGCGCGGCGGGCTGCGGCCTCAGGCTGACAAGTATGACCGAGGAGCTAGCGACCCAGCGAGTCGAAGTGACATTCGTCGGCCCGCCTCCTTCGCGACAAATCGCGCAGGCGTTAGGGGTCACCGATGTGGAGGTCGACGGCCGCCGGCTCCGCTGCCTCGTTTGTGGCAGCTTTCAGCCATTTCTCGAAGCATTGCACGGTTACGAGGTCGTCAGCCTGACTTCCACGCCCGCGCGTGGAGGTTCTTGATGGCGGCAGGGTGAGGCCGCACCCGTGGTGAGTACCAGTTCGTGGTCATCGTGTCGATGACCTGTTCAAACAAAGGAGCTTCAGATGACTTCATTTAGAAAGACTTCGCTTGTCGCCGGCGCGCTCTACCTGCTCAGCTTCGTCTCGATCCCGACCCTCTTTCTTTACAATCCGCTGCGCGCTTCGAACTACATCCTCGGGCATGGCTCGAATACCGGCATCATCGTCGGCGCCATCCTGGAGATGATCGTGGCCCTCGCCGGTATCGGCACGGCCGTCGCGCTGTTCCCGGTGGTCAAGAGGCAGAATGAGGGAG
>Ga0070697_100003152_pt1 | contig 12679 bp, 10 predicted proteins | sample KBSK1501metaG_FD_65475 | JGI IMG/M metagenome (GOLD analysis project Ga0070697, IMG submission 65475) | Corn, switchgrass and miscanthus rhizosphere microbial communities from Kellogg Biological Station, Michigan, USA - KBS K1-50-1 metaG | ecosystem: Host-associated > Plants > Roots >... | reverse complement strand
GCCGTCGCTACCGCGGCGTCGTCCTCGATCCACCCAGCTACGGCCACGGCGCGGGAGGGCGATCGTGGCGCCTCCAGGAGCGGCTCGCGCCGTTGCTCTCGGCGTGCGTGACGCTGACCGGCGGATCGCCGGACCTGGTACTGCTCACCGCGCACACCCAGGGGTTCGGGGCGGCGCGCCTGCGCGACGAGCTCGCGGCGGTGCTGCGGCACCCGAACCGCGATGTCGACGCCGGCGAGCTATTGCTCGACGCGCGGAGCGGCGCACGCCTGGCTCTTGGCTCGTTCGCCCGCTGGCCCGCGCGATGACGGCATCCGTCGACATCGCGAGCGCGGCCAATCCGCGCGTCAAGGCCGCCGTCCGGCTGCGCGATCGCCGCGAGCGCGACCGAACCGGACGAACCATCGTCGACGGTGCGCGCGAGATCCTCCATGCGCTCGACGGCGGTGCACATGTCGTCGAGGCGTACGTCCGCGAGCCGCTCGTGACATCGCCCCAGGCGCACGCCGCCGTGACGCGTCTCCGCGCCGCCGGCGCGACGCTGCTCACGACGTCCGCGGCCGCGTTCGACAGGCTCGCTTTCGGTGAGCGCGCCGACGGGGTGGTCGCCATCATCGAGATGCCAGCCACGGATCTCGACCACCTGCATCTGCCGACCGACCCGCTGCTGTTCGTCGTCGAGGCAATCGAAAAACCGGGCAACCTTGGCGCGATCGTGCGGACCGCCGATGGCGCCGGTGTCGACGCGCTCATTGCCGCATCGCCGATCACCGACGTCTTCAATCCGAATGCGATTCGGGCGAGTCTCGGAACCGTCTTCACGGTGCCGATCGCGGCAGCACCAACCGCCGACGTCATCGCGCTGCTGAGACGCATCCCGGTTCGGATCATCGCGGCTCGCGTCGACGCTGAGCCGCTCTACACGGACGTCGACCTGCGCGGTCCCGTCGCCATCGTCGTCGGCAACGAGGCAGGCGGGTTGAGCGCCGCGTGGTCCGCTTCGGACGTCACCGCCGTGCGGCTGCCGATGCTGGGCGACGCGGACAGCTTGAATGTCTCGGCCGCCGCCGCCATCCTCCTGTACGAGGCTCGCCGGCAGCGCGGGATCCCGCGATGATCGGCAGAACCGGGAGACGTCACGTGGCCTTCGACTTCGCCATCATCGGGGCCGGGCCGGCCGGCGAGGCCGCGGCGCACAAGGCACGCCAGCGCGGCGCAACCGTCGCGATCGCGGACCGGCTCTGGTTCGGTGGCAGCTGTCCGCACATCGGCTGCATTCCGTCGAAGTCGTTGCTCCATTCCGCGGCGCGGCGCGCGTGCGGCGAGGATTACTCGTGGCAGCGCGCCTCCGAGCGCCGCGACTTCATGGTCAACCGGCCACCGAACGCCGTGGAGCCCGACGACTCGAGTCACGTGCGCTCGCTCGAGAAAGCCGGGGCGAAGGTCTATCGCGGCACCGCCCGGATCGTTGGCCGCGGGCGTGTGGAGGTGGGACCCGACGGCGCGCGCCAAACGATCGAGGCGCGCACCGTCATCGTCGCCGTCGGGTCGCAGACGAAGGTCCCCCCGCTCGATGGCCTGAACGACGCGCATATCTGGACCAACCGCGAGGCGACCCTTGCGCGTGAGCTGCCGGGCAGCCTGCTGGTGCTGGGTGGCGGCCCCACGGGCTGCGAGCTGGCGCAGGTCTACGCCCGCTTCGGCGTCCCGACGACGATCGTGCAGTCCGGGCCGCGGCTCATGCCCAGCGACCATCCACGCAACGCGGAGGCCGTCGCCGCCGGACTGCGCGACTCGGGCGTCGACGTCCGAACCGGCGTTCGCGCCCTTCAGGTACGCGCCGGCGCCGGGCCGAAGGGCGCGGACATCGTCGAGCTCGACGATGGCACGACGGCCAGCGGCCACGTGATCCTCCTCGCCGTCGGGCGGACGTTCCCGATCGACGACCTGGGCCTCGAGCACTACGGGATCGATACCAACGGCCGCGTGCCGTTCCCGCGCGACGGCCGGCTGCGGATCGCCGACGGGCTGTACATCGTGGGCGACGTCGCCGGGCCCGAGCTGCACACCCACCAGGGCCACTACCAGGGCGAGCTGGCGGTTCGGATGGCCCTGGGCGAATCCGTGAAGCCTGACTATCGCGCGCTGCCGCGCGCGACGTACACCGATCCCGAGGCGGCGTTTGTCGGGCTGTCACTCGAGCAGGCGAAGGATGCCGGCGTCGACGCGTTCGAGCTCGTGGCGGACTTTCCGAAGTCGTCGAAGGGCTACTCCGTCGAGGCGAAGACCGGTCACGTGACGATCGTCGTCGACCGCGCGGCGCGCCAGCTCGTCGGCGCGGCGATGGCCTGCCCGGATGCGTCGGCGGCCATTCACGAGTGTGTCGTCGCCATCAAGGCCCGGCTGTCGATCGAGCTGCTGGCCGACACGATCCATGCCTTCCCGTCGACGTCGCGCATCTTCAACGGGCTGTTCAGCGACGCGCTTGCCAAACTCGACGAGGCCGCCACGCCTGCCAGGGCCTAGGCCTCGAAGACGACCTCGCCGTCCATCAGCACGAGCCGCGGCCGAACGGTCGCGAGCGGTCCCCCGGGTTCGACTGGCTCCTCGAGCGCCGCGCGCGGAATCACGACGAGGTCGGCGCGCTGGCCCGGCACGAGCCGGCCGCGATCCCGCTCCCCGGCCAGGACGGCCGGCGCCACGCAGGCGGCGCGGATGGACTGGTCGAGCGACAGCGCCTGCGATGGGCCGAACGGGTTGGCAGCTTCGCCCCAGCTCGGGTCACGGCGGGTGACCGCGATGGCGAGGCCGGGCCACGGATCGATGGGCTCGACCGGGGCGTCGGTCCCGAACGCCAGCAGGGCCGCGGCTCGCGCAAGCGCGCCCCAGGCGTAACCGAATGCCTCGGCCCGGCCACCCCATAGCCGGCGCGCGGCATCGGCGTCCGTTCGGAGGTGGATGGGCTGGACCGACGCCGCGACGCCGCCTGTCGCGAAGCGCGGCAGGTCCGCGAGGTCGACGAGCTGGAGGTGCTCGACCCGCGCGACGAGCGGGACGCGCCCGGTCGTTGGCTCGAGCGCATCGAGGGCGGCGCGGACAGCGCGATCGCCGATGGCGTGGATCTGGCAGGCGATCGATGCGGCGGCCGCCTCGCGCGCCAGCTCGGCGAGCAGTGGCGGTGGTGTCGTGAACATCCCGCGCTCGGTGCCCGGCGGCCACGGCCGGCCGGGTTCGGTCTCCATCGGCTCCAGCAGAGCCGCTGTCCGCGACGCGAGCGTTCCGTCGGCGAAGAGCTTCAGCCAGCCCACGCGTGCCCGGCCACCTGACTCCCCGAGCGGATCGCCGCTTCGCACTCCCGCCTCGATCGCCGCCGGCAGCTGCTCCTCGCGGACCGAGACGTGGACGCGCACCGGCAGGTCGCCACGATCGGACAGCCGGCCGTAGGCCGCGAACGCCGGTCCCAGGCCACGGTGCATGGACAGGGCGCCGGGATCGTGGACCGCCACGACCCCGAGCGCGACCAGCCGGCGGCCCAGGGCGACAACGCCGCGCTCCAGGGCATCGCTGGCCGGCTCCGGGATGACGCTCGTCACGAGTCGCGTCGCCGCCTCGTGGAGGACGCCGGTGGGCGATCCGGGACCGACCCGCCGGATCAGGCCACCGGGCGGGTCCGGAGTCTCCTCGCTGATTCCCGCCGCCTCGAGCGCTGCCGGGCTCACCCACAGCGCGTGGTGGTCATGCGCCCAGATCGCCACTCGCCTGCCGGGCGCCACGGATTCCAGCGCCGCTGCGGCTGGCCAGGCGCCCAGGCGATCCGCGTCCCAACCGTGCCCCTCGAGCCACGCATCGCGCGGCAATTGCGCGGCGGCCGCACGAACACCCGCCAGCGCCTCTTCCATGGACTGCGACGTGGTTAGGTCGATCCGGTCGGCACCGAGTCCGCCTTCGGCCAGGTGGAGGTGGGCGTCGGTCAGCCCCGGCAGGGCGGCCTCGTCCGGCGACAGCTCGATGCGCCGCGACCGCGGCCCGGCAAGCAATTCGACGTCCTCGCGTGTCCCTGCCGCAATGACGCGTCCGCCGCCGATGGCGATCGCCTCTTCCCAGCCGAGGCCGCGCTCGCCGGCGAGGGTCGCGATCCGGCCGCGGACGATGAGCTGGGCGGAGGCCACCGTCAGGCCGGATCGGCCAGCAGTTCGGCCAACCGCTCCCCGTCCAGCCCCGCGCCGATGCCGACCGCAAGGGCGACGCGCGTCTTCGGGCCGCCCAGGTAGCCCGCGAGCATGGCCCCGGCCTTGACCCACGTCGCTCCGCCACCCGGGAAGGCGTAGTCGCTCGAAGCGCGACCGGCAGGGCAGCGAGTCGTGAGCGCGACGGGGATCCCGCCGCCGATCGCCCGCCGGCAAGCGTCGAGCAGGGATGCCGACGTGTTTCCGGCACCCGTCGCCTCGACGACGAGACCGTCTGTTCCCGCGGCGACTGCGGCGCCCACGAGCGACCCGTCCATCGCCACGTGGGCGGTGATCAGGTGGACGCGTTCCGCCGCAATCGTGGCCTCGACGCGACGGCGCCCGGTCCGTCGCCGCTTGATCCGGACCGTGTCACTGTCGATCCTCCCGAGCGGCCCGAAGTTCAGGCTCCGGAACGTCTCGTACGACGACGTGTGGGTCTTCGTCACGTCGTCTGCGGCATCGATCGAACCGGCCAGCACCACGACCACGCCCTCGCCTCGCAGCGCCGCCGACGCGGCGCAGCGGACGGCGTCCCTGATGTTGGCCGGACCGTCGTAGCCGGGATGACTCGCGGTACGCATGGCGCCCGTGACGACGACCGGCTTCTCCGTCTGAAGAACCAGGTCCAGGAAGAAGCTCGTCTCCTCGATGGTGTCGGTGCCCTGAACGACGACGCAGCCAGCGACGTCGTCCGCGGCCGCCGCGTCGTCGACAGCCCGAGCCAGATCGAACAGCTGGGGAAAGGTGAAGTGGCTCGCCGGCGTCAGGCCGCGATCGATCGGGACGACGTCGGCGATGTCATCGAGGCCGGGCGTTCGGGCGAGGATCGCGGCCGCGTCGAGACGCGGCAAATTGCCGCCGGCCGCGCTGTCGGTCTCCATGCTGATCGTGCCGCCGGTGAAGACGACGGCGACGCGGCTCACCGCGATGGTCCGGCGACCGCCGGCTCGCGGCGCCGGCCGTTGAGCGCAACGACATCGCCCGGGTGTGACTCCCCTCCCCCGTCGTGGGCCGTCTTGTCGTAGCGCACCGGGCCGCCGCGCAGTGCGAGCCGCAACAGCGCGGCCGGGACGGCGGCGAGCCAGATGGCACCGAACGCAGCCAGGCGGAGGGCGCGCCGAACGCGCTCGCTCGTGCCCAGCGGGCCGCCACCTGCCGCCTCCTCCCAGCGAAGCGCGTCGAAGCCCAGCGCCGCGGCGCTCAAGCCGTAGCCGCCCAGCAAGGCGGCCGCCACGCTTCCTCGCCGGTGGATGGCCGCGCCCAGCAGCGAGCCCACGATGATCGGCGGCGCGAGGATCTGCCCGGCGTAGCCCACGAAGTCGGCCCGGGCCCCGACGCCCAGCAGCGGGCTTCGCACGACCGCCGGGCCGTGCTCCAGGACGCGCCTGATTGCCCCCTCGGCCCAACGGACGCGCTGTCGCCACAGCGCAGGGAGCGCGTCGACCGGCTCCTCCCAGACTTCGGCGTCGATCGCCCAGGCGACCCGGATGCCGCGGCCGGCCGCGAGGCGGCTTGAGAGGTCGAGGTCCTCGGTCAACGCCTCGGCCCGCCAGCCGCCGACGGCGATGAGCGCGTCACGTCGAACCACGATGCCGTTGCCGCGGAATTCGGAGCAGCCGCCCAGCGCCCAGCGGCCCCGCTGGATCTCGCCGTCGGCGAGCTGCTCGTCGTTCTGTGCGCCGGCGAGGGCAGATCCGCCGGCCCGCAACACGCGTCGTCGCACCGTCACGGCCTCGGCGCCGGCGCGGACGTAGGTCGCCAGGGTCGCAAGGAAGGCCGGGCCCACGCGGGCGTCGGCGTCGAGGACGACGATGACGTCGCCGTGGCACGTCTCGGGCGGGACCGCGGCGAGGGCCGCGCCCTTGCCGTCGGGAAGGTTTTCCCCGACGCGCCGAACGAGCTTTGTCACGGCGCCCAGGCCCTCGGCGGCGGCCGCGCGCAGGGCCGCCTGCGGCGTGCCGTCGACCGAGCGATCGTCGACGACGATGAGCTCGAACAACGGCCGGTCGGTCGCCGTGCGGTAGTCCTGGCGGGCGAGATCGGCGATCAGCCGCGGCAGTACCGCGGCCTCGTCACGCGCCGCCACGACGACACTGAACGTCGGCGGCCCCGCATCGACGTCGAGCGGCGGCGCGGCGGGCGGAATCGGTGGCCGCCGGCTGGCCGCCGCGACAGCCACCGTCGACACGATTCCGAGTCCCAGCCCGCCTGTCACCAGCCACGCGGCCGTTCCGCCACGAGCAGCCCCGCGATAGCCAAGGGCCGTCGCACCGCCCAGGGCGACGATCGCGGCCCAGCGCCAGCTGGCGGGCGTGGTCGGGAGCGGCTCAGTCATCCTGCGGGTCGTCGTGCCGGCGCCGCGGAATGCCCGACGCGGAGCGCCGGATGGGTGCCTCGAGCACGCCGGTTTCTCTCATCGCCGGATTGGATCGTTGCGGCACCGCGGGCGTTCCGCCCGGACCCGCAATACCGGGATGCGCCCGCTCATAGGCACGTGCGGGTTCGGCACTCGCAACCGCAATGGGATCGACCGGGACCGGACGGACCGTCGCATCCGCCGTCGACAGGGTCTCCGCGCGCCGCAGCGGGCCGCGCCTGACGATCGACGTGACGCCCGCGAGGCCGATGAGAATCCCGACGGCGAAGATGACCGTGGTCGTGCCGAACTTGTCGGAGAAGAATCCGGCGACCAGGATCGGCAGGAAGCTCGACACGGACACGAGCATGTTGAGCACGCCGAAGACGCGGCCACGAACGTCCTCAGGCAGGTCCTCCTGCAACTGCGTCTGCGACGGAATCGCGACGAAGCCATAGGCGATGCCGGCGAAGAATGCGATGACGACCACGATCGCCAGCAGCGAGGTCAGCGCCGACAGGTCCAGGAGACTCGACGACCGATCGGCCGACTGCAGGAAGCGACTGATGGGACCCGACGTCCCGAGCAAGGCAAGGAGCACGCCAAGCGCCACGAGGCCACCCTCGATGACCCGCCGTCGCGGCAGGTACCGGCCGTAGGTGTTCAGCAAGAGGATGCCCATCACGATTCCGGCGCCGAGCGGCAGGACGACGACGGTGAAGTCCTTCGACTTGAGGCCCAGGTTCTCGCGCGCAAAGTTCGGGCCAAGGACACCCAGGACGCCCACCAGCGATGCGGCAATCCCGAGGTAGATCAGCGACCACGTGATGTTGCGGTGGGCCCGGATGTAGTCGAGCCCCTCGCGCAGCTGCGCGAGCGTCGACTCGACGGCGTGCTCCGCCTCGACCGCGGCCTGCAGGCCGAAGGCGCGCGTCGGTTTCTCCGTCGGTGGGGCCGCCGATGGCAGCGTCCAGCAGAAGACCGCCGCGACGAGGTAGAGCGCTGCCACGATGAGGATCAGGGTGTTCGGGCCGAACAGCGTCACCACGAGCGGGCCGCCAAGGGCGAACCCCAGGGCGAAGGCGCCGTTGAGCGTCAGCGTGAAGATGCCGTTCGCCGCCAGCAGCTGATGGCGCGGCACGAGGACGGGGATCATCGCCGCCTCGGCCGGGGCGAAGAAGACCGTGATCGTCGAGACCACCGTGTTGAGGACGAGGATCGCCAGCACGTTGTCGCCGGCGAAGTAGATGAGGCCGATTGCGATGCCGCGGCTGACGTTGGTCACGACGAGGATGAGGCGGCGGTCCAGCCGGTCGACGTAGACGCCCGCCACCGCCGATAACAGCACGGCCGGGACGAGGAAGGTCAGGATCAGGGCGCTGACCGCGATGCTCGACCCGGTGGCGTCGACGACGATCAGCGTCAGTCCGAACAGGACCATGTTGCCGCCGATCTGGGTCGCGGCCTGGGCGAGCCAGAGGAGGAGGAACGGGCGATTTCGAAGGACCGCCGAAGGGCCGGTCCCGGTGGTCGCCACCTGCGCCGCCGCATTGGTCATGCGGCGGGGCCCGGGCGGTCCGGCGCGACGGCGTCGGTCAGGGCCGCGTCGCCGCGACTGATGAATCCGGCGATCCGCGCCTCGAGCGTTCGGCGATCGAGCAGGACGTGTCGCGCGCAGATCCGGCAACGAAGCCCGATGTCGGCGCCGACCCGGTCGACGAGCCACTCTCGGCCGCCGCAGGGATGGGGGCGCTTCAACCGGACGACGTCACCCAGCAGCACGGCGAGCACCGGGCGGTCGGTCATCTTGGGGCCGTCACGTTATCAGAGCCGCGGCGTGCCAAATGCGGGCTGGAGACTCCTCGTCGTCGGCGGCAGGCGGAGGGCGTCGACCGGCGTGACGGTCACGACCGCCGACGGGTACGTGGCCGATAGCTGGGCGACGATGCCGCCGATCCGGGTGAGGGAGCCGGTCAGCGCCTCCCGGCTGCCGATCGCCCGGATCTCGAACGGGTCGTTGATCGCCGTATTCTCGATCGACAGCCCGCCCGGCGGCCCGGCGACGACCGAACCCGGCACGACGCGGACCTCCTCGACGGCGACTGCCTCGGCACCGGCGGTCAGGAGCTCGTTGAGCAGGTCCTCGACCCCGGGACCGCCGATCGGTCCGCTCACGGTGATGGTGACCCCCTCGCCCATCACGGGATCGAGGCCGGCCCAGGCCCGAACGCGGGCGAGGTCGCTGCGGATCCCGTCGACCGACGAGTCGCCACGGGACTCGGCGGCCGCGATATCGGCCTGCTGGGCCTCGAGCGCGGCGACTTCCTTGCGTAGCTGCTCGTTGTGCGCATCGAGGTTGCCGACGAGGACCGTCAGCTCCTGGGCGGACAGCCCGGCCAGGGCGTTGGCCTCCTGCTGGCCGCGCAGCTGGACGACGACGAGCACGCCGAGGAGCAGCGCGACGGCGGCGATGGTCAGCTGGCTGCGGACCTGGTGCACGGGCTACGGCGCCGCGGACGGGCTGGCGGCCGGCTTGCCGAAACGCAGCGTCACGGTCCCGGCGAATGCCGGCACGGCGACGGGCCTGGGCTTGAAGAACGAGACCTGGATGCCGTAGGTCTCCGAGCGGGCGCGCAGGAAGTCCACGAATCCCTGCGACGCCGACACTCGCTCGTAGAGGTCTCGCGGCCCGATTGCCGAGACCTGGTAGGGCTGGCCCAGGAAGGCCGAGTTGACGAGGACCGACGGCCCGATGTCGAGGATCGCCGTCGAGACGGTGAGCCGCTCGCCGTTGACCGAAACGGCGTCCGCGCCGGCGAGCCACAGTTCCTCGACGATCGTCCGGATGTCGCGGGCCGAGACCCGGTAGTCGTCGTCGTTTCGGCCGGGCGGCGCCGGCTTGACGGAATCCTCGAGCTGGAAGACGACGCCGGGGCCCTCAAGCGGAACGAGGCCGCCGGCGATCCTGGCCCGTCGGAGGTCGTCGTTGATCTGGCGGACGACGGCCGCGGACCCCTGGCCGCGCTGCTCGGCCAGCTGGATCTGCGTCCGCAGGGCGAGGATCCGGTCCTTGAGGCCCTGCTGCTGCGCCTGGAGGCCATTGACGGTCTCGACGAGCGGCGACCGCTCCTGGGTGGTGTAGCGGATGCGCGGCGCTTCGGAGGCGAGCTGCGCGGCAATCAGGAACCCGAGCGCGAGGAGGGCGACACCCAGCGTGATCTGCCAGCTGGGGGTCGCCCGCAGGTGCCGCGCGATCATCGTCACGAAGGCGGCTCATCGCGCGGAGGCTCGACGGGCGGCGGCTCCTGCGCGACGGGATCCGATCCGACGACGACCGGCGGTCGACGCTGCGGTCGACTGAGGCTGTACGCGAGGGCCGTGAGGACGACGAGCAGCGCGAGCACGGCAATGATGATCGGGAGCGTCGAGCTTCCGCCGTCGGTCGTCGTCACGGGACTCGACGGCGCGGTGGGCGCCGAGGCCGCTGCCGTCCCCGCCGGTGCGGGCGCTGGGCTCCCGAGCGACACGCCGGTCGAGCCATCGGCCTGCGTCCAGCCCGACGGCAACGGCCCCGCCGGCGCCGGCTGCGGCCCGCGGACCGTGGGCTGTTTCGCCTTGAGGTCCGCCCGCCACGCGCCATCGAATGTCGCCACGTCGAGGCCCAGCGCCGCCTTGAGGGCCTGGTCGTCGGTCACTCCCCCGGCGTACGACTTGATCAGCGTGACGAGGACGTCGCGGCTGTAGGTGCGGATCAGGTAGTCGATCGCCGAGGCACTCTCGGCGTAGGCGAGGAAGAACCTGTCGCGGCTCGTCGGGAAGTCGCCGCCGAGCGCGTCGAGTGGAATCAACGTCCCATCGCGGGCGGCGTTCGCGACCAGCGCCCGGTCCGCGCCGTCGTAGCCCTGCGACAGGTAGACGGCGAGTCCCTCGTTCAGCCAGCGCGGCGGGAAGTGGTATGGGTTGTCGACGGCCGTGTTGAAGACGAGATGCGTCAGTTCGTGGCGGATGACGATCCCCACCCAGTCGGCGTCGATCTGGTCCGGCGTGATCAGCGCGAACAGGGTCCGGATCTCGGCGTTGGCCTGGCCGCCGACGTTCTCGCGCGTCCCCGGCCCCAGCGCCTGGTAGAACGCCTGCTGGTCGGCGTAGACGAAGAAGTCGACCGGCTGGGTCTCGGTCACCCCGAGCAGCTGCGACGTATCGCGAATCGCCTTGTCGCCGATGGCGAGCGCCCGCTGCCCGAAGGCGTCCGAACCCTGGTACCAGTGAATCCGAACGATGTCACCGACCCGCACCTTCCAGCTGAAGCGGGTGTCCTCGTAACGGACCGTGACCGACGGCCCGATCTCGACCGTCCCGTCCGGCGCGGTCAGGCGCCAGCGGGCCTTGATGGTCGTATTCGGCAGTAGGCCGGCCGTGGCGTCGAGCGAGTACTGCAGGGTGCCGCTTCCCGGCTGGTTGCCATTGCCGCCGATGTCGACCACGTCCGGTCCCGGTGCCGCGGGCAAGTCGAGCAGGATCTCGAAGCGCTTCATCTGGACCGTCGTCGTGATGGGCTGCCGGAACTCGATCGACGATCCGTAGGTGGCCGTCGCCGTCGGCTGGCCGAACGTCGTCGCCCCCTGGGCGGCCGGGGCGACCGGCCCCGCCAGCGCGGCCAGCCACAGCACGGCGATCGCCGCCCTGAGCCCAGCCCGCGCGTTCATCACTTGCTCCACGCGAGGCTGGCGAGGCGCAGGATGCCCATCCCGTTCTGGGCCGCGCCAAGCAGGCCCGTCCGAGACAGCGCCCAGCCCGGACCGTACGACAGCGGGACCGCGGGAACGTCGCGCTGGACGACCTGCTGCGCCCGGTCGTAGGCGGCCGCGGCAACCACCGGATCGGTCGCCGCATCGGCTTCGGCGATCGCCTTGTCGAACTCGGCCGACACCCAGCGGCCGTAGTTGTTCGTCTGCCCGGAGCCCAGCAGGACACGCAGGAAGTCGTTCGGACCGGGGTAATCGGCGACCCACGACAGAATCCAGATCGCCGGTGGGTCGGCGGCAAGCCGCTGGAAATAGGGATCGAAGTCCATCGACTCGACGCCGATGTCGATGCCCAGCTCGCTCTTGATCTCCGAGCGGACGGCGCGCGACGTCCCCAGACCCGGGTCGACGAACGTGACGGCCGGGAACCCGCGACCGCCCGGGAACCCTGCCGCGGCGAGCGCCGCCCGGGCGGCGGCGGGGTCGAACGCCGGCAGATAATCGGCATCGCTCCGGCCCGGGATGCCGGGCGGGACCATGCTGGTCGCCGGGACCGCGCTGTCCGAGCCGAGCGTCACGATCCGTCGCCAATTCACCGCGTGGGCGAACGCCTGGCGGACCCTGACGTCGTTGAACGGCGGCCGCGACGTGTCGAAGCCCAGGTACTCCACCGACAGGGACGGGACGCTCCTCAGCTGCGGCCCAAGGCCCTCGTCGAACCGGATCCACGACGCGTCGAAGTCGCCGATCGCGGCGTAGTCGATGTCGCCCGCGGTGAACGCATCGACCGGGCTCCGCCCGCCGATGTCGCCGAGGAGGTGGACGGTCGCGATCGGCGCCGGCCCCGCCCAGTAGCGAGCGTTTCGCGTCAGGGTGAGCTCGCTGGCGGAGACCGCCGATGGGACGTAGGCGCCGCTGCCCACGAACCCGGACGGGTCGATGCGGGCGCCCTGGGCGAGTCCCGGTGGGACCACCGCGAACGACGGGCCGGCCACGACCGACGGAAAGTCCGCCGCGGGCTTCAGGAGGTCGACGGTGACGTCGCGCCCCGCGGCGTGGAGCCCGACGTCGGCGGCGCTACCCGTCCCCGCCAGGTAGTCCGCCGCGCCCTTCACGTCGGAGATCAGCGACGCAAGCGGCGACGGCGCCACGGGATCGATCAGCCGGAGCCAGCTCCGGACGACATCGGCGCCGGTCAGCGGCGTGCCGTCCGAGAACGTCAGCCCGTCGCGAAGGTGGAAGACGATCCGGTGGCCGGCCTCGTCGATGTCCCACGACGCCGCCAGGGCGGGACGGATGCGGAGCGCCGGGTCGAACGCGGTGAGGCTCTCGAACAGCTGCGCCGAGAC
>Ga0070697_100003151_pt1 | contig 12680 bp, 11 predicted proteins | sample KBSK1501metaG_FD_65475 | JGI IMG/M metagenome (GOLD analysis project Ga0070697, IMG submission 65475) | Corn, switchgrass and miscanthus rhizosphere microbial communities from Kellogg Biological Station, Michigan, USA - KBS K1-50-1 metaG | ecosystem: Host-associated > Plants > Roots >... | reverse complement strand
TGGGCCGGCAAAACACTGACCTCGGAGATTCTCCGGGCAGAGATTGACTCGGCCATCTTGCGCGCTGGAGGGATGCCCAATGGAACGATCGTCGCGGGCGGGGACCAGGCGTGCGATCCGCATGAGCGCGGATTCGGACCGCTTTACGCAAATTCGTTAATCATTCTCGATGTTTTCCCGCGGGACGCGAAGACGGGCTACTTCGGCGACCTGACGCGGACGGTTCTGCGCGGACGCGCGCGCGAGCCGCAGCGACAACTTTGGGAAGCGGTCAAGGCGGGCCAAGCTCTCGCCTTGAAAAGAATTAAAGCCGGGGTCGATGGCGCTGACATTCACAAAGCGATCCAAGATTTTTTTGCGAAACGCGGTTATCGCACGGAAGTGCGCAGGGGCCGGCAGGTTGGCTTCTTTCATGGCACCGGTCACGGACTCGGACTCGAAATCCACGAGTACCCGCGTTTGCAAAAAGTAACGTTGAAAGATCGACAAGTCCTAACGGTCGAACCGGGACTTTATTATCCTGGCATCGGCGGAGCCCGTCAGGAAGACGTCGTGGTCGTGACGAAAAGCCGCGGCTGGAAGCTGTCGCGATTTCCGAAACAGTTGGAAATCTGAACGAAGCGACGGCGCGTTCTGTCTCATTAATAGACACACTTAAGACAGGCATGTTCTACCCTTACGGATTCGGCGGTCAGCACTGGCTGCTCTACCTTATTGTTCCGGCAATCATCGGTATTTGGGCGCAGATTCGCGTCACGAACGCCTTTCGGCGGTGGGGCCAGGTGAGAGCGAGTTCCAACATCACCGGCGCGGAATGCGCGCGCGAAATTCTGCAAGCCGCGCAGATTAACGATGTCGCTGTTGTCGAGACGAACGATTTTCTCGGGGATCATTACGATCCGACGCAAAAAAAGCTTTGTCTCTCGAGCAACGTTTTTAATACGCCATCGGTGGCGGCGCTTGGAATCGCCGCCCATGAAACTGGGCACGCGATCCAACACGCGAAGGCTTATGCTCCGCTCAAGGTGCGCATGACCATCGTCCCGCTCACGATGGCTGCCTCGCAAATGCTGCCTTTCATTATCATTGGGGGATTATTTTTCCACATCACCGGTCTGATCACGCTCGGCATTTATTGCTATCTCATCTTACTCGTCTTCCAGTTGATCACGCTGCCCGTAGAATTCGACGCGTCACGACGCGCCAAAATAATTCTCCAGCAAATGGGAATCGTGCAGCCCGGCCCGGAAGTGGCCGGCGTCAACCAGGTGCTGAATGCGGCTGCGCTTACTTACGTTGCGGCATTCATTGCCGCGCTCGGCAACTTGCTCTGGTTGATGTCGATCCGCGATCGGCGGAATTGATTCGGGGGGCCCTTGAAGAAGATGAACCCGTCCATCGCGCTACCATCACCTCGTCGAATCTCGGATTTGTTGTCGTCCGGTCTGGCAACGCGTGTTAAGTCTAGACGTAAGGCGATGGATCAGCCGCGAACGGATGAAGATCAACAGTTGGTGGCGCGCACCCAATCGGGCGACGCCGCCGCTTTCGATCAGCTGGTGGTGAAATATACGCCGCGTCTCTACGGCCTGGTTTACAACATGACCTCGAATCACGAGGACACGAACGACCTTTTGCAGGACGTCTTTTCCAAGGCTTACAAGGCCATCCGCGGCTTTCGGGGAAAATCCTCTTTTTACACCTGGATCCATTCCATCGCGGTCAACATGACCTTGAACTTTCTCAAGAAACGCGGCCGCCGTTACCACCTGAGTTTGGACGATGTGGATGCCAGCATCCAAAACGACAAGGAATTCCTCGAATTGACCGCCACGAGCAGCCCGGTAAGGGAAGCCGACCTGTCCGAGCTCCAAAAAAGGTTGAACGAGGCCATGATGAAATTGTCTGATGAACACAGAGCCGTGGTCACCATGTTCCATATCCAGGGAATGCCTCACGCTGAAATCAGTAAGATCTTGCGTGTTTCCGAAGGAACGGTACGTTCTCGCCTCTTCTACGCGAACCGGCAGCTACAAAATTATCTGGATGAATTTCGGAAAAACCCTGTTGCTTAACGCCTGCGCCGAAAATGGACGAATTTAACGACAACGAAATTGGGAAGCTTCTCCGGTTGAAAAAATTCGAGCAGCCGCCGCCCGGTTATTTTGACAATTTCCTGCACGAGTTCCATCGCCGTCAGCGCGATGAAATGTTGCGCGAGCCGCTCTGGCGAATTTGTTTGCAGCGCGCGCAGGACTTCATGTTCCGTTTGAATGTACCCGCGCTTACGTCTTATCCAGTCGCGGCGGCCGCTCTGTTTGTATGCGCCGCCATTGTTTCGCTTAAAGTTTATCAGGGACCGGAAACACCAACCAACGTCGCGGTGCAAAATCGCCCGGCGTTTAGCGCGCCGGCAAATGTGGAGGGAGAATGGACGCTGGCGTCGCCTGTGGCCACGCGGTTTTTCACCGCGCAGCCGATTCGTAAATCGAACGAAAGCGCCCGAGCTCACCGGGCCGCCGCGCCCCCGCGTTACGTGCTCGACAGCGTTCCCGTGAGTTATGAGACAGCTTTCCGGTTCTAGCCGGGCGCCGTCCCGCAGTGACGGGATCCGGACCCGCTCTCTCGCGGTGTCGAAACTCGCCTTCGCTTTGGGTTTCGTTGCGATCGTCGATCTTGCCTATGGGCAGGAACAATCGGCCACCTCCATCAGTCGCGAGGTTAAAGATGTTTTCGAGCGCGCCGCCAAAGCTGTCGTCAAGATTCACGGCGCTGATGAGCACAGCGAATTTTTCGGGACCGGTTTTTTTGTGGACCCAACCGGCACCCTTTACACCTCTTACACGGTCGGCGGCGAACCGGGAAATTTCACGATTGAGTTCGACGGCAGAAAATATCCTGCGCGCCAAATCCTGGCCGATGTCCGCAGCGGCGTGGCCATGTTAAAGGCCGATATCGGCACACCGGCCTTGCCGATTGGCAGTTCGGAGCAGCTTGAAGTTGCAACGCCCGTCGTCACCATCGGCTTCCCCCTCGATCTTCCCAAAACTCCCAGCTTCGGCATGATCGCGGGGTTCGATCGTAAATATCTTGGCCGCTATTTTGCCACTACGCATTTGCGCGTCAATCTCCCGACACAACGCGGTGAAGCCGGCGCGCCCCTCTTGAATCTAAAAGGCGAAGTTGTCGGTATCCTCGTCAGCAGTTTGGAAAACAATTCGGTTTGTTATGCCCTGCCGATTGGCGCGGCGGAGAAAATTCGCAGTGATTTCGTCCGCTTCGGCGAAGTGCGACACGGTTGGATCGGTGCCAATGTCTCGTTTGCCAAAACTCCCGTGGAAGATTCTCGCGCTGAAATCACCGACATCATAAACGTTACACCGGCGACTGACTCAGGTATAAAACCCGGCGATATCCTTTTGCAAGTCGGCAAGGTGAAAGTGCGCGAGCCGGAGGATGTTTTGGACGCGTCATTCTTTATCACGGCGGGCGACACGGTTCCGATTACGGTCATGCGCGGCAACGAGAAGCTCATTTTCAATGTGCAGGCCGATTTTCATCCTGCCAGTAAACAGCCGCCCTTGCTCGCTTCGCCGGTCTCGCCCAACCGCGCCATTCCTCTAAATCTGCAAAACGCCCTCGAAAGAACGCCGTAGCGGTTTTCTGTAGCGACGGTCTATGACCGCCGATGTCGATCCTAGACAGGATTGACAGGATTCTCGGGATTTGCGTTTAATCCTGTCTAGATCTTCAGCATTTTCCGAAATTCCGCTTCATCGACAACGCGCACGCCGAGCTGGTTCGCCTTCTCGAGCTTGCTGCCGGCTGCCTCACCCGCGAGCACGTAATTCGTTTTTTTGCTCACGCTTCCGCTGACTTTTCCGCCACGTTGAATGATCATCTCCGCGATTTCCTCGCGCGGTTGACTCAAGGTGCCGGTGATCACCCACGTCGATCCGGCAAACGGGGAATCAGCCGTTTGCGTGCGCCGCGGCTCGATTTGCGGACGAACGCCGAGTCTCTCGAGCCTCGCGATAATTTTCCGGTTTTCTTTCTCCTGAAAAAATTGATGGATACTTTGCGCCACAACTTCGCCCACGTCCGGGATCCTTTGTAACTCATCGACCAGCGCTTCCATCAGTTTTTTCAAACTGCGGAAATGATCGGCCAACGCGCGCGAGGCGCTCACGCCCACGTGCAAGATTCCCAGCCCGAAAATCAAACGCCACAGCGGACGCTTTTTGCTGCTCTCGATCGCTTCCAGCAAATTACCGATGCTCTTCTCGCCCGTCCGCTCCAGGATCGACATCTTCTCGGCCGTGAGTTCGTAAATGTCGCCCACGTCGTGCACGAGGTCTTTGCCGACGAGCTGCTCCACCATCATTTCGCCCAAGCCCTCGATGTCCATCGCCCCGCGGGACGCGAAATGCTCGATTTTTCTCTTCAATTGCGCCGGACATCGACTGTTGATGCAGCGCACCGCCACCTGGCCTTCGTCTTTAACCACTCTGCTGCCGCATTCGGGACAAGTGGTCGGCATTCTAAATTTCTTTTCTTTTCCGGTGCGTTTCTCTATTTGCACATTCACAACCGCCGGAATGACTTCGCCCGCCTTTTCAATCACGACGGCGTCGCCAATGCGAATGTCTTTGCGCTTGATCTCATCCTCGTTGTGCAACGTCGCCCGCGATACGGTGCTCCCGCTCACCAAGACCGGTTCGAGAATTGCCACTGGCGTGAGCGTTCCCGTGCGTCCGACTTGAACGACGATGTCGATCAATCGCGTTTCGACCCGCTCCGCCTCGTATTTGTAAGCGATCGCCCAGCGCGGCGATTTGGCGGTGAATCCGAGATTCTCGCGCTGCGCAAATGAATCCACCTTCACGACCGCGCCGTCGGTTTGGTAGGGAAAATCATGGCGAACCTGATCGAGCTCGCGAATTGCCTGCAATATCTTTTCGACTGAATCAGCCAGCCACCATTTCTCAGTTGCGTGCAGGCCGAGCTTTTTCAGAAGCGGAAAAATCTTTGAGTGAAGATCGACATCGACGCCTTCGGTCGCGCCCGTCCCGTAACAAACCAAACCAAGCGGACGCTTCGCAACGATCGCAGGATCGAGCTGCTTGAGTGAACCGGCAGCGGCATTGCGCGGATTGGCGAAAAGCGGAAGCCCTTCCCTTTCGCGATCCGCATTCAGTTTTTCGAATCCCTTCTTGTCCATGTAAACTTCGCCGCGCACCTCCAAAAGTTTCGGCGCTTTGCCGCGCAGCTGTTCTGGCACGGAGCAGATCGTTCTGATGTTTTGCGTGATGTCGTCGCCGACTGTCCCATCACCGCGGGTGGCGGCGTGACGCAGCTTTCCATTCTCATAAAGGAGCGAAACGGCGACGCCATCGACTTTCGGCTCGATCACGACCGGGATCTTTTCGTTGGGCAAGAGTCGCGCGATCCTCGCGTAGAAATCGGCCACCTCTTCTTCGGAGTAAGTGTTGTCGAGACTGAGCATCGGGACGCGATGCTCGATCGGCTCGAAAGCTTTGAGGGGCTTGCCGCCGACGCGCTGAGTCGGCGAGTCGGACGTGACCAGTTCGGGGAATTTCGATTCAAGATCGACCAGCGCCTTGTAAAGCCGGTCGTATTCGCGATCGCTGATCGTTGGGGCAGCCTGTTCGTAATAGCGCCGATTATGCTCTTCGATTTCCTCCCGGAGCTGCGTCACGCGCTTTGTTGCTTGCTTCTCGTCCTGCGCCATGAGCCATGATATAAGCGAAGCAAACCTCGGCAATCATCCAAAACATTGTCATTCCGAGCGAAGCGAGGAACCTCACAATCGAAGCAGGCGGTACACAGAGTTCATTGCGTGATCCATCGACATTGTGGGGGTCCTTCGTTCCGCTCCGGATGACCGCGAAAGATGAATAGCGCCTCAGAGCTTTCAAATTTGCGCATGAGCAGCTAATCATTGCAGCCGTGGCAACGATCGAAAAAATCCTCGGCGTCGAAGGCGGCGGCACCAAGACCGCATGGGTCCTGGCGGAACGCGACGGCGAGGAGCTGAGGGTCGTCGATCAAGGAAAACTCCCACCGTCAAATTTTCGTCTAACCACGCCGGACCGATTGCGCGCGATTTTCTCCGAACTGCCCAAGCAAATCGATCGCGCCGGAATTTTTCTGGCCGGTTGTGGTCCGGAAGATCGACAATCACTTGCGCGTCTTTGTACTGAAATCTGGCCGGCGGCGAAAATTGTGACGGGCAGCGATCGCGATTCCGGTCTCGCCGCTGCGCTCGGTCATGCTGATGGAATCGCGGTCAACGCCGGTAGTGGCTCGTCCGTGACGGGTCGCCGCGGCGACAAGATCGAGAAGGCCGGCGGATGGGGCCATATTCTGGGCGACGCCGGGGGCGGATACTTTCTTTCCGTGGAGGCGTTGCGGCTGATTCTGCGCGAATACGACCTACGTCGCGGCGAAGTGCAGTTCACAGAAAAGGTTCTGCGGGCGCTTTCCCTGAACAATCTCGATGAACTGGTGCGTTGGGCGCAAACGGCCGACAAAATGGAGCTCGCCACGCTCGTGCCGGTTGTTTTCGAAGCGGCCGCGAACGGCGACACGCGCGTCATGGAAATCATCGAAGAAGGCGCGCTCTGTTTATGCGAATACACCGAAGCGGTTGCGTCGCGTCTTCATCTGCTCGCGCCCAAAGTAATTTTGCTCGGCGGGTTGTTTCATCGCGACTCGATTTATACGCACGCCTTCCGGCGAAAGCTAAAAAAGAACCTTCCCGATGCGCGCGTCGCTGCGGCGGAACGAACGCCGGAACTGGGCGCGGCCTGGTTAGCGGCGGAAATGGGCGACCACGCGACGATTCAGGCCCTGGACCGCGAGGACAAGATCGACCATCTCGCGGCGGCGCTGACCGAGCAACGGAACCCGCGTTCCGAGAACCTGGAAAAGTTAAGCGCGCGCGAATTGGTCGAGCTTTTTGTAGAGGAAGAAAAGTTTGTTCAGGATGCATTGCGCAGGGCGATTGTCGATCTTGCCAAAACGGTGGAAATGGTGGCGGCTTCGCTGCGTAAAGGCGGTCGCTTGTTTTACGTCGGGGCCGGAAGCAGCGGGCGTATCGGCGTACTCGATGCGAGTGAAATCCCGCCTACGTTCGGTGCGTCGCCGGAGCTCGTCCAAGGAATCATTGCCGGGGGCGCGACCGCGCTCTCACGCAGCGTGGAAGGCGCGGAGGACGAAGCGGACAACGGTGCGCTGGCGATCGACGAGCGCGGAATCAAGAATGGTGATGTTGTTATCGGAATCACCGCGAGCGGGCGGACGCCGTTTGTTCTTGGGGCGCTCGGGCGCGCAGGATCGCTCGGCGCGAAAACAGTCTTGCTCACGTGCAATCCGGCTCGCCGCGGGACGAATCCCTCCGAACGGCGGGCGCGGACCGAAAAGGCAGATGTCGATCTTACCATCGATCTCGCGACCGGGCCTGAGATCCTTACCGGTTCGACCAGATTAAAAGCCGGAACGGCGACAAAGATCGTGCTCAACATCATCAGCACCGGGGCGATGGTGGCGCTGGGGAAAGTGCGCGGCAATTTGATGATCGATCTCCAAATCTTGAGCACGAAGCTGCGCGATCGCGCGATTCGTCTCGTCGCCGAAATTGCGGGGTGCGATTACGAAGCGGCGCGAAAACGTTTGGAAACGAACGATTGGAATTTACGCGCCGCCGTCGACGGGATCGACCGCTAAGCTATGGCGGCAGGCGTCCGGCCTGTATAACCCAAACGAGAGCAGCCGAGGCCGGCTGCCATTTTTATGCGCGTGACTCAAAATTTCCGCAGTTAAAATCTTCATCAAGACTAAGCGCAAATGAGCCCCGGGGTGCGAAGAAATAGAAAAATCAACCGGAAGGAACCTTATGCTCTGGACTATCTTTGTCATTCTTCTCATTCTGTGGCTGCTTGGATTGGTCAGCTCCTACACGCTGGGCGGATTCATTCACATTCTGCTCGTCATTGCGGTAGTCGTGCTGATCATCAACTTGATCCAAGGGCGCCGTCCGCTCTAAGATCGACAATCACATGAAACCCGCTGGCATCGTCGGTATCATCCTTATCGCCATTGGCATCATCGCGCTCGCTTGGGGCGGAATCACCTACACGAAGCGCGAGAAAGTGATCGACGCTGGCCCGCTGCAAGTAAGCGCGGACAGGGAGAAAACGATTCCCTTTCCGCCGGTCTTAGGCGGCATCTGTCTGGTCGGTGGGATCGTTTTGGTGATCGTCGGCAACCGACAGAGCTAGCGGCTTTTGCGTTCTGCGCGCAGGATTTGTATCGCGAGCGATCTCGATCTTAGCTGCCGGCTTTGAGGACGGCGAAGGTTTTGCTGCCCCTGCGATCGAGATAGAGGAGAACGCCGCGTTTCGGATCGGCTTTGGTTAGCGCTTCGCGAAAAGCTTTCACGTCCGGTACCGGTTTGCCGTCCACTTCGGTGATCACATCTTCGCGGTCGATCCCTTGTTGCGAGGCGAGACTGTTATCGGCCACGTCGGTCACGATAACGCCCTGCTTGGCACCGAGATGAAGGCGCTCGGCAACTTCCTTGGTCAAATCCTGCACCTGCAACCCGAATTTGCCGATATCTTCCGGTTTAGGTTGGTTGGGCTGCACCGGCTCGTTTGAGGCGCGTTGAATTTCGTTCGGCAGTTCGCCGGTTGTGACCGGAATCTTGATCGTCTGACCTTTGCGCCAAACGGTCAGATCGACGTTTTGCCCAACCTTCTTTTTCAAGATCTCGTGTTGAAGTTGCGTGTCGCTCGCCACCGGCGCGCCATCCACGTGCGTGATAACGTCGAAGGGCCGCAAATCGCTTTTGTTGGCCGGCGCGTCGGCTTCAATCGTGCGCACAACCACTCCTTTTTCGAGTCCCTTGAACAAATCGCGGATCGAGGAGTCATCGCCGAGTGTCTCAATGCGAATCCCGAGCCAAGGGCGCGTAATCTTGTGGCCGGCGATGAGTTCAGTCCCGATTTCTTTGGCCATGTTGCTCGGAATGGCGAAACCGAGTCCGCGATTCAATCCATTGATGAGCGTGTTCATGCCGATCACTTTGCCGTCAATGTCGCAGAGCGGGCCGCCGCTATTGCCGGGATTGATCGACGCGTCGGTCTGGAGGTAATCCGAAATCGCATAGCCGCCGGTCGGGATCAGTTTATTGCGGCCTTTTCCGCTGACCACGCCGTACGTGAATGTGTAATCCAGTTTGAACGGCGCCCCGATTGCGAACGCGAACTGCCCGACGCGCACAGCGTCGCTGTCGCCGAGTTGCGCCACCGGCAAATCTTTGGCGTCGATCTTGATCACGGCGACGTCGGTCTTCTCATCCGTGCCGACAATCTTCGCCTGAAACTCGCGGCCATCTTTCAGTTTCACACTGATCTTATCGGCTCCTTCCACGACATGGAAATTCGTGAAGATGTAACCGTCGGGCCGAACGATGAAACCGGAGCCTTCGGTTTGGACGGGTTGCGACCGGCGAGGGTTCCGGCGCGGGTTATTTTCATCGGGCGGGGCTTGGAAAAACAAATCGTCGAGAGTCGAGCCGTCGTTGCCGTCGTTCTTCTTCGAGATCTCGATAATGACGACGCTAGGCGCGATGATTTCGAAAACCTTTGCGAAAGCATTGTTGAGCTGATGAACGACGTCTTTGCCCGCTTCCGCGGCGGCCGCTGGAACGGTGGGGGTGGCTTCGGGCTGGGCTGTGGGCGGCGCGGCCGAGATCGGCATCGTACTCAGCGCACAGGCTAGAATTGAGATGGATAATGAGCGCATTAATTGGAACTTGGACAGCATCCAATGTGCAATGTTCAAGCGCATACGTCCAATCGTCCGGGAGAGCGCGAAATAGCCAACGGAGTGCCTGGCCGTGGTGTATGATAAGCTGGTTTCACCCTAATGTGCGTTTGATCGACAATCGTGTTGTTTTTGCGAGCGTTATCGCGGCCCTGGTCATCCTCGGGATAGCCGGCACCGCACTGGAGCGTCGTGCGCACAGTCCGATTTCGGCGGACGAATTCGCGCGGGCGATCACGGCGAAGCGCGTCTCGCTCATCGACTTATATTTGCATCAGCATCGCGATCCAAATGCGCGCACGACGCAGGGTCGGCCGCTCATTTTGGCGGCAGCGTTGGAAAAGGATTGGGGCACGGTGCAACGACTCTTAAAGGCCGGGGCGAGCGTCGATCTTGGCGATGATAATGGAGTCAAGCCGCTCATGGCCGCGGCCATGAACGGCAACGTCGACATCCTCAACCAATTGGTTGGTCTGGCCACAAATGTCGCCGCGGCCGACCGGACCGGCAAAACGGCGCTTCACTACGCGGTTGAATCCGGTAATCAAAACGCGATCAAGGTCTTGCTGCCGTTCACGCCAAACTTTACCAAGCCGTGCGCGGACGGCCGTGACCTTCTCGCGATGGCTTTCGACACCGGCGATTGGAAAGTCATCGAACCAATTTTGGATCGGTATCCTCCCCGCCCACGGTGGACCAACCAGGCACGACGCGCGCTTGAGACGGCGTTGCGCCAAGGAAATAACAATCGCCTGCGGCTTTTGCTCGCCAAGCATTCCGTGCCGCCCACTCCGCCAGACAACAACGTGCCGCTACTCGCTCACGCCATCGCATCGAATGACATCTCGTTGTTTAGAACACTTCTCGCATGCGGCGCCGATCCCAACACCGTCCTGCCTCCGAAATGCGACAAGGAATTTCTCGCGTCACTTCCGAGAAATTCTTTTCGCAGCTACGTTGCCGACGACAAAGGCATCACCGTTCTTATGCTGGCCGCTGGACTCGGCCGGGTCGATTATGTGACTGCTCTGCTTGCGGCCGGCGCCGATCGCAATCGTGCCACGGCACGTTCCAAAATGCTTGCGCTTTATCTGGCGGCGGAGGCGGGCGAATGGCGCTGCACGCAAATTCTTCTCGGCAGCGGGCCTTCGCCGGATCAGCTCCGCATTGAGATTTCTCTCGCGTCGCAACACATCGACTTACTCAAAGATGGTAAGCCCGTTTTCAGCACTGCCTGCTCGACCGGCCGGCAGGGCTATTCGACGAAGGCCGGCAAGTATGTGATCACGGACAAGGAACGCAACCATTGGTCGACAATTTACAAAGTCGAGATGCCTTATTTCATGCGGCTGAGCTGTCTTGATTTTGGAATGCACGCAGGGGCGGTACCGAATTATCCCGCTTCCCATGGTTGCATTCGCTTGCCGTCCGAGGCTGCCCGCAAGTTCTTCGCCGAAATTCCGGTCGGCACGCTCGTGACCGTCCAGTAATTATCGACGCGGTTTTAGGCACGTCTAAGGGTCCGCGTTGACACGTTACTTAATGGCCTTAACATTTCTGCTCTCAACTCACAATGCTTGCTTCTGCGGTAGGGAAATTGGACGGAAAAGAGTTCATCTCGCACGCGCCGGGTTATTGGCCAGATGTCCCGGCGGAACTCTGGAATGATTGGAAATGGCAGCTCAAAAACCGGGTCACGTCGCTCGCTCAGCTCGAGCGACATATCGATCTCTGCGAAGAGGAACGCAGCGGTGTGCTCCTCTCCGGGGACAAACTCGCGCTTGCCATCACACCGCACTTTTTCAACCTGATCCCCCGCGATAACCCGGACGATCCCATCCGGCGCCAGGTCATTCCGCGGATCGAGGAAACTTGGACGTCGCCCTACGACATGGTCGATCCGTGCGGCGAAGATTCGCACATGCCGGTGCCGGGTTTGGTGCATCGTTATCCGGACCGTGTGCTCTTTCTCGTGACCGATCGCTGCGCGGCGTATTGTCGATATTGCACCCGCAGCCGTGTCGTCAGCGGCGTGGGCGAACAGGAATTACACACCGACTTCGAGGAAACCTTTAAGTATCTCGAACAACACACCGAAGTGCGGGACGTGCTTTTGAGCGGCGGTGACGCGCTGCTCTTCAGTGACGAGAAGCTGGAAAAATTGCTGAGCCGATTACGCGCCATTCCGCACATCGAATTTCTGCGCATCGGCACGCGCATTCCGATTTTTCTGCCGCAACGGATTACGCCAGAGCTTTGCGCGATACTTGCGAAATATCATCCGCTTTGGATGAGCGTGCATGTGAATCATCCGCGCGAACTGACGCTCGAAGTGAAAGAAGCGCTCGAGCGTCTCGCTAACGCCGGCATCCCGCTCGGCAACCAAAGCGTGCTGCTCGCCGGTGTGAACGACGACTTGGAAACGATGAAGACGCTCGTGCACAAACTCCTCATGTGCCGCGTGCGGCCGTATTACCTCTACCAGTGCGACCTGATCAGCGGCTCAACGCATCTGCGCACTTCGGTCGCCAAAGGCATCGAGATCATCGAAGGCCTGCGCGGTCACACCACCGGTTACGGCATTCCGCAATTCGTGATCGACGCGCCCGGTGGCGGCGGCAAAGTGCCGATCAATCCGGGTTACATCCTGTATCACGACAACGAAAAGATCGTGATCCGCAATTACGAAGGAAAAATCTTCGAGTATCCCGAGACCGGAAACGAGAATGTGCAGTTCGCGCCGCAACGCGAATATCACGACGAGTATTTGTACTCCTGAGAAAAGAGAACAGGATTTACAGGATTAAATTGGATTTCAGAAACAAATC